>Ga0008834_1000114_pt1 | contig 86878 bp, 76 predicted proteins | sample HotLakConsUCCL28_FD_62213 | JGI IMG/M metagenome (GOLD analysis project Ga0008834, IMG submission 62213) | Hypersaline microbial mat communities from Hot Lake, Washington, USA - Hot Lake Consortium UCC-L28 | ecosystem: Environmental > Aquatic > Non-marine Saline and Alkaline > Hypersaline >... | reverse complement strand
TTCAAGGCGTTGTGCACGAGGTTCACGGCGATCTGGTAGATGGCGTCCGGATCGGTGCGGACCGGCTCGCCCGGCTCGATCAGGATCTCCGTCTCGAAATCGACTCCGCTATCCCGCGGCAAAGCCCTGGCATGGCCGACCACCTCGTCCATCAGCCGACGGAGGTCCACCTCCTCGGAGCGAAGCCGGAAGCTCTCGCGGTCCAGTTCCGCGAAGCGCAGGAGGGAGGTGCTCAGGTGCTCGAGCCGGTCGATCCCGTTCTCGAAAAAAAGAAAGGCTTCCTTCACTTCCGGATTCGCGGGAAGCTGTTCCTGCAGGGAGTCGCCCGCCCCTCGAAGAAAGTTCAGCGGCGTCCGCAGCTCGTGGCTGAGGGTGCCCAGGAAGAGGTTTTGCGCCCGCATGGCCTCGACCGAGGCCTGGCGTTCACGCTCGAGTTCCGCGGTCCGGCGACGCACCATATGGCGGAGCATTCGGTTGAGGATCAGGAGCAAGCCCACGCCCCCGGCCAGTCCGGCACCTCCCAGATAGGCCCACAAGGGCACCTCCTGCCGGGGCGGGGGACGCAGCCAACGGTTCAGCGAGGCCTGCAGCACCGAGTCCGGGTTCCCGCGGCCGACGGCCAGCGCTCGGTCGAGCGCGTGGACGACATCGCGGTGGCGGTCCTTCGTCACCGCGAAGTGCAGGGGGATGGGGTTGAAAATAAACGAACTCCCGACGGTGCGATAGTTTCCTCCCTCACGGGTGCTGAAGGTGCGGTTGACGACGGCGACATCCGCCTCCCCGCGCTCGACGGCGCGCAGGGCCTCGTCGTAGCTCGACACGGGCACGAGGGTGCTGTTCACGCCGTAACGTTCCAGAAGGGTGCGGAAGGCCTCCATGTGGATGCCCCCGTCGAGTCCGGCGACGGTCCTGCCCTCGAGGTCGAAGAGGTTGTGAATCACGATATCGTCCCGCCGGTGCAGAACCCCCCAGTTCGTGAGGACGGGCGCCCGCCCGAAGTCGAAACGCTTCAGCCGCTCGTAGGACAGGGCGACCGAAGGAAGCAGGTCGATCTCCCCGAGCTCGAGCAGGAGCAGCAGCTCCGAAAAGCCGCCGCGCCGGTAGCTCAGGGTCCAGCCTTCCTGTTCCGCAACTTCGTGCAGGACGTCGGCGAAAATGCCCTCCGCCCCGGCGCGCTCGTTCCAAGCCAATTGGGGAGGATTCTGGTAGACCCCGACGCGGAGCTCGCACGGGGCCGTCTCGGCCCAAGCCCCCGGCAGGCAGATCAAAAGAGGCAGGAGGCGCAGCAGGCTTGCGAGGCGGCGGAGCGGACGACTGGAAACCTCCCCGCTCATCGTTCGCCCTCCCGTTTGCCCTCTTCGAGCTTGGCAAGCCCCTCGGCCAGACGGCGCGCCGCCTCCTCCGGACTCGTCCCGCCGACCGCCGCCTCGGCCGCGAGACCGCTCAAAAGGCGGGAAAACCCACGGTAGTCGGGCAACCTCGGCCGCGACCACTCGGGCGCGTCGCGAAAGTCGGGCCCCACCCAAGCCGCTTTGAACGCGTCGGGCCGCAGCAATTCGGCGCACCATTGCGCGAAGGCGGCGGCGAGCGCCCGGCGCTCGGCGCTCTCCCGGGGAATCGCGAGGTACCAGTCGCCGGTGATGAAAAACGCCTGCCTGCCCTCCGCCGAAGGAAGGGGTCGGAAGCCGGTTTCGGCACCGATTCGGGAGAAGAGCGAATTACGCAAGGGTTCGGCATGTCCCGCCCACTGAAGCACCTGGGCCACGTCCGCCCTCCCATAGGCGGCGTTGACGTCATCCACGAAGCTCGGCCGCGGTTCCGGGACGCTCAACGATCTCAGCTCCGCCAACCATTCGAAAGCCTTCGCGATCGAAGTTTGATCCGGGTTCCGCCGCTCCTCTTCTCGCCCGAGATCGACCCCCGCGGCCTTGAGCAGCCAGAGCAGGTCCACGGTCAGGCTTTCGGAGGCCCGCGAAACAGTCGCGACGCCCGAAAAATCGGTTTGCTCATGCAGGAAACGGGTCAAGCGCAGGTAGTCCTCGATGGTCTCCGGCGGCTCCAAGCGCTCGCGAAAGGCCCGCGCATAACTTTGTGCCAGGTCCGGATCGGCCAGGATGTCCGCGCGGTAGGCATACAGGTAGAGATTCTTTAGAACCGGAAGCCCGTAGGCCCGGCCCTTCCAGGCCGCCCTCCCCGCTTCCGCGACCCCCGCTCCGGGACCCTTCGGCCAAGCGTCCAGCGGCAGCAGCCGGGGACTGAGTTCCGGCAGCCAGGGCTCGTCGACGGACACCAGGTCGTAGCGTTCCATCGAGTCGAACAAGGCCGACTCCAGCTCGTACTGGAAACCCCAGTCCCAGTCCACCCAGCAGCCGTGCTCGGCCTCGAACTCATGCACCCGGGCGAAGGCCTCCCGGATCACCGGGTCGAAGACGGTCAACACCCGGAGCACCGGCCGTTCGTCGCCCGGGACCGCCGATGCCACCGCGCCGACCGCGAAGAACCCCAACGCCCCGGCCACGCCAAGCAGGCGGATTCTTCGGGTGAGGCCCATCGTATTCATATCCGACACCACTCATCTGGATCAAAACCCCTTGGAAAGCAACCCTATCCGGCCCGCTGCGGCCGCTTCGGCCCTCGCTAAAAAGGCGGAACCTTCCCCCCCCAAAAAAAACTCTCCTCCTGTCCGACGGGTAGGAGGAGCCAGGCCCCGCGCCGTCCATGCGCGGGGCCAGAGGTGGTTCCCGGCGAGGTCGGGGCAGGCCCTGCCCGGGCCCGCCCGCCCCATGGAGGAGACCCGCCAAAACTAGGACCTTGCCAGTGGCCGCCGATTCATTTTCCTCCCCTTTTTCACCCGACCCACGCCATGCCCGAATCAAGCTCCGAAATCGGCCTCATCGGCCTCGCCGTCATGGGCCAGAACCTGGCCCTCAACATCGCCGACCACGGCTTCAAAATCTCCGTCTACAACCGGACGACCTCGAAGATGACGGAATTCGTCGAGGCGAACCCCGACACCCCGGGCGGACTCGAAGGCCACGAGAAGCTGGAGGATTTCGTCGCCTCGCTCAAGCGGCCGCGCAAGATCATCATCCTCGTGCAGGCCGGCACCGCCACCGACAAGGTGATCGAGAGCCTGGTCCCCCTGCTGGAAGAGGGCGACATCATCATCGACGGCGGCAACGCGAAGTGGGACGACACCATCCGCCGCGAGAAGGAGCTGACGGAAAAAGGCCTGCGCTTCATCGGCTCGGGCGTCTCCGGCGGCGAAGAGGGCGCGCGCTTCGGCCCCTCCCTCATGCCCGGCGGCACGCCGGAAGCTTGGAAGTACCTCGAGCCGGTCTGGAAGGCGATCGCCGCGAAAGTCGACCCGGAGACGGGCAAACCGCTGGAGGGCGCCGAGCCGGGCAAGCCGGTCGAGGGCGGCTTCAGCTGCACCGCCTACATCGGCACGGACGGCGCCGGGCACTACGTGAAGATGGTGCACAACGGGATCGAGTACGGCGACATGCAGATGATCTGCGAGGCCTACGATCTCATGCGGCAGGTGCTCGGCCTGGAGCCTGCCGAGATGGGCGGGATCTTCGACGAGTGGAACCGCGGCGACCTCGACTCCTTCCTGATTGAAATCACGGCCGACATCCTGAAGCAGGCCGATCCGGTCACCGGCAAGCCCTTCGTCGACATCGTGCTCGACACCGCCGGCCAGAAAGGCACCGGCAAATGGACCTCGGTCAACGCCCTCGACATGGGCTGTCCCGCGCCGACCGTGGCCGAGGCCGTCTTCGCCCGCTGCCTCTCCGCCGTCAAGGACGAGCGCGTGGCCGCCGAGAAGATCCTGTCCGGGCCCGAGACCAAGCCTTTCTCCGGCGATAAGGCCGAGATCGTCGAGGCCATCCGAGACGCCCTCTACTGCTCCAAGATCTGCTCCTACGCCCAGGGCTTCCAGCTCATGAGCTACGCCCAGAAGGAGTACGGCTGGACACTGAACTTCGGCGAGATCGCGCAGATTTGGCGGGGCGGCTGCATCATCCGTGCGAAATTCCTCCAAAAGATCACGGAGGCCTTCGAGCGCGACGGAGAGCTGGCCAACCTTCTGCTCGACCCCTACTTCAAGAGCGCCATCGACCAGGCCCAGGCCAACTGGCGGAAGGTGGTCGCCCTCGCCACCGAATACGGCGTGGCCATCCCCACCTTCAGCAGCGCCCTCTCTTACTACGACGGCTACCGCACCGCCCGCCTCCCGCAAAACCTGCTGCAGGCCCAGCGCGACTACTTCGGCGCCCACGCCTACGAGCGCGTCGACCAGGAGCGCGGCAAGTTCTACCACATCGACTGGCCGGAGAAGGACCGCCCGCAGCTGGAGATGTAGAGGGGGCGCCTTGGGGGCCGATGCGGGGCGCGGGACGCGTGCGATAGATCGTTCCAAAGCTTCCCCGCTCCGGAGGGCTTTTTGCGGCCCACTCGCCTTGCCCGCTAACCGAAGCGCGCGCAAGCGCGCACGCCACGGCCGATGCGCCGCGCCCGCGCCCCTTGCGTCGCTTCCGGAAAAAATTCCCGCACAGGCGATTGACCGCAAGGGAGGCGCTTCGATACTCGCGGGATGGCTGAAGAATCCATCCGTTGGGGCATTCTTGGAACCGGGCGCATTGCGGGCGTCTTCGCGCGCGGCCTCGCCGACTCCGAAGACGGCACCTTGCGGGCGGTCGGCAGCCGCAGGCAGGACTCGGCCGACCGCTTCGTGAAGGAGTTTCCCGGCGTCGAAGCCTTCGGCAGCTACGAGGCCCTGCTCGCGTCCGATACGATCGACGCGGTCTACGTTTCCACGCCGCACCCCTTTCATGCCGACTGGGCGGTCCAAGCCGCCGAAGCGGGCAAGCACGTCCTCTGCGAAAAGCCCCTCACCCTGAACCATCCCGAAGCCATGGCGGTGGCCCACGCCGTCCGCGCGAACGGAGTGGCCCTGATGGAAGCCTTCATGTACCGCTGCCACCCGCAGACCATTCGGCTGGCCGAACTGATCCGGGAGGGCGCGATCGGGCGGCTGCAGGTGATCCGGGCTTCCTTCGCCTTCGCGGCGGACTTCGACCCGGATTCACGGCTCTTCAACAACTGTCTGGGCGGCGGAGGCATTCTCGATGTCGGCTGCTACCCGGTCTCGATGGCCCGTCTGCTGGCGGGCGCGGCCGTCGGCAGGCCCTTCGCCGATCCGGTGCGGGTCCAAGGCATGGCCAAACTGAACGCGCAGACCGGGGTCGACGAATACGCTTCCGCGTTGATGGAGTTTCCCGGAGGGATCGTGGCGGAGCTCTCCACCGCCATCCGCGTGCGCCGCGATAACCGGCTCGATCTCTTCGGCGAGAAAGGCCGGATCTCGGTGGAGCACCCGTGGATCATCACCCGTGGCGGCGGCGATCTGAGTATTCATATCCATCGGACCGGTGAGAAGGAAACTCGCGTTGAAACCGTTCACTGCGACCGGAACCTCTACAGCCTCGAGGCGGATGCCTTGGCCGAAGCGATCCGTTCCGGAGCGCAGGAGACCGCGGCCATGCCCCTCGCGGACAGCCTTGGGAACATGGCCGCCTTGGACCGCTGGCGCGAAGCCGTCGGCCTGGTCTATGAAGGCGAGCGGACCGAAGCCGCCGAGGCTTCTCCCGTCCCTCCTTCCCTGATCCTCGGGCGTAAAAGCTTCGCCTCGCCGCATCCCATGCCGAAGGCCCGGATCGAGGGTATCGGGAAGCCCCTCTCCCGCCTCGTCATCGGCTGTGACAATCAGCACAGCCAGCCACACGGTGATATCATGTGGGACGCCTACTTCGAAGCGGGCGGCAATCTGTTCGACACGGCATTCGTCTATGGGAGTGGCCGGATCGAGGCGCGCTTGGGCCGGTGGATGGAGAAACGCGCGCTTCGCGACGACGTCGTCATCATCGCCAAGGGAGCGCACAGCCCAAAGTGCTTTCCCGAAGAGGCCGTCCGCCAGCTGGAGCGATCGCTCGACCGGCTGCGCTGCGACCAGGTCGAGTTCTACTTCCTTCACCGCGACAATCCGCAGGTGCCGGTCGGCGAGTTCGTCGACGCCCTGCACGAGCAGGCGGAAGCGGGGCGCATCGGCCTCTTCGGCGGCTCCAACTGGTCGGCCGAGCGGATCGACGCGGCCAACGCCTACGCCCGCAAGCACGGCAAACGGGGCTTCGCCGCCGTCAGCAACAACTTCAGCCTGGCCGAGATGGTCGACCCCGTCTGGCCCGGCTGCATCGCCATGTCGGATGCCCGCTCGCGCGCCTGGCTGGAGGAGCGACAGCTTCCGATCTTCGCCTGGTCGAGTCAGGCCCGCGGCTACTTCGTGGGCGAGTCGTCGTCGGACGACCCGGAACAGGTCCGTTGCTGGCACAGCGACGCCAACCGCGAACGCCGACGCCGGGCCGAAAGCCTCGCCACCGAGCTTGGGGTCGAGCCCATCAACATCGCCGCCGCCTACCTGCTGGCGCAGCCTTTCCCCGTCTTTCCCCTGATCGGCCCCCGCACCATCGCCGAACTCCACAGCAGTCTGCGCTCGCTATCCGTAAGCTTAAGCCCCGCGCAGTGCTCCTGGCTGAATCTGGACTCCGACGAAAAGCCTTTCGGCTGAGCGGAGCTCCGTTGAAGCAGAGCCGCCGTCCCCACCCCACGCCCCGGCATCGCCCCCCATGAACCTCAAAGCACGCAAGCTCCGCAGCCTCGCCCAAGCCGAAGTCGAGCGCCTGCAAGCCCGGCTTCCGGCCGACATTCGCGAGCTGGCGCAAGGCGTCCCGGTCCATTTCCGGGCCCGGCCCGACCCCGACATCGCCCGCGAGCTCGGAGAAGACCTGCTCGGCCTCTTCAGCGGCGAGGCCTACGCTGAAATCGGAGAGACCCTCGTCCCGAGCCCGGCTCAAATCCACCTTTTTCTGGAGAACCTCTGGTGGGAAGCGGAAGAAAGCCCCAAACGCTTCCGCGAGGAGGTCGGCGTCACCTACCTGCACGAGCTGGGCCATTACCTCGGCTGGGACGAAGACGAGATCGCCGCCCGCGGCATCGGCTGACGGCGGACCGGGGCGCGGAAAGCCTTTTGCTCAAGCCGGAATATCGTCGGCGCGTCCGCCCGGCTTCCGGTCCAGCCATCCCTCGAACTGCCGCAAAGCGTAGATCAGGACGAAGCTGAGCTGCATGAGGAGGAACCAGGCGGTCCATTTTTCCGGTCCGATCAAGGTCCAGCCACCGGCCTGGTTGGGATAGATCCAAACCTGCGCGAAGGTAGCGAGGTTTTCGGCGATCCAGATGAAGAGCGCGACCAGGATGAAGCCGAGCAGGAGCGGCATGCGGCGGTGCTTCCGGTCCGGCCGGAACCAGACCCAAGTCCGCCGGTAGGCCCAGAAGACCCCCGCGATCAGGAGCCAGCGGAGGTCGGGAAGGAAGTGGTGGCTGAAGAAATTGAGGTAGGCCAGCACGGCCAGCGTCCCGGCCAGCCAGAGCCGGGGAAACCCGGTAAACTTGAAATCAAAGCCCCGCCAGACCCGGGCGAGGTAACTGCCGACCGCCGAATACATGAAGCCGGCGAAGAGCGGGACGTTGCCGATTCGGAAAACCGCCTCTCCCGGATAGCTCCAGCTGCCGATGGCATCGTGGGTCTTGAAGAGCTCCATGGCCGTAGCGAGGAGGTGGAAGAGGAAGATCACGCCGACTTCGCGGAAGCTTTCCAAGCGCATCAGGATCAGGACGGCTTGGATGCCGAGGGCATAGAGGAAGAGGAAGTCGTTCCGGTGGAGGCCGATTTCAGGGTACCAAAACTTCGTCACGAGGATCGCCGCCAGTAGCAGCGCGCCGAAGACGCAGGCCCAAGCCTGCTTCAGCCCGAACAGAAGGAACTCCTCCAGCCAGGGATGACCGATGTGCCGGACGATGCGGCGAAAAAAGAAGCGTAGGCGCGTTACCAACAGCGGTGGTTCGGAAGTGGATTGGATTTGTTGTGGCGGGGCTGCTATTCACCCTGCGGCGGCGGACTCGGACGTATGGCTATCCACGAGCAAAACCCGGCGCATCACGCGATGGGCAGTCCTTTCGTCCCTTCCGTTTTCCTCCTAGATCGCAAGAGTCATGACTTCAAGTTGTGGGACTTTGCGGAAATGGGCCTCGTCGTTGGGGCCAACCAGCAGCGGGGTTTTTAAAAATCTCGCGGTGGCGGCCACGGCGAGGTCGTTTTGCGGGACCTTCTGCCCGGCGGTAGAGAGTTCGGCGAAAAGGTCCGCATAATGTTCGGCAATCTCGGCGGTAAACGGCTGCAATGAGGCCCGCTGTCGAAACACCTCCAGCCGGGCGCGACGGCGGGAGGCGCGCAAAGCGCTGTCAGCCAGGCGGACGCCGATCAGGGCCTCGGCCCAGACGATGACGGGAAGAACCAGCCGGGCCTCGCCGGGGTAGCTGAAGTCCCGAGCCTGCTCGATCGCGCGCTCGATCGCCACCAAGGCGGACGTGTCGATGGTCAGGACCATGGGTTGCCGAGCGGCTCATCTCCCCGGTCAACCGATTCCAAGTCGTCGGCGAAGCCCGGATCGGCGGGCATCGTCCGGAGCGTCTCGACCAAGTCGCGGAAAGTTCCTCGGTTCCCGCCCTCCAGCGGCGAAAGCTCGGCCACCGGGGTTTTGTTCTTGGTCAGGATAAAGCTGTCGCCGGTGTGTCGGATTCGCTCGAGACATTCCCCAAGACTTCGCGCCGCTTCGGTACATGGGATTTCTATTTTCATGCGTAACTGTGTAGGCTACGTAATTGTGTAAATCAAGCTAAAGTCGTTGCGCTCGAATGGACTCGTGGCGGGCTGCTATTGCACCCCGCGGCGGCGGATTCGGACGTATGGAGGTCCACGGGCGGAACGCGGCGCGGCGCGCGGAGGGCAGTTCTTTTGCGTCCTTCCGTTTCTGCCGGGGGCAATAGCCGCCCTGCCACGACCCAATGTCACGCGAACAGATGAACTGAAATCATTTGCTCGCCGACCTCTCAGGCCACGGACTTGCCGAAGTAGGCCAGGAGCCACATTTCCTTCCAGAGGCGGTAGCGGCCCTCGGAGGTGATCCGGCCTTCGGTTTCCTGACGCGGACGGGGGACGAGGAAGCCGGTTTCGGTATTCAGGCGCTCGAGGATGCGCTGCTGGGTATTGAGTTCCTCGAGGGGGTCGTCCTCGAAGGGTTCGGGCAGAAGATCGCCCCGGAGCAGCCGGTGGTGGTGGTGGCGCACGAGCCGAGGGAGCGAGCCGATCAGCGGCTTGCGGCTGACGTCCCAAGCTTCGGGGTAGTAGCCGCCGTAGGGCAGGAAATGGTTGTCCGTGATCAGGCGACGGCCCTCGCGGCCGTTCGTGGTGAGGGTGAAGCAGGCGATGGCGTCGCCCTTGCGCTGCGGAATAAAGAGCACCTGCAGGCGCGTGAAGCCATCCGGCGCCTCGTAGATCGAGGCTCGCAGGCAGGCGCCTTCGAAGAGCTCGGCTTTCAGCGCGCAGAGCCGCTTGTAGCGGTTCTCCCTGAGCCATTCCTTGATCTCGATGGAACGCGGGTCGGCCGGCCACTCGTCGCCTTCCCGGTTCTCCCGAAAGCTGGGGAAGAGCGGCAGCTCGCTGCGGCTGAGGGCTTTGATGGCGAGCCAGTAGTAGCCGGTTTCCAGCACGAACCAGACGGCCAGGCCGGTCACGAAATGGACCCAGAAAGGCCGGTAGGAAAGGCCGGCGGCTTCGAGCAGGTAGGCGAACGCACCGGCGAAAAAGATCCAGCGCACCCACCGTCCCGCGACGGTCCAGAATGGCACGCCGGTTCGCATCGCCAGCCAGGGGAAGGCGATGGAAAGGGTCGCCAGAATGGCGAGCAGGACGAGATCTGTGTTCGGATCGGTCACTCGGTGCCTTGGTCAGCTCGGGTGTTGCGAGGTTCCCCGAGCTTTCCGAAAGGTGCCGGCGAAGAACCCGGGAGTTGGTCGTGAGGAAGGCGGATTTTTCCGGGAGTCGATCCGCCGGGAGCGGGACGGCTCAGTTCAGCCGGAGCGGCATGATCACGCAGATGAAATTGTCGAGCGTCTTGAAGAGGCCGGGGCTCAACTCGTCCTTGAACTCGAAAAAGACCTCGTCCTTGGTCAGCGCCTTGAGCGGCTCCATCAGGAACTGCGGGTTGAAGGCCACCTGAACTTCGGGGCCGTCGTAAGCGATCGCCATGGACTCGTGGGACTCGCCGTACTCGCTGGAGGCGCCGGAAATTTCGAGGAGGTTCTTGCTGACCTTGAGCTTGATCGAATTGCTCTTTTCGGAAGTCACGAGAGCGGCGCGGCGGACGCATTCGAGCATGAGCTCGCGCTCGACCTTGATGCGGTGTTCCGTTTCCTTCGGGATGACCTGGCGGTAGTTCGGGTAGTTGCCTTCGACGATCTTCGAGACCAGGTAAAGCTGGTCGACCAAGCCGGAGTCGTCCCCGTCGATCGCAATTTCGAAGGCGACCTGACGGTCGTTGAACGCGATCTTCACGCTCTCGCCCTTGCCCATCAGGCGTTCCAGTTCGGCCACCGTCTTGGCCGGGAGGATCAGGCTGCCGGAGTTGCCGTCCGCGATTTCCATCTCCAGCGCGGTCAAGGCGAGGCGACGTCCGTCGGTCGCGACGAGGGTCAGCTTGTCGTCCGCGAAATTGAAATAAACCCCGTTGAGGATGTAGCGGTTCTCGTCGGTCGACTGGCCGTAGGAAACGCTCTTGAGCATGCCGACGATGTCATCCTGCCCGAGCTCGAAGACGTGGCGATTCTCGAAGCTCGGCAGCGGCGGGAACTCTTCCGTGCCGATGCCCATCATCTTGAACAACGAGCCGCCGGAGGTGATCTTGACCTGTTGGTTCGAGGCGGATTCGACGAAGACCTCGCTCTGGGGGAGCTCGCGGACGATCGTCGCCAGTTTCCGCACCGGGAGCGTGATCCCGCCCTGCTGCTCCACTTCGGCCTTGATGCGGCAACGGATGCCGAGGTCGAGATTGGTGGTGGTGAGGGAGATGTGTCCGTCTCCCGCTTCGATCAGGACGTTGCTCAGGATCGGCATCGTCGACCGGGTGGCGACGACGTTGAGCACTTGTTGCAGGCCGTTACTGAAATGATCCTTGCTGATCTTGAACTTCATGGTCCGAATTTGGGTTTTTTCGAGGAGGGGAGGCAATCCTTATATAAGAGTACTCTTTTTATAACTCTATCTCTCCGTCTCAGTAGGTGTGGTGAACCCGGAGAAAAACTCATCAACTTTCTGCGGGCAAGTCATTTAGATGGTTTCGGGGCTGGGAAAAGCGGCGTGGATACAATGACAGGGCAGTGAAGAGCGTGAAAAACTTTCGCGCCATTCACCACCGCTTCACCTCGGTTCGCAGCGGGTTCACAGTTCATTCGCACGCTTGCGGTCGAGGTGGCGGCGGGCCCGGCGCAGGCGAAGGAGGTGCCGGCAAGGGCCGTAGAAGATGTAAGCGAAGAAGGCGATCGCGAAGAAGAGCTCCTTGAAGACGAAGGCCACCCCGAGCAGCAGGATCAGCCCGATAAAGGTGCGGGAGCGGGCGCTGGTCTGCCAGTCGACTTCTTTGAAGCTCGGGTACTGGATGTTGCTCACCATGAGGCCCGCGATGGCGAGCATGAAGGGAGGCATCAGCAGGGCCAGACCTTGCAACTCGAAGCTGTTGAGCACGAGCACGAGCGAGGCGATCATCCCGGCCGCGGCGGGGACGGGCAGCCCGAGAAAGTCCTTGGTCCCGCGCAGGCGTTCCGCCGGCGACAGCATGGGGTGGGTCAGGACGTTGAACCGGGCCAGCCGGACCCCCGCGCAGAGCAGGTAGATGAAGGCGATCAACCAGCCGATCTGGAGGAAGAATTCGTACTTTTCGGTCGGAGAGAGGATGAGGAAAATCATCATCAGGGCCGGCGCCACGCCGAAGGAGATGATGTCGGCGATGGAGTCGAACTCCTTCCCGAAAAGCGACTCGCGTCCGCCGAGGCGGGCCACCCGCCCGTCGAGCGCGTCGCAGATCACGGCGAAGAGGATGAACCAGACCGCCTGCGTGAAGTGGGCGGACTCGACGGCGGGATCGTCGGCGTAGTTGGCCTGGATGCAGCGGAGGATGGCGAGAAAGCCGAAAAAAAGATTGCCCGCCGTCAGGCTGTTGGGGAGCAGGTAGATCCGGCTGGCTTCGCCGGAGTCGGCATACTGGTGGGGCGGGGTTTCGGGGCGTTCGGGCATGCGGGGAGCGGGCTCAATCGGCCACCTCGTCTTTGTGACGCAGCGATTCGAGGTACTTCCAGAAGGAATCGTGCTGCTCGATCAGGAATTCCTCGGTGACGGGAAGCTTCACGCGGAAGACGAAGTCCGAAAGGCTGTTCTTGTGGAGGATGTAGTGGGCGAAAAGCGCGTCGCCCTGCTGCTCGAAGTAGATGCGGAACTCGCCCGCCCGCACCCGGTAGTAGGTCCGGCCGTTGCGGTGGAAGCGGCCCAGCTCTTCGTTCGGGTGGTCGAGCTGTTCCTGCGTCAGGGTGCTGACGACTTCCACCATCAGCATTTGCGAGCGGGTATCGAGCTTGTTCAGCTCGCCCATGCTTTGTTCGCTGAAGTTGACTTGGAACATCTCCGTGATTGGCTGGTTTTAAGGCGGTTGCGTCGGAAGATGATCGGAAAACAATGGGGTGCAACCGCAGAATTCGTTCCAGCACCAAGCTTCCGTCGCGGCCTCGCGGTTGAACCCTCCGCGTCCGCCCGCTCCGCTCCCTACTTTCCCGCATGATTCAAACCACCCTCCAATCCGGCCATTGGCTGCTCTTGCTCTTCGATCCGGGGAGCCGCTTGTTTTGCGCTGCGGATGGGGACGGGACGATCGTGCCGACCTACGTCGGCCATCCGTCCGAGGAACCCGAGACCGTGCTCGAGGCGATCACCGGTCGGAGCGGCTCGACCCACCGCCTGGCCCGCTTCGAGTTCGCGGACGAGACGGTCGAGCTGGTCGCCGCCGTGCAGGCGCCGGTCGAGGGCGGCCGCTACCTCAGTCTGAACGAGCTCTCGGCCGGTTCGAAATGCGGGGAGCTCCGCCTCTCGCCCCTGCTGGAGGCGGCGCTTGCGGCGCTCGATCCGGAGCTCGTCCGCATCCCCTACCTCGACCTGAGCGAGAACGAGTACATCTACCGCTTCCGGACGGCCCGGGAGCGCAACCGGTCGGTCTATATCGACGCTCGATCGGAGGCGCTCTACCAGAGCGCGCTGTGCGCGGCGATCAAGCTGGCCCGACGAACCCGGGAAAAATCCTCCGGCGAGCCCGCGGTGCTCGACTTCGGGCCGGTCCGCTACCTGATACCGAGCCACTTCGGCTTCTGCCTGGGCGTCCAGAACGCGATCGAGCGCGCTTACGAAACCGTCGCGGCGAATCCCGGCAAACGGGTCTTCATGCTCAGCGAGTTGATCCACAACCCTTTTGTGAACAGAGACTTGCTGAATCGGGGACTGCGTTACCTGCAGACCGACAAGGGCCTTCCCCTGCGGGCCGACGGGAGCGTGGCGGGCGGACCCGACGACCCCGCCGCGCTGTGGAACCAACTGAGCGGGGAGGATATCGTGATCATCCCCGCCTTCGGCGCGACCAACGAGGACAAGCGCCGGCTGATCCGGCGCGGAGTCCCCATCCGCGAGCACGACGCCACCTGCATGCTGGTGGAAAAAGTCTGGAAGGCCGCGCGGCGCTACGCGCAGGAAGGGTTCACCGTAGTGATCCACGGGAAATCCGAGCACGAGGAAACCAAGGCCACCTTTTCCAACGCTTCGAGCCACGGGCCCGCACTGATGCTGCGGAACATGGAGCACGCCCAGCGGCTCGGGGAAGTGATCGTCGCGGAAGGAGCGGAAAAACGCCGGCTGTTCGAGCGCTCCTTTGCCGGGCTCTACTCGAACGGCTTCGACCCCGGCCGCGACCTCGACCGCCTGGCAGTGGTCAACCAGACCACCCTGCTCCGCAACGAGACCCTCCGCATCATCGGCTACCTTCGCGAGATCGTCTCCCGCAAGTTCGGCGAGGACAAAGTGCCCGAGCACCTCTGGTCGCAGGGCAAGGGCGATACCCTCTGCTACGCCACCCAGGTCAACCAGGACGCGCTCCAGAAGGCGGTCGAGCAGCCCGCCGACGCGGCCCTCGTGGTCGGCGGCAAGAACAGCTCGAACACCTACCAGCTCTACCGTGTCTGCCACGAGCGCTTCGGGGAAAAGGCGCACTACATCCAGTCGGAGGAAAACATCCTCTCCCTCGAGGAAATCCGGCACTACGAGTTCCCCGCGGGCTCGGGGTCCTCGGCCGGACGGAGCGAGGCGGTGCGCCCGTTCCTTTCGCCGGGCGAGGAGGTCCAGAGAATACTGCTGACGGGAGGCGCCTCCTGCCCCGACGGGATCATCCAGCAGGTCATCCACCGGATCAACGGCTTCTTCCCATCCGAGCGCCTGCGGCCAATCGAATCCATCCTCGAGGCATTTGGGAGCGACACTTGAGGAAAGCGGAAATCCTCGTATGATTTGTTTCGCATGTGGATTGGGCACTTTGGATTTGAAGGTGGCGGTGCGGCCGCCATCCGGTTCGAGATCGGGGAACTGGTCGTGCACAAGCTCTACGGCTACCGCGGCGCGATCGTCTCGATCGATCCGGTCTGCATGGCCGGCGAGAAGTGGTACCAGGCCAACAAGACCCAGCCTCCCCGCGAGCAGCCTTGGTACCACGTGCTCGTCCACGGAAGCGGCGGCTTGAGCACCTACGTCGCCCAGTCGAATCTGGAGTTCGACCGCCGCAACGAGCCGATCGACCACCCCCGCCTCGACGCTTATTTCGAAGCGTTCAAGGACGGGCGCTACGTGGTCAAAGCGGCCAAATCCGGAAGCTGGGCGGGCTGAAGCGCTAAACCGCCGCCGCCTCGACGCCTTCCAGCACCAGTTCGCCCTCGAGGCAACTGGCGGTGGCGCTTTCGATCCGCACCGGGACCAGTTCGCCGACCAAGCGCTCGCTGGCGGAGACGATCACCTTCCGGTGGCCGCGGGTCCGCCCCATGAATTTGCCTTCGCCGCGCTTGGCCGGGCCCTCGATGAGGACCTCCTGCACCGAGCCGACAAGGCCTTCGTTGCGGGCGAGCGAGTGGCGGCCGAGGATGTCGAGCAAGGCGCGGTTGCGCGCCTCCTTCGCCTCCTTGGAGACCGGATCGCCGAGCGGTTCGGCGCCGGTGCCGGGACGGACGCTGTATTTGAAGAGGTAGGCCATGTCGAAGCGGATCGCCTCGAAGGCGCGGCGCGTCCGCTCGAAGTCCTCTTCCGTTTCGCCGGGAAAGCCCACGATCACGTCGGTGGAAATATAAATGTCCGGCCGGACGCTCCGGATGCGGTCGATGATCGAGCGGAATTTTTCGATCGTGTAGGGCCGCCGCATGGCCTTGAGGATACGGTTGCTGCCGCTCTGCATGGGAAAGTGCAGGTACTCGCAGAGCTTGGGCAGGCGGGCGTAGCACTCGATCAGGTCGTCCTTGAAGCCGACCGGGTGCGGACTGGTGAAGCGGATGCGCTCGATGCCAGGGACCGCGTCGACCCGCTCGAGCAGCTGCACGAAGGGGCTTTTGCGGTCGACGAAGGGAAACTCGCGCAGGCCGTACTGGTTGACGATCTGGCCCAGCAGGGTGACCTCGCGGGTCCCTTTGGCGGCGAGTTCTTCGACTTCCTCGACGATGGCGTCCATCGGCCGCGCCCGCTCCTCCCCCCGGGTCTTGGGCACGATGCAGTAGCTGCACTTCATGTTGCAGCCCTGCATGATGCTGACGTAGGCGGAGACCTGACGGCGGTCCGGAACATGGGAGCGGATCGTATTCTGCGAACCCGCTTCCTCATCGAGGTCGACGATCGTGCTCGGGCGCGGGCCCTGTCCTTGCAGGGTGGCGATCATCTGGTCGAGGTGTTCGGGCACGCGGTGGAACTTCTGGGTGCCGACCACGAGGTCGAGGTCGGGCAGTCGGTCGAGCAGGTCCTCGCCGCGGTTCTGGGCCATGCAACCCATGATCCCGACGATCAGGTTCGGGTTTTCCCGGCGGCGCGCCATCACGTGACCGGCTTTGCCGATCGCCTTCTGCTCGGCCTGCTCGCGGACGCTACAGGTGTTGAGCAAAATCACGTCCGCCTCCGCCTCGCTGTCCACCATCGCGTAGCCCTTGCCGCGAAGCATCGCGGCGACGGCTTCGGAGTCGCGCTCGTTCATCTGGCAACCGTAGGTTTTGATGTAGACCCGGTTCATGCGGAATGCGGGAGAATGCGCCGCCGGCCCGCTTTGTAAACGAAGAAAGGCCGGGCGATGCGCCGCTCGGGCGCGGGCTTATTTGCGGGAAAGGGCGGTTCCCTCCCGATCGTTGCCAGAAGAGGTGCCGGAAGGCTGTCAGAAATCTTTAAAAACGCCTCGTCCCGGCCGCCCTCCGCTTGACCCCGCCAAGGCGCTTGTTGTGATGGGAGGATGGCGACCCCACCCCCCCGCGAGCGGATACTGGCCAAGGCCGGCGAGCTTTTCCACAAGCGCGGCTACGGCGCGGTCGGATTCGACGAGGTCGTGGCGGCGAGCGGCTTTCACAAGGCCACCGTGCTCCAGCATTTCAGCGGAAAGTCGGATCTCGGCAGGGCCTGGCTGGAGGGCTTGCACCGCCGCATGGAACAGGTCCACCGTGAGTTTCTCGCCCGCCTCGGGGACCGCGAGAAGCGTCTGCGGAAGTACTTCTTCTCCATGCGGGGCTGGCTCGAGACCAACGGCTTCCGTTCCTGCCAGTTCGCCAACACGGCGGCCTGTATCGACGCCGAGGCGGAGGAGGAACTGGCGGTCGTCATCGACCGCTACAAGCGCGCCCAGCTGCAGTTCTTCATCGATCTCGCGAAGACCCTGGTGGACGAGTCCGAGGCGCGCCGCGTCGGGACGGCGGTCTTCCTGATTTTCTCCGGGGCGATGACCGAGGCCCAGAACCTGAAGGCCACCTGGCCGCTCGAGGACGCCCTCGCCCATGCCGAGCGCCTCTGCGGGGTGCGGTAGCGGCCCCGCCGCTTGGGCCGCGTCGGCGGGAAGGGCTTGCCTTGAGGGGAGGGACGGTGCCTTCTGGAGCTTCGCGCGATTATGGAAAAGACCAACGAACTACTCTCGCGGCTGCCCGAGGCGGCCAAGGACCTTCGCATCAACGCCGAGCGCGTGCTCGCGGGCCAGGAATCCCTCGACGCCGCGCAGACTTGGGGCGTGGCCCTCGCCGCGGCCTTCTTTATCCGGCATCCGGAGCTGAGCGCGGCCCTGCTGGCCGATGCCAAGTCCGCCGGAATCGACGAGGCCGTGATCGACGACGCCCGCGGGGCCGCCGCCATCATGGGGATGAACACGGTCTATTACCGCTTCCGCCACCTGATGAAGTCCGGGGCCTACGAGAAAACCCCCGCCAACCTGCGGATGACCCGGATGCAGCAGGTCGCGACCGACAAGACCAGCTTCGAGCTCTTTTCGATCGGGCCGGCGGCGCTGGCGGGGTGCGAGCTCTGCCTGAAGGCCCATGAGTCCGCCGTCAAGCAGGGCGGCCTGGACGAGCGGCAGGTGCACGACGCCGTCCGCATCGCCGCCGTCCTCCACGGGCTGGCCGTCGCGCTGGACCTGTAGCCGGGCGAGCCTTCGGCGGCGACGTTGACCTTTGCGGGGCTCTCCCTATGGGTTCGGCGTGTCCTTCATCGATCAATCCGTTTTCGTCTATGGCACGCTCAAGCCGGGCGGCCGCTTCTGGCCGAAGTACTGCGAGGGAAAAGTCGCCGCTGTAGTGCCCGCACGGATACAAGGCGAGCTCTACGACCTGCACCTGGGCTACCCCGGGCTGTTGCTGCGCGGGGAGGACTGGGTCCGCGGTTTTATTCTGAGCTTTCCCGAGGCGGCCGATTTCGCGGAGGTGGACCGGCTCGAGGGCTACTCCCCCACCCGGCCGCCGGAGCGGAACGAATACGACCGCGTGAGGGTCGATTGCTTTGATGCGGAGGGCCGCCCGCTCGGCCGCGTCTGGGTCTACGCGATGACCGAGGAGCGGCTCCGACGGCTGGGGGCGACCCGTCTTTGTGGGGGAGACTGGCCGGTCGCACCGCAGGCTTGATGCCTGCCGGGAAAAGGCTTTCATCGTCGGTCATGCGTTTCGAATCACCGGCCCGACTACTATTTATCGGAGACTCCATCACCGACTGCGGGCGCGACCGATCCGCCAACGGCACCGACTTGGGGAACGGCTGGGTGGCCCAGAGCCGCGCCTTGATCGAAGCGCACCATCCCGAACGCCGCTACGAATACCTGAATCTCGGGATCGGCGGCAACCGGATCACGGATCTGGAGGCCCGCTGGGAGGCCGACGTGCTGGAACGGCGTCCGGACGTCCTGATGGTGATGATCGGGATCAACGACGTCTGGCGGCAGTTCGACCGCCCCTGGCTGCCGCAGGTTTCCCTCGAAGACTACTCGCTCACCTTGGAAAGGCTGTTGGAACGCAGCCGCCCGGTGGTCCGCGAGACCGTCCTGCTCTCGCCCTACTTTCTGGAAACGAACCGGCAGGACCCCATGCGGGAGCGGATGGATGCCTACGGCGCGGCCATGCGGGCGCTCGCGAAGCGTCAGGGGCATTGCTTCGTCGACGTCCAGGCCGCCTTCGACCGCTGGCTCGCGCACCATCCGACCCAGCGGCTTTGCGCCGACCGGGTGCATCCCAACGCGACCGGCCACGCCCTGATCGCCGCCGCCTTCCTCGACGCGGTCGGATTCAGCTGGCGGACGGCTTAATCGCCGCTTTCGGCGGGCGGGGCACTGGCGGCCTTTTTCGCCGTTTTCTTTCGGGCGGTCTTTTTGGCGGCCTTTTTCGTCGCCTTCTTGGCCGGGGCCTTTTTCTTGGCGGCCTTCTTCTTCGCCGGTTTGGCGGCGCCTTCTTCCGGGGCGGGCGCGGGCGCGGCCGCTCGAGGACGGGGGCCGCGGTCTTCCTTTTGCGGGGCCGGTTTTTCCTTCGGCGGGGCGGAGTCCGTCGGCCTGTCGCGACCCTCGCGGCGAGGGTCCCCGCCCGCGTTCGGGTCCGGGGCGGTTTCGGGCCGCTGCCGGGTTTCGGGTTTGGCGGCGGGGCGATCGTCCCGCTTGGCTTCCGCTTTGGAATCGGGGCGGCCGTTCTCTTCCGGCCCCTGGTCCCGCTCCTTGTTCCGGTTGCGTCCGCCGCGCCGGCGCCGGCGCTTGCTCCGGCGTTCGCCGCCGTCTTCGGTCGAATTCTGGTCCCGGCCCGGTCGGGAGGCCGCCGCTTCGGGTCGTCCGCGCGGCGGTTCCTCCTCGTAGCGTTCGGGGTTCGACTCGTAGTCCTCGACCGCGGCGGCGATTTTGTCCTCCAGTTCTTCGTCGGTGTAGGGAATCACGCGCTCGACCCGCTCCTTCTGGCGGGTCGGGATGGGGGTTTCCTCCGGCGGGCAGTAGTCCTTCGGCGGGAGCACGACCGTGTTGTAGGGGTCGAGCGGGAGGGGCTCGGCCGGCAGGGCGGCTTCCGCTTCCGGGCTCAGCCGGGGGTGGAGGGTAATCTCGTCCGGCACGTTCCCGCCGTGTTCGTCCAGCAGTTGCTCGACCACCCGGGCCACATGGGTCGGATCGATCCGGGACTGGCTGAATTGGAGGTCGCTGGCCTGGGCGGGAGGCAAGGCGGTGTTTTGCCGGAGGATCAGGGTGGTGACCTTCAGCCCCGCGTCCCGGGCGCCGTGGAAAAGCGAACGGTTCAGCTCCCGCAGGCCGCCCTCGATCAGGGCGTTGACCGCGCTGGCGGGCGTGCCGCTCTTGTTGGCCGGAACGATCTGGATGAGGCGTCCGCGGAAGCGCAAGAGGTTCGGCAGGAGCAGCCGGGTGAGTAGGACGGGGCCCAACAGGCCGATCTTCAGCACGGCCTCGAGGTTGCCGACGGGCAGTTTCTCGAAGGCGCCGCCCGGCGTCACGTCGATCGCATGGATCAGGATGTCGACCCGTTGTTCGCGGTCGAGGATACCCTGGGCGGTCTCGCGGAGGGCCGCGAGGTCGGTCAGGTCCACCGCATGCGCGACGAAGTTCGGGTCCGCGAACTGGATCTTGGAAAGGTTGTTGCCGATTCCGTGGACGCGGCACCCGTGCTGGATGAGGCGCTCGATCAAGCGCAGGCCGAGGGGCGTTTCCGCTCCGGTGACGATGGCGATATCCATAGGACTGTGAAAAAGTGGCGGGTCTGCCGGCCGGCCCGAGGAGCGGAGCGTCCGGTACCGCCGCGGAGAACGCTCGGGATGAGGTTCGTCGGGACGCGGCGGGGATGGGTTGAAGCTAAAGTTTCCAAGGGCTGACGGATTCGCGGCGTGTGGCAATTGAATTCTGGGAAGAGAGGCGGATTTGGAGCACTTGGATGGCGCGGCCGCGAAAGGCCTCCTCATGACGGTGACCGGACGCGCTTATACCGCGGGCGGCGGTGCAACCGAAAGTCGGAATGGCGCGATCCACGGGTTAGACCACTTACTATGAAACCCGGATGGAAAAACCCCTTGATGCGCCTGACCAATCTGGTGCTCTACCTGTCCTTTTGCTTCCTCGTTGGCAGTGGTGCCCTCCTCAGCTGGAAACTCGTCCCCGGTTCCCGCGGTGGCGGCGGGCTGGAGGCGCTCGGGATGAGCCGCCACGAGTGGGGCGACCTGCATTTCTGGGCGGGGCTGATCGCGGTTCTCGCCACGGCGGCCCACCTCTTCCTGAACTGGCCTTGGCTCAAGAAGATCGCCGCCTCCGGACGCTTTTGGAGGCTGGCCGCGGGCTTCGGCGCGGGCCTGGCGCTCGCGCTCGGGATCTTCGCGCTGCCGGTTAGCCGGAGCGGCGGAGGCGAGGGTCAGGGGCAGCGCGCGGAGCGGACGGTCCCACGGCCGTAGTAGCACCGAGGCTGAGAACGCAAAACCTTGCGAATCGGTTCGCCAACCACTGGTAGGGACGCCTGCCCCCAGGCGTCCGCGATCGCCCCGGCATACCGGAAAAGCCAAAACACAGCGGGTATGCCCCAACGCCGTCGGCGGCGACGTCCGGCCGGGGACGGCAGGCCAAATCCGCCTTGCCGCCGCGCGGACGCTTGAGGGCAAGCGTCCCTACCCGAAACCACGGACGCCCGCCCTCCCCGGTATGAGCCTTTCGAATGCAGCCGTCCGCGAACGTCACTGCGCCAGCCGGTCGGCCAACTCGGCGAGGGAATGGACCACCGGCGCTCCGGTTGCCGCCAAGCGGGCCGGGCTGTGGTGGCCGTGGGCCAGCAGGATGCAGTCCGTGCCGATGTCTTGGGCCACTTCCCAGTCGTGCAGGGTGTCGCCCACGATGACGACCTCCTCGCGGGGACGGGCGAGGCGCTCGATCCAGTGGCGGCCCCGGGCGATCTTTCCCTCGGCATAAATGTTGTCGGTGCCGACCAGCCCGAGGAAGCGCTCGCGGATGCCGAAGTGGCCGATGCCGGTCTCGAGCGCCTCCTGCTTCGCCGCAGAGAGGACCGAGTGCGTCAGGCCGCCGTCCGAGAGACGGGCGAGCACCTCGGCGGTCTCGGGATGGAGGGCGCATTCGCCCAGCCAGCGGGCCTCGTAGTCGCCGATGAATTCGCGGCTGACGAGGTCGAAGGTGTCGCGGTCGGTGTCGAAGCCGAGATAGCGGTAGAAATGGATGACCGGAAAGCCGAAGTTCGTCCGGTAGTCGTCTGCCGTGATCGGCCCCCTGCCCCGTCGTCCGAGGATGCCGTTGAGCACCTCGACGCAGAGCCGGGTGTCGTCGAGGAGCGTGCCGTTCCAGTCCCAGATAATGTGCCGGTAGCGCCGCGCCATCAGTCGAGCAGGTCGGGTTTGCGCTGGAAGAGCACGACGGGGACTTGCAGCAGGGCGAGGAAGACCAGGCTGCCCTCCAGCCCCGGCACGCCCAAGCGCTCGCCGCGGTCGGCGGCTTCCATGTAATTGAACATCACTTCCGCGATCATGACGAAAACGAAACCGGCTGAAAGCACGCAGAGTGCCACGAAGGCGGGCTTCCAGAGCGACTCCGCCATCCGCTCGAAGCGGAGCGTGACGAGACTGCCGTAAACGATGAAGTAAGCCGCCTTGAAGACGGCGAAAGAGCCGGGAGACTCGCTCCCCAGAGCGATTCCGGCGGCGAGCAGGAGGAAGAGCCCGAGGGCGTGGCCGCCCCAGCGCGCGTAACGGAGGCCGGGGTGCGCGTCGGCGGGGCCGGTGCTTTCGACGGAAAGAGTCATTGAAACAGGTCCGACAACTCTGTGTCCGGCATCGCTTCGGCGTCAAGCAAGGCCTGCTTGCGCTCCCCGCCCCAACGGTAGCCGCCGATCCCGCCGGACCGGGGGATCACGCGGTGGCAGGGCAGCAGCAGACAGATCGGGTTGGCGCCGACCGCCCGGCCCACCGCGCGCCCGGCGCCGGGCTTCCTCAAGCGCACGGCCAGCGCCCCGTAGGTGCAGGGGCGGCCCATCGGGATCTCGAGCAAGGCCCGCCAGGTCCGCCGCTGGAAATCCGTGCCGCGGGGTGCGAGGTAGCGCCACTGTTCCTCCGGCGGCATCCGCTGGTAGCCTTCCAGCCAGTCCAGAAAGGCTTTGCGGAAAACTCCGTCGCTGCGGTCGCCGTCCTCCGGTTCGAAGCGCAGTTCGGTCAGCCCGTCCGGCTCGAAGCGCGCCCGCAGGAGGCCGAAGCGGGTCCGCAGACGGCAGCCCACTTCCCGGGGAACGGCGTGCTCCAGCAAAGTGGTGAACAAATTATCATTTAGGCTTGTCATTTCCCGCTTCCGTCTCAATGTGGGTTGCATCTCCAACCAGACCGTCTAGCAAAAGGACTCGAATCCTTCCCCTCCTGAACCGCAAACCTTGAACTCGCTTTATGGCCGCAAAAGCACCGATTGAAAAGAAAGACCGCTCCTCCGCCGAGAACCGCAAAAACCTCGAGCTGGCGATATCCGGCATCAACAAGCAGTTCGGCCCCGGCGCCCTGATGCGGCTCGGCGAGGCGACCAAGATGGAGGTCGACAAGATTTCCACCGGTTCCATCGCGATCGACCTCGCGCTCGGTATCGGCGGCCTGCCCCGCGGGCGGGTCTGTGAGATCTACGGGCCGGAAAGCTCGGGTAAGACCACCTTCTGTCTCAGCATCATCGCCGAGGCCCAGCGCCAAGGCGGCAACGCGGTCTTTATCGACGTGGAACACGCGCTCGATCCGCGCTACGCCAAGGTCGTCGGCGTTGACCTGGAGAACCTGATGGTCTCCCAGCCGGAGAGCGGCGAGGACGCCCTCAACATCACCGAGACCCTGATCCGCTCCGGGGCGATCGATATCATCGTGATCGACTCCGTGGCCGCCCTCGTCTCCAAGAACGAGCTGGACGGGCAAATGGGCGATTCCACCGTCGGCCTTCAGGCCCGCATGATGAGCCAGGCCATGCGCCGCCTCACCGGCGCGATCAACAAGACGCAGTGCGTCGTCCTCTTCACCAACCAGATCCGCGAGAAGATCGGCGTCATGTTCGGCAGCCCCGAAACGCAGCCCGGCGGCCGCGCCCTCAAGTTCTTCGCCTCCGTCCGCATGGACATCCGCCGGATCGGCCAGATCAAGGAGTCCTCCGGCAAGGTGGTCGGCAACCGGACCCGCCTGAAAGTGGTCAAGAACAAGGTCGCCCCACCCTTTACCGAGTGCGAGTTCGACATCATGTACAACGAGGGCATCTCCCACTCGGGCTCCCTCGTCGACCTCGGCGTCGAGCACAAGATCCTCGAAAAGAAGGGTTCTTGGATCTCCTTCGAGGGCGAAATGGTCGGCCAAGGCCGCGAGGCCGCCAAGCAAGCCATCTCCGAAAACAAGGAGCTGGCCGACAAGATCACCAAACTGATCCTCGAAAAGGTCCATCCCAAGGCCGGCGAATCCCTCGGCCGCTCCGGCGAGGACAACGAAGCCAGCAACGACGAGGCATAAACCGTCCGAATTCCAGCCGCCCCGTAGGGTGCCGGCGACAGCCGGTGCCTGGCCGAGCCCAACAGGAGTTTACCCCAAGAATTCAAACCCGGCTCGAACCACCTCCCCGGCAGAGCCGGGACTCCTCCTTATCCAAGGAGGAGAGTCCGAAGCGCGCCCACCGACCCAAAAATCGAACGCTCCTCGAAACCGATCAACGTCAGCCTCAAACTTCAAAACGCCCCCCGCCCGTAGGGTGCCGGCGACAGCCGGTGCCTGGCCGAGCCTAACAGCAGGGACGTCCGAAGAAATCAAACCCGGCTCGAACCACCTCCCCGGCAGAGCCGGGACTCCTCCTTATCCAAGGAGGAGAGTCCGAAGCGCGCCCACCGACCCCAAAAATCGAAAGCCCCTCGAAGCCGATCAACGCCAGCCTAAAACTTAAGAACCCTCGCCGCCCCGTAGGGTGCCGGCGACAGCCGGTGCCTGGCCGAGCCCAACAGGAGATTGCCCGAAGAATCAATCCCGCCCCCAAACCACCTCCCCGGCAGAGCCGGGACTCCTCCTTATCCAAGGAGGAGAGTCCGAAGCGCGCCCACCGACCCCAAAAATCGAAAGCCCCTCGAAGCCGATCAACGTCAGCCTCAAACTTCAAAACGCCCCCCGCCCCGTAGGGGGCCGGCGACAGCCGGTGCCTGGCCGAGCCCAACAGGAGATTGCCCGAAGAATCAAACCCGCCCCAAACCACCTCCCCGGCAGAGAGTCCGAAGCGCATCCTCGTGCGCCCACAGAAGGAAGAATCGGGACTTCGTGGATTCTTGTGGTGCAAGTGTTCGCCCCGAAGTAGTCGAGTGGGCTTGCCCCTCGGCCCATTACGTCAAAGGAGCTGGAAAACCCGCACGGCAGGCAACCCCAGACGGCGACGATCCCCGAACAGTTTAAAGCCACTTGCCGCTCCAGTCAGGGGCCAAGGCCGCCCGACTACGGGAAAACTCCTTTCTCAGAACCGTCGCTTCCAGAAAAATCGAAAGCGCCTCGAAGCCGATCAACGCTAGACTCAAGATTAAGAACACCCGCCGCGGAGCCTTTCCTCCGCCGCACCCTCACGGTCAGCCTCTTCGAAGTGGAAAGGAATTGCCACCTCACCGACAAAGCGAGTTTCAATCCTCGACGAAAGCGCGGCAAGCGCGCGTCAACCTCCCCTCCCCCTCCCCTTCCCTGCCCCAACCCGCGCTTGACGCTTCCCTTGATTCCGCGAACGTAGCGGGTCCCTCATGCCTGCTTCCGACACCATCGTCGCCCTTTCGACGCCCGCCGGAGAGTCCGCCGTCGCGCTCCTCCGGCTGAGCGGTCCCGCCTGCCCGGCACTCGCGCGGGCGGTGACCGGGCGGAGCAAGGGGCTGCGTCCGCGGGTCGCGACCTTCTCCAAGTATTTGGATGTCAATGGAAAACGAGTCGACGATGGGGTGTTCACCGCCTTCGAAGAAGGGGCTTCTTTTACCGGCGAAGCGATGTTGGAGATCAGTCCCCACGGCAACCCGCTAATCGTCCAGCAGATCCTCGAGGACCTGCTGGCCCGCGGTTGCCGACCGGCCGAGCCGGGAGAATTCACCCGCACCGCATTACTCAACGGCAAAATGGACCTCAGCCAGGCCGAGGCGGTGGCGGACCTGATTCGCGCCCGGTCCGAGCGCAGTATCGAAGTCGCGCAGCGCCAACTCCACGGCTCGGTCGGGCGCAAGATGAGCGAACTGACCGAGCGCGTGCTGGCGGTGATGGCCCAGGTCGAGGCCTATATCGACTTTCCGGAAGAAGACCTGCCGGACGAAGACCAAGAGGGCCCGGCACGCGAGTTGCGCCGCTTGAGCGAGGAACTGTCCGCGCTGATCGAAACGCAGCACTACAACGCGCTGCTTCACGAAGGAATCAAGACGCTCATCGTCGGACGACCCAACGTGGGAAAGAGCAGCCTGATCAACGCCCTGACCGGCTCCCAGCGCGCGATCGTGAGCGAGCTGCCGGGGACGACGCGGGATTTTATTTCGTCGAACTTGATGCTCGGGCCGTGGCGTATCGAGATTTTGGATACGGCGGGGCTGCACGAGGCGGACGACGAGATCGAGCGGCTGGGGATGGCGCATACGATCGAGCAAGCGGAAACGGCCGACTTCTTTTTACTCGTGTTGGATGCCGCGAGCCCCTCCCCCACCCTTCCGGATTCGCTGCTCTTCCGGATGAACCCCGCCAACACGCTGGTGCTTGAAAACAAGATCGATTTGCCTGGCGCGACCACGCACGAATCCTTCCTCTCGGATTTCAAACACTGCCGTCTGTCCTTGAAGTCGCAGGACGGCCTGAGGGAGTTTCGGGAAGCCTGGCTGCGGGCGATCGAGACCCGCTTGGTCCGGAGCGCGGGAGTCGACGGCGTCATCGTAAACGCCCGGCATGCCCGCGCACTGACCGACGCGAGCGAAGCAATGAAGCGGGCGCAGGCAAAGATCCGGGCCGGCGACTTTTCCGAGTTGGCGGCGGCGGATTTGCGGGACGCCGTCGACGCCATCGGCCAAGTGGTCGGAAAAATCGACAACGAGCGGATGCTGGACAGCCTTTTCGCTCAGTTTTGTATCGGTAAATGAGCGGAGGACTGAAATTCGGGCCCCATCAGCCCTACGACTTGATCGTCTGCGGCGCCGGCCATGCGGGTTGCGAGGCCGCGCTCGCCGCCGCACGCCTTGGGGCCGACACCCTCCTGTTGAACGGAAATCTCGACACCATCGCGCAGATGAGCTGCAACCCGGCGATCGGCGGTCAGGCCAAGGGACATATGGTGCGGGAAATCGATGCGCTCGGCGGAGAAATGGCGGTCAATACCGATACGACCGCGATTCAGTTCCGCCTTTTGAACGCGTCGAAAGGACCTGCCGTGCAAGCGCCGCGCGCTCAATGCGACAAAAAGGCCTACCAGTTCCGGATGAAGCACACGATCGAGTTGCAGGAGCGGCTCGATCTGTTTCAGGCGATGGTTCAAGGGCTGATTTTTGATGGCGACCGCGTTGTCGGCGTCCGGACGAACCTGGACGTCGACTTTTACGCGAAGGCCGTCGTCGTCACGACGGGAACCTTCCTTCGCGGGCTGATGCATGTCGGCGCGAACAAGAACGAGGGAGGGCGCATGGGGGATTTTTCCGCCAAAGGGCTTTCCGGATCTTTTCTGGAGGCGGGTATCGAGCTGGAGCGGCTGAAGACCGGGACGCCGGCACGGATCTTGGGCTCAAGCATCGATTTTAGCGAGCTGGAGGAGCAGAAGGGCGATCCAGAGCCGACCCTGTTCGGATTCTATGACACCCGCGGGTTCGACGAAATGTTCCACGTGGAACAAAGCGAGGCGGAGCGGGCCGAATTTCGACGGGAGTTTTCGAAATTGTTCCACGTGGAACAGGCGGGTCAGCGAAAGCTGGGATGGATTCCGGGCGCCGAGCAGCTGTCCTGCTGGATGACTTACACGAGCGCGGACACCCGCAAGGTGGTGAGCGATAATTTGCTGCGCTCGCCGATGTATTCGGGCGAGATCCGCGGCACGGGGCCGCGCTACTGCCCGAGCATCGAGGACAAGTTCGTGCGCTTCGCGGACAAAGACCGGCACATGCTTTTTCTGGAGCCGGAAGGGCGCAACACGAACGAGTGGTACATCAACGGTCTCTCGACCAGCCTGCCTTTCGACGTGCAGCTGGAGATGTTACGGACGGTGAAGGGCTTGGAAGGGGTGCACATGCTGCGACCGGCCTATGCGGTGGAGTATGATTTCGCGCCGCCGACCCAGCTTTTCCCGACCTTGGAATCCAAAAAGGTCGAGAACCTCTTTTTTGCGGGCCAGATTAACGGGACCTCCGGCTACGAGGAGGCGGCGGGGCAGGGCTTGGTCGCCGGGGTCAACGCGGTGCAAAAGATTCGCGGGGCGGAGCCGCTGGTGCTCCAACGGCACGAGTGCTACATCGGAGTCCTGATCGACGATCTGGTGACCAAAGGCACGCGGGAGCCCTATCGCATGTTTTCCAGCCGGGCGGAGCACCGCCTGCTCTTCAATCATCCCAGCGCGGAGCTTCGCCTCATCCACCACGCCAAATCGCTCGGCTTGCTGGATTCGGACCGCGTGCGACGGATCGAATCGAAGGCGGAGACCATCCGGAACTGGATCGAATGCTTGGAGACGGAGCGGGAGGGGGGAGAGCTCTACGGCGACCGCCTCCGGCGCAGTCGCGACCAGGCATCGTTTCCGGAAGCGCTCCGAAAGGAATCGCGGGAAGTGCGGGACGAGGTCTTTTACCGGGTGGTCTTCCGGGGCTATCTCGAAAGGGAGGCCGCTCAGGTCGAAAGAATGAAGCATATCGATAAGGTCCGGATTCCGGATGGATTCGACTACGATCAAGTCAAGGGTCTGAGACGCGAGAGCGCCGACAAGCTGAAGCAGGTGTCGCCGCGCACCCTCGGGCAGGCCGGCCGGATCAGCGGAGTGAATCCGGCCGATGTGAGCATTTTGATGGTCTTCCTGGAAGCCAAGCGAGGGCAGGGCGGGGCAAAGCAGGACTGAGGATCCCAAGGCCGCGATGGCGGCGGCCATCTCTGAGGAGTGGACTGATGGGCGGCAATTCGCCTGCCGTGGCGTGTCCGCTTGCGGACGCTTTACGGGGTGCGGGTCGGAAACCTGCTCGATGGAAGCGCTCGCGAGCGAGCACGCCACGGAATCCGCCCTTCTCAGAAGCGATCGGTTATAAGGAGCGTTCCCGCAGTCTCGGCCGTGAGGAGGGCGGGCGTCTCGTGAGGCTGGAGAATATTGTCGCCGCGGTGCAGGCTGCGGCCGGATTTATGGTCGGTGACACAACCGCTGACGACGTGGATGAGTCGGGCGCCGTTCCCCGCCGGAAGCTCGAGAGGGTCCTCGCCCGGCTTGAGCTCGTAGCGGGTGATTCGAAACTCGGCGCAGTCGGCGAGCACTTGGGTGCCCTCCGTAATCGAAAGGGGCTTGGGTTCGAAGTCGTTGAAGTCGATGGACTTGAGCGATTCTTCGAGATGCAGCTGGCGGGGTTTGCCGTCCAAGCCGACGCGCCCCCAGTCGTAGACGCGGTAGGTCGTATCCGAATTTTGCTGGATCTCAAGGATGAGATTGCCGGCATCGATGGCGTGCATGCGGCCGCTCTCGACCAAGATCGAGTCCCCCGGCTTCACGGGGAAGCGGTGCACGCAGGATTCCGCCTCGTTCGCTCTCAGCGCGGCCTCGAACTGCTCCCGGCTAACTCCGGCCTTCAGGCCCACGATGAGTGACGCATCTGCCTCAGCATCAGCAATATACCAATTCTCAGTCTTCGGCTCCCCGCCTAGGGAGACGGCGATGCGGGCGGGCGGGTGGACCTGTAGGCTGAGGCGGTCCCGGCAGTCGAGCCATTTCACCAGAATGGGGAAGGGTGCGTTGCCGTCCCTCCCGGGCCCGAGGATGGCAGCGGCATCCTCCTGCAGGAGTTCCCGGATGTTTCGGCCCGCCAGACCGCCTTCGGCCACGACGGACTGGGCGTCCTCGCGGTCGACGATTTCCCAGCTTTCTCCAATCACCTGATCGTCCGGAAGCTCGCGTCCCAGCTTGGTCTCGAGGCCCCGGCCGCCCCAGACGCGTTCCATGTAGAGAGGTTTGAAGATCAGAAGGTCCATGGCTTATCTTTTTTGGAAGCTTTTGGGCCGTTGGCGACACCGAATCGAAACTTGTTTTCCCGGCTTTCGACGGAGTAGTTTATCCCATTCAGCCCATGGCGCGCAAAGTGAAACAGAAATCGGCCCCCAGGAAGCTCGTCTCCCAGCCCCGGAAAGCGCAGTCCCGCCCGATCTGGGCGTTGCTGTTTTTCACGCTGGCGGTGATGACCTTCGTGGCCGTGCTGGACTTCGACATCTCGCAATCCCTCCAGCACACGACCGACCCGGCGCCGAACCTGGTCGGGGTCTTGGGCGCGGAATTCAGTTTCTGGGCCTTTCATCTGGTCGGCTTGGCCGCTTGGCTGCTGCCGATCTACCTGCTCTGGATCGGCGTCCGCTTCCTGATTCAGCAGGATCGGCGCAAGCGCGTGACCACCGGGATCGCGGCGGTCGCGTCCTTGGCCGCCGCCTCCGGGCTCGCCGCCATGCTTGAAGAGACCGGAACGATGGAGATGGAAGGCGGAATCTTCGAGCGGCAGCTGTCCCAGGGAGTCGGAGGCGTCTTCGGCGACTTCGCCGCGACCGTCCTCCTGCAGCCGTTCATCGGACCCTTCGGGGCCTTCCTCGTGCTTTTGATGGGACTGGTGATCGGGTCGATCGTGGTTTTCAGCGACAACTTCGGACTTGCGCTGGACTGGATACAGGAGCGCTACCGGGCCTTCATCGAGCACCGCGCCTCTTCGAAGGAGGACCGCAAGGCGGCCAAGGCCGCGGCGGCAGAAGCCAAGCGGCAGGCCAAGCTCGACCGGGCGAAGGCGAAGGCGGCGGCCAAGGCCGAGCGCGCGGCGGCCAAGGCGGATCGGAAAGCCGGAAAGGGCAAGCGCGGGCTGGAGCCGGACCCGGCGGTCGACGATTTTGAAACCGACGGCCGCAGGCCCTCGCTCCTGCGCCAGCCGGTCGGACCGCCTCCCGGGCTGAAAGTCGCTCCGGACGCGAGCCCGAAGGAGGCCCGGCGCAAGAAGACGACGAATGCCCCGGTGACGGCCCGAATCCCCGAGGAAATCCCGGAGGAGGCGCCGGAACCGAAGAAGCCCAAGCTGGACGCCTCGACCATCAAGATCATTTCCGGGGAGAAGACGGAGAAGGCGGCCCGCGCCTCCATCCCCGAACGCCGGGGCGACTATGTTTTCCCGCCGATCGACCTGCTGAGCGAGGCGCCGGACGCATCGAACCTTTCGGCCGAGGATCACGCCACCACGATGGAGGCCCTCGTGCGGACCCTCGACGAGTTTGGCGTCACGGTCATCCCCGGCGAGATTCACACCGGCCCCGTCATCACCCGCTACGAGGTCAAGCCGGCGCCGGGAGTGCGGGTGGAGAAGATCGCCAACCTCGACAAGAACATCGCCCTCGGCCTGAAGGCGCTCTCGGTCCGCATTCTCGCCCCGGTGCCGGGCAAAGGCACGGTGGGCATCGAGGTGCCTAACAAGGTCGCGCAGGCGGTCTGCATGCGGGACATCGTCGAATCGCGGGCTTGGGCCGAAGCCAAAGCGGAGATCCCGATCGTTCTGGGCAAGGATGTGACCGGCAGGCCGATGGTGGCCGACCTGACCAAGATGCCCCACGTGCTGATCGCCGGCTCCACCGGCTCGGGCAAGACGGTCTGCATCAACGCGATCATCGCCTCGCTGCTCTACCACTCGGGTCCGGAGGACCTGCGCTTCATCATGGTCGATCCCAAGGTGGTGGAAATGCAGATGTACAATTCGCTGCCCCATATGCTGATCCCGGTGGTGACCGAGCCGAAGAAGGTGCCGGGAGCCTTGAAGTGGCTGATCACCGAAATGGAGCAGCGCTACCAGATCTTCGCCAAGGCCAATGTCCGGAATATCGCCGGCTTCAATGCCAAGATCAGCCGGGACAAGGAAGAGCAGGCCAAGGCCGAGGCGATGGACGCGGAAATGAGCGCGGAGGAGCGGGCCGCCGCCAGTCGGATCGAAGTGCCCCGCGACGACGACGCGTTCGAGATCCCGAAGAAGAAGCTGCCTTACATCGTCTGCATCATCGACGAGTTGGCCGACCTGATGATGGTCGCCCCCGCCGACATCGAGACCGGCATCGCGCGTCTGGCCCAGCTCGCCCGCGCCGCCGGCATCCATCTTATTCTCGCCACCCAGCGGCCCTCGGTCAACGTCATCACCGGCGTGATCAAGGCCAACCTGCCGAGCCGCATCTCCTTCAAGGTGGCCTCCAAGGTCGACAGCCGGACCATCCTCGACGGCGGCGGGGCCGAAGCCCTGATCGGAAAGGGCGACATGCTCTTCATCCCGCCGGGCACCTCGAACCTGGTCCGCGCACAGGGGGCCTTCGTCTCCGACGAGGAAATCAACGGCATCGTCGACTTCCTCCAGCAGAAGAACGATCCGCCGGTCTTCGCCGAGGACGTCCAGAAGCAAATCGACGCGGGTGGCGACGATGACGGCGACGGCATCGGCGGCGAAGAGGGCGGCGACGAACTCCTGAGCGACGCGATCGACGTGCTCCGCTCGACCAAGCGCGCCTCCACCTCCATGCTCCAGCGCCGCCTTCGCATCGGCTACAACCGCGCCGCCCGCCTCATGGAAGAGCTCGAGGACCGCGGCATCGTCGGTCCCGAGAACGGCTCCAGCCCCCGGGAGATCATGGTGGACCTGGATTCGATGTAGCGAATGAACGAAGACCAGTCGCACCTCAACTCGCTTGCGATCGCGCACTACGTGGTCGGCGGTGTCTCCATGCTCTTCGCCTGCATCCCGCTCGTGCACACCTTTATAGGACTTGCGGTCATCACCGATATAGGCGGCATGCAGGAAGCGATGGCGAACTCGCCGGACGGGGCGCCGCCGGACTGGTTCGGGTGGATGTTTTTTCTGGTGGGCTTGGGCTTTTTCCTCCTCGGGCAAGCCGTATCCATTTGTCTGATACTATCCGGCCGCTTCCTCAAGCAGCGCCGCCGCTACCTTTTCTCCTTCGTCCTCGCTTGCATCGCCTGCACCTTCTTCCCCTTCGGCACGGTGCTCGGCGTCTTCACCATCATCGTGTTGTCGCGCGATTCGGTGAAGGCGCTCTACGCGCAAGGCGCGTCCCTCCCGTAGCGGGAAGCTCCGCCCGCCAAGAGCCCTGTGCCGCGGAAAGCGGCCGTGCGTATTCCGCCCCAAAACCAAATTTCACGGGTTGAATCGCCGCAAAGAGACGCAAAAGTTTCTAGAGGTTTTCTCAAAAGGCTTTGCTGTTTCAAACTCCCCTCCTGTGCCGCGGAGCGGGATAGGAGGGGTGCCCGGAGGGCGGGGTGGTTACCCATTCCCGCAAAGACTTTTGAGAAACAGTATAAGCGAGCGTTCCCGACTCGCCTCGGCGGGATCCGCGTCAGGTCAAAATGGCGAAAGCCGTCGAACGCACCGGCCCATCTTTTTGCGGAGTTTGCTCCTCTTTCGGAGATTCATTCGTCACCCAAGGCTAATACCAGATCCGCATGGGGTGCCCCCGCGCGTCGAAGGAGGGCGGTCCGGGCGGGAGGTAGCTGAGGGAGCCGGGGTCCTGGGCCACGGCACAGAGGGCGAGGGCGTCGAGCGTGTCGTCGGGGTCGACGAATTTTCGCGCGAGGTGGTGGCAGGCGGTGAGGTAGGTGCCGTGGCATCCGGGCAGAACGGCTTCGAGGGCCCGCAGACGGGCGGCGACGCCCTCGGGCGTCTTTTTCGAGGCACCGATGGGATGGCCTCCGTTCAGTCGCGTGAAGACCAGGTCGGGGTGGGATTCGCGTATCCGTGCATCGGATACGTTGTCGAGCTGCCGGATCTTGGGTATCAAGTGGAAGGCCTGCAGGGAGATCGCTTTGCCCGTGGCGGTGCGGGCGCGCTCGCAGGCCTCTTCGTAGTCCGCGGCGTCCAGCGCTTCGCGGGGCGGCGCGGCAAACACCCGGGAGCCATGCGGGGCGAGCGCTTGGCGGGCCATCTGGTCGCAGGCGCGCTGCGGCTGGTCCCGGTCGGGAAGGCCGATGATCATGTCCACGAGGATCCGGGCTTCGGCGGGGAGGTTGCGCAGAAGATCGTCGATGCGCGGGACGAAGGAGAGGGCGAGCTCGCGGTCGGGCCGCTTGATCGCGGCGATCCAGCCGCCGCGACAGCCGTCGACGCCGACCGCGACGGGAGGGTGGCTTTCGGGCGGAGCAAACATTCGAGCAAGATGGATGGAAAAAAATCCCTTGGGCAAACCGGCCGCGACTTATTCCGGACGGTCTTCCGCCTCGGCTTCGCTGGTGGGCAGATCCTCGTCCGGACCTTCCCGCTCCGCCTCTTGGCCGGCCGCTTCGACCAAGCGGTTCGTGAAGTCGATCATGGCGCGGCCGTTGGCCTCGAGCTGGGCGCTCTCCTGCTCGGGCGACATCTGCCAAGCCGCTTCGGCCTCGGCCCGCAGGGAAAACTCCGTCGCCTCGATCACGACGCGGCCGTTGCGCGCGCTGTGCCATTCGAGGTAGAGGCAGTTGCCCCAATGGTAGGGCATGGGCAGCTTGTTCATGTAATACTGTTCGAACTGGTCCTCGGGAAGGTCCAAGACCTTGACCTTGCGGGCGGCGGTGATGTCGCCGACCGCCCCGGTCTGATCCTCGGCGATATCCGCGAGGTGCCCGGGGATGGGCTTCGGGTTCGGGTTTTCGAAGCGGAGGCGCTGTCCGGCGAGGTCGCGGCAGGGGTTGCCCTCCAGTTCCAAGCGGAGCGGGCGGTCGAGGCCCTCGATCCAGATTTCGCCCTTCACGCGGCCCGCGACCCGGTTGTCGATCTCCCCGTGCGTCACATAGTCTGCGATGCGCCATGCCATGATAAGGGTGAATCAGACTCCGTCGGGAAATTCAAACGTTTGGTGAAGGGCGGGGCGGGCGATTTTTTCCAAGCTTGGGGTTGCGCAAACGTTCAGTAATCGCATAGAAACGCGGCATGGATCAGTCGGGCATGCTCGCTTCCCTCAAACAGGTCTTCGGCTACGACCGGTTTCGCCCACTTCAGGGCGAAATCATGGAAGCGTCGCTGGCCGGGCGCGATGTGCTCGCGATTCTGCCTACCGGGGGCGGGAAGAGCTTGTGCTATCAGCTGCCCGCGCTGCTCCGGGAGGGACTGACGCTGGTGGTTTCGCCGCTGATCGCGCTGATGAAGGACCAGGTCGACCAGCTCCAGGCAGCCGGGGTGGCGGCGACCTTTCTGAATTCATCGGTCCGGGGGCGCGAAGCCCGCTCGCGGCTGGAGGGTCTGGAGCGCGGCGAGTACAAGCTGCTCTATCTCGCTCCCGAGCGGCTCTTTTTGCCCGAGTTCATGGAGAAGGTGAAGGCTTGGCGGGTCTCCGCGCTGGCGATCGACGAGGCGCACTGCATCAGCGAGTGGGGGCACCACTTCCGCCCGGAGTACCGTCAGCTGGCCATGATCCGCGAACACCTGCCGGAAGTGCCGGTGATCGCCTTGACCGCGACCGCGACCGAGCGGGTGCAGGGCGACATCGTGGAGCAGCTGCGCCTGAAAGCGGCGGGGCGGTTCGTGGCGAGTTTCAACCGGCCGAACCTGACTTACCGCGTGGTCCCGAAGCAGCGGCCCCGCGTGCAGGTGCTCGATTACGTGGCGTCCAACCGGCGGAGTTCGGGCATCGTCTACTGCCAGTCGCGTCGCGCGGTGGAGGAGTATGCCGCCGCGCTCCAAGAGGCCGGCCACCGGGCCTTGCCCTACCATGCCGGGCTGGGGCAGGAGGAGCGCATCCGCAACCAGGAGGCCTTCATCCGCGACGACGTGCAGGTGATCTGCGCGACCATCGCCTTCGGCATGGGCATCAACAAGCCGAACGTGCGCTTCGTGCTGCATGCCGACCTGCCGAAGAACATCGAGAGCTACTACCAAGAGACCGGGCGGGCCGGGCGGGACGGCCTGCCCTCGGAGTGCGTGCTGCTTTTCTCCGGGGGCGATATCGCCAAGTACAGCCATTTCATCGATCAAATGGAGGACGAGCAGGCGGCGCGGGTGGCCCGGCAGCAGCTCCGGCGGATGGCCGATTTCGCGGAGTACACCGACTGCCGCCGGGGCGCCCTGTTGCGCTACTTCGGGGAGGCGCCCGTCAGCGACAACTGCGGCGGTTGCGACAACTGCCTCGACGACCGGGAGGAGGAAGACGTCACGATCGACAGCCAGAAGCTGCTCAGCTGCGTGTTCCGGATCAATCAGGCGGGCTACCCGATGGGCCTGAACCATTGCGTCGACGTGCTTCGCGGCTCGGAGAATGCGAAGGTCCTGGCCAAGGGGCACGAGCGGCTTTCGACCCACGGGATCGGGAGCGACCGCCCCGCCGAATACTGGCAGGGCTTGGGCAAGCAGCTGGTCCAGCGCGGCTACCTCAAGCTTTCGGAAGACGGCTACCAGACCTTGGAACTGACTCCCGAGGCGAACGCGGCCCTCCGCGAACGCCGTAAGATCCGGATGAAGCCGATCCAGACCAAGGCGCCGTCCCCGGCCGCACGTTCGAAAGCGAAGGCCGGGGCGATCGATTGCGACGAGGGGCTCTTCGAAGTGTTGCGCGGGATGCGGAAGGACCTCGCGGACGCCCGGGGCGTGCCGCCCTACGTGGTCTTCGGCGACGTCGCTTTACGGCAGATGGCCCGCCGCTATCCGCGGACCGAGGAAGAGTTCCTGGCCATCCCGGGGGTGGGCCAGCAAAAGCTCCGCGAATACGGCCCCCGCTTCATCGAAGTGATCGAGGAATGGCTGGCGGAGAACGATCCGAGGGATTTCGAGCCCGCCGGTTTCCTCGATCCGGCACCGACCGGCCGGACGGCGGGGAGGTAGCCGCGAAGAACGGGGAACGCCGGGCCGGGGGCTGCGGGGGCTCTCAAAAGAGCGCCAGTTGATCGTCCTCGTCTTTCGTATCGCCGCCGGACCGTTCCTTTTTCATCCGCTTGCGCAGGAGGTTGTGGGACGAGTCGTCGGCCTCGAGGCGTTCGAGTATGGTCTTGGCGCGGTCGATCACGGTGGCGGGCAGGCCGGCGAGCCGGGCGACTTGGATGCCGTAGGAGCGGTCGGCCGCGCCCTTGACGACCTGCCGGACGAAAATGATCTCGTCGTTCCACTCCTTGACCGCGACGGAGTAGTTCTGGAGGCGGTCGAGGGTCTTGGCGAGCTGGGTCAGCTCATGGTAGTGGGTGGCGAAGAGGGTGCGGGGGCCTTTTTCCTCGGGATGCAGGTGCTCGATCACCGCCCAGGCGATGGAAAGGCCGTCGTAGGTGCTGGTGCCGCGGCCGATCTCGTCGAGGATGACGAGGCTCCGCGGGGTGGCGTTGTTGAGGATGTTGGCGGTCTCGTTCATCTCGACCATGAAGGTCGAATTGCCGCGGGCCAGTTCGTCGCTGGCGCCGACGCGCGAGAAGATGCGGTCGACCAGGCCGAGGCGGCAGGCGCGGGCGGGCACCCAGGCACCCGACTGGGCCATCAGGACGATCAGCGCGACCTGCCGGATGTAGGTCGACTTGCCGGCCATGTTGGGGCCGGTGATGAGGGCGATCTGCGGCGCGGACGCTGCCCCGGAGGAGGCGAGCTGGCAGTCGTTGGGCACGAAGGCGTGGGTCCCGGCGAGGCCGAGGCGCGTCTCGCGCATCATCTGCTCGACCACGGGGTGGCGGCCCTGGTCGATCTCGAGGCGGTCCGACTCATCGAGTTCCGGCCGGCAGTAGTCCCACTCGCGGGCCAACACGCCCCAGCCGATGAAGACGTCGATCTCCGCGAGTGCGGCGGCGGTTTCCTTGAGGGCGTCGGCCTCCTCCAGGATTCGCTCGATCAGGCCGTTGAAGAGGGTTTCCTCGCGGGCGATCGCCTTTTCCTCGGCGTGGAGGATCTCTCGCTCGCGTTCCTTCAGCAGATCGGTCGTGAAGCGCTCGGCGTTTTTCATCGTCTGCTTTCGCGTGTAGTCCTCCGGGACCAGGGCGAGGTTGCTTTTGGTCACCTCGATGAAGTAGCCGAAGGCCCCGTTGTAGCGGATGCGGAGGTTCTTGATGCCGGTGCGCTGCTGCTCCGCCTGCTCGAATTCGGAGAGCCAATGCTGGCTGTCCCGGGTGAGGCTGCGGAAGTGGTCGAGCTGCTCGTCGTAGCCGTCGCGGATGGCGCCGCCGTCGTCGATTTTCCCGGGAAGCTCCTCCGCCAGTCCTTTGGCGAGCGTCCCGCGCAGATCCTCGAAATCGCGGATGCGCGCGGCGAGCGCGGCCACCGGGGTGTCGGGGAACTCGAGCAGGGTGGCGGCGATGGCGGGGAGACTGTCGAGGGTGTCGCGCACGCCGCCCAGCTCGCGAGGATTGCGCATGCGGTTTTGCAGGCGCCCGAGAATGCGTTCGAGATCGCGGATGCCCTTGAGCAGGTTCTGAAGTTCGGTGGAAAGCCCCGGAGCGCCCACGAATTCCCCCACGCAGCTTTGGCGGCGGCGGATCTCGATGAGGTCCAGCTCCGGGGCGCAGAGCCAGCGCTCGAGGAGCCGGGCCCCGGCCGGGGTCGCGCAGCCGTCCATGGCGGCGAGCAGGGAGCCTTGGCGGGTGTTGGCGGCGGACTTGAAAATCTCGAGGTTCCGGAGGGTGGCCGGATCGAGGAGGAGCGTGCGCTCGGTTTGGTATTCGCGAATCCGGCGGAGGTTCTCCGGTTTCGCGCAGAGGGTCTCCGTCGCGTAGTGGACGAGGGCGCCGGCCGCTCCGAGCGCGGGGTGCGACTGGTCGATGCCGAAACCCTCGAGGTTGAGCACGCCGAGCGCGTCCATGACCGATCGGGCGCCGGCCGCCGGATCGAAATGGTAGTCCGGGATCGGGCTGAGCGCCCGGCCGTCGCAAATGTGGCCGAACAGCTCCCCGAAGCCGCCATGGCCCTCGCGCTCGCGCCAATCGGCGGAGGCGGCCTCCGGGACGATGATCTCGCGCGGGTCGATGCCTTCGAGAGCGGCGAAGAGGTTGGCCGGACGGGCCTCGGAGGCGAGGACGAACTCGCCGGTGGTGAGATCGAGCCAGGCGGCGTGGAGCTGCTTCGCGTCGAGTTGAAGGGCGAGGAGGAAGTGGTTGCGCTTGGCGTCGATCTGGCTGTCGGCCAGGCGGGTGCCCGGGGTAATGATGCGGGTCAGCTCGCGCTTCACCAGTTTGCCCGGCTTGGGCGTTTCCATCTGGTCGCAGATCGCGATCTTGATGCCCTGATCGAGCAGTTTTTGCAGGTAGCTGTCGGCCGCGTGGTAGGGAATGCCCGCCATCGGCATGCCGTGGCGGTGGGTGAGGGTGATGCCGAGCAGCTTGGCGCCGCGCTCCGCGTCCTGCAGGAAGATCTCGTAGAAATCGCCGAGGCGGAAGAGCAGCAGGGTGTCGTCCGACAAGCGGGCACGGATTTCGTGCCACTGCTGCATCATGGGGGTCGGCTTTCTAGAATCGGCGGCGGCCATTTCGAAACCACCAATGGAGGGGAACGGACGCGAACAAAAGAGAAAATTATTTCCGGTGCGCTTCGCTAAAGGCTCCAGTTCTCCCAAGCCAAGCCCTCGATGCGGGAAAAATCCTGGCGGTTGAGCGTGGCGACGGTCAGGCCGCGCTCCTTGGCCGCTGCGGCGATCAACAAGTCCGGATCGCTTACCGGCTCGCCGAGCTTTTGCTGGCGGGCCTTCATCACGGCGAAGAGCGCCCAGACGCTGTCAGAAACCGGAAGGACGGTCAGTCGGTTTTTGAGCAGCGCGTCGAACTTTTTCCAGAGCTGCGGCTTGTCCTCATAATGCAGGCCCCATTCGACTTCGCTGACGGAGACGCGGGATACCGCACACAGGGCGTCACCGATGCCCTGCCAACGCCGGAGCGCCGCTTGAATCGGGTTCCGGCGCAAAGCTTGCGAGTAGACGGAAGTGTCGAGAAGGTACCGCATCGCTCAGTCTTCAAGCGGGTGATGACGGAGATCCTCGCGAAATTTCCAAACCTCGGGAAAATCCGAGTCATCTTTCTCGGCATGTTCCCGCGACCAAGCGCTCCAAGCATCGAGGATGCCCCGTTCTCCCGCCGACGCTTCCTCCACTGCGGGGCTGATTACGACAAGCGGTTGGCCGCGCCGTTGAACCGTGACGGGTATGCCGCTGCGGACCACTTGATCGCAGAGCCCCGGAAACCGCGTCTTCGCCTCGAAAATTCCAATGTACTCCATCTTCGTAACCAACCAACTGACTGGTTGGTTGTCAAGCTTCGCGGTCAGCCATCGCAGGTGTCGACTAGGGCCGGGTGTCAACTAGGGCCGGTGTCAACTAGGGCCGGGCAATAAATGGTTGCTCAAGAGTCTTCCTTGGAGTCGAAGCGGGCGGGTGTGATTCGGGAAGTTGTCGGAAATGTCGGTCGAAGCGTTCCGCCGTAGCCAGATTGGCTCTTGACCGGCGAAGCTCGGAGAGCGAGGACGGTTGCCGCTTGGTGGATACGGCGCATCGGGCCGCCCATTCCCAGGTCTCCTGCGACGCGTTCCGCCTTCGGCATGGCGAGCGCCGGGCCGCTGCTGGCGGGCGGCGAGCCAACCCGCCAACGAGTCGCGAACGCACACCTTTCTGAATCACACTCGAAGCGCGCATTCAGCCGCTTGTTGGCTCGCCTAAAGGGCAAGATCGCTCCGCTGCTTTCCCTTTAGTCAGCGCCAGTCGAGTTTGACCCCTAGGGCCCTTCAGGCTTGGTGCGGATCTCGCCCGCGGGTGTCGGGGACGTTCAGTTCGAGCCTTTTGCGCCTTTCCGCGGCTATTCGGACTGCGGCATTGGGGTCGACCACCGGATTTCCGGTCCGGAGGAGGATTTGAGCGCATCCTCCCGGGGCGCATTTTTCGTGACAAAGGCGGGGCTTCGGGCCCAAGAATCGGATCGATGGCTTTACCGCTCCACTCCCTCCGCTTCGAACGGCCCGGTGGCTCCCCGCTCGTGATCCTCCACGGTCTGCTGGGCAGCTCCCGCAACTGGACGACGATCGGCCGGGCCTTGAGGGAACGGTTCGATGTCCACGCCCTGGACCTGCGCAATCACGGTGCCTCCCCGCAGGCCGAGTCGATGCGTTGGACGGAGCTCTGCGGCGATTTGCGCGCCTACCTCGACGCGGAGGGAATCGAGCGCACCGCACTGATGGGCCACAGTTTGGGAGGAAAAGTCGCCATGCGCTTTGCCTGCGAAGCGCCGGAGCGCGTCGCCCGGCTGGTCGTCGTGGACATTGCGGCCAAGGCCTATCCGCCGTACCACGACGCCGAGTTCCGCGCGATGAAGCGGATACCGGTGGGCGAGCTGGCCGGCCGCCGGGAGGCCGAGGAACTCTTGGAGCCGCTGGTTCCGGACTGGGCGATGCGGCAATTCCTTTTGACGAACCTGGTGCGGGACGAGTCGACCGGAAGCTTCCGCTGGCAGGCGAATATCGAGGCGCTCCATGCCAGCCTGCCGCATATCCGGCAGAATTCCTTGCTTGGGACGGACCGCTACGAGGGTCCGGTCCTGCTGATCCGGGGCGCCGGTTCCGGTTTCGTCGAAGCGGAGGATGTCGAGGAAATGAGGCACTGGTTCCCGCGCCTCCGCGAGGAGATCGTGCCGAAAGCGGGGCACAACGTGCACGTGGAGAACCGGGCCGGATTCCTCGAAGCGCTCGAATCGGGAATGTCGGGAACGGAGGACTGACCGGCTACGGGCCGGGGCGGAATCTTCGGAAATTCGGTCCGCCGGGGCTGCGGCTTTCCGGACACGCGTTTAACCTTCCCACCTTCGCCGCTTCCCACTTTTATTCCTTCCCGATGCTCGCCCGTTCCCAGTCCGAAGCCGACAAGGTCGCCGCCGCCGGCTTCGACGCCGTCTATGCGCCGGTCAAGCCCTACCTGGACGCGCTCGACCGCTTCCTGATCGACCAGATCGGCGAGCTGGAGCCGGAAGTCCGCGAACAGGTGCGCTACGTCTTCGGCCACAGCGGAAAGCGCCTTCGTCCCATGCTGGTGGCCTATAGCGGCTGGAAAGGACCGGCGGCCGGGGAGGGGAAGGACTTGGTCACTCTCGGCGCGGTCATCGAACTGGTCCACCTCGCCACCTTGGTGCACGACGACATACTCGACGAGGCCGACACGCGGCACCGCCAGGAAACGGCGGCGCGCAAGTTCGGTCCGGCGGCGGCGGTTTTGATCGGCGACGTGCTTTTTTCCCACGCCCTGAAGCTGGCCGCCGGCTTTCCCAGCACCGAGGTCTGCCGCGCGGTGGCGGGCGCGACCGCGCGGGTCTGCGCGGGGGAAATCGCCCAGACTTATCAGCGCGGCGAGGTCAACTACAGCCGGGACTTCTACTTCCGGGTGATTCGCCTGAAAACCGCGGAGCTCTTCGAGGTGGCCTGCCGCCTCGGCGCCCGCACCTCCGGCTACGAGGAGGACTTCGCCGAGGCGGCGGGCGTCTTCGGGCGGAAGCTCGGGATCGCCTACCAGATCTTCGACGACCTGGTGGATCTCTACGCCGAAGAGGCGCAAATCGGCAAGACGCTCGGAACCGACCTAGGCAAGGGCAAGTTCACCCTGCCCCTTCTGATCCTGTTGGAAAAGCTTCCGGTCGTCGAGCGCGAGGGCTTGATCGACCGCTTCAAAGAGGGCGATGCCTCCGTGGGGGAAGCCTTTATTCGTCGCCTGCATGATTTTCCGGTCTTCGAGGAGGTCGTCTCGGCTTTCGAACGGGAATTGTCCGAGGCGCACGAGGTCTTGGCTCCTTTTTCCGGTCTGCCGCCGGTTCCGGGCTTGGAGAAGATCGCCGCCCTCGTCCGCGCACAGCTTTCCCGGATTCGCCGGTGAGCGGAGGTAGGGCGGCTCCCCCCGCAAATGACGCGAAAAAGGCCCCGGCCAGAGCCGGGGCCTTTCGTCGAATAACCGACAAATCTAATTGTTGGTGGCGGCTTCCTTGAAGAATTCGTGCAAGACTTCCATCTTCTTGCGCTCGATCCGTTCTTCCTGCACCTCGTCTTTCGTTCGCTGGCGCTCATTCTCCATCATCATGCGACGCATTTTGTGGATCGCGATATTCTGGATCTGGCGGACCCGTTCGCGCGTGACGTCGAAGCGTTCGCCGACCTCCTCGAGGGTGAGGGGGCGGTTGCCGTCCAAACCGAAGCGCAGGCGGATGATTTCCCCCTCGCGCTCGTCGAGCCGGGCGATCGTCTCGCGGATATCGTCGCTGCGGGACTTTTCGTGTAGGTTTTCGAAGGGCGTGGCTTGGTTCTCGTCGCCGACGAGTTCGCCGAAGCTGGTGTCGCCGTCTTCGCCGATGGGGGCATCGAGCGAAGAAGGCCGGACGCTCACGCTCTTCAGGTGGGCCACCTTATTGACGGGCATCTCCATCATGTAGGCGATTTCCTCGTCGGTCGGTTCGCGGTCGAGTTCTTCGGCCAGTTGCTGGGTGACCTTCCGCATCTTCGCGATTTTGTCGACCAAGTGCACGGGCAGACGGATCGTCTTACTCTGATTGGCGAGCGCGCGTTTGATGGACTGTTTGATCCACCAAGCGGCGTAGGTGCTGAGTTTGCCGCCCTTGTTCGGGTCGAAGCGCTCCACCGCCTTGACCAGTCCGATGTTGCCCTCGCTGACAAGGTCCATCAGGGGCAGGCCGAAGTTGTTGTAGTCGTGGGCGATTTTGACCACTAGGCGGAGGTTGGCCGAAATCATTTGGTCGCGGGCCGCTTTGTCGCCTTTCTTGATGCGGTTGGCCAGTTCCACTTCTTCCTCCGGGGTCAGAAGCGGAGTTTTCCCGATCTCCTGCATGTAGGTCCTCATGACATTGCGGTCCGAGGAGGGTAGCTCGCGGACGTCGGTCACTTCTTCGGAAGCCTTGGTGACACCGCGAGGCACCACGGGCGTCTCCTGTTTCAACCGGCTGTGGGTCGGCTTTTTGCGGGTTGTTGCTGAGGTTGCCATGGTCGTGCTTTCGTTGCGTCTTTGGTTGAGAGGAATGGGCGGCGGAAAATGTTCCACGAACTGTTGACAAATCGGGAGCACTCTCCGCGCCTTACATTTAAGCGCAGGTTTCATGCCGCCGTTCGAACCGGCGGACTCCGGCCGCCGAAGGGCCGGTTACTAGGGGATGGGAGCGATTGGCGGGAAAATCAGCTCCTCACGCCGGACGTGCAAAACGCGGCAAATTCAGTCCCGCAGCATGCATTCTGCAAGCGCGACCGCCTTCAACATGGCCCTTGCCTTGTTCACGGTCTCCTCGAATTCCGAGCTGGGCACGGAGTCGGCCACGATGCCGGCGCCGGACTGGATGAAGATCTTTCCGTCCTTCACCAGCGCGGTGCGGATGCCGATGCAGGAATCGTGGCTGCCGTCATAGCCGAAATAGCCCAAGGCGCCCCCGTAAATGCCGCGCTGGCTGCCCTCGAGTTCGGAAATAATCTGGAGGGCGCGCACTTTCGGCGCACCGCTGAGAGTCCCGGCAGGGAAGGTGGCGCGCATCAAATCGTAGGCCGTTTTGTCCGGCCGCAGCGTTCCGACCACCTGTGAGACGATGTGCATAACATGTGAATAGCGCTCGATCACCATGTAGTCGGGCACATGGACGGAGCCGTATTCGCAGACGCGGCCGATGTCGTTGCGGGCGAGGTCGACCAGCATCAGGTGTTCGGCCTTTTCCTTCTCGTCGGAGAGCAGGTCTTCTTCCAGCGCGAGGTCTTCCTCTTCGGTCGCACCGCGATGGCGGGTTCCCGCGATCGGACGAATCTCGACCTGTTGCTTGGTGAGCCGGACGTGAACTTCCGGGGAGGCCCCCACGACGGCGAAATCGGGGTCTTCCACCAAGAACATATAGGGGGAGGGATTCACCGTTCGCAGGGCGCGGTACAGCTCCAGCGGCGGGGGCGTGAATTCCTTCTCAAATCGTTGGGATAGAACGGTTTGAATGACATCTCCGGCGCGGATGTAGTCCTTGACCCGATCCACTGCGGACTCGAAACCGGCTTGGGTGAAATTCCCTGCCGGCACCTCGCCCGCCTCGACCGGGACCAGGCTGCGATGGGAAAGGGGCTGAGGCTCCTCCAGCAGCCCGAGGATACGCCGGATCTCTTCGGCCGCCCGCTCGTAGGCGCCGGACGGGCCGCCGTCGTCGACCAAGGCGTAAACGCAGATCCGGAGAAGCTGTTTGACGTGGTCGAAAATCAGCACCGAATCGGTGAACAGGTAGTAGAGAATCGGCATGCCGAGGGGGTCGGCGGAGGGCTTCTCGACGGTCGGCTCGATACTGTGAATAAACTCGTGGCCGACGAAGCCGACGGCACCGCCCGAGAAGACCGGCATGCCCGGCATTTCGACCGGACGGCAGCGGGCCATCTCGGCTTCGATCAGCTTCAGGGGATCGGAAGGGGTCGCGACGGTTTCGCGGGTCCCGTCGGGGGAGTCGATCAGCGTTTCGTCGGCGAAGACTCGGATGACTCTGCGGGGCTTGGCTCCGAGGAAGGAGTAGCGGCTGATATGCTCGCCTCCCACGATCGATTCGAAGAGGAAGGCGGGTCCCTCCTTCCGGATTTTCGAATAGGCGCCAAGCGGGGTCTCGCAGTCGGCCGTCAGGTCGAGGTAGACGGGCACGAGGTTGCCCTCGCGGGCGAGCGCGGCGAAATCGTCTTTGGAGGGCTGCAAGTTCATGCGGAAAAGAGCTAGGAAAACGACTGGGAGAGCAGAGATAAAGAAGGAAAGCGGCGGGATCCTTCCTTCCCCGGGCAGCGGTGGAACCGGGCAGGGGCGCGATTGGCCGGGCTATTCGCTGGCGGCTTTCAGCTGCTCGAACAGCCGTTCGGCGGTTTCCCGGGTTTCGTCGGGGTCCTCGCCGACCACAGCGAAATGGCCCATTTTGCGGCCGGGGCGGGGCGCGCCCTTGTCGTAGAAGTGGAGCTTGGCGCGGGGTTCCGCGAGCAATCCCGCCCAGTCGGGCGTTCCTTTGGCCCAGAGGTCGCCGAGGAGATTGACCATGACGGTCGGGCGGAGCAGCTCGGTCGAGCCCAAGGGCAGGCCCGTCACGGCGCGGATATGTTGCTCGAATTGTGAGGTGACGCAGCCGTCGATACTGTAGTGCCCGGAATTGTGGGGCCGGGGCGCCATTTCGTTGACGATCAGTCGGCCGTCCGCGCGGAGGAAAAACTCGACCGCGACCAAGCCCACGACCTCGAGGCGCTCGGCGATATCGCGGGCCAACGCGTCGCCTGCGGCGCGGGTCGCCTCGGTGATCCGCGCGGGGATGATGGAGCTGTGCAGGATGTGGTGGACGTGGACGTTTTCCGCCATCGGGAAGGTCGACATCACGCCGTCTGCGCGGCGGGCGCAGACCACGGAAAACTCGCCCACATGGTCGATCCACTGCTCCACCACCACGCGCGCCGGGTGGCCGAGGACGTCCCAGAGCCGGTCCGGGTCGGCGGCTTCGGCTGCATTGCGCAATTTGATCTGGCCTTTGCCGTCGTAGCCGAAGGCGGCGGTCTTGATCACGCAGGGAAAGCCGACGGCCTCGACCGCGGTCTTCAGGCTCGCGGACGAGTCGGCATATTTGAAAGCGGCGCAGGGCAGCCCGCTCTGTTTCAGGAAGTCCTTTTCACGTTGCCGGTGCTGGCAGACATGGAGGGCGCGGCGCCCGGGACGGACCGGGCGGATTTCGCTCAAACGGTCGATGACCTCGGCCGGAATGTTTTCGAACTCAAGGGTGACGAGGTCGACCTCCCGCGCGAATGCGGCCAGCGCGGCTTCGTCCTCGTAGGGCGCGTTGATCTCCTTGTCGGCGACCATGCCGGCGGCGCAGGGGCCGTTGGGTTCATAGACATGGAAGCGGTAGCCCAGGGCCCGGCCGGCGAGAACCAACATACGTCCGAGCTGTCCTCCGCCGAGGACACCGATGGTGGAGCCGGGGCCGATCATGCCTCGGGAAGCTCCGTCTCGAGCACGGTTTTCGTCTGCTGTGCGCGGTATTCGTCGAGACGCCGGCCCAGCGCCTCGTCGGAAAGGGCGAGGATTGCGGCTGCGGAGAGCGCGGCGTTCGTCGCCCCGGCCACGCCGATCGCGAGGGTCATGACAGGAATCCCGGCAGGCATTTGGACGATGGAAAGGAGGGAGTCCTGTCCGCTCAGGGCCTTCGACTGGACCGGCACCCCAAGCACCGGCAAGCGGGTGAGGGCGGCCGTCATGCCGGGGAGGTGGGCGGCGCCGCCCGCTCCCGCGATGATCACCTTCAGGCCCCGCGATTGAGCCGACTCGGCGTATTCGTAGAGCCGCTTCGGAGTCCGGTGGGCGCTGACGATGCGTGTCTCGAAGGGGATCCCGAGCAGCTTGAGGACCGTCGCCGCCTCACCCATGGTGGACCAGTCCGACCGGCTCCCCATGATGACGCCGACTTTTGCCTGATTCGCGTTGGCTTCCATCCGCCCACTCAAGCCAGGTTGCCGGGGGAATTCAATCCCGTATCCCCCAAACAAGTGCCCCAAACAAGTGCCAGGCAACATTTGATTGACGCGTCCCGTCGCCTCCCGTCTCAAACAAGAGACCGAGAACAAAAAGCTGCCGGCGTCCGGGCGTCCGTGAAGCTGCGCGGCGGCGAAAACGAGGGCCGGGCAATAATTGGTTGACGTGACGACGCGGAGCCCGCTCGGGACGCAAAATCAGGGACGGCGAAGAATTGACGCTATGGCGGCGTGAAGGAGGTGAGGTCAGCTGGGACTGGCTGGCTTGGGGTCCTCGGGTGTCGCTTGGCGGCGGCCGTGACTTGTCCAACTTGCGGCCTTGATTTGACAGGCCTTTTGATCGGGAACTCTGTCGGTCATGGCTCGGAATGTTCTTGGTGGCGATTTGCTTTCGTGCGGCTTGGACCCGGTGACGGGATTCTTCCGCAACGGCCTCTGCGACACTTGTGCGGAGGACCGCGGGATGCACACGGTCTGCGCCCGGGTGACGCGTGAATTTCTTGAGTTCAGTGCGGAGCGGGGGAACGATCTTCGGGCGGCGGTTCCCGAATTCGACTTTCCCGGCCTCGAGGACGGTGATTTCTGGTGCCTTTGCCTCGGGCGGTGGCTGGAGGCCGTGGAGGCGGGGGTGGCGCCGCCGATCAAATTGGAGGCGACTCATGCCTCCGCGCTGGAGTTTATCGATCTCGGCACGCTTCGGGCCCACGCGCTGGACCTGGGCGATTCAGTCTAGCGGGCCGAGCACTTCTTCCCCAAAGCGGTCGAGCTTGGCTTGGACGAAGTCCCGAAGGGAGAGGTGTTCGTTTTCGGCCAGCGGGCTGAGGTCCATGGCGAACCAGAGTTGGTCTGCGGCGTCGATCGAATGGGAATCGTGGAAAGTAGCGTTCGCCTTCCGGCGGCCCAGGACGGCCTCTCCGTAGTTTTTTCCGCCGTCAATCTGTGATTTGAAGCAGGCGTTGAGCCGCTCGGCCAGCTCGGGGCGGCCGCCGACGTCGAGCGCGATCTTGTCCTCGGCGCCGAGCCAGTCGAGGTCGCGCCAGACCTCGCAGCCGTAGATTTTCTTCGGCCGGGAATAGGGAGGAATCCGCCGCACCGCCTCGACCACCGCCCGGCAGACGGCGACATGGCTGGCGTGGCGGTCGGCCGGATTGTGCGTGTAGAGCACTTCGGGCTGGGTGCGCAAGAGAATGGCTTCGAGGGTCGAGGCGAGTTGCGAGCGACCGTCGGCGGTCTTGATCCGCCTGCTCGGGTAGCCGAGCTGCTCGACGAAGCTGTAGCGGCCGATGCCGGCGGCTTCGCGTTGTTCCTCGGCCCGGACCGCCGCCATCTCATCGTCCGATAAGTCCGCGTATTCGCCGCTCCGGGCGCTTCCGCGACCGTCCGTGCAGACGACTCCCCCAAACCAGGCGGCCTCGCTTTCGTAGCACGAGCTGATGCCGTGGAAGGCCATGAACTCGAGGTCGTCCTGGTGCGCTCCGATTCCGAGGTGGGATGTGCGGCCGTAGGCTTCCGCCGGGGACTTGCCGTCGGGGATGAATAGGTTCGGGAAGGGAGCGGAGGCTTCATTCATGACTGAAGGCTAACTTAGGCAAGGCGGCCGGGACGACCCTAAACCGCGGGCGAGTTCTGCGTAGGGGAATTGTGAATACCTTTGAATATTAAATAAAATGTAAAAGTCATACCAATGTGACTTTCCTGCTTCCGCCAAGTTGCGGAGCGGCTACCTTTGGGCTTCGTTAACGGTTTGTTAAACAGCCTCTGCACTCCAGTTTACCCTTCGAATCGGCTGCGATGTTCATCATACCCTTCCTTCGAATCCCTCGCTCCATGTCTTCTCGATCTTCTCACAGCCCGGAAAATCCGGGTCGCGTCGCGCCGAACGAGGATCTCGTCTTCGAGCGGGAATGCCGTGTTGCAGGCGTGCTGCTCCTGCTCTGTGTGATCGGGGCCGTGGTGATGGGTGTCGCGCTCTGGGCCTGAAGCGGGCCCCGGACCTTCCCCGCAGGGCGGGGCGAAGATCGTTTTGACTTCGCGCCGCCGAGGTCCGACGCTGGACCCTTATGTCGGAATTCAAGACGGGACAGCGTTGGATCAGCGAAAACGAGCCGGAACTCGGGCTCGGTATCCTCGAATCGGTCTCGCGTCACCAAGTGCGGCTGGTCTTCCCGGCCTCCAGTGAAGCGCGGCTTTACGCGCCGGGCAACGCGCCCATCCAGCGGGTGGCCTTTCGCGTGGGGGACAGCATCCACTCCCAGTCGGGGGAGTCGCTCACGGTGGAGCGGGTGGAGGAGCACGACGGCTTGCTGAGCTACATTGCGGGCGAGCTGCGGATCGAGGAAAAGGATCTCGCCGACACGATCAGCTTCAGCAAGCCCGAGGACCGCCTGATCAACGGGCAGGCGGACAGCGGCGAAGCCTACAAGCTGCGCTTCGAGGCGAACTGCCGGTTGAGCGAGGCGCGGCATTCGGCGGTCGCCGGCTTCGTGGGGGCGCGGATCGAATTGATCCCCCACCAGCTCTACATCGCCGCCGAAGTCGCGCGACGGCTGGTCCCCCGGGTCCTGCTGGCCGACGAAGTCGGTCTGGGAAAGACGATCGAGGCCTGCATGATCCTCCACCGCCTGCACCTGACGGGCCGCGCCGACCGCGTCCTCATCTTGCTGCCCGAGTCGCTGGTGCACCAGTGGTTCGTCGAACTGATGCGGCGGTTCAACCTCTGGTTCACGCTGATGGACGAAGCGCGTTGCGAGTCGATCGTCGCAAGCGACCCGGAGGCCAACCCCTTCGTCGAAGACCAACTCGTGATTTGCAGCCTCGGCACGCTGACCAAGCATGCGAAGTGGGCGCGGTCGGCGGTGGAGGCGAAATGGGACCTGCTGATCGTCGACGAAGCCCACCACCTCGAATGGACGCCGGAGGCGGCCAGTCCGGCCTACCTTGTGGTGGAGGCGCTCTCGGCCCGCAGCCACGGCTTGCTCCTGCTCACCGCAACGCCCGAGCAATTGGGCGCCGAGGGGCACTACGCCCGTCTGCGCCTGCTCGACCCCGACCGCTATCCGAGCCTCGAGCGCTTCATGAAAGAACAGGCCGAGTATGCCAAAACCGGCGCGATCGCGGAGCGGCTGGAGCAGGGCAAACGCCTGACCGCGGCCGAACGCAAGGAGCTGCGGGACGTCTTCTCCGAGTACGACGACGCCGAGTTCGCCGAGCGCCTGAAGCGCCCGGAGGAATTGCTGAAGGAGCTGGTCGACCGGCACGGCACCGGGCGCGTGATTTTCCGCAACACCCGCGACGCGCTGACCGGCTTTCCCGATCGGTCGGCCCGTCCGGCCCCGGTCGAGCCGCGCTCGGCCCTTTCCGAGGAAGAGCTCCGGGAGCGGCTGATGCGGGAATTCGAGGAGATCCGCGACGAAGCCGCGGGGCCGGAGTACGATTTTTCCAAAGGGCCGCGCATCCGCTGGCTCGCGAACATGCTGCGCGCGCTCGAGGGGGAGAAGGTGCTGCTGATTTGCCGCAGCAAGCCGAAGGTGCAGGCCATTTACGAGGCGCTGACGGCGGAGATCAACGTCAGCGCGGCCGTCTTCCACGAGGACCTCAGCTTGATCCAGCGCGACCGCAACGCCGCCTGGTTCGCCGAGCCGGAGGGCGCGCGGATCCTGCTCTGCTCGGAGATCGGCAGCGAGGGACGGAACTTCCAGTTCGCCCACCATCTCGTGCTCTTCGACCTGCCGCTGAACCCGGAGCTTTTGGAGCAGCGCATCGGCCGTCTGGACCGTATCGGGCAAACGGAAACGATCCGCATCCACCTCCCCTACCTCGAGGGCAGTTGGACGGAGCTGCTCTACCGCTGGCATCACGACGGGCTCAACGGGATCGAGCATTCGCTCAAGGGCGGCAGCGCCTACCTGCGCGAGTTCGGCCCGAGCCTCCGCCGCTTGGGAGAAAGCCACGCATTGGCGGATCCCGCTCGGCGGGCGGAGGCCGACGGGCTGATCGAGTCCAGCCGCAGCTTCCGGGAGGAGCTGGAAGCCAGGCTTTCGAAAGGCCAGGACCGGCTGATCGCGCTCAATTCCTTCCGCCCGGGGCCGGCCGCCGAACTGGTCGAGGCGATCCGCACCCTCGACGCGGACCGGAAGCTGGACGGCTTCATGAGCCGGATCTGCGATCACTTCGGCGTGACCGTGCACGAGCTGGGCGACCGCAGCTACCATCTCTTGCCCGAGCGGCTCTTTACCGATTCTTTCCCGGGCCTACCGGAGGAGGGAACGACCGTGACCTGCAACCGGACGGTCGCGGTCTCGCGGGAGGACATGGGCTTCCTCAGTTGGGACCACCCCATGGTCCGCGGCGCGATGGACCTGATGCTCAGCTCGGGGAACGGCAACAGCGCGGTGGTCACTTGGAAGGACGACGCGGACGACCCGCCCCCGCTCCTGCTCGAAGCGATTTTCATCCTCGAGAGCGTGGCCCCGTCACGCCTGCATGTGGACCGCTTTCTGCCGCCCACGCCGATCCGTCTGCTGGTGGACATGCAGGGGAGCGACCGGAGCGCGGACTTTCCCTACGCGCGGATCAATGCGCGGACCGCCGACGAGGAGATTTTCCGCCTGCAACAGAATCCCCAGATTCTGCCCGCGCTGGTGCCGGGAATGCTGAAGGAGGCGCGGGAGCTGGCGCGCGGACAGAAATCGCAGCTGCTGCAAGCGGCGATGCAAAAGGCCCACGACCGGCTCGACGGCGAGGCCGAGCGCCTGCGGGAGCTCCGAAAGATCAATCCCAGCGTGAGCGAGGAGGAGATCGAGCTGGCCGAGCGCTTGATCGAGGACGTCACCCGGCACATCGCCAAGTCCCACCTACGGCTCGACGCGGTCCGGCTGATCCTTCGGGCGCCGTAGGCTCGAGTCGAAGTGAGTCGGGGAAGGGCGCAACGGGATCGGCGACGGCGCGATAGTCGCCGGGCGTCCGCGGGCGGGCGCGCCGCATTCGATCACTCGTCGAGCTCCATCCATTCTTCGGCGAAGTCCTCCATCATTTCGAAGGCGCGCTCGGCCGTGCGTTCGTGGTAACGGGCACCCTCGGAATCCGCCTCGGGGTCGGTGAAGGAATGCACCGCGCCGCCGAACTGCACGAGCGCCCAGTCCTCGACTTCCCCGTCTTGCATGGCTTGGACGAAGGCCCGCACGTCCTCCTGCGGGACGTAGGGATCCTCCGCCCCGTGCAGGACGAGGACGGGGACTTCGATCTCGTCCGCATCCTCCCGAAGGGTCGGCGACATCAGGTCGCCGTGGAAGGAGACGACCCCGTCGATCGAATCGATCCCGCTGCGGGCCAGCTCGAGCACGGTGCCGCCGCCGAAGCAAAAGCCGATCGCGATGGTCTTGTCGGTGTCGATGGGATGCTCGCCGGCCAGCCGGTGAAAGACCTGAACCGCCTTGTTGGCGCGCTGGCGCATCATTTCACGATCCGCCCGGACCACCCCGGCGGCTTCGCTCGCTTCGGCGCTGTCCGCCGGACGCACCCGGGTGCCGTACATGTCGGCCACGAAAACCGCAAAGTCCTCGTCGGCGATCATTTCGGCTTTCTCGTAGGCACTTTCGGTCGGTCCCATCCAGTTGGGAAACATCACTATGCCGGGGAGGGGCTCCACCGCGTCGTCGTCCTCCTCCGGAAGAGCGTAGATCAGGGCGCCGCGGAATTCGAGACCGGCGATCTCGTAGGAAACGGGGACGCGGGTCCTTTCCTCGTCGTCGTCCGCAGAGGCGGGGCTTACGAAGAGAGCAAGGGCGAAAAGCGATGGCAGGTATTTCATCGGATGGAGGGAGATGAAAAGCGTGAGGAAGTCAAACGAGGGCGTCGACTAAAGGGAGGAGAGGGCATCGTCTTCTAGAGTTGTCTTTGGGCCCTTCCGGTGCATTTCTTGAGGCATGGTGGTTCATGCCCGCATTTCCAAAGAATGGCGTCGCCGGATGCTGTTCATGTTTTTCATGATATTCGGCATCGCCGGCTGGTTCTTGACGGACGGCTACATTTTCTGGCCGGCCGAGGCCGAGCGGCATGCCGAGTTCGCCCGGATCGCCGAGGAGTTGATCGAGGCGGGCAAAGCCGAGGACCAAGAGAGCAGTTCCGTTCAAATGGCCTGGCAGCGCTACGCCGGGGAGGCCGGCTACCGGACCGACATTCCCAGCGAGCGCACGCCGGGGGACATCCGCGAGCAGCTCGTGATCGGATGGACGATGATGGCCGGCGCGCTCGGTTTCGCGGCCTGGATCGCCTGGAACCACCGGCTGTCCATCCGCGCCGAGGGCAACACGGTGATCGGCGCCTCCGGTCAGCGCGTGGACCTCGACACGATCGTCGCGATCGACCGGAAGAAGTGGAAGAACAAGGGCATCGCCTACGCCATCTACGAGGTCGACGGGAAGCAACGCCGGCTCACCCTGGACGACCACAAGTTCGCCGGGACCGAGCCCATCATCCTCGAAGCCGAGCGGCGCATCCGGGAGCGCAGCGAGCAGGGCTGATGGTTTGGGCGATCGGCGGGGGAAAGCGCGAGCAAGCTCGCACGCCACGGTGGAGAAGCGGTCCGAACTTGGCCTGTCCGCTTGCGGAGGCTTTCCGGACGTTGAGAGCGGCGTGGAAACAAAAAAAGCCGCCCGGAAATCGGGTGGCTTTTGAAAGCTTACCGCGCTTGCCTGCTTAGTAGACGTTCGTCGCCTCCTCGCTGACCACGGGGTCGGCGAGGAAGTCGGCGCTGAAGTTGAGGACGGCGCGGCCGGGGCCGATGTCGGTGCCCTCGGCGGTGATGGACAGGTTGGTGTCCTTGCCGGGCTCGAGCGTGGTCTGCGGGAAGGTGACGGTCTGGCCGTCGATCACGCCCTGGGTGTCCCCGTCCACGGACTTGGGCCGGATGCCATCGGTGAACCGCACCGTGACGGTTCCGCTGACAGGCTCGAAGTCACCCTGATTGCGAACGCGGATGCGGTAGGTGGTGGGCTCGCTCACGCGGATGGGGTCCTTGCTGTCGGTGATCGAGATGGTCACGCCCGGAACGGCCAGCCAGTCGGTGCTGACGCTGTCGGAGGCTTCGAGTCCGTTGGGGGTGACGACTTTGACGGTGTTGGTCGTCTTGCCCTTGCGGGTGGCGGCGACCTCGGTGGTGATCAGCTGGCTGGCACCGGCCGGAAGGTTCGGGATCATCCAGCCGATGGCGTTGCCGCTGACGCGGCCGCGACCGGGATCGGCGACCGAGGCGCCCTCCGGCAGAATATCGGTGATGCGGACGTTTTTCAGGTCGGTATCGCCCGTATTTTCGAGCGTGATTTCGAACTTCTCGGGCTTGAAGACGTAGGCCTCGGCCGGGCCGGACTTGCGCACGCGGATGCCCGACTGGACCACGGAAATGGGAGCGCTGGCGGAGGGCTCGGCGCCGGCTACGTCGCCGCTGCCCGGGCCGGAGCCGTCGGGACCGCTGCCGGTGTAGCTGGCGGTGGCGCGGTTGCGGAACTCGCCTTGGGCGACGGCTTTGGCGCTGTATTCCACGGTCTCGGACTTGCCGGGCTCGAGGTCGCCGACGTTCTGGCGAAGGCTGGTGGTGGCTTGGAAGGCGTCCGGCAGCCTGTCGTTCACGACGACGCCGGTGGCCTTGGCCGAGCCGGTGTTGGAGACGGTGACGGTCCAAGTCGCGATTTCGCCCAACTCGACGGTGGCGGGGCCTTCCTTGACGACTTCGAGCTTCGGCTGGCCGGCGAAGATATCGAGGCAGAACTGATTTTCCACCGCGACGGTGGAGCAGATTTCATGGTCGCCTTCGGCGGTCGGACGGACCGTGACGTCGATCGTTTCCCTCGCGCCCTTGCGCATTTCGCGGAAGGCCCAGCTGACTTCGTCGCCGGCCCGCGAGCCGACGGGGGAGGCGGAGACGAACTGGACGCCGGACGGCATGCTTTCGGTCACCCGGACGGCCCCGACATCTTCAAGCGCCCGGACATCGATCCGGTAACGGACCTCGCCGCCGACCTGGCCGGACTGGACGAGAGTCTTGGTCACCTCGACCTGGCTGTTGCGGAAAATGATATCGTCGTCACCGGTCCGGGAAGGAACGGCGGTGGCGACGCGCGGCGTCTGTTTGGCGGGCTTCGCCGCGGTCCAGGTCGGTTGGCTGGGCTGGGCGGGCGTCTCGGGGGTGGTATAGCCCCGCTCGACTTGTGTGGGAGCGGCGGTCTGGCAGCCCGCGAAGAGAAGAGCGAACGCGGCGATGCCGGCGGCGAGTAACGGAGAGCGTCGTTTCATGGACAAGACGCTAAGCGGAACCGCGCGGATGTAAAGGGTGGGCTTGCGCCCTGGCGCGGCGCTCCGGACGGGTGGATCGGCGGATGCGGGGTTACGGGGCGAGGGGTTTTGGCGCGTCGGGCGCTGCGGGTTCCGTCGCCTGTGACGGCGACGGGGCGAACCGGGAGGTTCGCCCTCCGGGGTTGTGGTTTTGGAGGGCGAAGTTCCACCTTCGCCCCGCCGCCGTGGAGGCGGCGGAAAGCGGTGGTCGGGCCTGCGGTGGGTCGGCGGATGCGGGGTTACGGGGGCGAGGGGTTTTGGCGCGACTGGCGCTGCGGGTTCCGTCGCCTGTGACGGCGACGGGGCGAACCGGGAGGTTCGCCCTCCAGGTTGTGGTTTTGGAGGGCGAAGTTCCACCTTCGCCCCGCCGCCGTGGAGGCGGCGGAAGGCGGGCTAGGCCAGGTACTGGTGGTGCAGGATCTGGAGGCAGAGGATATGGTTGAGGATGGCGTCCTTGCGGACCAGGGAGACGGGGTCCCGGTCGGCTTTGTAGCCGTCGAGGAAGGCGGTCAGTTTCTTGCGGTCGAAGATGCCGACCGCATCGATGCGCCCGGGGGAGGCGTGGGTGTCGATGAGGGCGTTGACTTTGGCGCGCTTGGACTCGTCGGTGTGGGCGGGAGGGGCCATGAAGGCGAACTTCTCGCGCCTGTAGAGCCGTTCCGGAAGGACGCCGCGGACGGCTTCGCGGAGGACCCATTTCTCGGTATTGCCCTTGATCCGGTGGTGGGGCGGCACTTGGACCGCGGCCTCGGCGAGGTGGTGGTCGAGGAAGGCGGGACGCGATTCCATCGAGTTGGCCATGTCGACGCGGTCGCCGCCCCAGTTGAGGATCTGTCCTTCGAGCATGGTCTTGCTCCAAGTGTATTGGGCCTTGTCGAGCGGGTGGCGGCCATCGATGCGGTCCGGGTTGAGCCGTTCGACGATCCCTTCGACGGGGTCGTAGCCTTTCAGTTCGTTCAGGACATCGCCGTGGAGGAGCGGGCGCGCCAGCTCGAGCGAGGCAAGCCAGGGCTGGATCCAGTTCGGCGTGAAGCCGCAGAGTTTATCAAAGGCGGGGTGGCTGTGGACGCCCTCGGCGAGGATAGCGCCCTTGACCAGGCGGTTCGACTTATCCATGGCGGCCTGGTACTCGCGGCGGACCTCTTCGGGCTCGTCGTTGATGCCGTGAACGAACATGTCCCTCTTGAAGGCCGCATAGCCGCCGAAGAGCTCGTCCGCGCCCTCTCCGGTCACCACCGACTTGTAGCCGCATTCGTGCACGCGCTTGCTCATGAGGTATTTGGCCACGCCGAGGGTATTGTAGAAGGTGCGCTCGGCATGCCAGACGGTGCGCTCGTAGTTCTCGCCGTAGAGGTCTTCCGCCTTCAGATGGATGACTTCCTGGTCGGCGTTCATCGATTCCGCCATCTCCTTCGCTATCGGGCTCTCGTCGTATTCGGCGTTGTCGAAGGCGATCGTAAAGGCCTTGACCGGAGACTGCTGGGCGCCGCTGGCGAGGCCGAGGATACAGCAGCTGTCGATGCCCCCCGAGAGGTAGCAACCGACGGGAACGTCGGCTTCGAGACGGAGGACGACGGATTCGATCAGCTTTTCGCGGATCATATCGATATCGGCCTGCGGGTCTTCGACCCGTTCCTCGCGCGCTTCGAGGGTGGGAAACTCCATGTCCCAGTACTCGCGGGTGCGGGCTTCCAGCCGTCCGTTCCGCCGCTTGACGATCATCATGTGGCCCGGCTGGAGGGCGTGGACGCCCTCGAAAGCGGAGCTGCCTGGAACCATGGTGTGCATCATCTGGTTCAGCAGCGCTTGGGAGTTGAAGCGCTTGGGGACGGCGGGGTGGCGCAGAACGGCTTTGACCTCGGATCCGTAGACGAGGTGTTCGGGGGTGAAGTGGAAAAAGAGCGGACGGATACCGAAGCGGTCGCGGATGAGGACGAGCGTGTCCTCCTCCTTGTCGTAGAGCACGACGGCGAATTCGCCGCGCAGGTGTCGGACGAAATCCTCGAGCCCGTGGTGGTGGTAGAGGCCGATCGCGATCTCGCTGTCCGAGCGGCAGGTGAAGCGCTCGCCGAGCGCCATGAGCTTGGAGCGGTAGCGCTTGAAGTTATAAAACTCGCCGTTGACCGTCAGGACATAGCGCCGGTCGACGCTATAGAGCGGCTGCTTGCCGCACTCGAGGTCGTTGATCGAGAGGCGGGTGTGGCCGAAGGCGCAGCCGCGCTCGTTGTCGTAGTGGGCGTGCTGCTCGTCCGGGCCGCGGTGGTGCAGGGCGGCCATCATGTAGTCGAGCTGGCGCCGCGCGCCGGTTTCAAGAGGTTTGGCCGAGAGGAATCCGGTGATACCGCACATTTTTTTCGAGTATGAAGGTGGGAAGGTAGGAAAGTGGGAAGGTAGAACCTTTCGACGAATCGTGAGGCCGCGGACCGAACGGATGATCCGGACTTCGACGCTCGGCGAAGCGCCGTCAGGGCACGAGCGGGACCTCGCGCGGCATGGTGTTGAGCCGGCCGAGGATGCAAATGAGGAGTGCCTGGCGGATAAAGACGGCGCCGTGGGCTTGCGAGAAGTAGAGGTTGTGGGGGCTGTCGTCGAGGGAACGGTCGAGCTCGTCGAGCCGCGCGAGGGGGTGGAGGATGACGGCGCCCTCCTTCAACGGGCTGTCCTTGTTCAGCTTGTAGCTGCTGTCCATGGCGGTATAGTTTTCCCCGACGCAGACGATCGAGTTCATGTAGATGACATCGAGCTCGGGCAGGTGTTTGCCCATGTCGTTGGAGACGGTGTAGTCGATTCCGGCGCTGCGGATGGCTTCCTTGATCTCGTCGCCGAGTGGATCGGCCATTTCCGAGATGAAGGTCACGCTATCGATTTTGTCGCGGAACTTCAGAGCCATCAGCAGGAAGCTTTTAACCGCGCGCATGCTGCCCGGAGTCCCGAGAATGCCCAGCTTGAGCGAAAGGGCGGCGTCCGGATCGATCAGGGCGGGACGCCACTTGATCAGCGCATACCAGTCGGCGAGCGCTTGGGTGGGGTGTTCGCCGGTGCCGTTGCCGGCGTTGATGATGGGCAGGCGCAGGCCCTGGCGGATGCGGGCGATCGCGTCGGTGGCGGTATGCCGCATGATCACGAGGTCGCCGTAGGCGTTGAACATCTCGCCGACATCCTCGAGCGACTCGCCCTTCTTCACGCCGGTCGTGCTGCCTTCGGGAATACTGATGATCTTCCCGTCGAGGCGGAGGACGGCGCTTTCGAAGGAGCAGCGCGTGCGCGTGCTCGCCTCGAAGAAAGCGGTGATCGCGATCTTCCCGTCGAGCGGATGGGCCTTGGAGATCTCCAGGCTCTCGAGGCTGGCGGCAAACTTGACCAGTTCGGTGATTTGTTCGGCGGAAAAGTCGTTGGCGGAAAGCACCGACTTCTGATGGAGGCCGAGGAGGACCTGCTCGCGGATCTCCTTGTTTTTAAAAAGCTTCAGCGGCTCCGGGTTGAGCTGCTCGGAATCTTCCGGCGGCTTGGTGAAGCGCTGGCTTTGGTTGGGTCCGATCTTCCGGTTCATGGTTACCAAACTTGCTTGTTCTTGAAGTCCTTGAAGAGGAGCGCGAGGAGGAGCAGCACGCCGGAGCCGGTCCAAACCAGCGATCCGTAGATCAGTAGAGTCAGAAACGTTTCCGAGAAAAGATTCATGAGCCGCCTTTCGCTTGGGGCGCACGGTGAGCCTCCGCAAGTTCGCGCCAATTGCAATCGCGGGGGGCAATCAGTCCGCCTGCGATCACGACGACCATGGAGACGACCGTGCCGATCAGGGTGGCGCTGTACCAGGCGATATTGAAATAGGCCCAGAGCCCGACGAGACTGCCTGCGGCCATCGCCAAACTGGCGGCGCGGGGATTGGCCCGCTTCCAGTAAAGCCCGGCCACGATCGGCCAAATGGTCGAGGCGACCAAGGGACCGGAGGCGTAGAGGACGAGGAGCAGGTCCCATTTCGGCAGGCAGATGGCCCAGGTGGTCAGCCCCAGCCCGATGATGATGAAGGTGGCGCCGCGCCGCAAGGTGGCCTCGCTGGCGTCGGGCTTGAAAAGGCGCTTGTAAACGTCTTCCGTGATCAGGTCCGCGGTGGCCGCGAGCAGGCTGTCGATACTGGAAGCGAGGGAGCAGAAGACCACGATGAAGACGAGCACAGCTCCCAACGGGCCGAGGATTTGGCTGGCGACGAGCGGCGCGGTGGTGTCGGGATCGACGATATTGATACCCAACGGTGCGGCCGAAAGGGCGATGAAGCCCGCCGCGATCGGGATGGGGAACCAGCAAAGTCCGGCGAGCAGGAAAGCCTTCGAAACGACCTTCTTTCGAAGGGCGAAGGCGCGACTCCACCACACGTTGTTGTGAAAGACCTCGCCCCAGCCGAAAAACATTAGATTGAAAAGCGAGAGCAGGGCCACCGGCATGAAGACGTCGAGCAGCGCGGTCTGCTCGGTCTCGATCGACTGGTAGATCTCCGGCATGTCGATCCGGGCGAGGATGACCGCGCCGACCACGATCACGCCGACGAGAATGATCACGCTCTGAATAAAGTCGGTCCCGATAACGGCGAAGAGCCCGCCGAAAAGCGTGTAGGCCACGCAAACGAAGAGGATGACGCTCATTCCATATTCGTAAGGGATCCCGGTCAGAACGTTGATCAGCTTACCCCCGGCCACGCCCATCGTGACCAGCCAGGCGATCGAGTAGATCCCCGTGATGATCATGAAAAGGGACCACGCCAGTTTGCCATAGCGCACTCGGATGAAGTCGCCGCTGGTATAGCCTTCCGGGATCAGGTTCTTGATCCGCAGCGCCATCGGAGCGAAGAGCAATAGGCCGAAGCAGGCGGTGGAGTAGGCGAGCATGCCCCAGACCCCCTGCCGCATGGCTAGAGAGGGCGCGACCATAACGGTGTTCGAGGTGACCCAGGTGGCCATGACGGTGGCCGCGCCGAGGGCGAGGCCGACATTGCGGCCTGCCAGCATGAAGCCTTCGAGGTTTTTTGCTTTGCGCCCCCAGTGGAGTCCGAGCCCGATCCAGAGCGTGCCGAAGATCGCGAGCAGGATCCAGCCGGTGGAAGGGTCTAATACGGTTTGCTTGTCGGGCATCGCGGAAAGGCTTGCGGGCTTAGGTCCGGGTGGAGCGGGACCTCAGGTGGCCGCCGACGATCGCGGCGACGGTGATGACGAAGACGACGAAGCCCGCGATCATGAGACCGGTCACCTTGCTGCGGGAAACATAGTCGACCTCGACCACGGCCACCTCGCTCCACGGCCCGTAGTCTTGATCGGACTCGGTGCGGATGCGGAAGTGGTAGTCCCCCTCGACCAGACCCGAGACGTAGGAACCGAGGTCGCGGCCGCGGTAGAGCTCGACCGCATCATCGAAGTCGCCGGACCGGGACCGCTGGAAGACGACGACCGCGTCGGAGGGCAGATCCGGATCGGCCGCCCAGACGAAACGGAGGTGACCTTCGGGCGCGCTGGCTTCGAGAGCGGGTTCGACGAAACGGACCGGCGGCAGAGACTGGGCGCGGGCACCGGAGGCGAAGTCCAGGAATAAGCCCGCCGCAAAGCTCGCGGCGAGAAGCGTTTTAAGGCGCTGTCGTGGGATGAAGGGAATCGGACTGGCGGTTAGGTTTACGGCGCGGGGCGCCTTGGACGGAACTGCGAGCGCAGGAGCAAGGCAAAAGATGACGGCCGTGTCAACGAAGCAGGGGCGTTCGACCGACCATGCCCGCGCAGAGGCCGAATTCCTTGCGGCCTTGCAAGCAGGGACCGCTTGCGGTAAGGGTTGGGCTATGTCGGTTTTGGAAATGGCTCGGGACTTGAGCGTCGATCTTTCGCGGATCAAGCGGGACGTGCTCGAGCTTGCGTCCATCGGTCGCTCGGAAGAGGACCGCGGGATCTACCGGATGGCCTTCACCGACGCGGACATGGAGGGCAAGCGCTGGCTGCTCGACCGGATCGACGAAGCGGGCCTCCAATCCGCTTCGGACGGTGCCGCCAATATTTTCGGAAAAGTCGTTCCCGCCGATGCCGGCGCGGCCGAGCGCCCCTCGGTGCTGATGGGCTCGCATATTGACACGGTCCCCTGCGCCGGTGCGTTGGACGGGTCGCTCGGCGTGGTTGTCGCGCTCGAGTGCTTGCGGACGATCCGGCAGAGCGGGGCGGCCGAGGAGCTGGGCGCTCCTCTCGAGCTCGTGGCCTTTTCCGACGAGGAGGGGCGATTTGGCGGGATGTTCGGATCGCAGGCGTTCTGTGGCTTGATCACGCCCGACAGCTTTCACCACAAGGATCTCGACGGAATCGAATTGGGCGATGCGATGCTCCGGCAGGGGCTCGATCCGGTCCGGGCGCTGGACGCCGCGCGCCCTCGCGAGAGCGTGGAAGCCTACCTGGAGCTGCATATCGAGCAGGGGCCGGTGCTGGACCGCGCCAAACTCCAAGTCGGCATCGTCGAGAACATCACCGGCCTGTTCAAATGGCAGGTGCGCTTCCTTGGCGAGGCCAATCATGCCGGGACGACGCCGATGGAGATGCGCAACGACGCCTTCATGGGGCTCGCCGATTTCGCCCACGAGCTGCCGCGCATCCTCGAAGAGAACGGAAGCGAGCGAAGCCGCGCGACGATAGGAAAAGCGCAGATCCTCCCGGGCTCGCCCAATACGGTGCCGGGCTTGGTCGAATTTTCGCTGGATGTGCGCGATACCGCCGCGGCGGTCCTGAAGGAGCTCGACCTCGCTTGCCAGAAGGCGCTCGGCGCGATCGCCCGGCGCCGCGGCTTACGCTATGAATTCGTGCAGCTCAGCTTGATCGATCCGGTCGACTGCGATCCTGCGGTCGTCGACGCACTGGTCGAAGGCGCCCGCGAGCTCGACTTAAAGACCCTCCGGATGCCGAGTGGTGCGGCGCACGACGCGCAGATCCTTGCCGGCCTCACCCGCATGGGCATGCTGTTCACGCCCAGCCGCGGAGGCAAGAGCCATACCCCCGAGGAGTGGACCGCATGGGAGGATATCGAGGCCGCTGCCAATCTTTCGCTCCGCACGCTTCTCCGCCTCGCGGGCACGAAAACCTGAACCCGACTAAAATGTGCGAACAAATTTGCAAGAGCGGCAAGCACTTCGCCCCCGCTCAGCGGGGGCTCCCCTATCGGAGCAGGAGGGGAGCTTGAAGCGAAAAGACTTCCGCCCATTTTAGTAAACGAATCCCCCATCCGATCATGCCGAAACGTCAAAGCGCACCACCGATTCCCGGAAGCGAAACCCGGGATCCGCTCTTAGGAATTTACCACGACGGGGTCGTCAACAACCCCTACCACCAGAAGTACCTGATCAGCCATTCGACGGCTTTGCTGACGATCGACCTGCAGTACTTGGATGCCGCCGAAGGCTACGGGATTTTCAAGGACGCCCACGGGGCCGGCATCCCGGAGTCCTATCAGCGCTACTACTTCGACAGCCTGCGCCGCACCGTCATTCCCAATGTCCAGCGGCTTCAGAAGGCCTTCCGCGAGCATGAGCTGGAGGTCATGCACACCCGGATTCAGGCGCTGACGCGCGATGGCCGCGACCGCTCGATCGGACACCGCCGATTGAAAATTCTGGCCCCCCGCGGGTCCAAGGAAGCCGAATTTCTTCCCGAAGTCGCGCCCCAAGGGGACGAGATCGTGATCGATAAAACCGCCAGCGGAGTTTTCTCTTCGACGAACCTGAATTACGTTCTGACGAATATGGGAATCGAGGCGCTCTTCGTGGCCGGCGTCTATACGAACGAATGCGTCGAAACGACCGTGCGGGACGCCTGCGATCTCGGTTATTTGGTGACTTTGGTGGAGGATGCCTGCACGACGGTCACCCGCGAGCTGCACGACGCCTCCCTGTCCACGCTGCGCGACCGCTACACGCGCGTCATTTCGACCGACGAGGCGATTCGGGAGATTCGCGAAAACGTCGAACGGCTCCCCCGGGCCGGCCGTGAGAAACGCGAACAGAGCGAACGCGAGATGCTCCGCGTGCGGACGCCGGCGAAAACGGGCTGAGCCGACGCTGGGCTCGGTACGCCGGTGCGAGGCCTTCGGCAGCCGCTTCAGCCGCCGAAGCCCAGCCCCAGCGCGCCGCCGATGAGGCCGAGGACGGCACCGAAGATGACGTGGCCGAACAGGTGGACGACGCCTTCTTCCATCGTCGCCTTCCGGTACTCTTTATCCGGGTGCCGCTCGCTGGCGTAGTACATCAGTAAATAGCTCATCAGAAGGCCATGAATGAATCCGAAGGCGAGGCCGAGAAAGAGGGAGTAGGGCAGGACCAAGGCCCCCATGAGGTGCAGGACGACGAAATAGACCGCTCCGAAAAAGAGGCCTCCGCCGCCGTGGATGGCGGTTCCCAGCGAGGCGGCGTTTTCCTTGTCCTTGCTAAAGAAGCCGCCGAGGGCCCGGACCATGTCCCCCCGCTTGCCCCACTTGCTCGCGACCGAGCGCATGAACAGGTTCATGACGAAGGCGGCCAGCAGGCCCGCGACCGCGCCTAGAAAAACGACTGCGACTATTTTCATAGGTAATCATAACGATTAGCGCAGCTTCCCAAATAGGTCAAAACCTTTGCCGGAATCGTGGTCTCCGCACTTGCTGGGTTGACCTAGGCCCGGCGGAAAAGGGTTCGGAGCGGCGGGGAGGCTTTTGCCCGCCCGCGGGCGGAGGAGCGTGCGCCAGCGCACCGGCCGCGGGGGCCTCAGAAAAGCTCTTTCTGGGGCGGTGCCGGTGTCGGCTCGGTTTCCGGTTCGTCTTCTTCGTGCAGGTGCCGGGGAGCCCGGCCGACGCGCTCGCTGACGGCCTCCTCGCATTCCGCCACGATGGCCTGGCAAATGCCGCGGACGTGCATCCGCAGCCATTTCGCCGTGGTGCTGCCGGGCGTGTAGTCGGCGGGGCCGTAGGCGTGAATCCGCCCGGCGTGCAGGAGGGCGTCGTTTTGGGCGAACTCGGCTTCGCTCTCCGGATTGAAAACGGCGAAGGTCTTTCCGCCGTTGCCCTTGACCACGGAAAAGACCGGCACATCGCTGGGGCCGTCGGCCGTGTAGATCATCCGGTCGATCGGGACGCGGCGGTCGCCGCGGGCCATCGAAGCGTTGACGTCGATTTCCGGGTTCTTGTTGCCGCCCTTGTTGATCTCGAAAATGAAGCGCGTCTTGATCGTGTTGTCGACGATGGTGCCGATCTGGCTGATTTCGAACTCCATGTGCAGCGGCAGCTCGTCCTGCCGCGAGTAGTGGGGCGGCAGGGGGGCCTCGATGAACTCGCATCCGAAGATCCCGTCGACGTGCGGGGCGATGGCGCTGCCGCGTATCATTTCCGCCAGGCCGGTGCTGATGATGTAGTGCTCGAGGCGGATGTTGTGCTTGACGAAATCCGGCTTGGATTCGGGCACTTGCTTCAGCGCCTGGAAGAGCTCGATCACGCCCGGGTAGAATTCCAGCTCCTTGCCGAGCTCCCGCAGACGCGCGTTCGTCAGGCCCTTCAGCTCCCCGTTCTTCACGAAGCTGAGCAGATGGTTGAGGTAGATCGTATCGTAAGACACCCGCGTGCCGCGGCGGGCGTAGATCTCCGGCAGGGCGTTGACCTCCTTCCAGAACGCCTCCTCGTCGATCCCGTGGGCCTTGAAGATCGGGGCCTGCATGTAGCCCGGGATGAGCGTCTTGTCGAAGTCCCAGACGCAGGCGACGATGTTTTGGCGGTGGAGGGTCTTTTTCGGCATTGCAGGCGGGGGAGGACTGTTGTCTCGTGGGCTTTTTTCTGCAACGACTTTTCCCTCCATGCCCAAGATTCCAGACATCGCCCCCTTCCGCGCGAAGCTCGCCGAGCTCGACGGCTTGCTGGCGGCGCCCGACTTCTTCTCCGAGCAGAAGCGCGCGGCCGAGGTCTCGCGCGAGCACACGCGGCTGACGGAGCTGGTCGGCAAGTTCGAAGCCTACCACCGGGTCGACCGGCAGATCCGCGAGAACGAAGCCTTGGTCGAGGACGACTCGCTGGAGAAGGAGCTTCGCGAAATGGCGGCGGAGGAGATCGAGGGCCTCGAGGCCGAGCGGGAACGGCTGTCGGCCGCCGTGCTGCGGTTCATGGTTCCGCCGGAGCCGACCGACAGCCGTAACTCCGTGATCGAGATCCGCGGCGGCGCGGGCGGCGACGAAGCCAATATTTTTGCCGGCGATCTCTACCGCATGTACACCCGCTACGCCGAGACCCGGGGCTGGCGGGTGGACGTGATGCACACCAGCCCGGCCGAGACGGGCGGATTCCGCGAAGTGATCTTCACGATCCGCGGAGACGAGGTCTACAAGTTCATGAAGTTCGAAAGCGGCGTCCATCGCGTCCAGCGGGTGCCGGTGACCGAAACGCAGGGCCGCATCCACACGTCGACGGCGACCGTGGCGGTGCTGCCGGAGGCGGAGGAGGTGGACATCCAGATCAACCCGGCCGATCTTGAAGTGACCACGATGCGGGCCTCCGGCGCGGGCGGGCAGCACGTCAACACGACCGACTCCGCCGTCATGATGGTGCACAAGCCGACCGGCACCACCGTCTATTGCGCGGACGAGCGCTCGCAGATCAAGAACCGCGCGAAAGCGCTGACGGTCATGCGTTCGCGGCTGCTCAAGGTCAAGGAGGAGGAAGAGCACGCCAAGTATGCGGCCGAGCGCAAGGGCCAGATCGGAACGGGCGACCGCTCCGAGCGCATCCGGACCTACAATTACCCGCAGGGGCGCCTGACGGATCACCGCATCGGCCTCAGCCTTTCGCTGGCACCCGTTATCGACGGGGACCTCGACGACCTGATCGAGGCGCTCCAAAACGTGGATTACGAGGCGCGAATCGAGAACCTCTTGAAGAAACAGGCGAAGTAAAAGGATCGTCGCCCCGGCGTCGACAGCCTCCGACCTCCGAAACCAAGAAGCGACCATGTTGACCGTCCGCGAGATCAAGGCCCGCACGGAGGAGTTCTTCGCCGCTCGGGGCGTGCCGAACCCGAAGCTCGATACGGACATCCTGATCGCCCATTCACTCGGCCTGAAGCGTCTGGAGATCTACCTCGACCTCGACCGGCCGCTGACCGAAGCCCAGCTGGGTGGGCTTCGCCCGCTGGTCAAGCGGCGCGCGAACCGCGAGCCGCTGCAGTACATCGTCGGCTGGACCGAGTTTTCCGGGCTGAGGCTCAAGGTCGACCGGCGCGCCCTGATCCCCCGGCACGAGACCGAGGAGCTCGTCGAGCTGGTCGTCGATCGCTTGGCGCCGCCGCCCCGCCACCTGCTGGACCTCGGCACCGGCAGCGGCGCCCTGGCCCTCGCCCTGGCCGCGAAGTATCCCGAGGCGGAAGTCACCGCCACGGACGCCTCCGCCGAGGCCCTCGGACTGGCCCGCGAGAACGAGGAGGGCAACGTATCGGGAAAGCGGATACGTTTTTTGGAGGGCGACTGGTTCGCGGCCCTGCCGGAGGGCGGACGCTTCGACCTGATCGTATCCAACCCGCCCTACCTGACGGAAGCCGAGCTCGCCACGGCCGAGCCGGAGGTGGCCGCGCACGAGCCGCACTCGGCGCTGGTCGCGGGGCCGGAAGGCTTGGACGATCTCCGTCGGATCCTGCAAGGGGCTGCGGGCCATCTGGCGGAGGGCGGACTGCTCGCGCTCGAGACCGGCATCGCCCAGGCCGAGGCGCTTCGCGAGCTTGCCGCGGAGGGCGGCCTGTCCGGCGAGACGATCGAGGACCTCGGCGGACGTCCGCGGTTCTTCTTCGCCCGGCCTCAGCGGTCCCCCGGATAAGTTTGGTTCGTTCGCAGCCGAGTTCGTGAGAATTCGGAGGAGCTAGCGCGCCTCGGCCTCGGGCTTCGTCGCGACTTTTGCAGTTTCCGTCGAGGGGTCGATGCGGGCGACCCAGTCGGCCATGATGCGGGCGCTCTCGCGAAGATAGATATCGTAGACCGGATCGTCCTCCTCTTGGGCTTCGATCGATGTCTCGGCGCCTTCCGCCGGTTCCGCGGCCGCGGCATCGCCTTCTTGGGGCTTGGAGAGATTCAACTTGGACAGCTCCTCTTGTTCTTCCGTCACCTTTAGGATGAATTCCGCCGTCGGGTAGTTCTGTTTTCTGAGCGCCTCGTAGGTTTCGTCGAGCTGTTCGACATATTCCTGCTCGCGGATCTTCTTTTCGATCCGTTCGCGGAGATTGAGCGAGACCTCTTCCTCCTCGAAGCGTTCGCGCCGCCATTCGATTTGTTTCTTGAGGAAATCGAACTCTTCGAGGGAGTCCTGACGCTCGAGGCTGGCCTGCATCAGCGCGTCGCGCAGGGCCTCGTCTTCCGGACTGGCCACGCCGATTTTCTCCCAGTCGTTGAACCAATCGACCGGCTCGATCTCGTCCCAGGGCAGGGCGTGGTCGAGGTCGGACTCGCCGATCGGGAGGAACTCGTTGACGGATGGCAGAACGATGTCCGAGGGCACGCCCTTGAGCTGGGTGGAGCTGCCTTCGGGCAGGTAGAACTGCTTGATGGTGATCTTCGAAGCCACCGGGCGGGCCTCGGCGGCAGCCGACTGGAACAAAGAGAAGGGCAGCCGGGCGTTCATGTGGTAGACTTCCTGCACGGTGCCCTTGCCGTGGGTCGAGCTGTTGCCGACGACGAGCGCGCGGCCATGGTCCTGCAGGGCGCCCGCGACGATCTCCGAAGCCGAAGCGCTGAAGCGGGAGGTCAGCACGATCAGGGGACCGTCCCAGACCATGCCCGGGTCGCGGTCGGAGAGGACTTCTTTGTTGTTCTCGGAGTCGAGCACTTGGACGACGGGGCCGACCGGGATAAAGAGCCCGGCCACGCGGACCGCTTCGCTGAGCAGGCCGCCGCCGTTCATCCGGAGGTCGAGGATGATGCCTTTGGCCCCGGCCTCGCGGAGTTTTTCAAGCAGTTCCGTCACGTCTTCGGAAGTGGTCGTGAGGGTGCCGCCCGCGCCGATGTTGCCGTAGAAGGAAGGCAACTCGATCACGCCTACGGGAACCGTCGCACCTTCGCCCGCGGGCACCTCGATGAGCTTGGCGGAGGCGAGGTTCGCGGTCAGCTTAACCTCGTCGCGCTCGAGGGTGACGACCTTGCGTACGGAGGGATCGGCGGCATCCCCGGGGCGGATGAGCAGGCGCACGGTGGTGCCTTTCTCGCCCTTGATTTTACGCACGATGTAGCGCAGCTGCATGTCGACCACGTCTTCGAACTCGCCGTCCTTGCCTTGGCCGACGCCGAGAATCTGGTCCTCCGGCTCCAGCTGGCCGGACTGTTCGGCCGGGCCGCCGGGCAGGATCTCCTTGATCGTGCAGATGCCGTCGTCGTCCTCGAGCAAGGCGCCGATGCCGACGAAGGAATTTTGGACGGAGGAGTTGAAGCTTTCGAGCGTGTCGGCGGAGAGAAAGGAGGAGTGCGGGTCGAAGAGTTGGGTCATCGCGTTGATGAAGGACTCCTGCACGTCGGCCGCCTCGCGGTCGAGGGTGATGCTCAGGTTGCGCTCGTAGCGGCGGCGGATTTTTTCCCTGGCTTTGTCGAGGATTTCTTCGCGGAAGTCGGGCTCCTCGACCAGGCGCAGGATTTTCGCGGGATCGAATTCGTCCGCCTCCACTTCGATCAGGTCGGGGTTGGTCGGCTCGCGCGAGACCGAGTCGTCGTCCATCGCCTCGGAGGCGAGGGAGAGCATTTCGTTGAGCAGCTCGTACTTCAGGCGGCGTTCCCAGAGTGCGTCGGCCTCTTCCGGCGTGGCGGGCCAATCCGCATCCCGGCGATCGGGCGTGAAGCTCTCGTCCAAGCTGAAGTCGAAGTCCTCCTTCAGCCGTTCGTAGGCCCACTCCGTGCGGCTTTCGGCCCGTTTCTTGAAGTCCTCGTAGATTTCGAAGGCGGCGTAGAGGTTGCCCTTTTCGAGGAAGTTCTCCATCGCCCCGGCGAATCGGAAAGTGAAATCCTCGATTTCCGGGCGGAGGAAATACATTTTGCCGTAGTCGAAGGACTCCACGTAGGCCTCGACCATCTCCTCGCCGTCGAGCTGCTCCATCGTTTCGCCGAGGAAGTGGCGGGCGTTGATCACGTTCATCACCCAGCGCGTCTGGGCGGCCATCTCGTCGCTCGGATTGAGCCGGGCGTTGACCGCCAGCACGAGGCTGGCGAGCACGAGCCCGAGGAGCAGCATGCGGGGCAATTGGCGTCGCGAGGACATGGAGAAATTTCGGGGAAGGTGCTGGATCATTACTTGCTGAGGATGTCTTTGGCCCGATCGAGCGTGGACTTTTCCTCCTCGCTGAGCGAGCCGAAGCCGGTGGCGTTGATTTTATCGAGGATGCGATCGACCTCCTTTTGGAGCTCGGCCCGGGAGCTGCGGTTCACTTGGTAGCTGATGTCGCGCCTGCTTGGTTTCCGGTTTTTGAACCACTCGGGCAGCTCGATCGAGGGTTTGGACGCCGGGCGGGCGAAACTGGTTCCCGAAGCATAGAAGAAGCGGAAGTAGAGAATGCCGGCCAGCATGCCGCCGAGGTGGGCGGAGTGCGCCATGAAGGAGCGCCCTGGCAGCTCGTAGGCGAGCAGACCGAAAGTGGAGATGGCGAGCGAGCCCCAGAAGATCCACTTCGGCTTCATCGTGACCGGCAGGACGAAGAAGAGCAGAAGCGTGATCGGTTGCTCGGGACGCAGCAGGCAGAAGAAAGCCAGGAGCGCGAAAATCGAGCCGGAAGCCCCGACCACCGGATTGAAGCCGTTGAAGTGGAAGGCGAGGTAGGCGAGTCCCGCCAGGAAGGCGGACCCGAGGTAAAACTGGAGAAAGCGTTGCGGCCCGAGGATCGGCTCGACGATGCGGCCGATGAAGAACAGGCCGAGCATGTTGCCGAGGATGTGGATGAAGCTCTGGGTGCTGTGGAGGAAGGCGTAGCTCACCAGGGTCCAGACCTTGAGCTCTCGGAAGTGCTGGCCGCTGAGCGCGAACCATTCGCCGAAGATGTCGCCGCGACGCGGGAAAAACACGGCCGCGACGTTCTGCAGGACGAAGACCGCGATGGTGATCACCAGCAGGGAGGTCACCATCGATGCCTTGTCGCGCACCGGCGGATAGCCCTGGCGCATATAGGGTCGGTCGTAAAGCATGGGAGAATCGGTCGCGGGCCGCGCAAGTCGAAAGACTTTAATTAATGCAGGGTGTTCCCGGTCGGAGCAAGAGCGCAGGTGAAAGAGTTCCCCGGAGGGCGGAAGCCGCCGCGAATGGGGCTTCCCGCTTGACTCGGAGGGGAAAACTTCGATTTTCCCGCTCTATGGCTGAAAAAGACGAAAAGTGGCCGGAAAACATAAAGGGCAAGTTTTACGTGGACGAGCAGTGCATCGACTGCGACCTCTGCCGCGAGACCGCTCCGGACAACTTCACCCGCAACGAGGACGGAGGCTACTCTTACGTTTACAAGCAGCCCTCCACGCCCGAGGAGGAGGAACTCTGCATGGAAGCGCTGGAAGGTTGCCCGGTCGAGGCGATCGGCGACGACGGCGAGGACTGAGGCGGACGCGGCGGACGCCGCGCTGCGAGATGCGCGCTGCGGGCTGCGCGATAGGCGCCGGCCGGGCGCGGTCGAGTCGCAGGGAAGCTTCTCCCGTATCCCGCTCGGCGGTTCCGCTCTCCGGGCTTCGGCGGGTCCGGAACCGCCTCATGAGAAGCGTTTCCAGACCGCAGGCATGAAGAGGACGAGGACGGCGTAGAGCTCGAGGCGGCCGAGGATCATCAGCAGCGCCAGGACCGCCTTGGTGATCGGGCGCAGGAATTGGAAGTTGGCGTAGGGGCCGACCGATTCGAAACCGGGCCCGATATTGAAGAGCGTCGCTTGGACGGAGGAAAAGACGCTGAGGAAGCTGAGCTCCGGCTCGCTGGCGGAGATGAAAAGCATGCTCCCGATCTGCAGCGTGGTCATCAGGACGAGAAAAACGACCACGCTGTGGATCGCCCTCTCGCTTAAGACGCGCCCGCCCATCCGCATCGGGATCGTGAGATTCGGACGGAAGGCGTGCAGGATGCTGCGGTGGGCGGCGCGGAGGGCGATGATGATGCGGACGACTTTGACTCCGCCGCCCGTCGATCCCGAACAGCCTCCGATGAACATCAGGATAATCAGCAACAATTTGGCCGGGGGCAGCCAAGTGTCGAAGTCGGTCGACGAATAACCGGTCGTGGTCATGATCGAGACGGCTTGAAAGGCGGCCGTGCGGATCATGTCGTGATCCGGAAGCTCTCCCGTCAGCTCGACCAGGTAGAGCGTGAGCAAGAGGGTGCTGCCGCCGAGCATGGCGTAGAACCACCGGACTTCTTGATTCTGACGCAGAATGTCGGTGCGACCCCGGAAGAGCCGGATGACGAACACGAAGGTCGTGGCGGCGAGGGCCATGAAGAAGATGGCGATCCATTCGAGCACGGGGCTCGCGAAGTCCTCGAAGCTACCGGGTTCGGTGCTGAAGCCGCCGGTGGAGATCGTGGTCATGGCGTGGTTGACCGCCTGGAACCAGTTCATCCCGCCGATCCGGTAGGCGAGCAGGCAGGCCAGCGAGATGGCAAGGTAGTAGATTAAGAGGGTGAAGGCCCCTTTTTGGATGCGGCCTTGCTCGAAGTCGGCCGAAGTGCCGGAGGACTCGTTGCTGAAGAGGATCTTCGCGCCGGCTCCGAGCGAGGACAGCAGGGCGACGAAAAAGACGACCACCCCCAAGCCCCCGGCCCATTGGCTGAGCGAGCGCCAGAAGAGCAGGCTGGCGGGAAATTCGGCGAAGTTGGCAAAGGCGGTGGCACCGGTCGTGGTCAAGCCGGAGGCGCTCTCGAAGACCGCGTCGGAGAGCGCGCAGTCCTCGACCGTGAGGAAGTAAGGCAGCGCCCCGATCAAGGTGGCGAGCAGCCAGGCCAGTCCGATCGCGCAGAGGGCCTCGCGGCGGAAGAGCTTCGCCTCGCCTTGCTTGCCGCGCCAGTGGAGCACGGCCGCCCCGGCCATTGAAACCGCGATCGTGATATAGAAGGCCCGCAGCGATCGATCGTAGAGGTGCTCGCCCATCAGCAGTCCGGCCGCGACGCACAGCAGGAAGGCCCCGGAAAGGGCCAGCAGCACCATGCTCAGCAGCCGGTAAATGATCGTCGTGTTCATGAACTTTTTTCCGGAACGGGATTCCGCCGCGGGCCTGTCCGCGGCCTAGAGGAGCTTTTCAAGCAGCGCCTTTTCCTGCGCCTTGGCGCAGATTACGACCAAGCGGTCGCCGGCCAGGATGATGTCTTCGGCGGCGGGGACCTTGGCTTTGAATTTATGCAGCAACGCCACGAAGAGGCTGCCTCGGGGCAGCTGGATGTCCTTCACCTGGCGGCCGACGACCGGGCTGGAGTGGCCGATCCGGACTTCGAGGATGCGCCCGCCCCCCTCTGGCATCTCGGCCAGGGCGGTCACCTTCTCCGCCGAGAGCGTGCGGCGCATGAACTCGGCGGTGGCGCGGCGCGGCGAGACCACCACCTCGATATTGAGGTAGCTGCAGAGCATTCCGAGCAGCTCGTCGTAGTCGCCCTTGTTGATGACGAGTTGCACGTGCTCCGCGCCCAGCTTGGAGGCTTGGATGCAGGTGAGGATGTTCTCCTCGTCGTCCTTCGTGCAGGCCACGAAGTAATCCGCGCTGCCGATCTGCTCCTCCTCCAGCAGGCGCAGGGAGGTGGCGTCCCCGTGGATCACCGCGATCTTCGGGAATTGCTCGGCCAGTTCGCGGCAGCGCTCGGGGTCTTTCTCGATCACCCGGATCTTGAAGCGCGGGTTGGTCAGCAGCCGGATCAGGCTGATCGCGGTTTCGCTCCCGCCGAACAGGACGACTCGGGCGAGCTCGATCTTCTGCTTCGGGTCGAATTTCTCGCGCAGCACGAAGAGCGCTTCGGGGTGGCCGAAGAGGGTGACCAGGTCGCCCGCCTCCAGGACGCTGTCCGCGTTCGCCACCTCGGTTTTGCCCTCCCGCTGGATGTAGCCCACGCGGATGCGGGGGTCGAGCTTCAGGTCCTTCAGTTTGCGGCCGGTCAGGCGGGAGCCTTCGGCCACGGGCTGCTGCTGCACTTCGATTTGCCCGCGGGCGAAGTTCTCCACCGCCACCCGCCCCGGGTTGCGGATCGCCTTGGCCAGCTCGACCGCGCAGATCGCCTCGGGGTTGACCAGCAGGTCGATGCCGAAGTGGAGCTGATAATTGAGAACCGAATTGTCGCTGTAGGTCTCGTCGTGGATGCGGGCGATGGTGTTTTTCGCCCCGAGGCCCTTGGCCAGCGAGCAGGAGATCAGGTTCGTCCGGTCGTCGCTCGTCATGGCCAGAAAGGCGTCGCAGTCCCCCACTTGCAGGTCCCTCAGCTGCCGGGCCGAGCTGCCGTTGCCCGCCACGATGCGGGCGTTCTGTTCCTCGTCGAGCTTCTCGCAGCGCTCGGCCGACTGCTCGATCAAAGTGACGTCGTGCCCCTCGTCGGACAGCGTCGTGGTCAGATTGTGGCCGACCTCGCCGGCACCTACGATGATGATCTTCATACGAAAGGAGTGAGCCCACTCGCTTCGTCATGCTGACCGCGGCCGGGACAATTTCCAGAAGTTTCTGGAGGCCTAGAGCAAGGCCACTTCCACGCCGAACTCGGCGCGACCGCCGGCTTCGACCGCGTGCAGGCCTTTTTTGTGTTCGGGGCTGTTGGGCGGGCCCATCCAGGGCTCCACGCAATAGAAGGGGCTGTCGGGCGCCTCGGTCCAGACCACGAAGGCATTCCAGGTGGAGAGGGTGTCGCTGTCCGGGAGGAAGCGGATGCCGATGTTTTCCTCGCCGCCTTTCGGGCCGAAGACGGCGGTGTCGCCCTTCAGGCGGGTGTAGATCCGGTCGCTGACGCCGGGATCGCCGAAACAAGCTTCGGGCTGAAGCGGTTTCAAAAGTTCGAGGGAGCCGTCCGGCGCGTGGCGGAAGCACTTCTTGGCGGGGATCTCGAAGCGGTAGTCGTCCCGCGAGAGCCCTTCGTGCCAGGGCAGCTTGAAATAGAAATGGTGGCCGGCGGACCAGAGGATCGGGGAGTCGCCGAAATTCTCCAGCTTCAGGAAGACCCGGAGCGAAACCGCCTCGAAGGCATAGCGGACGGTGAAGCGGTAGTCGAAAGGGTAGGCCTCACGGGCTTCGGCGTCCGGCTGGAGCTCCGCCGTGAATCCCGACTCGTCGGCTTCGACCAGCCGAAACGCCGCGGCCCGGGCGAAGCCGTGCATCGGCATCGGACGGACGGCTCCGGCCTGGTCCTTCCAAAAACCGATTTTGCCGCGGTCGTAGGTCCGGGCGGAAAAAGGGAAAAGGATCGGATTGCCGCCGCGCACCTTCGCGAAACGGTCGTAGTCCGCGTTCGCCGGCCAATGGATCACATCGCGAACGGAGCCGTCCGACATCCTCAGGTTCCAGTTCATCAAACGGGCGCCGAGTTCGGGGCGGGCTAGGAAGGTGGACGGGCCCCGGTCCCAGCGGAGCAGGGGAATGCCGCGGTGGTCGATTTCTTTCATGGTGGCGGTGCGTTTCGGACGGAATGGAAAGGCTCGGCGACGATCGGTTCACAAGCTTCGAATCTGCCGTCGCAATCAATAGAGAATTAGCCGGCGGCCTTTGGAGGCGAAGGAATTTTTCCAAAATCCGAGACCGGGCGGAAAGGCGGGTGCGGGCTTTCGAGCCGCGCTTTTTTCAATCGCCTTGTCTTGCCTTCGCGCGGTCCGGCTTCATGCTGAGGCATAATGTCGCGTTTTCGCCGTCTTTTGCTCCAGGTTTTCTTCGCTTTCGCATTCGCCTTCCTGCTCGGTGCTCAGACGGAGGAATCCGCGGAGCCGGTCTCGCCGGATTCGACGGAGCCGGACAAGGGCCTCGTCGACGTCTATGTGGTGCCGATTACCGAAGCGATCAGTTCGCCGAACAAGTTCATTCTCCGCCGCGCCCTCAAGGATGCGATCGAGAACGATGTCGGGATGGTCATCTTGGAGATGGACACCCCCGGCGGGCGGGTCGATATCACCCTCGACATGATGGAAATGCTCGACCGCTTCGAGGGCATTACGGCGACCTACATCAACGACGATGCGATCTCGGCCGGTTCCTTTATCGCCGCCTCGACGCAGGAGATCTATTTCGCCCCGCGCGGCAAAATCGGGGCCTCCGCCGTGATCCAAGGCACCGGAGAGGATGTGCCGGAGACGGCGCGCCAGAAGGTCGAGAGCTACCTGCTCGCGAATGTCCGGGTGATGACGGAGGACGACCCCTACCGCGCGGACGTGATCCGCGCCATGCTGGACGCGGACTTCGAGTTCAAGATCGGGGACGAAGTGATCAAGCCGGCGGGCGAACTGCTCACCCTGACGGCCAAGGAAGCGATGGAGGAGTACGGCGATCCGCCGCGGCCCCTGTTGGGCGCGGGCATCCACGAAACGATCGAGGAGCTCCTCGACGCGCGCTTCGGCGAAGGGGCCTACCGCATCCGCTCCTTCGAACTGACCTATTCCGAGGAGCTGGCGAAATGGATGGCGGCGATCGCTCCCGGCTTGCTCGGGATCGGCATGCTCCTGCTCTTCATCGAGTTCAAGACGCCGGGCTTCGGGATCTTTGGTATCGCGGGGCTCATCCTGATCGGCGTGTTTTTCCTCAGCAACTACATCGCCGGCCTGGCCGGAAACGAGGCGATCATCGCCTTTGTGATCGGACTGTTGCTGGTCCTGCTCGAGCTCTTGCTCTTTCCCGGCACCATCGTTTTCGCGCTCAGCGGGCTGGTCCTGATCGTGGCCTCGTTCATTTGGGCGATGATGGATATCTGGCCCGGCGAGGGCTTCGAATTTTCCGCCGAGCTGCTCGCCCAGCCGCTCTTCAATGCCTCCATCGCCGGGCTGATTGCGGTCGTCGGCGCGATGATCGTGGCCCGGCTGCTGCCCGGGTCGTTCTTGGAGCGCTCGATTGTCCTTTCCACCGCGGTGGGCGGCGGCGGCACTACGACCGTTAATCCGCCGGAACCTTCCGGTCCTCCCGCCGGGTCTTTCGGAACGGCGGTGAGCGCGCTTCGTCCGGGCGGGCGAGTGGAGGTCGGCGGGCAGCGGTACGAGGCACGCGCCAACGTCGGCACGATCGACCGGGGGGCGGCCATCCGCGTCCTTCGGGCCGAGGATTTCGGCTTGGTGGTCGAGGAGGTTGAATCATGAGCATGATCGCGATTCTTATCCTCGCCGCCCTCGTGTTGATTTTCTTCGAGGTGCTCCTGCCGGGCGGCTTTCTGGGCCTCCTTGCGGCCGGGTGTATTCTCGCCGCCACCGCCCTGGCCTTTCAGGACTACGGCGCCTACGTCGGGGTGAGCGTCTTTGCCGGTTCTTTGCTGGCTTGTCTGGCCCTGACCGTGATCGAATTCAAGATCTTCGCCAAGACACGTTACGGGAAGCGCTTTTTCCTGACGAGCGCGCTTTCGGGGCACTCCAACGTCGAGCCTTCGAACGATTCGATCGTGGGCAAGACCGGGGAAGCCCTTACTCGCTTGAATCCTTCGGGAAAAGTTGCCATCGACGGTAGAACCTTCGAAGCTCATTGCCAAGACGGTTACCTCGAATCCGGCGCCAAGGTCGAGGTCGTCTCCCGCGACAGTTTCAAACTCACCGTTAAACCACTATGACCATGACCCTACCTCTCTCTCTCGCGCTGACCGGTTGGCAAATCGGGCTCGCCGCGATCCTCGCGCTCGTCCTCATCGTGATGGGCTTCGTCTTCATCGCCTACATCGGGATCTTCGTAAAATCCTGGTTGGCGGGGGCGACCGTCGGGTTTCCCACCCTCATCGCCATGCGCCTCCGGGGGGTTCCCGCCTCGCTCATCGTCGACGCGCGCATAACCGCCGTCAAGGCGGGTATCATTCTCTCGACCGACGATCTCGAAGCCCACTACCTGGCGGAGGGCAACGTGGTTCAGACCGTCCAGTCCCTGATCGCGGCCGACAAAGCCAATATCCGTCTGGACTGGCAGCGGGCCTGCGCGATCGATCTTGCCACCAAGGGAACCGGCAAGTCGGTGCTGGAGGCGGTCCGCACCTCGATCAACCCGAAAGTGATCGAGTGCCCTAATCCTCAAAGCGGGCGCAGCAGCATCGACGGCGTGGCCAAGGACGGCATCCAAGTCAAGGCCCGCGCCCGCGTGACCGTGCGCTCGAACCTCGACAACTACGTCGGCAGCGCCCTCGAGGAAACCATCATCGCCCGGGTGGGCGAAGGTATCGTCACCACCATCGGCTCGGCGAACTCCTACAAAGAGGTCCTCGAATCGCCGGATAAGATTTCCAAGGTCGTTCTCGGACGCGGGCTCGACGTGGGGACGGCCTTCGAAATCCTTTCGATCGACATCGCCGACGTCGACGTGGGCGAAAACATCGGCGCGAAGTTGCAGGAAAGCCAAGCCGAGGCCGACAAGAATGTCGCCCAAGCCAAGGCCGAAATGCGTCGCGCCGCCGCCGTCGCCCTCGAGCAGGAAATGCGGGCGCGGGTCGAAGAGATGCAGGCCAAGGTCGTCGAGGCCGAGGCCCAGGTCCCGCTCGCCCTGGCCGAGGCCTTCCGCTCGGGCAATCTCGGGGTGATGGACTACTACCGCCTGAACAACATCAAGGCCGATACCGACATGCGCGATTCGATCTCCAAGGGAGACGAAAAGAAATAAGCTTTCTTCCCTCGGCCCGACCCCGGAATGGACAACCTTCTCGAGATCCTGATCCCGCTGATTATCGCGGCGGTCTACTTCTTCGGGAACATGTTTTCCTCCAAGGGGGAGGGTGGGGAGGAGCGTCCGGGCGGTCCGCGGGAAACCCGACGGACCGCGCCCGACAGCGGGGACGAAGAGCGCCAGCGCCGCATTCAGGAAGAAATTCGGCGCAAGATCATGGAGCGCCGCCGGGCCGCTTCGGGGGGAGCGCCGGTCGCGACCGAAACCGGTCCCGCTCCGGAAGAGCTGAGGGAGCGGCGGGAGGCCGTCGAGCAACGCCGGCAGTTGCGTGAGCGCCAACGAGGGATGCAGGAGCGGTCCCGGGGAACGGAGAGCGCTCCGCCCGAAGCGCCCGCTAGCCGAAAACCGATCGAGACGGGCAACGAGGGCGCCTTTTCTTGGGATACCGGCGCCAACCAGTATCAGAGCCAACTGGATGAACGCCTCAAGCAGATCGAAGCGACTAAGCGCCACGCCGCGAAATTGAAGGAAAAATCAGGAGCGCTCGGCGGCATCGGAGCGTCGACCAAGCGCACCGTCCGTTCCTCCTCCGCCCCCGCGCTTTCCGGCTCCGTCCGTGGCAGTCTGCGGAACCCTTCGGCCGCCCGGATCGCCTTCATTTACGGCGAGGTCCTGGGCACCCCGATCGCCTTGCGGAAATCCGAGAGCGACGTCCCCGGCCTTCGGACCTGACTTCCGGCTCCTCCTGCGAGAGATCGACCCTTTTGCGCTGCGTCGGGCTAGGGGGCTGCGGCCCGCGCGTTGATCGGAGAAGCCCCTCGCAGGGAGGAAATCGGCGCGCCTCCCCGGACTTCCAACGGGAGGGCGAAAACAAGAAAAGCGCTCACGGGCAAGGCGCCTGCAAAGCGACCAATGGACCGAATCAAAGCGCCAAAAACCGCCCCGAACATTTCTAAACAAGTGCCGGGCAAAAAATACTTGCGCCGGCGGGGGCGGCGGGTCGTCCACGGGAGGGGGAGCGTCGGCTGAACGCTTCGGGGGCGGCGTGTGCGTAGGGCCGCCGCTTGCCTTCGACCAGGAGCTCAGGCCGAATGGCGGCGCGCCGGGACATCTTGGGCGCGTGAGGGGGAGCGGAGGGTGGGTTGCGCGATGGGGCAGACGGGCTTCGGGACGAAGTGCCCTAGCCCGCAGAACGAAGCAGGCATGCGGGCTGCGGCCAGGATGCTACCGCAGCCCGCAGTTTGAATCGCGCCCGGTCCTCCGGATTCCTACGAATGAGGGTTGTTGGCTGCGGCTCGGATCGGCGGGCGCGTTGCCGAAAGTGACGTGAAAGCATTTATTATTTGAAGCTCCACTGCTGGAGCCGGTGCGAGTGGCCCTTCGGCGGAACTCCGGCTTTAGTGGCACCCTCTTGGGGCTTGGGCGATCCTACTCGATCGGGATCTTCGCCGTTCCGGTCGCGCTGGGGCGGAGTCGTTCGCCGTTGGCTTCGATGATCAGATTTTCGCCGGCGGTGAAGAGGATCTCCACCGGGCCGTCTTTCTCGATCGGGACCCGGTCGCCGGCGCTGAGGGAGCCTTGGAAGAGCCGTTCGTTGGAGTTGGGCTTCTTGACCACCACGATCACGTCCCCCGTCGCTTCGAGAACAAGTTCGTCGGCGGCGACCGACGGATTGGCCGGTTCCGTAGCCTGTTCGGCGGGGCCGGGGCTGCGGAGCTCGGGTGTTTCCTGCTCCGCGCCCTCGTCGCCGCCCCCCAGGATCGCGCGGATCAGGCCGAAGACGATGATTACGAAAACGATCGTGCCGACGAAGATCAGCCCGGCTTTGATGTAGAAAATCTTGTCGCTCTCGTCGTCGACCGAGGACTGTGGTCCGATCTCGTCGACTTCGTCGTCCGGGGAGGTCTTCGTATCGATCCGTCCGAGCAACGGCCGATCGCCAAGCTCCGCAGGGGTCTGCTCGGACGCCGGTTTTTTCAGGTCCATCGTCCCGAACAACTCCGAGCCGTTCTTACGGCCGAGCCGGGTCCTGCTCAGCTGTTGCGCATGGTAGTCCGTGAGGATCTTATCGGCGTCGAGCTTCAGGTAGCGCGCGTAATTTTTGATGAAGCCGTTCTTGTAAATATCCGGCAGTTCGAAATCGAACTTGTTCTGCTCGATGTTGCTGAGGAAATCGCCGCGAATTTTCGTCGCTTCCGCCGCCTCGCGAAGGGAAATCCCTTTTCGCTTCCGCGCTTCTTCCAGTCGTTCCCCGATAGATTGCATCTAAGTTCTCATCATTGAGAGGCTTGCGCGGCGTCTGCAAGCAAGAACCGGCGAAGGCCGCCGGGAGACGTCGCCCTTAGCCTAGCATGAACAACAGATCGGCCCACTCGCCGTCGGTGCGCGAGTCGACCGAAAGGTTCGAGTCCGGGCGATGCCGCGCGAACCGCGCCTCGTAGACGGCCCGCACCTGCTCCAGCTCCTTTACCAGAATCCCGCTCAGCGCGAGTCGGCCCCCGGGTTTCACGGCGCACACCAGATGGTCGGCCTCGGGAATCAATACGTCGGTTTGAATATTGGCCAGAAGCAGATCGGCTTGGCGTCCGGACAGGCCGCCTTCCAGATCGGCCACCTCGAAAGGGATCGGAGGCAGGTGGGGATTTTCACGGGCATTGCTCTGGCAAACCGAAATCGCCTCCGGATCGTAGTCGAATCCGGAGACCTTCGCGACGCCCAGCGCGGCGGCGGAAAACGCGAGCACGCCGGAACCGCAGCCCGCGTCGATCACCTCCGCATCCGCCGCGCGTCCGGGCGCCGCTTCGAGGTAGTCCTGCAGGCGGCGGGCGCAGAGGCGCGTGGTCTCGTGGCTGCCGGTTCCGAAGGCCATTCCGGCGTCGAGATAAACGACGGCGGCATCGGAGGGAGGCTGAATGCGGTCCCTTTCCCAGAGGGGAATCCAGTGCAGACGGCGGTCACTCCAAGGGCGGACGAAGGCCTTGTAGGCGTTTTGCCAGTCGGCGTCCTCGATCCGGCTGTAGCGGAAATGTCCCGGCAGTTCGGGAAATTCGGCGCGAAGCCGGGCGAGGGCGGTCTCGGCCTCCGTCCGGGAATCGAACAGGCCGAAGACCTCGAAGGGATCTTCGCGCTCCTTCTGCATCACTCCCCAGCGGAGCGATTCGCTTTCGAGAAAATAGGCTTCCAGGCGATCGGCCATTTCGGGGCTGACCTCGGCGCGGACTTCGAACTGCGTGCTCATCGGACCGGGTGCTCAGGCGTTGGGTGGTTCGCCGGGGGCTTTGACTTTGCCCCGGCTGATCCGTGCGACCACATCCGGAAGCAGCTGATGCTCGGCCACGTGGACCTTCATCGCGAGCATTTCGAGCGTATCGGATTCTTCGATACGGACGGGTTTTTGATCGATGATGGGACCCGCGTCGAGCTCCGGCGTCACCCAATGAACGGTGCAGCCGGTAATCTTGACGCCGTGCTCGAAGGCCTGCCGGATGCCGTTAATGCCGGGGAAGCTGGGAAGAAGGCTGGGGTGCAGGTTGATCACCCGGCCGTTGAAGGCTTCGATGAACGGACGGCCGAGGATGCGCATGAATCCGGCAAGCACGATCAACTTGGGGGAAAAGGAGCGGACGCGCTCGATGTAGGCCTGCTCCGCTTCCCCGCTCAACCTCGCCCCCTTGCGCTGCGGATCCAGATAAACGGCGGGGACCTCGTATTTTTGTCCCAGTGCGAGGATGCCGGCCGATTCCCGGTCGGCGACGAGAGCGGCGATGGAGGCCGAACCGAGCTGTCGGGCGCTTTGGGCCTTGAGGAGGGCCTCCGCGTTGGTGCCGCGGCCGGAGCCTAGAATAACGATCGGGAAAGACATGGGGAAGGATTGCGGAAGCGTCGATTGGTGGCGGGACCGGGCGTCTTGTTCGCGCAAGGAGGATTGGACCTTGGGGAAACGGAGGCGGACGGAAAGGTAGGCGGCCGATTACCGGAAAAATTTCTTCGCTTTCTCGACGAAGGACTCGCTGACGGGATTGCCCGCGTCTCCGCAGGCGTCCGCGAAGGCCTCCAAGGCGGCCTTTTGCTCGGCATTGAGTTTCGTCGGGACCTCGACTTGAACGCGAATCAGCAAGTCTCCTTTTCCGCTCCCTCGCAGGTGGGGCACGCCTTGGTCCCGCAGGCGGAAGGTGGTGCCGGTTTGGGTGCCGGGGGGGATCTTGAGGTTGCCCTTGCCGAAAAGGGTCGGGACGTTGATGGAGCCTCCGAGAGCGGCGAGCGTGAATTTAATCGGAACCTCGCAGAAAAGATCGTCGTCGTGGCGCTCGAAGAGCTCGTGTTCCTTGACGTGGACGATGATGTAGAGGTCGCCCGCCTGGCCGCCCATTTGTCCGGCCTCGCCCTTGCCTGCGGAGCGGAGCTTGGAGCCGGTCGAGACGCCGGCGGGGATGCGGACCTTGACCGTGCTCGTGTCCATGACGCGTCCTTCGCCGCCGCATTTCGCGCAGGGGTTCTCGATCTTCTGTCCGGCTCCTTGGCAGGTGGGACAGATCTGCCGGAAGCTGATAAAGCCCCGATTGGACGTCACCTGGCCCGCGCCTCCGCAGGTCGGGCAGATTACTTGGCCGGACCCCGGTTCGGCCCCCGAGCCATGGCACTTGCCGCATTCGACGGGGCGGCGGTAGCGGATCTCCTTTTCCGTGCCCTTGGCGGCTTCTTCGAGCGAAATCTCAAGATCATAGCGCAGGTCGGCCCCGTGATTCGCGCCTCCGGCCGAGCGTCCGCCGCCCCCGCCGAAGAACTCCTCGAAGATGCCGCCCCCGCCGCCGCCGCCGAATGCCTCGCGGAAGATGTCAAACGGATCGTGGAAGCCGCCGCCCGCGCCTCCGGGCCGGCCGCCGCCTCCGCCCTGGAAGGCGGCATGGCCGAAGCGGTCGTAGGCGGCGCGCTTCTCCTCGTCCTTGAGCACGTCATAGGCCTCGGAGATTTCCTTGAACTTGGCCTCGGCCTCGGCGTCGCCGGGGTTCTTGTCCGGGTGATACTTGACGGCCAGTTTACGGTAGGCCTTCTTCAGTTCGTCGGCCGATGCCTCCCGGGAAACCCCGAGTAATTCGTAGTAGTCGCGTTTCGCCATGCCGGTCTACTGTTCCTCCGCGGTTTCGTCCGAACCGCCCGCACCGCTCGAAACGATCACGCTGGCCGCTCGGATCAGGCGCTCGTTGAGCCGGTAGCCGGCGCGCACCGTCTGGATGACATGATCCTCAGGGACATCCTCGGACGGCTGGTGCGAAATGCACTCGTGCAGGTTGGGATCGAAGGGGCCGCCGTCCGGGACGAGCTCCTCGAGACCGTGGTCGGAAAGGGTCCGGCGCAACTGCTCCTCCACCATCTTGAAGCCGGCCGTGACGTCCTTGGCCTCGGGATGGTTCTCGGCCGCCTGCAGGCCGAGCTTCATAGTGTCGAGGATCGGCAGGATCGATTCGATCACGCCGGCTGCGGCGCTGCGGATGATCTCTTGTTTCTCCCGGGCGATTCGCTTGCGGAAATTTTCGAGATCGGCGACCGAGCGAAGGTAGCGGCCCTTCATTTCGGCGGCCTCGGCCCGCGCCTGCTCGAGCTCGGAGACGGGGGCGCCCTCGCCGGAGTCCTGCTCCCGCCTCCCCGCTTCGGCGGCTTCGGCCGCTTCCGCGGCGTCGTTTCCGCCAGGGAGCTCGTCGCCTTCAATAGGTTGGTTCGATTCGGTTTTTGGATCTGCCATGATTCTGAATGGGGCCTTCCCGGAGCTGTGGGCCTCCGGGCGGATTGCAAACGAAGCGCGGTAGTGTGAGGAAAAGTTTTCGGAATTCAAGGGCGCACTGCCGGGAGGTTTTCGGCGGCGGAGAGATAAGGCCGCCGTGCGCAATAAGAACAATTGAATGGAATCTGATCTAAAGCAAAATAAGGCCAAAAAGAGCAAAAAAAACCCGAATATCAGGGACTTAGGGGGCCTTGTTGGGATCAAAAGGCTGAATTTCGGAGAATAGAGCGGTTTGATCCGGAATTGGTCAAATCCTGAGAAAATCTAGAAGGTTTGATCCAGTTTTCCGGTTTTTTGATAATCCTTAACCGGGGCTGCAATATGGGTGCAGGTTGGTTTAAAGGCCTGATCCGTAGCCGCCACTTTCGGCTGTTGCGAATAAGTCGAGTTCGCGGTTTTTGGGCTCGACGGTTGGGCGGAATAAATGAGGGCGGCGGGTGCCGTGATGCTGCACGTAGATCTGATCGCTGAGCCGCTCGGAGTTGTCTTTGATCTGGGAGCGGATTTGAGCATGCGACTTTTCGAGATCCTCCTGGGCTGTCTGGATGTTTAGGCGGTAGCCTTTTTGGCCGGCTATGATTTCGCCTCGCGTTGCGCGGACAACTGCTCGAATTAAGCGAGGATCCCATCCGAGGGCCTGGGCGATTTGGGCGCGGGTGAGCCAGCCCCGGTCTTTGAGAAAAAGGATGAGCTGGTCGGTGCGGGGATCGGTGGGATCGAGATGGAAGGCTTTTTCGCTCATGAGAGTTTGCGGTTTTGGCGGTCGGCTTGACGGCGGCGCTCAATGGCGGTGATCCGGAGCTGATCCAGCTCGGGGATGGTCATGCTGCTGTAGTCGCGCACCTGGAACTTGTCCCAGGCAATCTCGCGGAGATAGGCCTCGGGGATCTCTTTGCGGATGCGCCAGAGTTTGCGGTTGCGCTCTCCGTCGATCTCGACGGCTACGCGGTGGGTTTGAGTCCACTCGCCGGAGGCACCGTTAATGCGGTGGCGCATGAAACCGAGGACGATGTCCCACTCGGTCTCGCTCCACTCTTTAGATGATTTGTTGTAGCCGAGGGCTTCGCGTGTGACCTCGTGCCGGTTAACCGTGTCGTTTTTGATGCCGAGCTTGGCGCAGTAGATTTGGAGGGTCTTGAAGTAGACGCGCTGGTGCGGGTCGAGCGGTGCGCGGCGGGTTGTGGCTTTGCGGGATGCTTGTTTGGTCTTCATGGTTTGAGCTGGTTGTGGAGATCGGCGGCGATATCAGGGTATTGTTGGCAGAGGAGGTGCCAGGAGTATTGAGCCAGGCGGCCGGGGGCGTGGGCTTGCCAGCCGGTGGGCTCGGGGATGGCGGGCTGGGTGGAGGTGGGTTTGGCGGGATTGAGGCGGCACCACTCGGCGGCGAGGTCGGTTTGATTGACCCAGTCGCGCATGAGGGTGACGGGGGTCTTTTTGCGGGGGGAGAGGAGCTTGTGGAAGCCTTTGGGCTCGGGCTGGCGCATCCAGCGGCGGAGATTGGCGAGATCCTGCTCGGTGACGAGGTGGGCGATCTGGTTAAAGGCGGTGGTCTCTTTTTTGTCGCGCTGGGGTTTGTTGAGGCGGGTGTTGTAAAGCAGGACGATGGCCTTGTGTTGCGGATGGATTTGGCCGCGTGGTTTGGGGGCGGGCAGCTGGGCGAGCAGATCCTCGATGCAGTCGGCTGCGGCGGTGGCGAGTTGCCCACCGTTGCTGCGGAGTTTTTTGACTAGCTCGGCGGGGGTCATTTTAGGTGGCCTTAACCAATTTACTTAGGGAGCTTTTTAGCGATCCAAGTTGCGATCCGGGGGCAGATGGCGTCTCCGGCAGCGAAAGCCTCCACAAAGTTGGCCGCATCCAATCCGAAGGAAACCCCTGTCTCGACAGAGATTCTCTCCCGCTCAACCATCGCACTCCATCTGTCCGACTCAGCAACGAGAAGCTCACACCCAAGACCGATTCGGCTTGAGACGTTCTTTGCCGTCTGAGTATGCCCAGGCCAAGCATCGGCTTCCCGCCATAGCTTTTCGACCTGTGCAAACGAGCAAGGTAAGCTCTCCACTGGGGCGGCGTCAGATAACAAGTCCAAGGGGGGCATCTCTCCAAGACCGGCGACCAGGAAAATGCGCTCACGCTTTTGGGCGACGCCGAAATACTGAGCATCAAGCACTCGCCAGAGTCCCACATACCCGCAGTTGGCAAGGGCACGGATGACTTTCTCAAAGTCTGCGCGATCGTTTGAATGGAGCAACGCCGGGACGTTTTCAAGGACCACCCAGCGGGGTTGAATTTCTTGGAGTAAACGTATGACTTCGGAGAAGAGTCCACTGCGCGGGCCCGCGAGTCCAAGGCTTCCCCCTTTTTTAGTGGATCCGAGGTTTGAGATGTCGGTGCAGGGGAATCCCGCTGCGATGCAATCCACTTGGCAAAGGTTTTGTTTGCCGACTGCACGGACATCCTCAAATTGTTTGGCAGTGGGAAATCTGTCACTAAGCACAGCCCGCTTGACGGGGTTGAGTTCGACTTGCCAGGCTGTTGTCCATCCAGCGGATTCGAAGCCGAGACTGAATCCGCCGATGCCTGCAAAGAGTTCTCCAATCGTTCGTTTTTCATGGTTCACAGTTCGGTGGGGTCGAGGGAGATTTGGGTGTATTGGCCGTTTTCGCTTCGGGTGTAGAAGCGGACGTAGGTCTTGGTGCTGGTTACTGTGATGGCGTCGGAGATGGCTTCCATGGCCCGGAGCCATTTGGGATCGTCGATCTTGATTTGGCGCAGGCCGAGTATCTTGTGGGTGGCGAGGTTACCCTTTTTATCGGCTTCGAATGCGGAGTGGATGAGGGTCTGGATCTCGGAACGGGCGTCTTTAGTCCAGTCTTTGAGG
>Ga0008834_1000097_pt1 | contig 96105 bp, 91 predicted proteins | sample HotLakConsUCCL28_FD_62213 | JGI IMG/M metagenome (GOLD analysis project Ga0008834, IMG submission 62213) | Hypersaline microbial mat communities from Hot Lake, Washington, USA - Hot Lake Consortium UCC-L28 | ecosystem: Environmental > Aquatic > Non-marine Saline and Alkaline > Hypersaline >... | reverse complement strand
AGCCCGCTCGAGGTCGAGGGGATGTCGATCGTGCGGGGGTGCACGACGAACTCGGCGGCCGAGGTCCAGAGGCGTTCGCGCCGCACGACACCGATCGGATCCGCGCGGATGGTGCGCACGGGGCCCAGCGTCAGGCGACCACGACGCTCGGTCGGCACGGGAACGGTGCGCGAGATCTCACCGTGACCGGGCAGCCCGGGCACGGGTACGGGCACCACGGAGGAGCCCACCGGCAGGTCGACGACCGTGCCGAAGGAGCGGCGCGGCGTGTCATTGCGCACGAGGATCTGCGCCGACGCCGCCTCGCCCACGGCCACCCGCTGCGGAGGCGGCCGCAGGGTCACGGTCCATCGTCGGCCCCCGACCAGGTAGAGCACCGCGACGAGTGCCAGGGTCACGCCCACGATGCCCGCCACAATGAGCTCCTGCCATCCCCAGGCATAGCCAGCCAGCAGCGTCAGCGGCACGAGCACGGCGAGGGTGCGACCGAGCGGCGTGACGACCGATGCTACGGCCGACGCGACTCGATCAGCGCCGCGCTGCAGGGTTCGCCAGAGTCGAACGGCCGCGACCAGAGCATCGGCGATCGGCCCCGTGCGGGCCCCCACCAATCTCGTGCGCGCGGTGGTGACCGTCGTGCCGAGGGTCGACTCCTCCGCGGTGCGCCGCGCTCCCTCGGTGCTGTGACCGCGCGAGGAAACCCCGGGGGCGGGTGACATCACACGGCGATCCGATCACTCGGCGGTGGAGTCTCCACGAGCACCTCGCTGATGACCGTGGAGGCCGTCACGCCATCGAATTCCGATTCGGGGTCGAGCCCCAGGCGGTGGGCGAGAACCGGTTCGGCGAGAGCCTTGACGTCGTCGGGGGTCACGTAGTGACGACCCTCGGTCGCCGCGAAGGTCTTGGCGCACCGCACGAGCGCGAGAGCGCCGCGCACGCTCGCGCCGAGCCGCACGTCGTCGTGGGTGCGCGTGGCCTCCACGAGCCGTGCGACGTAATCGGTAATCGTGGGGTCGACGTGCACCGTACGCGCGACCGAGATGAGGTCGCGCACGGTCGAGAGTTCCACGACGGGCTCGACGCTCGCGGCCCGCGGGCCTCCCGCGCCATCCAGGATGCGCAGCGTCGCGGCGTGATCCGGGTAGCCGATCGCGGTCTTCATGAGGAAGCGGTCGAGCTGCGCCTCGGGCAGACGATAGGTACCCGCCTGCTCAATCGGGTTCTGGGTGGCGATGACCAGGAAGGGAGCCTCGACGTCGTGGGAGACTCCGTCGATCGTGACCTGCCCTTCCTCCATGACCTCCAGGAGAGCGGACTGGGTCTTCGGACTGGCGCGGTTGATCTCATCGGCCAGAACGATCGTCGCGAACACCGGGCCCCGGTGAAAACTGAACTCGCCGCTGCGCTGGTCGAAGACGGTGATGCCCGTGATGTCGCCCGGCAGCAGATCGGGGGTGAACTGCACGCGCGTGCTGGTACCCCGCACGCTCTGCGCGAGTGCGCGCGCCAGCGACGTCTTGCCGGTTCCCGGAACATCCTCGAGCAGCAGGTGCCCCTCGCTCAGCATCGCCGTAAGACTGAGGCGTATCACGTAGCTCTTGCCGAGCACGGTCTTCTCGACATTGGCGGTGATGCGCTCGATGATGTCGGCGAACCAGCGCGCCTGTTCGGCGGTCATCGTCATGGCCTGTACTCCCGGGTGTAGGTGGTCTCTCCGACGGTCACGGTGATGACCAGTCTGGGGTCGTCCGGTGCTGTCGCGATGATGCTGCACTGCTGCGGCGCGTCGGGGTCGGTGACGACGTCGCCTCCGCCGCACTCGTACTGCACGGCCGTGTAGGCAGCTCCTGCGCTGATCGCCGACCAGTCGACCTGCACGCTACGGTCGGAGGGGTCCGTCGAGATGTCGGTGAATTCGACTGCCGAGTCGATGCGCACGGCGACGGCGATCGGGAGAGCCTCCGACCACTCGCCGCACAGCGAGATCTCGGGGTAGTCGCGGCACGCCTGCACCTGCACCTCGAGGGCCGCACCATAGTGACTGCCGCCCGCGGTGAGGGGCACGGGGAGCGCGAGACGGGAGGACTCACCCGGGTCGACACCCGCTCCGATGAGGCGGTACCGCACCCGGTCGACGGCGTCGCCACCCGCGGTCGTCACCCCGGTGACGACCGAGTTCCAGCGCCCGGTCTCCGTCTCGACGCCGGAGGTAACCGTCACCGCCGTGACCTGAGTCGGCGTGGCGCGCGGCACGGCCGTGACCTCCACGCTGGCCGTGCATCCCTGCCCGTTGTAGGCGAAGACCACCGCGCGATACGTCGTGTCGGCCGACAGCCCGGTGAACACCGTCGACGACGCCGTCGCGGGCAGGGTTCGCACCCCCGGCGGCGGCGTGTGCTCGGGTTCGCCGGCACTCACGCCCGAACCGGTGCAGGCAGGAGCAGAACCCCCGTCGTCGAGCCACACGTAATAGGTCTGAACGCTGCGCCCGTTGCCGGTAAAGGCTCCCGGCCACGAGACGGTCACCTCGCGATCGTCGGTGCCAGCGCCCGAGGTCGAGCCGGATGCCGTCGGGGCGCCGGCGACCACGGGTGGCCCCGCCGGCGTGCCTGTGGTCTGGGCCGCGTTCCACGTGGTCAGAGCGCCGAAGGCGTCGTTGCGCGCACTCACGCTGAGGCTATACGAGGTGCCATTTGCCAGCGCGCCGGCGTCGACAACATTGATCCAGTACTCAGTGCCCACCGGGTCGGAGGCCGGCACGGTCTGGGTTCGCGTCACCGAGCCGACCGTGATGCGGTAACTGCGGATCGGCGACGCCGCAGACTCCTGCGCAGGCTTCGTCCAGCCGATGCGGAGGCCGCCGTCCAGCGGCAGCGCCCCCAGCAGGGGCGGTGCCGGCGGCACGAGATCAGACCAGGTCGCCTCGCCCAGAGTCGTCGCGCTCGAGGCGCCCTGGGCGTTGACCGCCGAAACGCTCACTCGCACCCGGTTCTCGGGCCCGTTGCCGGTGGTCGGAACCGTGCAGGGAGAGGATGAGCAGGTGATGGTCGTCGACGACCCTGACTCGACCGTCGTGACGACGGCGTCGAAGCGCTCGATGGGCGCGTTGTTGGAGGCGCCGGGCGACCAGGCGAGCGTCAGCTCGCGATCTCCGTAGCTCTGCACGCGCAGATTGGTGACGGGGTCGGGAACGTCCTGCACCGAGATGCGCACCGTTCCCCAGACGTAGCGCTCGGGGTCGTCGGTGACGTCGGCGACCTGGTACTCGAGGTTGGTGTCCACGGGAGCCGCGGAGTCACTCACGGTCACGGCGAGGCGCTGCCCGCCGTCAACGGGGGCGATCGACACACCCGAGGGGATCCCGCCGTCGAGTCCCCGCACCCCGACGACGCGCAGCGGCTGGCGGGGGAAGGGGTTCGTCGCCTGATCGTTGGCGAGCACGTCCACGATCGTCGTCTCGCCGCGCGGCGCGATCGCATTGTCGGCGGCAGGGGCGGCGAGCGGGCGGGTCGACGGCACAACACTCACCTGGATGCGCCCCGGCGTACCCGGCGCCGCGTCGTCGCGCACGCTCAGGGTGAGGCCCGTCGTGGAACCGCGCGGCGTGCTCGCGGACACGCTCACCCGCAGCTGCTGGCCGTCGAGCTCGGCGACGAGTCCGGGGGTCGGGCCGTCCGTGATCTCGTAGGCGAGCTCGTCGAGGTCGTCGGGGTAGGGGTAGCTCGTGACCCGCACCAGGTCGAGCTCGCGGCTCTGGCCCGGTTCGAGCTCGAGGCTGGCGCCGACGAGCACGGGCGGCTGGTTTTCGCGCGGCGTGACCGTGATCGGCAGCACGATCGTGGCCACCCGGCCCTCGGGGTCCGTGGCGGAGTCACCGTCGGTCACCTCGAACGAGAGGGATGCCGGGCCGAAGTAGAGATCGGAGGAAGTGAAGCGCAGAGTGGTCTCGTCGACGACCGGGTTCTGCCCGGTGGACCGCGCCGCCTGCACCGTCGCCGTATCGGTGAGTCGCACCGGCGCGCCGCCGACCGCGATCACGTAGTCGTTGATGTCGATGAGGACGGTCTCTTCGCTGACGACCTGGATGCGCGGGGCTCGTCGGTCGAGCTGCGGCAGGGCATCGTCGGTACCAGGAACCCAGAGGAATGCCGTCGAGCGCACCGAAGGATCATCGGGGTGCAGCACCTGGAAGGGGATGATCTGCCGCTCTGCGCCCACCTCGACCCGAATGCGCTGATCGGGCTCGATCACGGCACCCGACTCGTACCCCGGCACGAGCTGCAGACCCAGTTGCGCGACCTCTCCCTCGGAGAAGAACACCCGCGCGAGCACGTCGACCGCGAGGGAGTCCTGCTCGAGGATGTCGGGGAGGGAGAGCACGGTGTCTCGGGCGACGGGCGGCGTGAGCGGGGCATCCGGGTCGACCGTAATGGTGATGAAGGCCTGCGAGGTGCCCGCGATCTGATTCTCGATGGAGTAGACCAGCCCGTACTGCCCGGGGGCCGACGGCGGGGTGACGCGCACGAATCGGCCCTCCACGACCTGCGCGGTGATCTCGGAATCGTTCGGCTCAACCCCGGTCACGGTGAGCGGCGCACCGTCGGGATCGGAGTCATTGTCGAGCACGGGGACGAGGACCGTCACGCCCGGCCGCACGACGACCTGATCGTCGTTCGCCACCGGGTTCCGGGCGCCCTCGAGGCGCGGGCTGATGCCAACTCTGATCTCACCCGAGGCGCGGGCGCCGAGGGCGTCGACGACGGTGTAACGGAAGGTGTCGGTGCCCGCCGAGTAACTGCCGGCCTCGTAGTCGATGTAGTCCTGACCGCTGTCGACGATCGACCCGCGCTCCGGGCTCGTCTCGGGCCCGATGAGCTGCACCGAGTCACCATCAGGGTCCATCGTCTCGACGGGGATGCGAATACGCACCGTATCGCCGGCGATGACGCGCGCCGTCACGGTGCGGGTCACGGGCGGCTGATTGGTCGCCTCGTTCGCCTCGCGCACCCGGATGCTGACGGTCGCCTGCGCTCGCTCCTGCCCGAGCGGCCCGAGAATCTCGTAGACCGCCGTGAAATCGCCGGGCTGGTTGGGCGCGAGGTAGCGCAGCCGATCACCGGCAACGAAGAGGAGCCCGGATTCTCCCTCGAGCCCGGAGACGAGGTCGGGCGCGAGCGTGATGGGCTCACCGTCGGGATGCTCGTCGTTGTCGAGCACGGGAACCGTCACGGCGTCACCGATGCGCACCGAGATGCTGTCGTCGACGGCGATGGGGGGCTGCTGACGATCCGGGCGGGGAATCTCGATGACCGTGATCGTGCCCACCGACTCGGCTGCGCCGTTGCTGATGCGGTAGCGAATGCTCTGCGGCGCGTCCAGCGGGCGTGTGAGGGTCACGCGCACATCCCGCTGCTCGATGACCTCCGCACGGATTCCCGAGCCGGAGGGCACGTCGGCGATGCCCGTCACGACGAGCACACCGCCCGCCGGATCGATGTCGGTCGTCGCGACGGCAACCGTCGCGTTGCTGAGCGTGCGCACGAAGGCTGTCTTGGGGACGGTGATCGGGGCCGAGCCTGATTCGGGCGGCACCGCGACATCGACCCGCACGAGGCCGGTCGCCGTTGTCTGACCATCGGTCACGACGTACTCGAGGTAGTGCGTGCGCACCTCCGTGCTCTGGAACCGGAAGGAGCCGCGCTCGAGACTCGGCGTGATCGTCGCGCCAGCCTTCTCGGGCACAGCGCTGAGCCGGATGGTGCCGCTGCCGCCGCGCACGTGCACGAGCGGATCGATCCGCACCTCTTGATCGGCATAGGCGAGCACGATGAACGGTTCGGCGATGATGGGCACTTGGCTCACCAGGCGCACGGTGACCGCGAGCTGCCCGATCGTCGACGCGGTGCCATCTGAGACGGTGAGCGCGACCGTGCGTACCTCGCCCGCACCGCCCGCCTCCGAAAACGTGACACGGCCGTCCGGACGGAACGCGGCGGTATCCGGTGCGATCGCGACCGCCGACTCCACGAAGATCGGGTCGCCATCAGGGTCGAACCACTCGCCGAGCACCGCCGTCGTGGTCGTGCCGCCCTCCGCCACCGTCGTGCGCGAGGTGCGCACCTGGACGGGCGGCGAATTCTCCGAGGGCGAGCGCACCGTCACGGTCACCCGCGCGGAATCGGAGCCGCCGCGACCGTCGGTGATGGTGTACGCGAACTCGATCTGACCGGCGGCCGAGGGCTCGAGCGTGAGCTGCAACTGCTGCGCATTCGAGATCAGATCGAGGCGCCCGATCGCCGAGTCCACCGGGGTGAACTCGCTGATCACGAGCACGTCTCCATTGGGGTCGCTGTCGTTGAGCAGCACCGGCACCACCGTCGACCGGCCGGGGCGGGCGCCGAACTCGTCATCGACGGCGATCGGAGGCGCCTGTGCGCGCTCCAGCTCGGGGGGAACATCGAGGTCGTCGAGCTGCTCCTCACGCTCATCGTCGTCCTCGCGGATGAGGTCATCCCAGTTGTCGATGAGCGCGCCGTCGGACTGCACCGCCCATGCCGACCCCGAGGTCGCGTCATTGAGCACCGTGCGATCCTCGCGCACTGCGAACCGCAGCGCAGCCGAGGCGGTCACCGCCTCCAGCGCCAGAGTCTCGGTCGAGGTGCCGCACTGCCGCCAGGCAGTGCCATCCGTCCACGCAGCGAAGGAGCAGTCGTCGACTATGACGGGAGCCGCGGGGATGCCCGAGCGATCGTCGACGAGGGCGCGGGCTTCCCCCGTCTCGAGGGAGACGCTCAGCAGCCCGCCCTCGTGCGCCAGCAGCACCTCACTCGATCCGGCGCGCGGCAGCGCGAGCTGCAGTGCCGAGCCCGGCGCGACGAGCTCGCTGAACGAGATCGTGCTGTCGGCGGTCAGGAGCGCCCGCTGGTCCCGATCCAGCACGACCCATTGATCACCGACGATCGAGATGTCAGCGTCGGCACCGGCTTCGATGGCGAGGGGCCAGGTCTGCTCCACACGGTCGGAGCGATCCGGCAACAGTCGGTAGACCTCTGACGCTTCGGGCGACACCACGGCAACTCCGTAGTCGTTCTCGACCGCGAGCGCCGACCCCGACCCGAAGACAAACGAGGCGCGCGAGGCGGCATCGAACTCACTGAAGGCGAGTCGCGGCAGCACCCAGGTCTCTCCTGATCCGCGCGCGTGGACGATGACGGAGGTGGAGACGGTGTGCACGGTGGGTTGATCGGGGGGTAGCGCGACACTCTCTCGCACGCCTGCTCGGGCGACATCCAGCAGATCGGCCGTCGCTCTGACGGAATCCACCACAATCACGTCCTCGTCGCCCTGAATGATCTCCAGCTGGGAACCGCCACTTGGGATGACCGAGTCGAGGAGTCCGATCTGCAGGTTGGCGCGGCCCACGGTCTGACGCTCGCCGCTGGCAACCCACAGCGAACCGTCGTCGAGCGCCACCCGCTGGGTCTCGAAGCCCGGTGCGATGATCGCGAGCGTCGCGATGAGGGCAGCCACGACGGTCGCACTGACCCCGGTGATGGCGGTCGAACGACGGGTGGAGAGTGTCAGACGCATGGCAGCCTCACCTACGGTGCCGCGCATTTCTCGTCGCTCGGGGCACCTGCACGCCCCTCGCGCACGACGCGCACGGTGATGCACACCGTCTCGTCTGAGGCCACGGCGACCGCGTACTCGGCCGAGCGTTGCAGAGCCGTCGCCGCACCCCGCACATCGACCTGGTAGGCATCGCCCTCGCTGATGCCGGGATCGTTCCACGAGAAGACGATCGTGCCGTCCTCCTGGACGGCCTCGACATTGCTGACGCGCGCCAGCTCGCCCTCGGTGCTCTGCAGGGCATCGAGGGTCGCGGCCGCGCCCAGCGCGACGACGGTCACGGCGACCACGAGCAGCCCGGCCGCGACCAGGCGCGATGGCCGAAGCCGCCGGGCCCGCTCGGCCCGACTCGAGTCATCCGGCGCCTGGGCCACTGCATCAGCGGCCACCGGCCGCCTGCGCCGCAGGCGACGGCCCCGTCGGGCTGCGGGCCCTGACGAGACGGCACGCACGACCGTGCGATCGCTCGGATCCTCCGCACTCGCGATGGCCCAGTCATCCATGGTGATGTCGGCCTGGGTGGCCGCCAAACCGAGTTCAGCCTCCACGCGCTGAAGCTCGCGCACGAACTCGAGCACGGAGGCGGGCCGTCGCGCAGGGTCACGGCTCATGGCACGGCGCAGAACTGCCTCCAGGCCGGCCGGCACGTCGTTGCGCTCGATCGTCGGCACCCGCGCCCGCCCGATGCGGCCGATGAGGGCACCCGAGCTGTTCGAGCCGTCGACGACCTCGAACGGCGAGCGCCCCGCGAGGAGGGTGTACACGGTCGCGGCGAGCGCCCACACCTCGCTCTGCACGGTGCCCGTGGTCTCGTCGAGCAGAACTTCGGGCGCCGACCACGGCACCGACATCCCCACGCTCTCCTGCTGCGCCGAGGCCCCGAGAGAGGAGGCGATGCCGAAGTCGCCCAGCACCGGATGCCCGTACGCGGTCAGCATGATGTTCGACGGCTTGATGTCGCGGTGCAGCACTCCCTGTCGATGAGCGGTCTCGACCGCACCGCCGATGCGCACCCCGATCGACAGCACCTCCGCGACGGGGATGCTCCCGACGCGATAGCGGGTGGCAAGCTGCGCAGAGCAGAGCTCCATGACGAGGTACGGCCGACCGTCTGCCGAGATGCTTGCCTGATAGACGGTGAGAATGCTCGGGTGACTCGAGAGCTGCGCCATGAGGTTCGCCTCGACCTGGAACATCTGGCGCACGTGCTCGGTCACCACGTCGGCGAGCATGACCTTGACGGCCACCTGGCGTCGAGGCATGTTCTGCTCGTACAGAAAGACGTCGGCAAACCCGCCGGAGCCGAGTAGGCGTACGTGACTGAAGCCGGGCAGGATCGGAGGATCAGACGGTCGACGACGAACCACGGTGACCCCCTCCCCCGACGGTGCTGCCCTCAGTGTAGAGAGTCAGCTGCGGTAGCGCCGGGAGCCTGCACGACATCGATGACGATGACCGTGACGTTGTCGCGACCGCCCTGCGCCAGGGCGGCGTCGAGCAGGGCGTTGACGGTCTCGCGCGCGCTCAGGCGCGCGGCGAGGTGCAGCCGAATCCTCTCAGCGGGGAGCTCCTTGGTCAGACCGTCGGAGCACAGCAGAAGCCGCATGCCCGCCTCGATCGCGACCGTCGTCACGTCAACCTCCGGTTCGAGGGAGAACCCGACAGCGCGCGTGATGACGTTGGACTCGGGATGCGCCTCGGCATCGGCCGCCGCGAGCTGGCCGGCGTCGACCAGCTCCTGCACCACGGAGTGGTCGCGCGTCACCTGCACGAGCTCGTTGCCGCTGAAGCGGTAGACGCGCGAGTCGCCCACGTTGAAGACTCGGAACACTGCTCGAGAGCCCTCGAGATCGAGCGCCGCACCGGTCACGGTGGTGCCGATGCCGTGATCCTGATCGTCGAGCTGGTGGATATCCCAGGTGGCCTGGTGCAGCGCCTGCTGCACCCGATCCGCATCCACGAAGTCGCCCTCAACGCAGGCCTGCAGTCGACGCACGACGGCGTCACTCGCGCGGTCGCCGTGCGAGTGGCCGCCCATGCCGTCGGCGACGGCGAAGAGGGGCACATCGGCGAGATAGCTGTCTTCGTTCGCGGCGCGACGGTACCCCGTGTGCGTGACACCGTGCCAGGAGAGCTCGAGGGCGCCCGTATGGTCAGGAAGGGCGACGATGTGGCGAACACTGCTGCGGCCGAGGGCGGTCACGGGTACTCCGGTGGGGTGTTGGCTGGGGTCGGTGCTGCGTGGTGCGCCCCGGTCAGCGCGACTGCGACACCACGAACTCGATGACGACCGCATCGCCCAGCGCGACGACCGCATCGGGCAAGACCACGCTGGTCTCACCCGGTCGGAGCCGGCGAACCGACCCCGAGCTCCAGTGTACGTCGACGCCGTTGGTGGACCCGAGGTCCGTCACGACGAGAGTGTCGCCCAGCTGCTCGAGTCGGGCGTGGCGAGCAGAGACATCCCGGTTCTCCGCTGGAATCTTGACGCGTCGCGGAGCGGGAGACTCCTCGATACGCGAGGCACGAGGCTGACGGCCGATCACGACCGGTCGGTCGAGAGGAACGATCACATCGGTTCCCCGGATGCTCAGAGCCCACACGACCGCGCTCTCGACGCGCGCCGGGGCCGCCGTCGGGGCAGCGTCGGGCACCGGCAGGGGCTCGGTGCTCACCGGCGGCGCCGCGACGAGCAGATCGGCAGGCTCGCGCGCGGGAGGGTGCGGCTGGATGAGGCGAACGATCGTGTCGTCGAGGTCGACATTCAGGCCTGCCGACCGAGCGTCGGAGGCCACCGTCGACCGAGGGCGCACCACGGTGTCGTCCTCCGGCACGGGAGTGCTCGACGCGCGGGGAGCCTCCTCGCCGGTCACGCCCTTACTCTCCCAAGAAGCTCATGACGTGCTTGAGCCGCGTGTAGTCCTCGAAGCCGTAGTGCGACAGGTCCTTGCCGTAACCGGAGTGCTTGAAGCCTCCGTGGGGCATGTCGGAGACGAAGGGGATGTGCGTGTTGATCCAGACGCAGCCGAAGTCGAGGTCGCGCGAGAGGCGCATCGCGCGGGCGTGGTCGTTGGTCCACACCGAGGCCGCGAGTGCGTAGCGCACGCCGTTCGCGAGCGCGAGAGCCTCCGCTTCGTCGCCGAAGGTCTGCACGGTCAGCACGGGGCCGAAGATCTCCTCCTGCACCGCCTCATCCTCCTGCTGCATGCCGGTCACGATGGTCGCCTCGTAGAAGTAGCCCTTCTCGCCCTGACGACGCCCGCCGGTGACGATGTCGGCGTGGCTCGGCAGTCGGTCGACGACTCCCGAGACCTGGGCGAGCTGATTCGCGTTGTTGAGGGGGCCGTAGAGGATGTCCTCCTCGTGCGGCGCGCCGGTGCGAGCGTTGGAGCGGGCGCGGGCGGCGAGCGCCTCGACCACCGCGTCGTGCACCGACTCGTGCACGATCACGCGGGTTGCCGCCGTGCAGTCCTGCCCCGCGTTGAAGTACCCGGCGAGCACGAGGCCCTCGGCGACCGCCTGGGGGTCGGCGTCGGGGAAGACGATCGCAGGCGCCTTGCCGCCGAGCTCGAGGTGAACCCGCTTGAGGTCCTGGGCCGCCGACTGCGCCACCGCCATGCCAGCGCGCACGGACCCGGTGATGGCGACCATCTGCGGGGTGGGGTGCGCGATGAGCGCCGCCCCCGTGTCGCGGTCACCGGTGACCACGTTGAGCACTCCGGCCGGAAGGAACTCGGCGGCGAGCTCGGCGAGCAGGAGCGTGGACTGGGGAGTCGTGTCGGAGGGCTTGAGCACGACCGTGTTGCCGGCCGCGATCGCGGGCGCGATCTTCCATACCGCCATGTTGAGCGGGTAGTTCCAGGGGGTGACCTGCCCGATGACGCCGATCGGCTCCCGGCGCACGTACGAGGTGTGGCCAGCGAGATATTCACCCGCGGATCGACCGTTCAGGTCGCGCGCCGCCCCCGCGAAGAAGCGCAGCTGATCCACCGACTGATCGATCTCGTCGGCGACGAGGCTCGCCCGCGGCTTGCCCGTGTCTTGCGATTCGAGGTCGGCGAACTCGTCGGCCCGCGCCTCGAGGGCATCCGCCACGCGGAACAGGGCGAGCTGACGCTCGGCCGGCGTGGTGCGACCCCACGACGTGAAGGCGCGGGATGCCGCCGCGTAGGCGGCATCCACCTCAGCCGGAGTGCTGTTCGGGGAGTGCGCGTACACCTCCTCCGTCGCCGGGTCCACGAGCGCGGTGTGCGACTCTGCCGCACTCTCGACGCGCTCTCCATCGATCAGGTTCTGCAAGGTCGGGGTGGTCATGCTGACACTCTATCGCGACCCACGAGACGCATCCCGGTGAAAATCGACGGATTTCGTCGTGAAATAGCGGTGTGTACTGCGGATTCACTTGCTAACGGCCTTGCTGACTGTCAGAATCGCTCTATGGTTGCGCGACCCAAGCCGGTTCACCTCGATGATGTCTCCAAGGCCATCATCGAGCAGCTGCAGAGCGACGGCCGGCGCTCGTACGCCGAGATCGGCAAGGCGGTCGGGCTCAGCGAAGCGGCGGTACGCCAGCGAGTGCAGAAACTCACCGAGTCGGGGGTCATGCAGGTCGTCGCGGTCACCGACCCCATGCAGCTCGGCTTTTACCGCCAGGCCATGATCGGCATCCGCGTCGCCGGCGACACCACCGCGGTGGCCGATGCTCTCGCAAGCATGGCCGCCGTCGACTACCTCGTGCTCACGGCGGGCAGCTTCGACATTCTCGCCGAGGTGGTCTGCGAGAACGACGACGACCTGATCGACCTGCTCAACCTGAAGATCCGCGCCATTGACGGCGTCCACTCGACCGAAACATTCGTCTATCTACGACTGCAGAAGCAGTTCTACAACTGGGGAACACGATGACACTCTTGAAGAAGCGACAGAAGAAGCAGAAGACCGCCGCGACCCAGCACCACGTCGCGCCCGCGCCGCCCGCGTTGACCGGAGCAGAAGCGCGAGCGGAAGCCGCACTGCAGCGCAAGGCCCAAGACCACCTGTGGATGCACTTCGCCCGGCAGTCAGGTCTCGCCGCGGGCGAGGGCGTGCCGATCATCGTGCGCGGTGAGGGCCACCACGTCTACGACTCCCACGGCCGCCAGTACATCGACGGGCTCTCGGGCCTGTTCGTCGTGCAGGTCGGCCACGGTCGCGAACGGCTCGCCGAGGCCGCGCGCAAGCAGGCGGAAGAGCTCGCGTTCTTCCCGCTCTGGTCGTACGCGCACCCGGCAGCGATCGAGCTTGCTGACCGGCTCGCCGACTACGCACCCGGCGACCTCAACCGCGTGTTCTTCACCACCGGCGGCGGCGAGGCCGTCGAGTCGGCCTGGAAACTCGCCAAGCAGTACTTCAAACTCGTCGGCAAGCCGATGAAGCACAAGGTCATCTCACGGTCAGTCGCCTACCACGGCACGCCACAGGGCGCGCTCGCCATCACGGGCATCCCCGGCATGAAGGAGATGTTCGAGCCGCTGACCCCCGGCGGCTTCCGGGTGCCGAACACCAACTACTACCGCGCGGAGGAGATGGGCTTCGAGGGCTCGCTCGAGGAGTTCGGACAGTGGGCCGCGAACCGCATCGAAGAGATGATCCTGTTCGAAGGCCCCGACACGGTGGCCGCCGTGTTCCTGGAACCGGTGCAGAACTCGGGCGGCTGCTTCCCGCCTCCGCCCGGCTACTTCCAGCGCGTGCGCGAGATCTGCGACCAGTACGACGTTCTCCTCGTCAGCGACGAGGTCATCTGCGCCTACGGCCGCATCGGCGAGATGTTCGCCTGCACCGCCTTCGACTACGTGCCCGACATCATCACCTCGGCCAAGGGACTCACCAGCGGGTACTCGCCGCTCGGCGCGATGATCGTGAGCGACAAGCTGTACGAGCCCTTCACCCACGGCGAGACGGCGTTCTATCACGGGTACACCTTCGCCGGGCATCCGGTCTCGGCCGCGGTCGCCCTGGAGAACCTCGACATCATGGAGGAGGAGGGCCTTCTCGCGCACGTGCGCGAGAACTCGCCAAAGTTCCGGGCGGCACTGGAGCGGTTGCTCGACCTGCCGATCGTCGGTGACGTGCGTGGCGAGGGCTACTTCTTCGGTATCGAGCTCGTCAAGAACAAGGAGACGAAAGAGACCTTCAACGAGGCGGAATCCGAGCGCCTCCTGCGCGGCTTCCTCTCCAAGGCGCTCTTCGAGGCGGGGCTGTACTGCCGGGCCGACGACCGCGGCGACCCCGTCATCCAGCTCGCGCCCCCGCTCACCATCGGGCCCGCCGAGTTCGACGAGATCGAGGGCATTCTGCGCAGCGTGCTGACCGAGGCCTCCACCCGACTCTGACCGCTCGGTAGCTGCCGCCGCGCTCGACGTGGTCGGCCCTGCTCAGGGTCGGCCAACCCTCGACGGGCGCGCAGGATGTTCGGAGCCTTCACGCCTACCCTCATCTCGGAGCGGGAGGTGATCATGAGCGGAGCACGGGCACAGCAGTCCACTCTCGAGAGCGCCTCCGACCAGCGACTCGCGCCGTCGGCACTCGCCCTCACCGGGTTCCTCGCGGCCTCCCTCGTCGTCGCCGCTCTCGGCAGCGCACTGGCTGCGCCCGCCCTCAGCGGCTGGTACGCCGGTGTCGACAAACCCATGTGGACGCCGCCCGACTCGGCGTTTGGGCCGGTCTGGACAGTGCTCTACACGAGCATGGCCATCGCCGCATGGCTCGTCTGGCGGCGGCCGCCGTCGACCGCTCGGCGTCGCGCTCTGGTCGCGTACAGCGTGCAACTCGCGCTCAACGCCCTGTGGACCCCCGCCTTCTTCGTGCTCGGCTCCACCGCCGGGGCAAGCGGGCTCTGGGTCGCGCTGGGCATCATCGTGGCGCTCGACTTCGCCATCCTCGCCGCCATCATCCGGTTCTCCGACGTCAGCAGGCCCGCTGCCGTGCTCCTCCTGCCGTACTGGTTCTGGGCACTCTTCGCCACGACCCTCAACGCAGCGATCGCCGTGCTCGCCGTCTAGCCCCGCCCTCGGCGATAGTTTTGAGCCATGACTCACTACGCGACGCAGCCGCAGCACGCTCGACGTGACGGGGCCGCGCGCCTCGGCCGCGCCGTGCTGCTCGCGATCGCCGTGGTCTGCATCGGGGCCCAGTCGCTCGTCATCGCCGGTGCGGGCTGGGCCGCCGCCCACCCCCGGCAGGTGCAGGATCAGGTCACGGTCTGGAGTTTCGAGCCCACGCCGACCCTGGAGGAGTACGCGCAACGAGCCGGCTTCAGCGACGAGGGCCGGTTCACCTTCTACGCGAGCCAGCCGGAAGTGCTGCCGCCCGAGCGCTTCGACCTGTTCTGCTCCTTCACCGAGACAGGTTTGGGCATCCTCGGCTGCTACACGCTCTCCGACGGCCGCATCTACCTCTACGACGTCACCAACCCCGATCTCGACGGTTACGAGGTCGTCGTCGCCGCGCACGAGACGCTGCACGCCGCCTGGGATCGATTCAGCGCTGAGGAGCGGGATGCTCTCGCCGTGCTGCTCGAGGCAGATTTCGCCGCACTGGGGCCAGACCATGAGCTCGTCGAGCGCATCGCCGAGTACGAGCGCATCGACCCGACGTCGCGAGTGCCCGAGCTGTACGCCATCCTCGGTACGGAGATCGCCGAACTCGACCCCGCGCTCGAAGGGCACTACGCCCGGTTCTTCGATGACCGCTCGCGCACGACCGACCTGTACGCGCAGGTCGCCGCCGTGTTCGACGATCTCGACGAGCGCCTCAGCACCCTGAGCGCTGAGCTCGACGCGCGGTTCGCCGCGCTGGAGGCCGACCAGGCCACCTACGAAGCCGCTGCCACCGCTCTGGAGCGCGACATCATCGCCTTCAACGAACGCGCCAATCGACCCGGCGGCTACACGAGCCAGTCTGTCTTCGAAGCCGATAAGCGGGCGCTCCTCGACCGTCAGGCGACCCTGAGCGCCGACCTCGAGACGCTGAACGCCGACGTCGACGAGTACAACGCCGTGCTCGAGCAGCTCGAGCAGCTCAATGCCGAGGCCGCGGAACTGAATCGGTCGATCAACATCGACGCCGAGCCGTTGCGCTCGTCGGAGGACGCGGAGGGTGAGATCACCGACGGAGAAGAACCCTAGACGCGGCCACCCTCGTGGTCTTCCCCGACAGGAAAGATCAGGTCGATCGCAGCGAGGTCGTCCGGCGTCGGAGTCCAGGCGCGTGCGGCAGCAGCATTCTGCGCTACCTGTTCCTCTGTCGTCGCACCGGCGATGACGCTCGCGAGGGCCGGACGACTCAGCAGCCAGCCGACCGTCGCCTCGAGCATCCCGATGCCGCGTTCCGCGCAGAAGGCCGCAAAGGCCTCCAGGCGAGCCCACGGAGCGTTCTGCACGAGGTGCGGCCGCTGACGCATGATGCGGGTGTCCTCCGGTCCGCCCTGGCGTGAAAACTTGCCCGTGAAGAGTCCGTTGTACAGGGGGTAGTACGGCAGCACCCCCACTCCGAGCGCCTCCGCTGCCGGCAGCAGCTCACGATCGGCACCCCGCCGCAGCAGGCTGTACTCGTTCTGCGCAGAGATGAAGCGCGGGTGCCCGTGGAGCTCGGCGAGCAGGTCGGCCTGGGCGAGCTGCCACCCGGCGAAGTTCGAGTGGCCGATGTACCGCACCTTGCCCGCCTCGATGAGCTCGTGCAGCGCTGCGAGGGTCTCCTCGAGCGGTGTGAGCGGGTCGGGCGTGTGCAGCTGATAGAGATCGATCGTGTCGGTCTGCAGGCGACGCAGACTGCCCTCGACCGCGAGGCGAATGTACCGGCGGGCACCCTTCGCGTCCCAGTGCGGAATCGGGCTCGGGTAGTCGGCATGGCCGAACTTGGTCGCGAGCACCACGTCATTCCGCCGACCCTTGAGGGCCTCCCCCATCATGCGCTCACTGCGCCCGTACTCGTACCCGTAGATGTCGGCACCGTCGAGCAGCGTGATGCCGTGATCGATCGCCGCGTGCAGCACGCGGTTCGTGCCCTCCTGGGTCTCGGTGGCCGAGCCGGGGCGGCCAAAGTTGTTGCAGCCGAGGCCGACGGCCGAGACACGGAGCCCGCTGCGGCCGAGCGGGCGATAGGTCATCGTGGTCATGGCTCCATCCTCTCGCAACTCGGCGCGCACCCTCCCCAGGTCTCCGTCACACCTCCGGTATCCCCGTGTCCGATTTCCGCCGGTACCCCGTCGTCGCGGAGCCGTAGTGTGCAGGGTATGACCGCGCTCACGACGTCAGCACCCTCACCCGCAGCCCGCCACACGATCGACTCGCCCCTCGGGCGTATCGTCGTGGAGAGCGATGGTTCCGCGATCACCCGGCTCGAGATCGAGCGCGCCGGCGCGCTCTCCACCGACGGTCTGCCCGATGAGCCGGATCCCCTCACTCGGGAGGCCGTCGCACAGCTCGGCCAGTACTTCTCCGGCTCTCGGCAGAGCTTCGATGTTCCGGTGCGACTCGACGGCACGAACTTTCACCGCGCGATCTGGGATGCCCTGCTCGCGATCCCCTTCGGCGTCGCGCGCAGCTACGGTGAGCTCGGGCGCGCCACCGGCCGCCCCAGCGCGGGTCGCGCCGTCGGCGGTGCCGTGGGAGCGAACCCTGTGCCCCTGCTCGTGCCCTGCCACCGCGTGCTCGCCAGCGATCAGCGCATCACCGGCTACAGCGCGGGCGACGGCGTATCGACCAAGGTGTGGCTGCTCAAGCACGAAGGCATCTCGCACCGGTGACAGACGACGTGGTGACCGCGCCCCCGAGCGTGCGCCGAGGCGACGACGGCAGGGCTCGCTGCGCGTGGGTCGGCGACGACGAGCTGTACCGCCGATACCACGACGAGGAGTGGGGTGTCGCGCTCCACGGTGATCGCGCGCTGTTCGAGAAGCTCTCGCTCGAAGCCTTTCAGTCCGGTCTCTCCTGGCTGACGATCCTGCGCCGACGGGAAGGCTTCCGTCGCGCCTTCGCGAACTTCGAACCAGAGGCTGTCGCCGCCTTCGACGACAGTGATGTGACCCGCCTGCTCGCCGATGAGGGCATCATTCGCAATCGGGCGAAGATCCACGCCACGATCGGAAACGCGCGCGTGCTCGTCACCGAGCTCGCGGGCGAGCCCGGCGGGCTGGACGGGCTCGTCTGGCGCCACGCACCGGCACCGCGCCCCGTGCCACCGAGCAGTCTCGCTGACGTGCCCGCGAGCACACCCGAGTCTCACGCTCTCGCGCGCACCCTGCGCGGGCGCGGCTGGCGCTTCATCGGCCCCACCACCGCGTACGCTCTCATGCAGTCAGCGGGACTAGTCGACGATCATGTTGCGCAGTGCTGGCGCGCCACGCCCCGCAGCCCCACCTAGCCGCTCGAGACGACGAGATCGAGCTCACCCGTGGCGCCGGGGCGCAGAACCCATCCCCGCCGATGCGCGAGCTCGCACAGCCCGTCCACGCTCTCCGGCACCGGACCGGCCGTGAGGATCGATCGCAGAAAAGCACCCTTGCTCGCCTTGTTCGCATGGGAGAGAGCCTTCGCCACACCGTCACGACCGACAGCCATGACCCGCACGAACAGGGCGTCTGGTCGTGTCGGCAGCGGCCCCAATGCGGCGTAGGCCTCGGAGCGCAGGTCGATGATCGGCCCCGTCTGTCGAGACAGGATGCTCGACACCGCGGTCGCCCAGTGCGCAGCGAGCCGCAGGTTCGGCAGTCTCGAATCGTGCGAGAGCCGATAGGCGGGAATGCGATCGTCCGCACCGATAAGCCCGAACAGGGCGGACTGGATCCCGACATGATGGGCGGCCCGCGCGCGCGAAGCGGCATCCCACTCGGTGACCGCGAGTGCGTCGTAGAGAACGCCCGTGTAGCGTTCGATGGCGGCGAGGGTGGCCGAGCGTCGCAGGGAGCGATTGCGGGCAAGCTCGATGGGCGCCGCGCGCGCGCTCAGCCGCAACGCGCGGGCACCCGCCTCGTCCTCCCCGCAGACCTCTTCCAGTCGCTCCAACACCAGGGCCCGATGATCGGTGAGCCCGCGGTGGCGCAACCGACTGAGCGCAAGCCGAGACCGCGGCACTCCGCCATCCCGCTTCGTCTCCGAGGGCGGCAGCAGGAACAGCGTCACGAGCGCACGAAGGCGAGAGCCTTCTGCTCGAGCGACTCCACGTCGGAGACCGCGTCCAGCGTCAGGCGTGGTCGCTCATCCGCGACTCCCGACCACAAGGTGTCTTCATCGAGCCTCTGGCTGACCGCGTGCCAGGTCGGCTCCGCGATGTGCGCGAGGTCTCGGCGGCGCTGCTCGAGCCGGCGTCGGTGCAGCGCTAGATCGGAGCACACCGTCTCGACGAACCGCACCTCGGTGCCCAGCCTCTCGCCCAGAAGTACCCACTGATCGCGCGCGGGTGCCACAGCGTTGACGGCGTCGACGATGACCCCCGTACCGGAGCGCAGTACCGCCTCGGCGATCGTCTCTGCGACCAGGTACGCTGCGAGACCCGTCGGCTGGTCGTCGTCGATCCCCGAGCGCAAGATGGCCGACTCGAGCGGATCGACCGAGACGACCGGCACGCGCAGGCGCACCGCGAGGGCCTCGGCCACCGTGCTCTTGCCCGAACCGGGCAGGCCGGCCATGGCGACGAGCACGCGGCCTACTGCAGCTCGGCCGCGCCCGCGACGATGGTCACGGTGTCGTTCTCGACCGAGAGAAAGCCGTCCTCCGCGCGCGCCTTGATGACGGCACCCTCGGTCGGCGTGATGCGCACATCACCCGAGGCGAGGATGCCCAGCAGAGGCTCGTGACCGGGAAGGATACCGATCTCGCCCTCGGTCGTACGCGCGACGATCTGCTTCGCCACGCCCGACCAGACCTCCCGGTCGGCCGATACGACGCTCACCGTGAGTGCGGCCATGACTAGTCGTTCTCTTTCTGAATCTGAGCCCAGCGCTCTTCGACGTCACTGATCGTTCCGACGTTGAAGAAGGCCTGCTCCGCCACGTGGTCGTATTCGCCCTTCGCGATCGCGTCGAACGACTCGATCGTCTCCTTGAGCGGCACCGTGGAACCTTCCACGCCCGTGAACTTCTTGGCCATGTAGGTGTTCTGCGACAGGAACTGCTGAATTCGGCGCGCACGCGACACCGTAATCTTGTCCTCTTCGCTGAGCTCGTCGACACCGAGGATCGCGATGATCTCCTGCAGCTCCTTGTTCTTCTGGAGGATCTGCTTGACAGTCGTCGCGACGCGGTAGTGATCCTCACCGATGTACAGCGGGTCAAGGATGCGGCTCGTCGAGGTGAGCGGATCCACAGCCGGGTAGAGACCCTTGGACGCGATCTCACGGCTCAGCTCCGTCGTCGCGTCGAGGTGGGCGAACGTCGTCGCCGGAGCCGGGTCGGTGTAGTCGTCGGCCGGCACGTAGATCGCCTGCAGCGAGGTGATCGAGTGGCCGCGCGTGGACGTGATGCGCTCCTGGAGGATACCCATCTCGTCGGCGAGGTTCGGCTGGTAACCCACCGCGGAGGGCATGCGGCCGAGAAGCGTCGAGACCTCTGAGCCGGCCTGCGTGAAGCGGAAGATGTTGTCGATGAAGAGCAGCACGTCCTGCTTCTGCACGTCGCGGAAGTACTCCGCCATCGTCAGGGCCGACAGGGCCACCCGCAGACGCGTGCCCGGGGGCTCGTCCATCTGACCGAAGACCAGGGCGGTCTTGTCGAAGACGCCCGCCTCCTCCATCTCGACGATGAGGTCATTACCCTCACGCGTGCGCTCACCGACACCGGCGAAGACCGAGACACCACCGTGGTCTTGGGCGACGCGCTGGATCATCTCCTGGATGAGCACGGTCTTGCCGACACCCGCACCACCGAACAGACCGATCTTGCCACCCTGCACGTACGGCGTCAGCAGGTCGATGACCTTGATGCCGGTCTCGAAGAGCTGAGTCTTGGATTCGAGCTGGTCGAACGCCGGCGGCTTGCGGTGGATCGGCCAGCGCTCGGTGACCTCGATCGTCTGGCCGGGCTCGGCGTTGAGAACCTCACCGATGACGTTGAAGACCTTGCCCTTGGTGACGTCGCCGACCGGCACCGAGATGGGGGCACCCGTGTCGCGCACCTCCTGGCCGCGCACGAGACCATCCGTCGGCTTCAAAGCGATGGCGCGAATGAGGTCGTCACCCAGGTGCTGGGCGACCTCGAGCGTCAGGGTGGTCGTCTCGTCGCCGATCGTGATGTCGGTCTTGAGCGCGTGGTAGATGCCCGGGATGGCGTCGTGCGGAAACTCGATGTCGACGACGGGGCCTGTCACGCGGGCGACGCGGCCGATGCCGTGGGTGGCGCTGTCATCGGCGGGCTTCTTCTTCGTTGCGGTAGCCATGGGTTCTCTTTCTGTCTAGAGCGCTCTGTGCTTGTCGGTAGACGCGGCCGTGCCGCGTCTACTTGGCCGAGGAGAGGGCGTCGGCGCCGCCCACAATCTCGGAAATCTGCTGGGTGATCTCTGCCTGACGAGCGTTGTTCGCCAGACGGGTGTAGTCGAGAATGAGCTTGTCAGCGTTGTCGCTCGCCGACTTCATCGCCTTCTGACGGGCCGCGTGCTCCGACGCCGCCGACTGCAGCATCGCGTTGAAGATGCGGCTCTCGATGTAGACGGGCAGCAGGCCATCGAGCACCTGGTCGACCTCGGGCTCGAACTCGTACAGCGGCAACAGCTCCGACTCGCCGGGCTCCTCCACGCCATCCACGACCTCGAGGGGCAGCACGCGCACGATCTCGGGCACCTGCGAGACGAGGTTCACGAAGCGGTTGTAGACGATGTGGATCTCATCCACCCCGTCGCCGCTCTCGCCACCCGCGATGAAGGCATCCACGAGCGTGTCGGCGATGTCCTTGGCCGTGGTGAACTCGGGCTGGTCGGTATTGCCCGTCCACTCCTTCGCGGCCGCACGACGACGGAACGCGAAGTACTGTACGGCCTTGCGACCGACGAGGTAGTTGACGACCTGCTTGCCCTCATCTTCGAGCCGCGTGCGCAGCTCGTTCGCTTCCCGGATGACCTGGGACGAGAACGCTCCTGCGAGACCTCGGTCAGAGGAGAACACGACGACCGCAGCGCGGCTCGGGTTCTCTCGCTCCGTCGTCAGCACGTGGTCGACGCTCGAATAGGTGGCGACAGCCGAGACCGCGCGCGTCACCGCGCGCGCATACGGAGCCGAGGCTGCCATGCGCGCCTGAGCCTTCTGAATCCGCGAGGCGGAGATGAGCTCCATCGCGCGCGTGATCTTCTTGGTCGTCTGGGCAGAACGAATCTTCTGCCGGTAGACCCGAAGTTGCGCTCCCATGTGTGTCGTCTTTCCTTAGGTGTCGAAAGGTGCGGTCTCAGCGATCGGGCTCGGCCCTAGCGCTTGCGCCGAACGATCTTCTCCTGGTTGATGTCGGCATCGTCGGTCTCGTCGAACTCCTCGGACCCCGCCTGCGGGCCGTCGGCGCCGCCGCCCTGGAACTCGGCGAGGAAGGCGTCGATCGCGCTGTCCAGCTCGCCCTCGGTCTTCTCATCGAGCACGTTGCGCTCGCGCAGAGTTGTGAGAATCGAGGTGTTGCGGTGCAGGTGGTCGAGCAATTCACGCTCGAAGCGCAGAACGTCGGTAACCGCGATCGAGTCGAGCTTGCCCTTCGTGCCGGCCCAGATCGAGACGACCTGCTCCTCCACGGGGTACGGCGAGTACTGCGGCTGCTTGAGAAGTTCCGTCAAGCGCGCACCGCGTGAGAGCTGGCGACGGCTCGCCGCGTCGAGGTCAGAGGCGAACATCGCGAAGGCCTCCAGCGAGCGGTACTGGGCGAGCTCGAGCTTGAGCGTGCCGGAGACCTTCTTGATGCTCTTGACCTGAGCGTCACCACCGACGCGCGAGACCGAGATACCGACGTCGACCGCAGGTCGCTGGTTGGCGTTGAACAGGTCGGACTGCAGGAAGATCTGACCGTCAGTGATCGAGATCACGTTGGTCGGGATGTACGCCGAGACGTCGTTGGCCTTCGTCTCGATGATCGGCAGACCCGTCATCGAGCCTGCGCCGAGCTCGTCCGAGAGCTTCGCGCAGCGCTCCAGCAGGCGCGAGTGCAGGTAGAAGACGTCACCCGGGTAGGCCTCACGACCCGGCGGGCGCCGCAGAAGCAGCGAGACGGCGCGGTAGGCCTCGGCCTGCTTGGAGAGGTCGTCGAAGATGATGAGGACGTGCTTGCCGCCATACATCCAGTGCTGGCCGATGGCCGAGCCGGTGTACGGGGCGAGGTACTTGAAGCCAGCAGGGTCGGAGGCGGGGGCCGCGACGATGGTCGTGTACTCCATCGCACCGGCCTCTTCGAGCGCACCCTTGACGGCGGCGATCGTCGAGCCCTTCTGTCCGATAGCGACGTAGATGCAGCGCACCTGCTTGTTCGTGTCGCCGGATTCCCAGTTGGCCTTCTGGTTAATGATCGTGTCCACGGCGATGGCCGTCTTGCCCGTTTGGCGGTCGCCGATGATGAGCTGGCGCTGCCCGCGCCCCACGGGGATCATCGCGTCGATCGCCTTGATGCCGGTCTGCAGCGGCTCGTGCACGCTCTTGCGCTGCATGACGCCCGGCGCCTGCAGCTCGAGTGCGCGTCGGCCCTCGTCGGCGATATCGCCCAGGCCGTCGATCGGCGCGCCCAGCGGGTCGACGACGCGCCCGAGGTAGCCGTCACCGACGGGTACCGAGAGCACCTCGCCCGTGCGGGTCACCTCCATGCCCTCGACGATGCCCGAGAACTCACCGAGCACGACGACGCCGATCTCGCTCTCGTCGAGGTTCTGGGCCAGACCCAGCGTGCCGTCCGAGAAACGGATGAGCTCGTTCGCCATGACGCCGGGCAGGCCCTCGACGTGGGCGATGCCGTCCGCGGCGTCCACGACGCGACCGACCTCGGTCGCGGAGGCCTTACCGGGCGCGTAAGACTTCGCGAAGTCCTTCAGTGCATCGCGGATGTCATCCGGGCTGATCGTGAGTTCTGCCATGTTCTTCCCTTTGTGGTCAGACGATCCGAGTTTCTCGGGCTCGTCGGGTGTTGTCGAGGAGGCCTATCCGGCCAGTCGAAGCTTCAGTTCTGTCAGTCGCGCCGAGACGCTCCCGTCGATGACCTCGTCACCGACCTGCACACGCACACCGCCGACGACGGAGGGCTCGATCACTTCGTCGAGAGTGTGCTCGCGGCCGTATCGTGCCGTGATGGTCGCCTGCACGGCAGAGCTCTGAGCGTTGGTGAGCGGAGACGCCACCGTCACGGTCGCGACTCCCCTGCCGTGAGCATCCGCCACGATCTCGGCACCCGCTCGAACGAGAGCGCCCACGCGACGGCCACGCGGCTGCTGCACGAGGTGGCCGATAACGGCGACCGCGTGCGGACTCGCGGATGACCCGACCAGGTTGGTCACGAGCGAGAGCTTGCCCTCATCGGAACCACGCTTGCTGCTGATCGCGAGCTCGAGATCAGCGTGTGAGGCGACAGCCCGCCCGAAGGCGAACAGTTCCTTCTCCAGCGCGGCGTCACGCCCGGCGGCTGCGGCAATGCACCGGATGCCGATCTCCTCGATGCCCGCGAGCAGGTCGTGACCACTGGACCAGCGATCGCTCACGATGCCGTCGAGCAGGGTTCGCGCCGTGGTCGACAGATCGCCGAACAAGCGATCCAGCAGCGCCGCGCGCTGAGCGTCCGACGATGAGTGACCGGTCAGAGCGCTGAGCAACTGCGACGACGAGCCGATGATACGCGCCGCGGCCAGCAGATGCTCGCCCGTCGTGAGGTCGGCACCCTTCGCACTCTCGAGCGTAGCTCGAGCCGTGGTCAGAGCACTTCGCGTCGCAGAGCCCATGCTTACTTGGCCGCCTTCTCTGAGTTCTCGAGGTCGCTGAGGAATCGATCGACCAGGGCGGTGGCCTTCTTGTCGTCAGACAGGCTCTCCCCGATGACGCCGCTCGCGAGGTCGATCGCGAGCGAGCCGACCTCCGAGCGCAGTGACACGAGTGCCGCCTGCCGCTCGGCCTCGATCTGCGCCGTGGCGTTGGCAGTGATGCGAGCCGCCTCGGTGTTCGCCTGCTCCTTGAGCTCCGCCAGGATCGCGCCCCCGTCGACTCGGGCCTGCTCGCGAATCTTCGCCGCTTCTGCCCGCGCCTCGGCGAGCATCGCGTTGTACTGCTCGAGCTGCGAGGTGGCCTCGGCCTGCGCGGCCTCCGCCTTCGCGATGCCGCCCTCAATGAGCTCGGCTCGCTCATCGAGGATCTTCTTGAATCGGGGCATGGCCCAGAAGAAGAAGAACGCCAGGATGAGGGCGAACGGAACCGCCGACCAGACGATGTCGTAGGCCGGGGGCAAGAACAGATTTGCTCCAGGCTTCATGGTCGAACTCACCAGCATGGCGATGGCCTACTGGAAAATGAAGAAGGTCGCGACGCCGATGAAGGCGAGGAGCTCGGCGAAGGCGATACCGAGGAACATCGTCACCTGCAGACGACCGGCCATCTCGGGCTGGCGCGCCATCGCTTCGACGGTCTTGCCCGCCACGATGCCGACACCGATGCCGGGGCCGATGGCTGCGAGGCCGTAGCCGACGGTGGCGATGTTGCCGGTGATCTGCGCGAGGATTGTAGAGTCCACGTGTTTTTCCTTCCAGTGGTGTTCACGCCGTCGGCGACGGCGATGTTCGGGGTCAGTGGTGTTCGGACGCGGACTGCTGGATGTAGACCGCGGTGAGAAGTGTGAAGACGTAGGCCTGCAGTACCGCGATGAGCAGCTCGAAGAGTGTGATCACGATGCCGCCGAAGAGGGTGAGGGCGCCGAAGGCGGCAGCGGGGCCCTGCACGCTGACGAAGAAGAAGTTCGTCGAGGCGAAGGCGAGCACGAGCAGCAGGTGGCCCACCATCATGTTGAGCAGAAGTCGCAGCGCGAGCGAGATCGGGCGCATGATGAAGATGTTGATGATCTCGACGGGCGCCAGCAGCAGGTACAGCACGGGCGGGACGCCGGGAGGGAAGATGGCGTTGCGCAGGAACGTGACCCCGCCGACCTCGCGGAAGCCCGCGTAGATGAAGGCGACGTACGACACCAGGGCCAGAACCAGAGGCATGCCGACGAGCGAGGTTCCGGCGATGTTCGCGAACGGAATGATGCCGGTGAGGTTCATCGCGAGGATCGAGAAGAACATCGCCGCAAGCAACGGCAGGTACTTGCGCCCCAGCTGCTCGCCCAGAATCTGATCGGCGATCTGAACCCGAACGAAGTCGAGGGCGAGCTCCGCGACGCCCTGACCACGAGTCGGCACGATCCGCGTCTTGCGCAGCGCCAGGTACATGAGCAGCACCATGATGGCGAGCGCGATGAGGCGCACCATGATGATGCGGTTGATCTCGAAGGGGGTGCCCTCGAAGAACAGGGCGGGAAGACCCAGGAACTCTTCGATTCCGGGGGCCTTGAACGTGTCGCCCTCGCCCGCGAATGGTCGGATGAGAAGTGTGTGAGCGAGAGTGAGAGTAGACAGCGCAGTCTCCAGGATCAGGGCGTCGGTCAGATCTAGATGCGAGGTGATCGGCGAAAGTGACCACCATTACCGTATCAAGTCGACGGCGTCTGCGACGAATCCGCGTCGGGTTCAGGTCGACTCGGGTCGACGTAGGGAATGCGGGATCGCAGCACCGCGACCACATCGGCTCCGACGCTCCCCACCGCCGCGGCAACGAGCGAGAAGAACAGCACGGTTCGGTCCAGCGCGTCGACATCGCGGAAGATCGCGACGAAGGCGATGAACCCCACCAGCTTGAGCAGCCAGGCGGCCATGATGACGACGAAGAACAGCGGGCTGGCCGGGTCATCGCGTGTGAGTCGCACGGCGACGAGGACGCTCAGCGCCGTGATGCCCACGAACAGGAAGCCGACTGCGGCGCCGAGGAGGGCGGCCAGCACCCCGGGCAGCTCGGCGACGAGGGCGCCCACAACGCTGCCCACGATCGCGATGATGAAAGCGACGATCGCGCCGTAGATGAGAGAGAGCGTGAGGGTGCGTTCGACGTTCATGACGGTGTGCTCCTTGAGGTGCGCGGCGCGGCTGAGGGCTCGGGGGTTTCTGGCTCGTCGTCGTGCAGGCTGCTCGCGACCTCGAGCTCATCGAATCGGGTCAGGTCGGCGGAAGCATCCGGATCGGATTGCGCGGCGCGCTCCGTCTGTTTGCGCTTGCTCAACGGCGCGAGCGTGACGTACGCGCAGACGATGAGACCGATGATGATCGCGGTGAGCGCCCACCACCACGGCACGAACATGAACAGCAGAGTGCCGACGGCGACGACCGCTGTCCAGCCGTAGAAGATGAGCACGGCGTGGAAGTGCGAGTGGCCCATGTCGAGCAGTCGATGGTGCAGGTGCTTGCGATCGGCACTGAACGGCGACTTGCCGGCGCGCAGGCGCCGCAACACGGCGAGCCCAAAGTCGAGCAGCGGCACGATGAGCACGGCGAACGGCAGCAGAAGGGGAATGAACGCGGGCAGTAGTTGGCTCGCGTCGACCGCGGCAGGATCGATCTGCCCCGTCACGGTGACGGTGGAGACGGCGAGCAGGAGCCCGACGACGAGAGCCCCGCCATCGCCCATGAAGATCTTGGCGGGATGCCAGTTGAACGGCAGAAATCCTGCCGTCGCCCCGAGTAGCACGGCCATGAGTAGGGAGGCGAGGTTGAAGGCGGTCTGCGAGGTGTTGATGGCGAGCAGGTAGCTGTAGATGAAGAACACTCCACCGGCGAGCAGTGTGACGCCCGCGACGAGGCCGTCAAGGCCGTCGATGAAGTTGACGGCATTCATGACGAGCACGACGGCGAGCACGGTGATGAGCAGTGAAAGGTTGGGCGACAGGATGGTGATGCCGCCGATGGGCAGGGAGACGATCTGCACGCCCGCCCAGGCAAGGAATCCGCCGACGAGCAGCTGGCCGGCGAGCTTGGTGAGCCAGTCCAGGTCGTAGAGGTCGTCGATGACGCCGATGACGAGCATGACGAGGGCGCCGACGACGATCGCGATGAGCGGGAACGGGTCGGCGTAGACGAGCCGGAACCAGCTGATCTGCGAGGCGACGGCGAGCGCGACCAGCAGCCCCATCATGATTGCGATGCCGCCAAGGCGAGGAGTGGGCGTCGTGTGGACATCCCGATCGCGGATGCCCGCGTACAGCTTGAAGCGGTGGCTGAGCTTGATCACCGCCCAGGAGGCGCCGAAGCTGACGATCGCGGCGATGAGCCCGACGAGCACGTAGAAGGTCACGCCAGGCGCTCCGCGCCGACGATGCGGGCGATCTCCTCCGCTGGGATGACGCCCTGACGCAGGATGCGCAGGCGCCCGTCGGGCAGGTGCAGGCTGGTCGCATCGACGATCGTCGACCCTGGGTCAACGCCGTCGGCGACGGTCGACCCCACCTCCCCGGCGTCGAGGTAGACGCTCACGCGATCGCCGAGCATGGCCTGCGCGTCGGCAGCAGTGCGCGCGGCAGGCTGTCCGCTGATGTTGGCGCTCGAGACGGCCAGGGGGCCGGTGTCGGCGAGCAGATTCAGGGCGTAGCGATTGTCGGGCATCCTCAAGGCGACCGTCCCGCGGGTCTCCCCGAGATCCCACGCGAGCGATTCGCGCGCCTCGACGATGACCGTCAGGCCGCCCGGCCAGAACTCCTGAACGAGAGCGGTGACCTCCTCGGGCACCGACTCCGCGAGCGCCGTCAGGGTCGGGATGCCCGGAATCAGCACGGGCGGCGGTGCATCGCGCCCGCGCTCCTTGGCGTCCAGCAGGCGCTGCACGGCCTCCGCACGGAAGGCGTCGGCCGCGACCCCGTAGACCGTGTCGGTGGGGAGCACGATGAGCTCGCCGCGGCCGATCGCGCCGCGCGCTGCCCGCAGGCCCTCCAGAAGTTCGCTCTCGACGGAGCAGTCGTACATGGTCGCCATGATGCCTCCCATCGTAGTCGGGCAGACTGGGCCTCATCATGAGCCTGCTGTTCCTCTTCGACATGGATGACGTTCTGTACGACTACGACTGGCGGGCGCGCATGGCGTCGATCACGGAGCGCTCGGGGCACGATCTCACCGAGCTTCGCCGCCGCTGGTGGGTGAGCGGGCTCGAGTGGCAGGCCGAGGCCGGTGACCCGGCCGAGGCCGAGGAGTACCTGGCTCGCGTGTGTGCCGCCATCGGCACACAGGTCTCGCGCGACGACTGGGTGCGATTCCGTGCCGAGACGACCGTTGCGAGACCCGCGGCGCTCGCGGCGGTGCAGCGGGCCGCCGAGGTGGGCACCGTCGCGCTGCTCACCAACAACGGCATCCTCATCCACGAGCACCTGCACGAGGTCGCTGCCGAGCTCGTGCCCCTCATGGGGCGCGAGAACTTGCACGCCTCGGCCGCCTTCGGCGCGCGCAAGCCCGACCCGCTCGTCTACGAGCGCGCTATGGAGCACTACGGCGCGCTCCCCGCTGCGACCTTCTTCACGGATGACCGCACCGAGAACGTCGAGGGCGCGCAATCGCTCGGCATCACCACGCACCTGTACCGCGATGCGGCCGGGCTGCTCGCGGCGATCGAGTCCTTCGCCGCCCGCGCCGCCGCAGCATAGCGTCGGCCGTGGCTCGGGGCTCCCACGGCGGAGCCTAGGCTTCAGGCATGACCCCTCCCGATGCCTCGCCCGAGCTACTGCGCCTCGGTGTAGTGGCAACATCGCGCAAGCCCGATGAGCGACGCCTGCCGATCCATCCTGCGCACATCGAGCGCATCGATGCCGACCTGCGGGCGAGCATGTTTCTCGAGCGCGGCTACGGCGCCCGCTTCGGTGTCGCCGATGCTGAGCTCGAGCCCCTCGTGGGCGGCATGCTTGATCGGGCGGAGATCATCGACCGTGCCGACGTGCTGCTGCTGCCCAAGCCGCAGGCCTCCGACGTGCGGTCCTGTCGAGAGGGGCAGGTGCTGTGGGGCTGGCCGCACTGCGTGCAGGATCCCGAGATCACGCAGCTCGCGATCGACAAACGCCTCACCCTCATCGCCTGGGAGGCCATGAACCACTGGCGGGGCGACGGCAGCTTCGGCCTGCACGTCTTCCACAAGAACAACGAGCTCGCCGGGTACTGCTCGGTCATCCACGCCCTGCAGCTGTGCGGCTCGACGGGCGACTACGGCCGTCGCCTGACCGCGATCGTGATCGGCTTCGGGGCGACCGCGCGCGGTGCGGTCACGGCGCTGAATGCTCACGGAGTCCATGATGTGCGCGTGCTCACGAACCGCGACATCGCCGCCGTCAGCTCACCGATCCCCTCGGTCGACATCGTGCAGTTCGAGCATGACGACGCCTCCTCCTCGGCGAGCACCGTCCACACCGATGAGGGGCCCATCGCCCTGCCCGAGTACCTCGCGAAGAACGACATCGTCGTCAACTGCACCCTGCAGGATCCGACTGCGCCCTTGACCTACCTGCATCTCGACGACCTCGACGCCTTCCGCCCCGGGAGCCTCATCGTCGATGTGTCGATCGACGAGGGCATGGGGTTCAGTTGGGCGAGGCCGACCTCCTTTGCCGACCCGATGTTCACGGTCGGCGACTCGACCAACTACTACGCGGTCGACCACACTCCCACGCTGCTGTGGAACTCGGCGACCTGGGAGATCAGCGAGGCGCTCATGCCGTTCCTGCGTACGGTCATGGAGGGCCCGGCGTCGTGGGCGTCCTCCGACACGATCACGCGTGCGATCGAGATCGAGGGCGGTCGCGTGCGCAACGCGGCGATCCTGACGTTCCAGGGTCGTTCGGCGCAGTACCCCTACCCGGCAGCCTAAGGGCGTCTCCGTCCACGTCAGGGAGAATCGGAGTCAAGTAGTCGCGTGACGATCTCGGGAATGCGGACGGTCACGGCAGCCCAGAAGAGGTCGTCGTTCATGCCGACGTAGCCGGCGTTCGCGGCGATGTTTCGCGTCGCCTTGATCGCGGTGATCTCGTCGGCCGACAGGTTCTCGGCGAGTCCCGCGAACTCGGGGCGCTCAAGTAGCGCCGCGAGACGGATGACGACCATGCTCGCCACGTCGTAGTGGGGCGTTCCCTCCGCAAACGACACACGACCAGCCCCGATGACCGACTCACATCGATTCAGAATGCGCTGAAGCTCCGCGCGGATGTTCTGCTCGTCGGTGCGCGCACGTCGATCGGTCTCGCTCCGGGCTCGCGGCTGGAAGCGGCGCGCGTCGCCAGCGTCGGTCACAGTGGCACAGCCTCTCGTGCCGCCTCTGCGGCGTGCGGCGAAGCGGCAGTGTCGGTGACCACGTCGACCGGGAACCCCGTCAAGGCGCGCACCTCGTCGGCGAACAGCGCGAGATCGAACAGGTCGGCCTCGCCCCCGACCGACACCATGAGGTCGATAGCGCTGTCGAAGTGGTCTTCTCCGCGCACGGTCGAACCGAAGACGCGTACGCTCTCGATCCCTCGCCGCGCGGCGAGGGCAGTGATCTGATCGGCGAAGTCGGCAAGGGGCAGTGACGGGCGATAGTCAGCCGCACGCAGCACTCTCTCGAGCATCTCGTCTGATGCCGCGCGCATGCCCTTCTCCATCTGCGCCAGACTCGGCTGGCTGATACCGGCGCGGCTCGCCAGCTCGCTCTGGGTGAGACCAGCGTCGAGTCGAGCCCGACGGATGAGCTCGCCGGGCTGAGTCGTTGAGAAGCGAGCCATGCGGAGAATATATCACCGCGCTATATCCCTGAGAAGGGGAGGCGAGGCTCAGCGCAGGGCGGTGGTGGCGCGATCGCGGCCGAGCAGGTCGCGATGGTGGGCGATCGCGGTCCAACCGTCGGCGCGCAGGAGCGCCCCGATCGACTCTGCCTGCAGCTCGCCGTGCTCGAGCACGAGCGTGCCGCCCGGGCGGAGCAGTCGGCGAGCGGTCGCCGAGACGGCGCGCACGGCATCCAGCCCGTCCTCTCCCCCGTACAGCGCGTGCGCGGGGTCGAAGAGGCGCACCTCGGGGTCACGCGGTACCGCGCCCACGGGAATGTACGGCGGGTTGGAGGCCACGACGTCGACGGTGCCGTCGAACTCGGGCAGGGCTTCCGCGAGGTCAGCGAAGACGAGGCGCACACGGTCGTCGCCCCAGCGGCGCACGTTGCGGGTCGTCCAGACGAAGGCGGCAGGTGAGTTTTCGACCGCGACGACGCGCGCGTGCGGCACCTCGACGGCGAGCGCGAGGGCGATCGCACCGCTGCCCGCGCCGAGGTCGACGGCCACCGGCTGCGGCGAGGCGACGGCCATGAGCGCATCGATAGCGTGCTGCACGACCTGCTCGGTCTCGGGCCGCGGCACGAATACTCCCGGGCCCACCTCGAGGTCGAGCGTGCGGAAGCCGGCGCGCCCCGTGATGTGCTGCACGGGCTCGCGGCTCGCCCGCCGCTCGATCGATTGGGCGATCGCCACGCACTGCTCGGCATCGACGGGCGACGAGGTGAGCGCCTTCGCCTGCACCTGACCGCGGCTGAAACCCAGCACATGGCCGATGAGCAAATCGGCGTCGGCTTCGGGGCTGGGCACTGCTGCCTCGCGCAAGCGCTCGATAGCGCTCGCGCGCAGCGAGGCCAGATCGGGTGCGACCAATGAGCCGGGTGCGACCGACGGGCCCGCAGTATGGCCCGCCGCGGGCACGCTCACGCGGTCTCGTCGCCGAGAGCGGCCAGACGAGCCTCCTCATCGGCGGCGATGCAGGACTCGATGACGGGGCCCAGGGCGCCGTTCATGACGGCGTCGAGGTTGTAGGCCTTGAACCCCGTGCGGTGGTCGGCGATGCGATTCTCGGGGAAGTTGTAGGTGCGGATGCGCTCTGAGCGGTCCATGCCGCGAATCTGGCTCTTGCGGGCATCGCTCGCCGCGGCATCCAGCTCCTCCTGCTGCTTGGCGAGGATGCGCGCGCGTAAGACGCGCATGGCGGCCTCGCGGTTCTGGATCTGGCTCTTCTCGTTCTGCATCGACACCGTGATGCCCGTCGGCAGGTGCGTGATGCGCACGGCGGAGTCGGTCGTGTTCACCGACTGCCCGCCCGGGCCAGAGGAGCGGAAGACGTCTATCTTGAGGTCGTTCTGGTTAATGTCGACCTCTTCAGGCTCATCCACTTCGGGGAACACGAGCACGCCCGTCGTCGAGGTGTGGATGCGGCCCTGCGACTCGGTCGCCGGTACGCGCTGCACGCGGTGCACGCCGCCCTCGTACTTCATGCTCGCCCACACACCCTGCGCAGGGTCGGTCGACGTTGACTTGATGGCGGCCTGCACGTTCTTGTAGCCGCCCATGTCGCTCGTGGTCGAATCAAGCAGCTCAATCTTCCAGCCACGCGACTCGGCATAGTAGCTGTACATGCGCAGCAGGTCGGCTGCGAACAGTGCGGACTCTTCACCGCCCTCGCCGCCCTTGATTTCCATGATCACGTCGCGCCCGTCATCCGGGTCGCGCGGGATGAGCAGGCGGCGCAGATTCTCGGTGCGGTCGACGAGCTCGGTCTCGAGCGCGGGCAGCTCAGCGGCGAAAGCCTCGTCGTCTTTGGCGAGTTCACGCGCCGCCTCGACGTCTTCCTGCGCCTGCACCCAGTGCTCGTGCGCCGACACGATGCGGCTCAGCTCGGCGTAGCGCCGATTGAGCTTCTTCGACCGTGCGGGGTCGGCGTGCACCGCCGGGTCGGCGAGCTGGTTCTGCAGCTCGCGGTGCTCAGCGATAAGCGCGTCGACCGACTCGAACACGGGTTAGTCGACCTTGTGCGCACCGGCCGCCGGCAGAGACTTCTGCACGGCGACGAGGAACTCGACGTTCGAGCCCGTCTCACGCAGCTTGGCCAACACCATGTCGAGCGACTGCTGCGTGTCAAGGCTCGCGAGCGCGCGACGCAGCTGCCAGGTGACCTTGACCTCGTCGGCGCCGAGCAGCATCTCTTCGCGGCGCGTGCCGGAGGCCGAGATGTCGACGGCGGGGAAGATGCGCTTGTCGGCAAGCTGACGCGAGAGGCGCAGCTCCATGTTGCCGGTGCCCTTGAACTCCTCGAAGATGACCTCGTCCATCTTGGAGCCGGTCTCCACGAGCGCCGTGGCGAGAATCGTGAGCGAGCCGCCGTCTTCGATGTTGCGCGCGGCGCCGAAGAAGCGCTTCGGCGGGTAGAGAGCGGCGGAGTCGACACCGCCCGAGAGGATGCGCCCGCTGGTCGGTGCCGTCACGTTGTACGCGCGGCCCAGGCGGGTGATCGAGTCGAGCAGCACCACGACGTCGTGCCCGAGCTCGACGAGGCGCTTCGCGCGCTCGATCGCAAGCTCGGCGACGGTCGTGTGGTCCTCAGCAGGCCGGTCGAAGGTCGAGGCGATGACCTCGCCCTTGACGGAGCGCTGCATGTCGGTGACCTCTTCGGGCCGCTCGTCCACGAGCACGACCATGAGGTGCGCCTCGGGGTTGTTCTTGGCGATCGCGTTGGCGATGGCCTGCAGCACGAGCGTCTTGCCCGCCTTGGGCGGGGAGACAATGAGGCCGCGCTGGCCTTTGCCGATGGGCGAGACGAGATCGATCATGCGCGTGGAGAGCATCGTCGGGTCGGTCTCGAGGCGCAGGCGCTCGGTCGGGTACAGCGGGGTGAGCTTGCTGAACTCGACGCGCGCGGCGGCCTCCTCGATCGTCTGGCCGTTGATCGAGTCGACGCGCACGAGCGCGTTGTACTTCTGGCGCCCCTGGTTCTCGCCCTCGCGGGGCTGGCGAATGGCGCCGACAACGGCGTCGCCCTTGCGCAACTGGTACTTCTTGACCTGGCCGAGCGAGACATACACGTCGCTCGGGCCGGGCAGGTAGCCCGTCGTTCGCACGAAGGCGTAGTTGTCGAGAACGTCGAGGATGCCCGCGACGGGGATCAGCACGTCGTCGTCGCTCAGCTCGGGCTCGACGTCGTCGCCGCCGGGGCCGCGACCGCGCTTGCGATCCCGACCACGGCCGCGACCGCGGCCCTCGGAATCCTGGTCAGCGCGCTCGGAGCGCTCAGGGCCCTTGTTCTGGTTGCCCGAGCCCTGGTTGCCCGAGCCCTGGTTGCTGTCGCCCTGAGCGGCCTTGCTGCCCTGGTTCTGGTTGTTCTGGTTGTTCTGGGCGCCGCGACCGCGGCCACCGCGCGTGCCTGACTCGGCGTCGTCGCCGTCAGCACGCTCGCCACCGCGATTGCGGTTGCGACCACGGCTGCGGTTGCGCCCGCCCTGACCAGAGTCATCCTGGTTCGCGGAGTCGGAGTCATCCGCCTTGGCCTCGGCCTTGTCGTCGGTCTTGCCGTCGGCCTTCGTCTGGTTCTTGGCCTCGTTCTTGGCCTCGTTTTCAGCCTGAGGCGCGCTATTTTTCGACCCGCCGTCATCCGACTGGGCTGCGGCCGCTGGGGGCGTGACCGTATCGGTCGTCGCGCGACGCGAACCGCGTCGACGAGGTGCGGCGCCCTCCGCGGGCGCTTCGGCCTCAGCAGCAACGCTCGACACTGCATCGCTCGAGGACGCCTCGCTCGAGGCGGCGGCGGGCGCAGAGCCGGTCGATGAACTGTTCTTGATGGCGTCCACGAGGTCTCCCTTGCGCAGTTTGGACACGCCGGGGATGCCGCGCTCGAGGGCCACCTTCTGCAGGTCGGCGAGCTTGAGCGTGGTCAGGTCGGCGGGGATACCCGCAGAGGAATCGCGGGAGATGGGGTCGGTCACGGGGATCTGAGTCCTTTCGGCTCCACTGGCGACGAAGCGCTCAGGGAGGATGCTCTGCCAGCACACTCTCGACCCGCTCAGCATTGCGAGAAACGAGACCGATGAGGGTGACGCTCACGCGTGCCGCGTGCGAGACGAGATGCCGTCAGAACTGAGGGTGAATTCCGGGAGGGTCGTGGGCTAGGCCGCAGCGTCTACCGGGTGTTCTACAACTGTAGCACCCTTGAAATCGACCGCCAGCATGTGCGATTCCCACGGCGTGGTGGCCTGCGATTCCACCAGCTCCGCCGCCCGCAGGCGCTGTGCGGGGTCGCTGCACAGCACGAGGATCGACGGGCCCGCCCCCGAGACGACGGCCGCAAAGCCCTCGTCGCGCAGAGCCTGGATGAGTGAATCGGTCTCGGGCATGGCGCTCGCCCGGTAGCTCTGGTGCAGACGGTCCTCCGTCGCGGCGTGCAACAGCTCGGGGCTCTGGATGAGTGCGGCGATAAGCAGCGCCGAGCGCGAGACGTTGAAGATCGCGTCTTGATGCGGCACCGACTCGGGCTGCAGAGAGCGCGCAAGCGCGGTCGACATCGTGCTCGTGACGGGAACGCACACGAGCAGCGAGACACCGCGGTGCACGGTGAGCCGCTTGTGCTGCGGCCCCTCGGGCGTGACCCACGCGATGGTGAGCCCGCCGAAGAGCGCGGGCGCCACGTTGTCGGGGTGCCCCTCGAGCTCGGTGGCACGAGCCAGCAGTGCGTCGGAATCTATCTCGACGATGCCCACCAGCAGACCCTTGGCCGCCATGACACCAGCCACGATCGCGGCTCCCGAGGAGCCCATGCCGCGCCCATGCGGGATGACGTTGTGCGCGACCAGGTCGAGGCCGGGCATCGCAACCCCGTAGTGATCGAAGGTGTGGCGAATCGAGCGCACGATGAGGTTGGTCTCATCGGTCGGCACCTCGCCGAGGCCGACACCGTGCACATCGACAGTCGCGCCGGGCGCATCGCGCACGGCGACCTCGAGCTCGTCGTAGACCGAGAGGGCGAGGCCCAGGGTGTCAAAGCCGGGACCGAGGTTCGCCGTCGTGGCCGGCACCTTGACGTGCACGCTACGCCCGCTCAGGCGGGAGTCGATTACGCTCATGCGCTCACCCGCTGCAGCCCGAGCACCGAGGCGACCTCGGCGGTGTCGACGCCGACCACGGTCGGCTGCACGTCGACGCCGTCGGGGCCCCTGAGCGCCCACTGCGGATCCTTGAGCCCGTGGCCGGTCACGGTCAGCACCACCGTCGAGCCCGCAGGAATCGCGCCCGCCTCCGCACGCTCGAGCAGGCCCGCCACCGAGATCGCGCTCGCGGGCTCCACAAAGATGCCCACCTCACGAGAGAGCAGACGGTGCGCTTCGAGGATGCCGGCGTCGTCGATCGCGCCGAAGTACCCCCGGCTATCGTCCCGCGCGCTGAGAGCAAGCTCCCACGAGGCGGGGTTACCGATGCGGATCGCACTCGCGATGGTCTCGGGCTTCTTCACCGGCTCTCCGAGCACAATGGGAGCGCTACCCGCAGCCTGGAAGCCGAACATGCGCGGCATCTTGGTCGTCACACCGCGGTCGAGCTCTTCGCGGTAGCCGCGGTGGTAGGCGGTGTAGTTGCCAGCATTGCCGACGGGCACGATGTGGAAGTCGGGGGCATCCTCGAGCACGTCGACGACCTCGAAGGCCGCCGTTTTCTGACCCTCGATGCGGTCGGGGTTTACCGAGTTGACGAGGTGCACCGGGTAGTTCGCCGCGAGGTCGCGGGCAATGTCGAGGCAGTCGTCGAAGTTGCCCTGAATCTGGATGAGCTCCGCCTTGTGCGCCACCGCCTGGCTGAGCTTGCCCATTGCGATCTTGCCCTCGGGCACGAGCACCGCGGCGGTGATGCCCGCGTGGGTCGCGTACGCTGCGGCCGCGGCCGAGGTGTTGCCGGTCGAGGCACAGATGACGGCCCGTGCGCCATGCTCGACGGCCTTAGAGATGGCCATCGTCATGCCGCGATCCTTGAACGAGCCGGTCGGGTTCATGCCCTCGAACTTGACGTAGACGTTCGCCCCCGTGCGCTCCGAGAGGTAGCGGGCCGGGATGAGCGGCGTGCCACCCTCGCCCAGCGTGATGATGGGCGTCGCCTCAGAGATATCGAGACGGTCGGCGTACTCGCGCAGCACGCCCCTCCACTGCTTGCTCATGAGAGCCCTTCTACTCGCAGCACGCCCGTCACCCGGTGGACCACGCTGCTGCTGGTCAGTGCCGCGACCGTTGCGGCGAGATCGGCCTCCACCGCCCGGTGGGTGCCGATTACCAGGGTAGCGGCGGCGACTGGGCGTTCCGAACCGGCCTCGGCCCCCAGCTCGACCGGGGGCACCGACTGCTCAAGGGTCTCGACCGAGACACCGTGCTCGAGGAATACGGCCGCGATCGCGGCGAGCACGCCGGGCTGGTCGAGCACCTCGACGGTGATCTGGTACCGCGTCGTGATAGCGCCCACTGGCAGTACCGGCAGGTCGGCGTGTGTGCTCTCCCCTACTCCGGGCCCGCCGACGACGTGGCGCCTGGCGGCCGAGACGACGTCGCCGAGCACGGCCGAGGCGGTCTGGATGCCACCCGCACCGGCGCCATAAAACATGAGCGGGCCAGCGGCCTCCGCCTCGACGAAGACCGCATTGTTGGCGCCGTGCACCGCCGCGAGAGGGTGGGTGTTCGGCACGAGGGCCGGGTAGACACGGGCCGAGACGCCGTCGACCCCGTCAGCATCGCGCAGGCGCTCGCAGATCGCGAGGAGCTTGACGACATAGCCGGCCTTGCGCGCCGCCACGACCTGCTCGAGCGTGACGCCCGTGATCCCCTCGCGATGCACCGACTCGATGGGCACGAGCGAATGGAAAGCGAGGCTCGCCAGAATACCCGCCTTCTGAGCGGCGTCGAAGCCTTCGATGTCGGCGGTGGGGTCGGCTTCGGCGTAGCCGAGGTCGCTCGCGATCGCGAGGGCCTGCTCGAGCGTCTCACCACGGATGTCCATACGGTCGAGAATGAAGTTGGTGGTGCCGTTGACGATCCCCAGAATGCGCTCGACCCGGTCGCCGGCGAGCGAATCGCGCAGTGGGCGGATGATGGGGATCGCCCCGCCGACGGCCGCCTCGTAGTACAGCTGGGCTCCCACCTGCCCGGCAGCCTCGAACAGCTCGGCGCCGTGAGTCGCCATGAGAGCTTTATTCGCGGTGACGACGTCGGCGCCGGAGGCGAGCGCCTGCAGGATGAGCGTGCGCGCCGGCTCGAGACCGCCCATGAGCTCGACGACGATGTCAGAGCCGAGGATGAGTGACTCGGCGTCGGTCGTGAGCAGCTCGCGGGGAATCTCGACGTCGCGCGGAGCATCCACATCGCGCACGACGACACCCGTGAGTTCCACGCCCGCGCCGATGCGGGCGGCGAGCTCGTCGGCGTGCGTGAGCAGTTGGTCGGCGACCTGGGCGCCGACGCTGCCGGCTCCCAAGAGGGCGATGCGGAGGTTGCGGTACTCGATCACTCAGTGTCTCCTCGGTCGATCAGGCTGTAGCCGGAATCGCGGCGCAGCAGGTCGTGCTCGGTCTCGCGGCGCACGAGTATGCGCGCTGCGCCGTCGCGCACGGCAACAACGGCGGGGCGGGCCAGGTAGTTGTAGTTGCTCGCCAGAGAGAAGCAGTAGGCGCCTGTCGCGGGCACGGCGACAAGGTCGCCTGAGGCCACGTCGCCCGGCAGCCAGTCAGCCTGCACGACGATGTCGCCGCTCTCGCAGTGCTTGCCGGCCAGGCGCACGAGCACAGTCTCGGCGTCGGAGGCCCGGCTCGCCAGCCTCACGGCATAGTCGGCACCATAGAGAGCGGGTCGCGCGTTGTCGCTCATGCCGCCGTCGACGCTCACGTAGCGTCGCACCGCCGTCGCGCCGTCGTCGAGGGCGACGGTGACGTCTTTCGTGGTTCCGACCTCGTACAGCGTCACACCCGCCGGGCCGACGATCGTGCGGCCGGGTTCGACCGCGACGGCCGGCATCGGGATGCTCAGCTCGCGGCACACCGACGCCACCGCGTCGGCGAGCCCCGTGGCGATGCTCTCGATCGCGGGCGGTTCGTCACCGACGACGTAGGCGATGCCGAACCCACCACCGAGGTTGAGCTCGGGAACGTCCCCGTCGGCGAGCAGCTCGGCGTGCAGGGCGAGCAGGCGACGCGCGGCCTCGAGAAACCCGTCGACGACGAAAATTTGCGAACCGATGTGAGAGTGCAGACCACGGAACTGCAGATGCGGCGCCCGCGCGCGGATCGCGCGCACGGCGCTCGCAGCCTCCGAGAGCGGGACGCCGAACTTCTGGTCCTCGCGCGCCGTCGCCAGGTACTCGTGCGTGTGCGCATGCACCCCGGAATTGATGCGCAGCCGCACGGCTTGCTTGCGACCGTGACGCTGCGCGGCGTCGGCGACGCGGTCGACCTCGATCAGGCTGTCCAGCACGATCGTGCCGACCCCGACGTCGACGGCGCGGTCGATCTCGGCGAGCGACTTGTTGTTGCCGTGCAACCCCAGGCGCACCGGGTCGACGCCCGCCGCGAGGGCGACGGCGAGCTCACCCCCGCTGGCGACGTCGAGATTCAGGCCCTCGGCGATCATCCAGCGGGCGACCTCCGTCGTGAGGAGCGCCTTCGATGCGTAGTACACGGTCGCCTGCGCACCGTGGGCGCCGAACGCCGTGGCGAAGGCCTCGCGCGTGCGGGATGCACGCGCTCGGGCATCCGCCTCATCGACGACGTAGAGAGGAGTGCCGTGCTCGGCGGCCAGGGCCGTCGCGCTCAGACCCCCGATCTCGAGGGCCCCGGCACCATCGCGCCGCGCGGTCGACGGCCACAACACGGGGTCGAGCACGTTCGCATCGGCCGGGCGCGTGAGCCACAGCGGAGCGAGCGGGTTATCGAGCACGGGTAGCACCTCACGGACGAAACTGGCATGTGTTGTGAGGCGAGCGAACCCGGATTGGTCCCTGAAGCCACCCCCAGTCTACCCGGGTCACACGGGGCGCTGCCCGAGAGCTCAGTCGCAGCTGCCGCGCTGCGAGAAGCCCGGCCCGCCCAGCGCGGTCTCCTCCGCCGTGAGGACAACGACGAGCTGCGTATCACCCACCTGCACGGCAGTGAGCCTCAGAGCGGCCGGCAACAACTCGGCCACGCAGAAGTCGCGCGGCTGCAGCAGCGGGTCCACGACCGCGCCGAATTGCGACTGGAGAGCCGCGACGTCGATGCTCTGGCCGTTGAACTCGACACTGCGCGGCGTGAACGCCAGTCGACCGTCATCGACCGAGGGCTGCACCCCGACGACGAGCGAGAACTCGACGCCGAACAGCTCAAACCCGGTGCCGAACCGAATCTCGCGGTTGTCGAGCTCAATATCGCGCACGACCGTGCCGGCGAGGAAACCCGAGAGACCGGCGAGGTCACCCTCGGCGACACGGTAGACGGCCTGCAGTCGTTCCGTGGGCTGCTCCAGATCGAGGGGCACCCCCGAGGCGATGAGCTCGAGGTCGCCGCGCAGCTCGCCGACCGGCAACTCGGGCACGACGATCTCGACCCCGTCGAGCTCGCCCGAGACGGCCTGCGCGAGCACTGAGAAGCCCACGAAGGTCACCTCGACGGGGAAGTCGGGTTCGAGCTCGAAGACCTCCCGCACCTCGGTCGCGATGAGCAGCGTGCCCTGCTGGCGCGCGATCGACTCACCCACGAGCGCGGCCGCCACCACGGCGCCGAGCAGGGCGAGGACGACGCCGACCGCGATGATGATGCGCTTGCGCCTGCGAGAAGGGTGGCCAACCGTGTAGACCTCGACCTCGGTGGAACTCTGCTGAACAGTCGGCGCTGCGGGCTGCTCGTCGGAGCGCTCCTGAGCCTGCTCGTCGGCGTCGTCCTTCGGCTCGGTCACCCCTACATCCTCTCGGGTGCGGAGACTCCGAGCAATGAGAGGCCGTTGCGCAGCACCTGACCAGCAGCATTACTGAGCACGAGCCGGGCACCGTGCACGGGCGCCACCGGCTCGTCGCCCTGCGGGGCGACACGGCACGAGTCATACCACCGGTGGAAAGCCGCCGCGAGCTCCTCCACGTAGCGCGCCACCCGGTGCGGTTCACGCAAGGATGCCGACTGCGCGACGATGCGCGGAAATTCGGCGAGCACCCCCAGCAGGATGCTCTCCGTCTCGTGTGTGAGCAGGGCCGCATCGAAGGCCTCCGCCCCCACCCCTGCCGCGACCGCGTTGCGCGCCACCTGGTGGGTGCGGGCGTGCGCGTACTGCACATAAAAGACGGGATTATCGTTCGTGCGCTTCTGCAGCAGCTCGGGGTCCAACGTCAGCGGCGAATCGGCCGGGTACCGACCGAGCGAGTAGCGCAGAGCATCCGTACCGAGCCAGTCGCGCAGGTCGTCCAGCTCGATAATGTTGCCCGCGCGCTTGGAGAGCCGCGCACCATTGATGCTCACGAGCTGCCCGATGAGCACCTCGATGTCGCGGCCCGGGTCGTCGCCGGCGGCACCCGCGAGAGCCTTGAGGCGGTGCACGTAGCCGTGGTGATCGGCCCCGAGCAGGTAGATCGTGAGGCCGAAACCGCGATCGCGCTTCGACAGGTAATATGCCGCGTCGGCAGCGAAGTACGTGTAGACGCCATTGCCACGGCGGATCACGCGATCCTTGTCGTCGCCGAAGTCGGTCGTGCGCACCCAGATCGCGTCATCCTCGTCGAACACGTGGCCCTGAGCGCGCAAGCGATCGACGGCCTCGTCGATGGGGCTCGTGCCCGTCAGCGGATCGGGGGTGTGCAGCTGACGCTCGCTGAACCACACGTCGAAGTGCACGTTGAACAGCTCGAGCGACGACTGGATCTCGGCCAGCTGCCACGCATAGGCGAGCTCGCGCGCCACGAGGATCGCCTCGGGCCGGGGCAGCTCAACGAGGTCGGGACGCTCCACCAGGGCCCGCGTGCCGAGCGCGTCGACATAGGCACCCGGGTATGCGCCCTCCGGCGCCGGCTCACCCAGCGCGGCGGCGAGCACCGACTCCCCGAAGGTATCGATCTGCGCACCGGCATCGTTGATGTAGAACTCGCTCGTCACTGCCGCACCGGATGCCGCCAGCACGCGACGCAGCGAGTCGCCGAGAGCGGCCCACCGCGTGTGACCAATGTGCAGGGGGCCGGTCGGGTTGGCCGAGACGAACTCCAGGTTGATGACCTGGCCCGCCAGAGCGTCGTTACGCCCGTAGCCCTCCCCCGCCTCGACGATCGTGCGCGCGAGCTCGCCCGCGGCGCCCGCCTCGAGACGAATGTTGAGGAAGCCGGGGCCGGCAATCTCCACCGCGGCAACCCCCTCGAGGGCGAGGATGCCCGGCTCAAGGTCCTCCGCGAGCGCGCGCGGGGGCATCCCCACCCGCTTCGCCTGCTTGAGCGCGATCGACGTCGCCCAGTCCCCGTGATCGCGATTGCGGGGGCGCTCCAGAGCGACGTCGTCGACCGTGAGCGAAGCGGCGGCACCCGGCTCGCGTCGCTCGAGCGCGTCACGGACGACGGCGAGCAGAGAGGCGGCGAGCTGGTCGGGATTCACGACTGCCGATCCTATCGGGCGCGCCGCGGACCAGGCTGCGGGTGCGACGGCAGAATGGAGCGCATGGGGAGCACCCGGGGATCACGATCACTGCAGGCCACCACCGTCGTCGTCGCAGCACTTCTCGTCGCGGCGACAGGATGCGCCTCGGGTGATCGCGAGGCCGTTCCCAGCGCGAGCGAGGCGCCAGCCCCCTCCCTCAGCGCGACACCGAGCGCCTCGGCGCCCGCCAACGACGCGCCCCCGCCGGTCGACAGCGGTATCCAGAGCGTTCCCGTCGCCGCCACCTGCAGCGACCTGCTCGACCCGCAGAGCGTGTACGACTACAACCCCAACGTCGGCGTGGACCCGCAGTACTCGCCCACCGCCGTGGCGGCCACCGCGCTCGGCTGGGAGGGAGTCGCCTGCGGGCTGCTCAACCAGACGAGCAGCGAGCGGTACTCGTTCGCCGTCGCGCGCTTCGCCGCCGACAGCGCCGAGCGCGCGCAAGACGAGCTCGCCGCGGGTGCCAGCGCCGCGAGTGGAGTACCCGGAGACGCCTACTTCCGATCGTCCGACGGATCGGGCCGCATCGACATCTTCGTTCGCGACTACTGGATTGTCGCCGAGTCGGCGGCCTTCATCGAGGCGGCCGACGCCGCCGGTCTGCTCGGCGGTGTTGTGGACGCGCTGCCCTGACGCCCGCGCCGTTGCACGGATCCCGGCACCGGTGACGCAGCAGGGCTCACGGCACCATCCACCCCAGCACCGGCAGCGACTGCAGCACGATGAGGATCGTGATGAGCGCGAGCAGCCCGAGGCTCCACGGCAGAAGCCGACGCAGCAGGGTGCCCTCCGAGCCGGGCAGACCCACCGCCGCCGCGGCCACCGCCAGATTCTGCACCGACAGCATCTTGCCCAGCACACCGGCCGACGAGTTCGCTGCAGCCATGAGCACGGGCGGCAGTCCGACCTGCTCCGCAGCCGCGACCTGCACGGGGCCGAACAGCACGTTCGAGGAGGTGTCGGAGCCCGTGAGAGCCACACCGACCCAGCCGATGATCGGCGACAGCACGACGAAGAACCCCCCGGCGGAGGCGAGCGCCACACCCAGCGTCGTCGCCTGACCCGAGAGGTTCATGACGTAGGAGAGGGCGAGCACCGCCGTGACCGTCACGATCGTCCACCGCAGCTGCTGCAGAGTCGCCCCGTAGGCCCGCAGGGCGAGACCGGCACTCACGCGGTAGAGGAGCACGGTGAGGATGCCGGAGAGGAAGAGCAGCGTGCCCGTCGCCCGCAGGGTGTCCCAGTGCATGACCTGCGCAGCCGCCGGTGCACCCTCCGCCGTCACGACATCGAGGCCGGGCCAGAGAAAGCTAACCGTGCCGACCGCGTCCAGCCAGTCCTTCACCACGGGAATCTGCGCGACCGAGAAGACGGCCATCACGAGCGCATACGGCGCCGCCGCCAGCAGCGTCTCTCGCCACGGCGGTCGAGGGATCGCCGGCGCAGTTGCGTCGACGGCTCCGTTCATGCCCACCAGCTCGGTCGGCTGCCACACGCGCAGCATGACCAGCACGGCGATGATCGTCGCGACAGCGGCCACCACATCGGTCAGTTCCACCGCGAAGAAGTTCGACGTCACGTACTGGGCGATTGAGAACACCAGGCCCGCCAGCAGTGCCACTGGCCACGTTTGGCGCAGCCCGCGCCGACCATCCACCAGAAAGACCAGGATGAGGGGCACCAGCACGGCGATGAACGGAGTCTGGCGACCCGCCATGGACGCCAGCTCGTCAAGGGGCAGGTCGGTGACGCCGGCCAGCGCGATGACGGGGGCCGCCAACGCCCCGAAGGCCACCGGCGCCGTGTTGGCGAGAAGCGACACGAGTGCAGCCCGCAAGGGTGCCATGCCCGCCGCCAGGAGCATCGCCGCGGAGATCGCCACCGGCGCCCCGAATCCCGCCAGCGACTCCAGGAGTGCCCCGAAGCAGAAAGCGATGAGAATCGACAGGATGCGCAGATCGTCGCTGACCGAACGGATCGCGCGACTGAAGACCTCGAACCACTGCGTCGCCACGGTGAGCCGGTAGATCCACAGCGCGTTGACGAGAATCCAGAGAATGGGGAACACGCCGTAGAAGGCTCCCGCCGCGGCCGCGCTCAGCGCCTGCACCGGCGGCATGTTCCAGCCGACCACGGCCAGCACGATAGAGGAGCCCAGTGCCGCGATCGCGGCGAAGGGCGCACGTACTCTGAAAGCGCCCAGCAACAGGAACAGCAGCAGCAGGGGCAGGCTCGCGGCGACGGCCGAGAGGGCCACAGACCCGAACACAGGGTCGATCTCTTGTTCGAACACGAAAGCTCACGCTGACACGCCGCTCGCCCACCGGCAAGGGGCCGGAACAGATTGGGGCCGAAGGTCCCGACGAACGCTCTCCACGCTTAGGAGAGCTCGATCAGGTCGTCCTCCTGTTCGAGGCGCCCACCCTCGGCGCGGGCGTGCACCCGAATGCTGCGCAACGTCAGCGACGAGCCGTCGTTCGCGAGAAACGCCGTGTCAGCGGCATCGCGCCCTGTCGCAATGCGCAGCATCTCGTTCCGCGGAGCGAGACCCGTGGCATCGAGCACCCACCATCGGCCGCCGACCGCGACCTCCACCACGGCATGAAAGTCCATCGGCACCAGCTGCGGAGCGTAGACCGAGACCACCCGAGCCGGAAGATCAGTCGATCGCAGCAGGCCCGCGAGCAGGTGAGCGTAATCGCGGCAGACCCCCTGGCCGGTGTCGAGCACCTCGGGCAGGCCATCCGTCGCCGTCGTGGCCCCCGGTGCGTACTCCAGCACGTCGGCCACCATCGTGCGCGCAGCCGTGAGCCGATCAAGCGGAGGCATCGCCGTCAGCGCCTCAACCTCGGCTGCATCCACGAGAACGCCCGCCAGGAGATCCGACTGCACGAAACGGCTGGGGCGAACATCCTCAATCAGATCAATCGGCGCCACCGCGGCAGCCTCGGCTCGGCCGCCCACGACCGCGTCATACCGCACCTCGAGCTCGCCCGCGGGAGCATCCGCACAGTGCCATCGCGTACCCGCACGACCCACGACCTCGTGGACAGAGAGAGGGCGTCCCTCCACCTCCACGGCAAGAGACTCCGTGATCTCCAGCCCTGTCGAGCGCGCCACCGCGACCGCCAGCACGATGCCGGTGGGCTGCCCCACCGTCGCCCGCAAGGCGCAGCCGACCGTGCGCAACATCGCCGGGCGTGAGGGGATGGTCATGCGCACATGGTGACACGGAAGCCGGTACGCTGGAGCCATCCCGCCTCCGTAGCTCAGGGGATAGAGCGCCAGTTTCCGGTACTGAAGGTCGCAGGTTCGATTCCTGTCGGGGGCGCGCAATGTTTGCTGGTTGCGCCGCCGCTCCTGCGGCGCAACGTCCGCTACCGCGGTGCGAGCGCGGTCTCACCGCTCACGCTGATCTTGTGCGCCGCCGCTCCTGCGGCGCACTCCTCGCTCCGCGTCACGAGCGCGGTCGCGACGCTGCGCGCCTCTGGGCGAGGTTGCCCGTCACGCGATCGGGTCGAGGCCGATTACTGCCTATTGCGGTTGCGTCGACGGATCTCGCTCGGGGCACGACCGCCGAGGAACGACTTCGAGGAGTCGACGAGAAAACCCTGGCGTAGCGCCTGACGTCCGATGAGCATCCGAAAGCCCATCTCATCGCGATTGGTCAGCGTCATCTCCGCGTCGATCAGTCGGCCCAGAATCTGGATGCTCATCATGACCACGATGCGCTCCTCGGAGTGCCCCGATGAACTGCGCACGCGACGACGATCGTGCACCGGGCATTCGACGACGACCGCGTCTTTGCCCGACTCCTGCCAGGGCTGCACACGAAAGCGCACCCGCTCGGTCGCGCCCTCCCCGAAGACCGTGACATCGTAGGCATGCACCGATGAGCTGCGGGCGCCCGTGTCGAGCTTGGCCTTGATCCAGGGCACCCCCGCGCTGGGCAGGCTCACCCACTCCCGCCAACCCGCGACCATGCTTGACTGGCCCTTTTTCGTCACACGACCATCCTCCCAGGGAACCTCATGAAACTCGGAATCCTCTCGCGTGCACTGAACTCGTACTCCACCCAGCGTCTGCGCACCGCGGCGATCGAGCGCGGACACGACGTCAAGGTGCTCAACACGCTGAGGTTCGCCATCGACCTCTCGGGCGACGAGCCGGACCTGCAGTTTCGCGGTCGCCCGCTCTCGACCTACGACGCGGTGCTGCCGCGCATCGGCAACTCGATCACCTACTTCGGCACGGCCGTCGTGCGGCAGTTCGAGCAGATGGATGTCTTCACCCCCAACACCGCGAACGGCATCAGTACCGCGCGCGACAAGCTGCGGGCGACGCAGGTGCTCTCACGGCACGGCATCGGGATGCCCGCCACCGCTTTCGTGCGCAACCGCGCCGATGTGCGCCCCGCCATCGAGCGCGTGGGCGGCGCCCCCGTCGTCATCAAGCTCCTCGAGGGCACGCAGGGCATCGGAGTGATCCTGGCACCCCAGGTCAAGGTCGCCGAGGCGATCATCGAAACGTTGCACTCAACGAACCAGAACGTGCTTATCCAGCAGTTCATCTCCGAGAGCCGCGGGCGCGACATCCGTGCCCTCGTCGTCGGCGATCGCGTCGTCGCTGCCATGCGCCGGACGGCGGAGGGCGACGAATTCCGCTCGAACGTGCACCGCGGTGGCACAGTGGAGTCGGTCGATCTCTCACCCGACTACGTGCGGGCCGCGGTGCGCTCGGCTCAGATCATGGGCCTGCGGGTCGCCGGAGTCGACATGCTCGAGGGCAATGACGGCCCCCTCGTGATGGAGGTCAACTCCTCCCCCGGCCTGCAGGGCATCGAGCGAGCAACCAAGCTCGACGTGGCGGGCGCCATCATCGACTACATCTCACACGAGGTCGCCTTCCCCGACATCGACGTGCGGCAGCGACTCGCGGTCTCGACCGGCTACGGCGTGGCCGAACTGGTCGTGCACGCGGGCGCGGACGTGGTCGGCACAACGCTCGGCGAGTCGGGCATCCTCGACAAAGACGTGACCGTGCTGACCCTCAATCGCGGCGCGACCGTCATTCCGAACCCGCGCAGCAAGCAGGTACTGGAGGCCGGAGACCGACTGCTGTGCTTCGGCAAGATGGAGGAAATGCGCTCGATGACGCCCTCACGTCGCCGTCGTCGGGCCTCCGTGCGCACGCTGCCGAAGCAGCCGCCCGCCAACACCTGAGTCGCACCTACCGCGAGCGCGCACCCACCGCGTCGTCGCCGCTTACGTGGGCATCGAGAAACGCGTACAGCTCCTGATCGTCGACGCCCGGGAAGGTGCCGCTCGGCAGTGGCGACAGGATGTGCGCGTGCAGCTTCGCGCTCGTCCACGCCTTGCCCTGCCAACGCTGCGCGAGGTCCGTGGCCGGGTGACGGCAGCAGGCAGAATCAGGGCAGGTGGACTGCTCGCGGTTGGCCGTCTCACGACCGCGGAACCACTTGGCGTCGGCGAACGGCACCCCGACGGTGATGGAGAACTCGTCGTTCGCGCTCGTGGTGCCCGTCTGCGTCGACTCCCAGAACGTGCCCTCCGGGGTATCCGTGTACTGGTAGTACTCGGTCGTGCGATTCGTCCTGGTCATGGCGACGCGTGCGCTCCAGCGGCGACACACGAGCTGACCCTCGGTCGACCCGGTCACGTCAACCGGCAGCCGCAGGCCGTCGTTCTCGTACGCCTTGTAGACGGCACCGTCATCCCCCACACGCAAGAAGTGCAGCGAGAGATCGAGGTGGGTCGTCGCCAAGTTGGTGAAGCGCAGCGCGGCCGCCTCGTGCGTGACACCGAACGCGTCGCGAAAGTCTTCGACCGCGATGTTGCGGTCGGCCTTGGCCTGGGTGAGGAACGCCACCGACTGCTCGCGCGGCATCAGGCACGCCGCGGCGAAGTAGTTGATCTCGAGCCGCTGGCGCAGGAACTCGGCGTAGGTGGCGGGAACATCATGCTCGAGCAGTCGGTGCGCGATGGCCTGCAGCGCCATCGAGCGCAGGCCGTGACCGCCGGGGATGGAGGCGGGAGGCAGGTAGATGCGCCCGTTCTCGAGGTCGGTGACCGAGCGGGCCGAGTGGGGCAGGTCGTTCACGTAGACGAGGTCGAAGCCGAGCTTCGTCGCCATCAGTCCCACCTCTCGGTGGGTGAGGGCGCCACTGACGTGACCGGTCTCGGCGACCATCCGTTCGGCGAGCTCTTCGATCTCGGGCAGGTAGTTGTCTTGGGTGCGCATCTGCAGGCGCTGGACGGTATTGGCGCGGCGAGCCTCCTCGGGGGTGGCGATGGCCTGGCGTTCTCGCTCGAGGAGGGCGCGATGCAGCCCGACGAGGGATTCGAGCACGTCATCGGACATCGAGCGGGATGCGCGCACCAGGGGCAGACCGAGAGACGCGTAGTGCGCGCTGCGCTGCGCGCGATCCAGTTCGATCTCGAGGCCGGCCCGCGGTGAGGGCGGAGTCTCGTCGAGCAGATCGCCGACGCTCACCCGTAGAGCCTCCGCAATGGACGTCAGGAGGCTGATGCGGGGCTCGCGCCGACCGTTCTCCATGAGGGAAAGCTGGCTGCCCGCGACGCCTACCCGCTCGCCAAGCTGATCGAGAGTCAATCCAGCAGCGGTGCGGAAGTGCCGAAGACGCTGGCCCAGGGTGATGAGATCGCTCATGCCTTGACTATATCGAAAGAATCACGCTTATTTCGACCGCATGAGTCGATATCCCGTCTGATTAGCGCGCAGAATTGCAGTACTGGCCAGTTCTTGAGGAACCAGCCGCTGGCAGTCAACGTTTTGGAGACCATCATGACCCTCACGGATCACCGCATGCGCGACCACATCACGCGAACCGAGGGGTCTCGCTCTCTTCCCGATGGTGCCATCGCTGTCGGCATGGAGCGCCCGCAGGCGGTCGTCGAGTGGGTTGACGAGCTCTCGGCACTGCTGACGCCCGACGACGTGCACTGGGTCGACGGCTCGGCGCGCGAACGTCACGACATGTTGCAGGGCCTGGTCTCCAGCGGCACCATCCTGCAGCTCAACCCCGACCTGCGCCCGTACAGCTTTCTCGCACGCTCGGACGAGAGCGACGTCGCGCGCGTCGAATCGCGCACTTTCATCTGCTCGGCAGACCGTGACGATGCGGGCCCGACAAACAATTGGCGCGACCCGGTCGAGATGCGGGCCGAGCTGGACGAGCTGTTCTCAGGGAGCATGCGCGGTCGCACGCTCTACGTCGTGCCCTTCGCCATGGGGCCGATCGGCTCGCCGATGACGAAGTACGGCGTGCAGGTGACGGACTCCCCGTACGTCGTGGTGAGCATGGGCACCATGACGCGCATGGGAGATGCCGCCCTGGCCGCGATCGCTCGCGGAGCCGACTGGGTGCCCGCCGTGCACAGCGTGGGCGCTCCCCTTGCTCCGGATGAGCAGGACGTGCCCTGGCCGTGTAACGACACCAAGTACATCGTGCACTACCCCGAGACGCGCGAGATCTGGTCGTTCGGCTCCGCCTACGGCGGCAACGCGATCCTCCCGAAAAAGGCCTTCGCTTTGCGCATCGCCTCCGTCATCGCGCGCGACGAGGGCTGGCTCGCCGAGCACATGCTGCTCATCAAGGTGACCGCGCCCTCGGGCAAGGCCTACCACCTGGCCGGCGCCTTCCCCAGCGCGTGCGGCAAGACCAACCTCGCCATGCTGGCCCCGACCATTCCCGGGTGGAAGGTCGAGACGGTCGGCGACGACATCGCCTGGCTGCGCATCGGCGCCGATGGCCGCCTCCGCGCCATCAACCCCGAGGCCGGCTTCTTCGGCGTTGCCCCGGGCACGGGTCCCGACACCAACCGCACCGCCATCGACACGCTGTGGGGCAACACCGTCTTCACGAATGTCGCCCTGCGCGACGACGGCGACGTGTGGTGGGAGGGCCTGACCTCCACCCCGCCGGACCATCTCACCGACTGGCGAGGGGAGCCGTGGACGCCGGATTCCGGTCGGCCCGCCGCGCACCCGAACTCTCGATTTACCGTGTCCGCCCGACAGTGCCCGAGCATCTCGGACGACTGGGAGGACCCGGACGGCGTCGTGATCGACGCCATCATCTTCGGCGGCCGCCGAGCCAGCAACGTGCCCTTGGTGGTAGAGGCGCGCGACTGGGATCACGGTGTCTTCATGGGCGCCACGATCGCTTCCGAGCAGACGGCGGCCGCCGAGGGCACCGTGGGACAGTTGCGACGCGACCCGTTCGCCATGCTCCCGTTCGCGGGCTACAACATGGCCGACTACTTCTCGCACTGGCTCGACTTCGGCACGCGGCTTCGCCGGTCAGCACGGGTGCCGCGCGTGTTCCAGGTGAACTGGTTCCGCAAGGACGCCGACGGCTCGTTCCTGTGGCCGGGCTTTGGCGACAACGCCCGAGTACTGCAGTGGATGATCGAGCGACTCGAGGGCACCCAGCGCGCCGTCGAGACGCCGCTCGGATCCGTCCCCACCCCGGAGGGGCTCAACCTCGAGGGTCTCGAGATCAGCGACGAGCAGCTCGCCGAACTGTTCCGCATCGACCCCCAGGCGCTCGCGGCCGAGGCCGATGACATCGAAGCGTTCTTCGATACCTTCGGTCATCGTCTGCCGGCGGAGCTCTACCGGCAACTCGAGCGCCTGCGGTCTCGCCTCAGCGGCGGTTGAGCAGGAAAAGCAGGCCCGCGAGACTCACGGCGATCGCGACGAGGGTGACGAGAATGTTGCCGCTGATCGCGATCCACCCCAGAGTGGTGGCGACCCAGACGAGCGCCAACACGGTTGGCACGAAGAAGAACCAGCGCGCGCTGCCACGAGCGACGCCCTTCTGATACGTCACGATCGCGCCGATAATGCCGCCGATGGCGAGCAGAACCGCGCCGATAGTGCGCAGCTCGCCGGGCAGCGACACGCCCAAAGCACCGAGCAGAGGGACGAGCCCGAGCAGGAGGAACCCGAGCCCGAAGGCGACGAAGCCGATCTTGCCGAGCACCGAGCCACCGACAACGCCGTTGGAGCCGGTCTGACCGAAGGCCAGAAAAAAGCCGGAGACTCCCAGCAGCAGGAACGCGATGATCGTGAGCCAGGTCGTGACGTCGCCTCCCGAACCCGCGCTGGCCACCAGCAGAGCGATCAGCCAGGCGAGGCCGCCGGCGAGCATAGTTCCACCGCCGAAGAGTCTCCAGTTTGCCGAGTCTTTCCGAACACGTGCCATCATCAGGGCTCCTTCTGTCGCGGTGGCGCCGGCTCGGGGGTGGTCCGGCATCCGCGCCCAGCGTGGCAGGGATTCGCTCTCGCCGAAAGAGTCAGCGCTCGAACCGTGCCCCAACGTTCCGCGCCCGGTGTGTCTGAGAAGGTAGGCGCACCCTTCAGCCGACTGCGGAACGGGTTCGCGCTGGAGCGGGCCGAGACGTACGTGCGCCGGGCGATCGCCTCGGCGTATCTCGACCGCGGTCGGCGCGCCACACGGTGGCGGCGCATCGCCCACTTGCAGGCGCGCCCCGAGTCGGTGGAGCCTGCCGACGGGGACGTCGACCTGCACATCGATCTGCGTGCCCAGCTCGACCCGCTCAGCCCGCGCGAGCGAGCGTGCACCGTCTGGCGCTACTACGACGACCTCAAGGTCGATGACATCGCCAACCGGCTCGGCATCGCCGGCGTGCGGGTGATGGCACCAGGCTTACTGACCTCGGCCGATCACGCGGGTAGCGGCGACAACGAGCTCTCCACCACGGAGTGTGGCGCTGCCCAGGGTCCTGCAGCAGACCATGGCGAGAGCCCACGTGTCGCACAGGAGGGCCCGATCGTTCTGTGTGGACCGCAATTCTCCGTGCCGGATGACGCGGTCGACGTCGGCGTGACCATGACGGTGGACTTTCCGTCACGTGTCACGGGGGGGGTCGAGCCTGTGGGAGGAATCATGCGACTGACCACCACCGGCGACACCGTGGTGTCGGGTCTGGGGGAATATGCCCTCACCGCCACCGTCAGCCTGGTGCTGGACTCCTCGACCGAGAGCAGCGCGGTGATTGTCTCCGAACCGAGAGTTCTCACCGTCGAGCCCTGAGCCCAGACCGCACAGCACTCGACAGCGCGACATGCCGGATGGCTAGAATCGCGTCGCAACGCGACGACGCACGGTGCGATACGGCAAGCGGGTCGTTTGCGCTCCCCCACCACCCAGAACACGGAAGGCACGACCCGCACATGACGAAGCAATCGATCTTCGGGCGCATCGCCCAGCTCGCCAAGGCCAACATCAACGCTCTCCTGGATGCCGCGGAGGACCCGCAGAAGATGCTGGACCAAATGGTGCGCGACTACACCTCGAGCATCCAGGAGGCTGAGGCGGCCATCGCCCAGACCATCGGTAACCTGCGTCTGCTCGAGCAGGACTACGCCGAAGATGTCGCCTCCGCGCAAGACTGGGGCCGCAAAGCCGTCGCGGCGAGCGCCAAGGCTGACCAGTTGCGCGCGGGCGGCAACGCCACCGACGCTGACAAGTTCGACAACCTCGCCAAGGTCGCCATCGGCAAGCAGGTCGCTGCCGAATCGCAGGCGAAGGCCGCCGAGCCAACGATCGCCTCGCAGAGCGAGGTCGTCGACAAGCTCAAGAGTGGCCTCGAGGGCATGAAGGGCAAGCTCGTCGAGTTGCGCGCCAAGCGTGACCAGCTCGTTGCCCGCGCCACGATCGCGGATGCCCAGTCGCAGGTCATCGACGCGGTCAAGAGCATCGACATCATGGACCCGACGGGCGAGCTCGGCCGCTTCGAGGAGAAGGTGCGTCGCGAGGAGGCCAAGGTGCTCGGGCAGCAGGAGCTCGCCGCCTCGAGCCTCGACGCGCAGTTCGAAGCGCTCGAAGACGTCGGCGTGCAGGCCGAGGTCGAGGCCCGGCTCGCCGCCCTCAAGCAGGGCACCCCGCAGCAGGCGATCGATCAGTAGGGCATCCGGCGAGGGCAGCACCGACCTCGCCCGGGTCGGGGCTGCCGGTCGATGGCAGGGCGTCGACGCCGCTCGCGGACTCGCCATCGTCGGCATGATCGTCGCCCACACCTGGCCGCGCAACGGCAGCGAGGAGGAGTTGCTCGTCGACGGTCGACCCTCGGTGCTCTTCGTCGTCGTGGCGGGCATCGCGCTGGGGCTCGTGACCGCGCGCGCCGCGTCGGCCGCCCAACCGGCAGCGGCGCGAAGTCGGCAGCGGCGACGGCTCGCCGTGCGGGCGCTCATCCTGTTCGCCTTCGGTATCGCGCTGTGGGCGCTGCCAAGCGGCATCGCCATCATCCTCGACTACTACGGCGTGCTGTTCGTGCTCGCGCTGCCCCTGTTGTTCGCACCCCGCTGGGTGCTCGCCGTGGTGAGCGCGGCCCTGCTCGTCGCCGCGCCGCTCGCTCGAGACGCGATCGTCGCCGCGGGGCCCCCGAGCGCTGAGCCGTGGAGCAGCATCGTTGACTACCTGTTCACCGGCTTCTACCCCGCCGTGCTGTGGTTGCCGCTCATCGGGTTCGGTCTGCTCGCGACGCGAAGCGGACTCGAGCGGACGCGCACGAGGGTGGTGCTGCTGCTCGGCGGAAGCACCGCGAGTGTGGCGGGGTACGGTGCGGCAGCCGTGTTCCCGGCCGTCACGGCCGAAGACCACAGCGGCACGATCGCCGAGCTGCTCGGCGCGGGTGGGCTCGCCTTCGCCCTCGTGGGGGTCTTCCTGCTGGTGCTCGACCCTGCAGGGGGCGCGCCACGCGTGATCCGGGTAGCGCTCGCCCCCCTCACCGCGATGGGACGCGTGGCACTCACCGTCTACGTGGGGCACGTGCTGGTGATCGTGGCGCTGTCGTCGCTGGGCCCGGCGGGGCAGTTCTCGAGCCCCGTAGGTGAGACGCTCGCGGCCGCTCTCGTGGTCAGTGGCGTGCTCACCGGGCTCACGTGCACCGCACTACGCCGGCGCGGACCCCTGGAAGCGCTGCTGAGCGGCAGCGCGACGCTCGCTGGTGGCGCCCGCACGATTCCCTCCGAACGCTCGCGAGTGGAAGACTGACCTCATGGCAGCCCGCTTCATCGTCGTCCCGCAGTGGCAAGGCTCCGGCTCCGACCGCGCTATGCGCCTGGTCGAGGGCGCGGAGGCGATTCTGGCCGACCTTCCCGCCGCCGCGACCCAGAGCATCGACGTGCCGCTCGAGGCCGGTGACTCCGAGGGAACGGGCATCCACCGCTGGAGCTCGATCCGCCTTGTGCGCGAACGGCTCAGCATGGCGCTCGCCGAACACGAACCCGGGGCCATCGTGGTGGGAGGCGACTGCGGCGTGGAATACGCGAGCATCGACACCGTCGCCTCCCGGGGGCGAACCGTACTGCTGTGGGCGGATGCCCACGCCGACCTGAACTCGCCGCAGAGCTCGCCCAGTGGGGCGTTCCACGGCATGGTGCTGCGCGCGCTGCTCGATGACGGCGTCGTGGCGCCCGCGGACGTGCTGCTGCTGGGCGTGCGGGATCTCGACCAGGCCGAGGCTGACGCGATCGAGCAGTTCGGCCTGCGACGCGTGTCGCCGAGCGAGGTCGGCGCGGTGGTCGCCGAGCGTGCCAGCGAAGGCCCACCGGCGACCCTGTACGTGCACGTCGATCTCGACGTGCTCGATCCGGCCGAATTCACGGGCGTGGGCTTCCCCTCCCCGTTCGGTCTCACGGTTGCGGAGCTGTGCGACGCCGTGCGCGACGCACGGGCCGCTCTCGAGCTGGGCGGCGCAGGGCTGTGCGAGTACGCGCCGGCAACGCCGGGCGCGGAAGGCGAGGCCGCGGGCGACGACAGCGCGGCGATCCTGAGGATCATCGGAGCGATGACGCGCTGACCGCGCTGGCTCAGTAGCCTGACGTGCATGACTGAGAATCGCGTCACCGTCGACCGCGACGGCCACCTCCTGCTCATCGGCCTCAACCGCCCCGACAAGCGCAATGCCGCGGATGTCGCCATGCTCGAGCAACTCGCGCTCGCCTACGGTGAGCTCGATCGCGACGGGAGCCTGCGCGTCGGCGTCGTCTACGCCCACGGCGACCACTTCACGGGCGGGCTCGATCTCGCCGACGTCGCTCCGCGCATCGGGCCCGAGGGGCTCGCCATGGTGCCCGAGGGCGGCGTTCACCCCTGGGGCATGGATGGCACCCGCGTGCGCAAGCCGGTCGTGCTCGCCGTGCAGGGCACCTGCCTCACCCTCGGCGTCGAGCTGGCCCTCGCCGCCGACATCACCGTCGCGGCCTCCGACACCGTCTTCGCCCAGCTCGAGGTCGCGCGCGCGATTCTGCCCTTCGGCGGGGCGACGACCCGCTTCGCCGCCGCGGCGGGCTGGGGTAACGCCATGCGGTGGATGCTCACCGGCGACCGCTTCGACGCCGCCGAGGCGCACCGCATGGGCCTCGTGCAGGAGGTCGTGGAGCCGGGCCAGCAGCTGGTTCGTGCCCGCGAGCTCGCGGCGCGCATCGCCGCCCAGGCGCCTCTCGCCGTCCAGGCGACTCTCGCCAACGCCCGTCTCGCGGTGCGGCAGGGCGAGGCGGCTGCCGAAGCGCGCCTGCCCCGTGAGCTGGTCGCCCTCGCACAGTCTGAGGATGCTCGCATCGGCATGCAGGCCTTCCTCACCCGCACCGAGCCCGAGTTCGTCGGGCGGTGACACCGTGCGCCCGATGACGACGATCGCCACGACCGACCTCCTCGAGGCAGACGCCTACGACCTCATCGTGATCGGGGCGGGCGCCGTCGGCGAGAACGTCGCCGATCGTGCGGTGCAGGGCGGCCTGAGCGTGCTCATCGTCGAGGATGAGCTCGTGGGCGGCGAGTGCTCCTACTGGGCCTGCATGCCCTCCAAGGCGCTCCTGCGCTCGGCGAGCGTGCTGCGGGCCGCGCACCAGGTGGGCGGCGCGCGGGAGGCGGTCACAGGAGACCTGGATGCTGCCGCTGTCCTGGCACGCCGCGATACATTCACGAGCCACTGGGATGACTCCGGGCAGGTGCGCTGGCTGCAGAAGGCGGGTATCGCCCTCGCCCGGGGCCGCGCGCGACTCGACGGCGAACGCCGCGTCGTCATCGAGGGTGCCGAAGGTGACCTCCGCACGGTGACCGCGAGCCACGCCGTCGCGATCTGCACGGGCAGCAGCGCCGCCGTGCCGGGCATCCCAGGGCTGGCCGAAGCACAGCCCTGGACCTCGCGAGAGGTCACGAGTGCCGAATCGGTGCCCGAGCGCCTCGCGATCATCGGCGGCGGGGTCGTCGGGTGCGAGATGGCGACCGCCTTCACCGCGCTGGGCAGCACAGTGACCCTGCTGAGCCGGGGCGACCTCCTGACGGGGGTCGAAGAGTTCGCCGGCCAGGCAGTGGCCGAGCGACTGCGCGCCGACGGCGCCGAGGTGCTCACCGGCGTGAGCCCCGAACGCGTTGAGCGGCTCGACGACGCCACCGTGCGACTCACTCTGGCCGAGGGGCGCGAGGTGCTCGCCGACGAAATCGTCGTCGCCACCGGTCGCACCCCCGGCACCGCCGACGTCGGGCTCGACAGCGTGGGCCTCGAGCCGGGCAGCTGGATCACCGTGGACGACACCCTGCGCGCACTGGACGAGCAGGGGCGCGCCATCGAGTGGTTGTACGCGGTGGGCGACGTCAACCAGCGCGCGCTGCTCACCCACCAGGGCAAGTACCAGTCGCGGGCGGCGGGTGACGTGATCGCGGCGCGCGCGAGCGGAGCATCCGTCGATGACGCACCCTGGGGCGTGCACGTGGCCACAGCCGACCACGACGCCGTGCCGCAGGTCACCTTCACCTCCCCCGAGGTCGCGACCGTGGGGCTCACCCTTGCGCAGGCGCGCGAACAGTACTCGCAGGTGCGCGCGGTCGACTACGAACTCGGCTACGTCGCCGGCGCAAGCGTGCACGCCGACGGATACCGCGGCACCGCGCGCATGGTCGTCGACGAGGGGCGCGGGGTCGTCGTCGGCTTTACCGTGGTCGGGGACGACACGGCCGAACTACTGCATGCCGCGACGATCGCCATCGTCGGCGAGGTGCCCCTCGATCGGCTCTGGCACGCCGTGCCCGCGTATCCGACGATGAGCGAGATCTGGCTACGACTGCTCGAGCAGTACGGCAGGCCCGACCCCGCGCGGTAGCGCCATGCGGTTCGTGCGGGCGGTGCTGGCGGTGCTGGCGGTGCCCGGGTACTGGCTCGTGACCGGGCTCGCGGTCGTGTGGGGTGCCGTGCTCGGGTGGTTCCGCATCGAGCGCCGCGGCGGCGTCATCGTCTGCTCGGGCCTGCCCCGATGGGCCTTCGGGCGCGGCGGCACGACGATCGGCGCCGTGTACCTCACGGGCGACAACCTGGGTGACGCCGTTCTGCGGCACGAGGCCGTGCACCGGGCGCAGTGGCGCCGGTACGGGCTGGCCTTCATTCCGCTCTATCTGGCGGCGGGGCGCGACCCCACTCGAAACCGCTTCGAAATCGAGGCGGGGCTCGAGGATGGCGGCTATGTGCGCCACTCGGCGCCGCCCAGCGTCACCACTGCCGAGGGTGATGCTGCCCCGGGTTCGCGCGCTCCCACTGGGCGGCGAGCGCGAGCAGCGCGGCCTCCCCGCCCGGCCGGCCAATGAGCTGAACGCCCATCGGCAGTCCCGGTGTCGGCGAGTCATCGGCCGTGAGCCCGATCGGTACGGTGAGTGCAGGGAGGCCGGTGACGTTGACGAAGCTCGTCCACGGCGTGTACTGAACCTGCTGCGCGAAGTTGCGCTCGGCGTCCTGCGCGTCGAACCAGCCGAGCGGTCGAGGTGTCATCGCCAGCGCGGGGGTGACCACCATATCGACGGTCGAGAGTCGTCGGATGACGCGACGTTCGAATCCGGTGAGCCACGCGAGCGCTTCGGTGAGCGCCGTCGCGGGCAGGGCCCGTCCCTGCGACACGAGCCACGCGGTGAGGGGCTCCAGCTGCGCGAGCTCATCCGGCGTGTGCGCAGGAATGCCCGCGGCACCCGCCATCCACACGGTGCGGAAGTGCCGCGCGTAGTCGGGCTCCGGCTCGAGGGTGAGCTCGTCGATGCCGTGCCCAAGCCGCGCGAAACCGGCGAGGGCGGTGTCGAGGGCTGCCCGTGCTTCTGGTTCGAGCACGAGCTCGGTGAAGCCCTGCCACGGGGAATCGGTGAGAACTCCCAGCTGGAAGCGGCCCTCGCCCCGCACGGCAGCGGCCAGGAACGGCCCCTCGTGCGGGGAGGGGGCGCGCGTCGCGAACTCCCATGGCCCGGCACCGACGAGCGCGTCGAGCATGAGTGCCGCGTCGGCGGCGGTGCGCGCAAGGGGGCCGGGGACGACGAGACCAGCAAGGCGGTCGAGACCGCTGCCGGAAGGAACGCGCCCGCGAGAGGGCTTGAGCCCGACGAGGCCGCACGCGGCCGCCGGAATCCGGATGCTCCCGCCGCCGTCCGAGCCCGGTGCGACGGGCAGCAGCCCCGCGGCCACGGCGGCCGCGGCACCGCCACTCGAGCCTCCCGCCCCTCGGTCGAGCGAGTAGGGGTTGCGGGCGGGTGGTGCCACGAGGCTCTCGGTGTACGAGGGCATGCCGAACTCGGGTGCGGCGGTCGTTCCCAGGCTGATCGAGCCGGCCGCATCCAGGTGCTCGACGAGTTCGTCGGACGTGTCGGGCACATAATCGGCGAACAGGCGCGAGCCAAACGTCGTGCGCTGCCCCGCGCGCGGCACGAGCTCCTTGTCGGCGATGGGCAGGCCCCACAGGGGCGCGGTGCGGGCGACGTGATCGTCCAAGGTGTCGGCACGCAGCCGCGCGCGGTCGGCCGCGACGACCGTCAGGGCGCCGAGCTGCGGGTTGAGCCTTGCAACGCGTTCCAGGTAGTGGTCAACGAGTTCCCGCGGGGAGACCCTGCCGGAGTGCAGCCACTCCCACTGCTCGAGAGCGCTCAGATGATGGAGTTCGAACACGTGCCCGAGCCTACGCGGCGCCCCGGGTATCGATTCGGCAACGAACGCGACGCACCCGCGCCGCCAGCGGCATCAGGGCATTCTGAGGTCGACTCGGACTGCTAGATTCACGCCCAACCACCCACCGAGTTGATTCCCAAGGAGTTCCATGTCGCAGCGACGCTCTTCGATGCGGTCCCGAGTGCTGAGCGGTGCCGCGGCCCTCGTTCTCATGGCGGGCCTGAGTGCGTGCGCCCCCGAGGAGGAGCCGGTCGAGGAGCCCACCGTGGTTCCTGAGGAGCCGGTGGAGCCCGAGCCCGAGCCCGAGCCGGAACCGGAGCCCGAGGCCTTCTCGATGCCGTCGTCGTGCCTCGACATCTTTCCGCAGTCGCGTCTCGACAACCTCTCGAGCCAGGATCTTGAACTGCTCGGTGGCCCGGGCAGCGACGAGGGCGACGACGCGTTCTTCGACCCGACGCCCGAGCAGTTGGTCGGTGGCATCAGCTGCATCTGGGCTGACCCGGACGGCGACATCGCCGATCTGCTCATCAGTGTCGCGCCACTGAGCGCCTCCACCCGCCCCGGGGTCGTCAACGACCTCACCGCACAGGGCCTCAACGAGGGCACGGGTGATGACGGCGTCATCACCTACTCGCAACTGGGCGATGAGCAGGGCGCGCCCGCGATCTACAACGAGATCGCCGACGACAGCTGGATCTCGGTCATCAGTGCGTTTGGAGGCCAAGTCTTCTACGACGAGGCGGTTGAGTTCGCGATCGAGATCCGCGGCGAGGTCTACGAGTAGAGCGGTCGGCGGGCGCTCAACGGCGTATCCTTGCGCGGCGCCAGCGACTTCTGCAGCAGGACAATCCCCAACCAGCGGTCAAACTTGTAACCCACACGCCCCATCGCCCCGGTCTGGCGGAAGCCAAACCGCTCGTGCAGGCGAATGGATGCCTCGGCACCTTGATCGGCGATGACCGCGATGATCTCCCGCACCCCGGCCTCCTGCGAGCGGTCCATGAGCTCGCGCAGCAGTGCCGTGCCGAGCCCCTTGCCCGTCGAGGCCGGGCCGAGGTAGATCGAGTTCTCGACCGTGTAGCGGTAGGCGGCCTTCTCCTTCCACGGGTACACGTACGCGAAGCCCAGCACCTGGTTCGTCGGTGACACGGCGACGACGAACGGGTAGCCGAGCTTGTGCACGTGGGCGAACTTGGAGCGCAGACCGCGCAAGGTCCAGCGCTTCTCGTCGAAGGTCACGGTGCTGTTGGCGACGTAGTGATTGTAGATCTCACGGATGTGCGGAAGGTCGGCCTCGGTCGCGGGGCGCACGCTGAAGGCGAACTGCGGCTGCGGAGCAGGCGCGGGGCGCAGATGCCGCGGCAGTCGACGTCGGGGTTGGTACTCCTCCTCCAGCACGTGTTCAGCCTACGACGGCACGGCCCAGTTGATGCCGGAGGCGCCCTGGGAGTCGAGCGCAGCGTTGGCGCGACTGAAGGGGCGCGAGCCGAAGAACCCGCTGCGAGCCGACAGCGGGCTCGGGTGGGCGCTCGCGATGACGGGGGTGTCGCCGAGCAGCGGCGTGAGCGATTGGGCATCCCGCCCCCAGAGGATGGCGACGAGCGGACCGCCGCGGGCGACGAGGCTGCGGACGGCGTGCTCGGTGATGCCCTCCCATCCCTTGCCGCGGTGCGAGGCGCTCGCGCCGGCGCGCACCGTGAGCACGCGGTTGAGCAGCATGACCCCCTGAGCCGACCAGGCCGAGAGGTCGCCGTGCTCGGGCGGAGTGATGCCCAGGTCGTCGTGCAACTCGCGGTAGATGTTGGCGAGACTGCGCGGCAGTGGGCGTACCGCCCGGTCGACCGCGAAGCTCAAGCCGATCGGGTGGCCCGGCGTCGGGTAAGGGTCCTGCCCCACGATGAGCACCCGCACCTCGGCGAGCGGCGTCTCGAATGCGCGCAGCACCGCGGGCCCCGCCGGCAGGTATGGCCGACCGGCGGCGACCTCCTCGCGCAGCCAGTGCCCGAGCGAGGCAACCGTCGGGGCAACGGGCGCGAGCGCCTCGGCCCAGTCGGGGGCTACCAGCTCGGTGAGGGGTCGTGGCGTGCTCATGCGATCACGCTAACGGCATGCTGCCGCAGAGGGGGATGCCGCACGCTAGCATCGCCGCATGGCAGAGTTGCTGCGCGGAAAGTCGGGCGCCATCACCTTCGGGCTCGTCGGGTACTTGTTCTTCGTCGAGTTCGTGAGCGGGATCCTGCAGGGGTACTACATTCCCCTCATCCCCGACCTCGTGCGATACCTGGGCATCACCGACCCCGACTTCAACTGGTTCGAGGCTGCGCAGCTGCTGCTGAGCGCGCTCGTCGTGCCGATTCTCGCCAAACTCGGCGACATGATCGGGCACAAGAAGGTGCTGCTCATCTCGACCGTGCTGACCGCCGGAGCGAGCTGGTGGCTCGTCTTCGCTGCCGACTTCTGGAGCTTCCTGTTCGCGTGGGCCCTGCAGGGTTTCTACGTCGTGTGGCTGCCGCTCGAGGTCGCGCTCATCTTCGACCGGGGGCGCAAGGAGCGCACCGGTGCGTCGCAGACCCGGCGCGCGGCGGGCCTGCTCGTGGTCGCCCTCGAGGCAGGCGCCATTGCCGGGGCTCTCGGCGGCGGCCGACTGTTCGAGGCCTTCGACGGCAACGTTCCCCTCGCGCTATCGATCCCGGCGGCGGCGACCACCGTGGCCTTCTTCGCCATCCTGTTCGGGGTGCCCGAGTCGACGCCCATACCCGGGCGACGACTCGACACGGTCGGGTTCGTGCTGCTCACGATCGCGCTGCTCACGATCACGAGCGGTCTCACCTTCTTGCGCATCAACGGGCCCGAGGCGTGGTGGGTATACCTGCTCATGGCTGTCGGCATCTTCCTGCTGCTGCCCTTCGGGCGCTGGGTGCTGAAGCACCCCGACCCCGCGATCGACCTGCGCGTGCTGCGGCAGCGCACAATGTGGCCGATCCAGCTCATCGCCGGCCTGCTCGGTATCAGCATCCTGGGTGCGCAAGCGCCCTTGAGCACCTTCGCCGGTACCGACCCCGCGGGCGGCTACGGCCTGGGGCTCAGTTCGGCGGCGATCTCGAACATCATCGGCGCCTACCTCATCGCCATGATCGTCGGCGCCCTGCTGTTCCCCGTGATCTCGAACCGCACGACGCCGCGCATCGCGCTCATCGTGGGCACGAGCTTCATCGCCGTCGGGTACCTCATGTTCCTGCCGTTCAACGCGACTCCCCTGCAGGTGACGATCAACATGATCGTGGCGGGTATCGGTTCGGGTGCCCTCGTCGCGGCACTCCCCGCCGCCGCTTCCGCTGCCGCTCCGCTCGGGCAGACGGGCATTGCCGCTGGCCTCACCAACACGACGAAGACCATCGGCGGCTCGTTCGCCTCCGCGGTGTTCGCGGTGGTACTCGTCTATGCGGGCGGCCAGGCGCTCGTCGAGACGGCGGGCACCTACGCCGGCTACCTGACGGTGTTCGCCATCTGCGGTGGCTCGGCGCTCGTGAGCGCCTTCCTGCTGCTGTTCGTGCCGAAGCTGGCCTTCAGCGACGACGTCGTCGCTGAGCAGAACGAGATAGTTACGGCGCCGGCGCCTCGCGCGGCCGCAGCGGACCCCGAGTGAGCTTGTGCTGCGCCGACTGGGCGACCGGGCGCATCGTGATCTCGTCGAGGTTGATGTGGTCGGGTAGCGCGAGTGTCTGCACGATCACGAGGGCGACATCGTCGGCCGTGAGCGGGTTCTCGACACCCTCATAGAGGCGAGCGGCCCGCTCAGCATCGCCGCCAAGTCGGTTCAGCGTGAACTCATCGGTGCGCACCATGCCGGGGGCGATCTGCACGACGCGGATCGGCTCGCCCGCGAGCTCGAGGCGCAGGGTGTCCATCATGGCGCGCAGCCCGAACTTCGACGCCGCGTAGCCGCCCCCGCCCTCGTAGGTGCGCTGACCGGCGGTCGAGGTGACGGCAACCAGGTCGGCACCACCGCGTACTTGCGCTCCCTCGCGCAGCAGCGGCAGCAGTGCCGCCGCGACCCTCTGAGCACCGAGCACGTTGACCTCGAACATGCGCGCCCAGTCCGCCGGGTCCGCCGCCTCGACGGGGTCCACTCCGATCGCTAGGCCCGCGTTGAGGATGAGTGTGTCGACCGGGGTGCCGGTCTCGCGCGCCTCGGCGGCGAGCGCCGCCCGCAGCGCCTCCACGTCGTCGGCGTTGGTGACGTCGACAACGCGCGTCGAGCATCCCGTCTCGGCGGCGAGGTCAGCGAGCCGGTCGGCTCGCCGTGCGATCGCGAGAACCTGCCAGCCCTGCGCTCGCAGGCGGCGCACCGTCGCCGCGCCGATTCCTGAACTGGCCCCGGTCACCACTGCATACCTGGATGTCATGCACCCACGCTAGCCCGCGCGCTCGTAGGCTGGCCGCCATGACTCTCTCAGCCTCGAGTTCGGCGACCCCGCCCGCCGCTGACGCCAGCCGCCCCCGCGTGCCCCTGTGGGACAACGCACGATTCATCGCCATCACCCTCGTCGTCGCGGGGCACGCCATCACCCGCATGACGGGCGAGTTGGATGCCGCGCTCATCATCTACCTGCTGATCTTCTCGTTCCACATGCCGCTCTTCGCGCTCATCAGCGGGTACTTCTCGCGCTCCGGCGCGCCCACCACAGCGCAGCTGCGCCGCGTCATCACCGACATCATCGCGCCGTACCTGATCTTCGAAACGATCTGGTCGATCGTCCACAGCATCGGGGCAGGCCGCGTGACGCTCAACCCGACGACCGCCTCGTGGACGCTGTGGTTCCTGCTCGCCCTCGGCATCTTCCGGCTCGTTCTGCCGTACCTTTCGCAGCTGCGCTGGCCGCTCGCCTGGGCCATTGCGCTCTCGGTGCTCGTGGGGTACTGGCCCAACGTCGACACGACCTTCTCGCTCTCGCGTGCGCTCGGCATCCTGCCCTTCTTCGTACTCGGCTGGCAGCTCAAGGAGTGGGGGATCGCCGAGCGGTGGCGGGAGGCGACGGTGCACACCACGCTCGTGCGCATCATCGCCGCGAGCATCCTCACCGCGTGGGCGACCGTGCTCGTCGTCGGCATCGAATACTGGCGCGCAGTCGACCTGCGCCTGTGGTTTTTCTACGTCGGCTCGTACGACGATCTGGGGATGGGCGGCCCCGAGGCGGTCGTGGTGAGACTGGCCCTGCTCGCCCTGGCCACGCTGCTGTCCCTGTGCGTGTTCGTGCTCGTGCCCCGCGGGCAGACCTGGATGTCGGCCTTCGGTCAGGCGACCATGTACGTCTATCTGTTGCACACCTTCGTGCTCTACCCGCTGCGCGAGTCGGGGCTCATCGGCGGCGAGAACTCGTCGCTTCTGTTGCTCGTCGGTCTGCTGCTGGCCTCGATTCCGCTCACGGTGGTGCTCGCGAGTAGGCCCGTGCAGCGCCTCATGCGGCCACTCGTGCAGCCGAGGCTGACATGGCTGCTCGGCAGGGAGGCGCCACCGGCTCGCTGACACCGGCACGCTGCCCGCCGCGCCGCGCCACGCCACGCGGGCGCGAGGTTACTCCGTGTGTCGTCGGGCGTTGACCGGGTATGCGTGGTGTCCGTACTGTCGCAGACACCATCAACTGCGAGGAGTGCGGTCATGACCGACAGCTGGAAGTTCGAGACGCTGCAAATTCACGCGGGCGCTCAGCCTGACCCGACGACGAACGCGCGTGCGACACCCGTCTACCGCACCACGGCTTACGTCTTCAACGACGCCGACCACGCGAAGAACCTGTTCGCGCTCGCCGAGTTCGGCAACATCTACACGCGCATTCAGAACCCCACGCAGGATGTCGCCGAGCAGCGCGTTGCCGCTCTGGAGGGCGGCACGGCAGCGCTGCTGGTGTCGTCCGGGCAGTCAGCGACGACCTACGCCGTGCTCAACGTCGCTCAGTCGGGCGACCACATCGTGTCGTCGTCGAGCGTGTACGGCGGCACCTACAACCTCTTCATGTACACCCTCGCCAAGCTCGGCATCGAGGTCACGTTCGTCGAGAACCAGGACGACTCTGAGGAGTGGCGCGCGGCGATCCGCCCGAACACGAAGCTGCTGTTCGGCGAGACAGTCGGCAACCCCAAGGTCAACATCCTCGACATCGAGAAGGTCGCCGGCGTTGCGCACGAGGCGGGGCTGCCCCTCATCGTCGACAACACGATCGCGACCCCCTACCTCATCCGACCCCTCGAGCACGGCGCCGACATCGTCGTGCACTCAGCCACCAAGTTCCTCGGCGGGCACGGCACCGTCCTCGGCGGCTTCATCGTCGACGGGGGAAAGTTCGCGTGGTCGGAGAACACCGAGAAGTTCCCGGGCCTCACCGAGCCCGACCCCTCGTACCACGGGGCGAGCTACACCGGCGTGCTCGGCGATGGCATCGCGTACATCATCAAGGCGCGCGTGCAGCTGCTGCGCGACATCGGGTCGGCGATCTCGCCCGACAACGCCTGGCAGCTGCTCCAGGGCATCGAGACCCTGAGCCTGCGCATGGAACGGCACGTGCAGAACGCTCAGGCGGTCGCCGAATGGCTCGAAGCACATGACGACGTCGCCACGGTCGACTACTCCGGTCTCGCCTCGAGCCCCTGGTACGAGGCTGGCCAGACGTACGCCCCGAAGGGTGTCGGGGCGGTGCTCTCGTTCGAGCTCAAGGGCGGCGTGGACGCCGGCCGCGCTCTTGTCGACAGCGTGAGCCTGTTCAGCCACGTCGCGAACATCGGCGACGTGCGCAGCCTCATCATCCACCCCGCCTCGACGACGCACTCGCAGCTCACCCCCGAGCAGCAGCTCTCGGCCGGCGTCACGCCGGGCCTCGTGCGCCTGTCGGTCGGGCTCGAGAACCTCGACGACATCATCGCCGACCTCGAGGCCGGCTTCACGGCCGCGCGGGCCGTCGTCGCGGCGAGCGCGAGCTAATCACCCGCCACGACAAAAACCGCACCCTGATCCCCCGTCGTCACACGGCGGGGGATCAGTGCTGACTGCACCAGAATGGTCACAGCATGGATTGGCAGACGAGCGAAGACACGGTGCCCTCGGCATTCATCACCGAGGCGAGCCGTCGCGCCCTGCGCGGCACTCCCCCGACGACGGGCGCGTGGCGCGAGGGCGATGACCCGGGCGAGCGCCGCTTCGCCGACCTCGGCCCGCTCGACACCGAATCGGGCCGCTCACTGCCGCACGTGCGTGCCGCCTATGAGAGCTGGGGCGAGCTCGCGCCCGACCGCAGCAACGTCGTGCTCGTGCCGCACGCCCTCACCGGCGACAGCCACCTGCTCGGCCCGCCCGGCCGCGGTCACCCAACGGCGGGCTGGTGGGGCGGCATCGTCGGCCCCGGCCTCGCCATCGACACCGACCGTTGGTTCGTGCTCGCGCCCAATGTACTCGGCGGATGCCAGGGTTCGACGGGTCCGGCATCGTTCAGCCCCGACGGCTCCGAGTGGGGCTCGCGCTTCCCGTACCTCACGATCCGTGACCAGGTGGCGGCGCAGCGGATGTTGGCCGACCACCTGGGTATCGAGCGCTTCGCGGCCGTCATCGGCGGGTCGATGGGCGGCATGCACGCGCTCGAGTGGGCGGTCGAGCATCCGGATCGCGTCGCACGGCTCGCAGTGCTCGCCGCCCCCGCGGTCTCGCACGCCGACCAGCTGGCCCTCAACTCGGTGCAGATCGAGGCAATTCGTATGGACCCGCTGTTCCGCGACGGCGACTACTACGACGAGCCCGTGGGGCCGTATCGGGGCCTCGCCCTGGCCCGCCGGATGGCCCTGCTCAACTACCGCTCGCCCGACGAACTCAACGCGCGCTTCGAGCGCAGCTGGCAGGGCACCCTCGACCCGCTCGGGCACGGCGGCCGGTTCGCGGTGGAGAGCTACCTCGACTTCCACGGCAACAAGTTCACCCGTCGCTTCGACGCCAACAGCTACATCTGCCTCGTCGAAGCCATGAACTCGCACGACGTCACACGCGGGCGCGGGCCGCTCGCCGAGACCCTCGCCCGGGTCACCGCAACCTCACTCGTGCTCGGCATCGACAGCGACCGCCTGTTCCCCGTCGAAACGCAGCACGTGCTCGCCTCGCACCTGCCGAACACCCTCCACGGCCCCGAGTCGATCGTCATCAGCTCCCCCTTCGGCCACGACGCCTTCCTCATCGAAGACGATCTCGTGAGCCCGCACCTCTCCTCCCTGCTCAACGAATGATCAGGCACCCCCTCACCGCCATCGCGGTGTTTCCCTTTCTAAGCCTCCCGCTCTGCTTCTGGCTGGTTCGACGCAACCCCGGGTGGGCAGCAGGCGAGGTCGAGCCGTCGACCGTGGGGGTGATCGCCGCCCTGGGCGCGGCATACATCGCCCCGATCGCGTGGACGATCGCCGCACTGATCCGCTACCGGCGTTCGAGAGCTCGCCTCGAAGCGCTGGTACTCGCAAGCGGCCTTCCCGTGTCGCTCTGAGCTGAAGTCACGACGTCGCAGGTGCTGGGTCAAGTGCGCGCGATCGGCGCACCGCGCACGGCGTGGTGGGGTGTGGATACCGAACGGCGTACCGCCTCGCTGTACTGGTTGGGCGTGAGGAACGAATCGGTGACAGGTCAACCTGCCCCACGTTTCTGGTTCCAGCGGCGGTGGCTAACTGGCGGCGGGGATGATTTTCTCGTTGAGTGTCTCGTATTCGATGGGTGTGCGGTAGCCGAGCGCTGAGTGTCGGCGTTGGCGGTTGTGGAAGATCTCGATGTAGTCGAAGATCGCGTTGGCGAGCTCGACGCGCGTCTTCCACTTCTTGCGGTTCAGTAGCTCGATCTGCATCGAGGACCAGAAGCTCTCCATCATCGCGTTGTCGAGGCCATCGCCGACAGAACCGAAGGACGGCAGGAGGCCTGCGGAGCGGATTTTCTCGCCGAAGATCCAGGATGTGAATTGCGTTCCGTGATCCGCATGGACGATCCCGCCCGGCTCTGGTCGGCGGTTGCGGATGGCCATGTCGAGCGCGTTGACCACGAGCGTGGCGTCCTGCTTGGAGTCGATCGACCAGCCGATGATTCGGCGACTGTATGCATCGAGAACGGCGGCGCAGTAAACCCATCCTTCTCGCGTGCGATGTTGCGTGATGTCCGTGACCCAGAGTTCATTCGGACGTGCCCGGGCGAACTTCCGGTTCACAAGATCATCCGCCGTGACGACGCCCCGCAGACGTTTCGTCCGCACCGGGCCGGGAAGGCCGTAGATGCCTGCCAGACGCATCAGCTTGAACACGGTCCTGTCGCTGACGCTCACGCCCATCGCCATCGTGAGCTCGGCGTGCACCCGCCGATACCCGTAGGTGCCGCGCGAGGTCACGTGGACCTCGCGGATAAGTCCGGTGAGCCATTGCCTGCGCAGCTCAGACGGTGTCATGGGCTTGCGTTTGTGTCGGTAGTAGTGCTGCCGTGCCACGCCCAGCACACGGCAGCAGCGGTCGATGGGGATCCCGGCGTCGGCAAGACGATCGATCACCGGGAAGATCCTTTTGGGCGGGGTCGCTCCTCGTCGAGGAACTTCGCTGCTTGCCGGACGATCAGTAGCTCGGCTTCCAGCTCACGGATGCGTCGCTTGGCGGTGCGCAGTTCCGCAGACTCTGAGGTCGGAACGCCAGGTCGGCGGCCGTTGTCGATGTCGTCTTGCCGGATCCAGTTCGACAGCGTGACGGGGTGGATGCCGAGTTCGACCGCGGTCTGCTTGGCCTGCTTGCCGGCACGCACGAGGGCGATAGCGCGTGCGCGAAACTCCGGTGGATAAGGGCGGGGCATGATGATGAGCCTTTCGGAAAAGGCCACCACTTAGCCACCAAACTTGGAACGTTATCCGTGGGGCAGGTCAACCTGTCACCGATTCGTTCCTCACGCCAAACAGTTCGTACCCACCGCCACCATCGGGTTTCACCGTCAAGCCTGGCGCCGACAGAACCCAGTCATACGTGGGTGCCGCAGTGGGAGGCGCAGCCAACACCATCGATTCCTTCACCGTGGAGCGGTCGACCTCGTACTTCAGATCAACACCCTCCAGCACGTCGCGGTACTGCAAGGGGGCGGGAGCACCCTCACTGGCCCGGCCCAACGACCCAGGCGTGTTCGCTGCACCCATCAACCGGCAGCTGACCGCGTACTCGCCATCAGACATCGAGACGACCTCGCCTGCGGCGCGCTGGGAGAACTCCGGCGCCAACGGGTGCCGCTGCGCACTCCACCCCTCCGGAGTGCTGACAAGCGTCTCATCCACCGGCTCCCACTGACCGTCGACCTCAACGTTCAGAGGAACATCGCCCATCACCATGATGCTCGTGCCCTGCGGGCCCTCATACTCAGTCCAAAAGCGATCGCGATCCACCGCGACGCGCTCCTCGAGGTTCAGCTTCTCCACACTCAGCTCAAGCTTGCGATGCACACCCCGCTCCAGGAGAGGAACCTCGAAGGCGTCACCGTCGAGAGTGAAATCACCGGCCGGGATACTCACCGGGACAGTCTCAGCAGCGGTGGACTCCACCACCGGCAACGCCGTATCAAGCTCAAGCTCCGGCACCGCCGGCGCCGTGCGCGCCACCGCAGCCTCCGAGCCCGGCATCACCGCCAGCCCAACCACCAAAGCCACGACAGTGCTGATTCCAGACCAGCGAACAGACTTCGACCACGCAACCATGCGACGCTCCAGGGCTCAAAGCAGGACCGCCGCAAGACGTGATGGCCTGTCAACGCTGAAGCTATACTCACTTCTCACCTGAGCGATAGTCCGCATTTTGGAGGACACGATTCAGCCCCACGATCCATGAGGCGCGTGGCATCCCCGGCTGAGCGCACGACGGGTGCCAGACTGAAGCCGATGAGGTACCTCACCGAGGCAACGACGCGATGATCGAGCGCGAGCGGCGGTTACTGCTGCAGCGCGCCGCGCGTGCCTTCGGCTTGTGCGGGGTCATGCTCGCCGGGCTCTGCCTCTCGCTGCCGGGCGTCGTCGACGCCGACGTGCTGCCCTCCGTGCTCATCCTGCTCATCGCCCAGGCCGGGGCTCTCGTCATGGTGGGGCGCAGCCCGCACCTGGGCTGGGTGATCCTGACCATCATCCTCGGCTGCGGGGCACTCGCCCTGGCCCAATTGCCGTGGGGGCAGGGCTCCTCGCTCGCTCTGCCCATCTCGCTCGCTCCCCTAGGTGCCGCGGGGCTCGCCGGCCTCGGCATGGTGCTCAGTGAGGGCACGTCGCGCTGGCTCGTGTGGGCGGCCGGAACCCTCGGCAGCAGCCTGCTCGTCGCCACCGCGGGGCCCACGGGAGGGCTCATCTCGACCCCCGCCATCGCCACGCTCGCCTCGTGGGTCATCATGCTCATCATCGGCACGTGGGTCACCGTCGGCGTGCAGCGCGCGCTACGCCGTATTGACGGCATCGGCCGAGCGCACACGGTCGAGCGCCAGGCGAGCGAGACCGAGGCGCAGCGTCGGCAGGGCGCTCGACTGCTGCACGACACCGTGCTCGCCACGCTCACACTTCTCGCCCACTCGGGCGTCGGGGTCTCAGCGGATGCCCTGCGCCAGCAGGCCCAGGAGGACGCCGCGCTGCTGCGGCAGCTGCGGCTGGGCTCGACACCCATGCCACGCTTCTCGGGCTCGTACAGTCTCGAACCGGTCGCCGAGACCTCGCTCGGCACGACCCTTGAGTCGGTCAAGAGCCGCTTCGGCCGCATGGGCCTCGACGTGCGCTGGCACGGCACCGGTCAAGTGCTATTGCACAGCGACGCGCTCGACGCCTTTTTGCTCGCCCTCACCGAGTCGCTCGAGAACGTGCGCCGCCACGCCGAGGTCGACCAGGCAGATGTCACGATCACGCAGACCGCCGACTCGCTGCGCGCCGTCATCACGGATGCGGGCGCCGGCTTCTCCCCCGACGAGGTCGCCCCCGAGCACCTGGGAGTGGCCGAATCCATCGTCGCGCGCCTGCGCGAGGTCGGCGGCTCAGCGAGGGTGTTCTCCACTCCCGGCGCGGGCACGACCGTCATTCTCGAGGTGCCGCGATGAGCATCCGGAACCTTCCCGACGAGTCGACGCTCGGCGGCTCGGTGCGCCCAGCCGGCGCACGCTCTTCCACTCGACGTGGCTCACCCACCTCCACCCACGCCTCCGCGCTCGGCTCGGGGTTCCTCGGCATCGGCCTCGCGATCATCGCTGCCCTGCAGTCGATGCTGGGCATCGCCCTGTTCATGTCGCGCGCCGCCGAGTACCCGAGCCTGCTACCGGTGATCGGCGCCTGGCTGCTGCTCATGGTGACCTTCTTCGGCCTCTCCATCACCATCTCCGCCACCGGCGAACGTCTTCCCGACTGGCTCTACTTCTTCTTCCTCACCGCCCTCGCCGCGGTCGTCTGGCTCGACTTCATCGCCATCGCCCCCCTCGACGATGTAGGCCGCCACGCGACGGCGTCGATCTCGGCAGGCTTCGTGCTCCTCATCATCGTCACCCTGCGCCCCCAGTGGGAGGTTCTGCTCGCCACGGGTGCCCTCGCGATCGCGTTCATCGCCGCCATCCTGCTCACGACGCCGATCACGCTGGCGACCCTGCCCTCGCAGATCATCGTCGTCGCTCTCGCCGTCGCCCCCGGCCTCACCGGCGTGCTGCTCGTCGGTGGATTCGAGAAGATGCTCAAGCGCGAGGTCGACCGCGTGCTCGTGCAGTCCACCGTCACCGCCCCCCGGCTCGCCGTCGGCATGCTCGCGTCAGAAGAGCTCGAGCGCCTCGACCAGGATGCCGAAGAACTCCTCGATGCCGTCGCGACGGGTCGCGCACCGCTACCGCTGCCACCCGACCAGGCTGCCCGCGCATCCGGTCTGGCCACGCAATTGAGACTGCACCTCATCGAAGGGCGGCGCGAGACCTGGCTCGTGCACGCCGTCACCGAATCCGAGCACCTGGGACGCCGCGTGTCGGTGGGTGACCCCGCCGCCCTCGCGGGACTGCTCGACAGCACGCAACGCGACGCCCTGCTCGCCGCCCTCTGGCTGCTCGCCTCCGACGCGGCGGCGAGCGCACCACTGCGCATTATCGAGGTGGAGCTCGGGCCGTTGTCCTTCCCCGACCCCGAGCGGTCCGGCGAGATCGGTGAGACCCTCATCCCCATCGTCATCACCGTCGTCGGCACGAAAAGGAATCGCGTCGACCCCGGTGTATGGGAGGCCCTCGACCGGGTCGGGCGATACAGTGACAGCACAGTGAACGGCAGGTTTTGCGTCGAACTGGACTGCACTGTGGAGAACCCGGTCGACGCAGCGCGCCCCAGTTGATCTGAGCAGGAGAAACCGATGGCAGCGACAGCAGGCCCGATCCGACTCGCCCTGGTCGACGACCACCGCATGCTCTTGAGCGCGCTCACCGAATGGATTCGGCAGGCGGCCGATGACATCGAGGTGGTCACGGCAGTCGCCACGTGGCCCGACCTGCTCTCGAACCCCGAATTCCCCGTCGACGTCGTGCTACTCGATCTCGATCTGAAAGACAACATCCCCATCTCGCTCAAGATTCAGACTCTCAAGTCGACGGGTGTGCGCGTCGTGCTCATGAGCACGTACAGCGAGCCGAACGTCGTGCGCGGGGCGCTCAATGCGGGCGCACTCGGCTACCTCGTCAAGAGTGAGGACGCCGGCATGATCGTGGAAGCGATCCGATCGGCCCAGGCGGGCGAATCGTTTATCTCCGCCGAGCTCGACCTGGCTCTCCATGCCACCGACGTGGGTGGGTCCCCTCGTCTGAGCGCGCAGGAACGCCGTGTCATGGCACTCTACGGCGCCGGCGAGCCGGTGAAAACGGTCGCCTACCGGCTCGGCATCTCGGAGGAGACAGCCAAGAGCTACCTCAAGCGCATTCGCGAGAAGTACCGCATCGCGGGCATCGACGTCGGTACCAAGGTGAGCCTGCGCAAGCAGGCGATCAGCGACGGTATCCTCGTCGACGCGCCGGGCGGTGGCAGCGGGCTCTAGCTCGCAGCCTCACCCTTCGGGTGCGAAGCGCGCCGCGCGACGCTCCAGCCCCACACTCACGAGCGCAAGAACCATTCCACCGACGGCGAGGGTGAGCCCCACTCCGGCAGGTGACAGATAGCCCCAGCCCGCGGCCACCACGAGACCACCGAGAAATGCGCCGAGCGCGTTGCCGACGTTGAGGGCCGAATGGTTGAGCGCCGCAGCGAGCGTCTGCGAATCGCCCGCGACATCCATCAATCGCGTCTGAATGACCGGCGACAGAATCGCCGCCATGAAGCCCACCAGAAACGTGCCGACGATGAGCCCTACCGGAGTGCTACCCGCGAGCCCCACCAGCACGAGCGCACCGATGAGGCCGGTGAAGCCCAGGAGAAGGGCGCGCGAGGTTCCGGCGTCAGCAAGCCGACCGCCGATGATGTTGCCGATAGTGAGGCCCACGCCCGTACTCGCGAGCAGCCAGGGGACGGCGCCGCCGGGGAGACCGGCCGCCTCGGTCGTCATGGGCGCGATGTAGCTGTAGACGGCGAAGAAGCCGCCGAAGCCGATGGCACCGACTGAGACAGCGAGCCACACCTGCCCTCGCCCGAACGCCGCGAGCTCACCCCGCACGCTCGACCCGGGGTCGCCCGGTTGCCAGGGAACGAGGACGAGTACCGCGACGAAGGTGGCCGCGAACAGGGCCGCAACGACAAGGTAGGCGGCACGCCAGCCGGCGACCTGCCCGACGGCGGTGATGAGGGGCACGCCGATGACTGTGGCGATGGTGAGACCGCTCAGCACGAGGGCTACCCCCTGCCCGCGCTTGCCCGGACCCATGAGGCTGGCCGCCACGAGCGCCGCGACCCCGAAGTAGGCGCCGTGTGGCAGACCAGCGGCAAACCGCGCGGCAATGACGAGCTCAAACGTCGGCAGAGTGGCCGACGCGACCGTGCCCAGGGTAAAGGCGGCGGCAAGCCACAGCAGCAGGCGTCGGCGGGGCGCACGGCCCGCGAGGGCCGCGATCGTGGGGGCGCCCACCACCACACCCAGCGCGTAGGCGGTGATGACCCAGCCTGACTGCCCGATCGCCGCCTCCGGATCCGTTGCGTACAGGCCCGGTACGAGGTCCTGCGCGATCTCGGGCAGGAGCCCCATCGCGACGAACTCGGTCGACCCGATGCCGAAACCGCCGAGCGCGAGGGCAATCAGCGCGGCGTAGACGCGGCGACGGCTCAACGGCGGTCGGTCGGCCCCGCCGTGGGCGCGCCGATACGCTTCGTCGTGCTCGCGCCGTCGACGGTCGTCGGCGGCAGCGGTCGCCTCATCAATGATGGGCACGCTGGCAGTCGACACGCGGGGCCTCCCGGAGTTCCGATCAGAGGGACCGCGCGACAGTGCAGCGGCAGGGCGCTTCACAGTGTCGCGCCGCACTGCCGCGCCCAATCACGGTGCGGCAGCGGCGAGCGCCGCCTCGAGGCGCTCGATCTTGCCGTCGAGCTCGCCCGAGTGGCCGGGCCGGATGTCGGCCTTCAGCACGAGCGAGACCCGCGTGCCGTGCTGGCCGACCGCCTCTGAGGCACGCCGCACGACCTCCATGACCTCCTCCCATTCCCCCTCGATCTCGGTGAACATCGAGGAGGTGCGGTTCGGCAAGCCCGACTCGCGCACCACGCGCACGGCGGCCGCGACGGCGTCGTGCACAGAATCCGAGGACGACCCGCCCGAGGGGGCGAGCGAGAATGCGACGATCATGAGGATGCTCCTTCCGAGGCTATACCGGCATCGTAGGCCGCGCCGCTTCGTGACCACCGGGCGAGCGCCGCGAGCTTCACGATCGCCCAGCCCCACAGCGCCGCATAGAGCAGGTTGCGCACGGTGAGCGCGAGAATGAGCGCGGGGTCGAGCCCCAGCAGTCGGTCGTAGAAGACCGGGTAGACGATCTGGGTGAAGCCCGCGATCGCGAGCCCGAGCACCGCGGGAATCGCGAATGATCCGCCACCGCGCTGCCGCAGGAGCAGACCCAGGATGACGGGTACGGCAACCCAGGAGGCGAGCTGCGGCGACCCCACCTTGTTGATGAGTACGAGCGTCATGACGAGCGCGAGGCTGAGAGCGGGCAGCAGGTGGGCCTCGGGGGCGCCGCTGCGCACGGCGAGTACTCCGAGCGCGAGAACCCCGAGCACTGCGAGAGCCAGGATGGGCGTGGCGAGCTGCGCGGCGAGATCCGACCCCGCACCGATGACCTGGAAGGTCAGCAGTACCGAATCGTAGATGACGCGCGCGGAGCCTTCGCCCGCCACCGCCGCCCATAGCCACGCGGTCGCCACGGGTGACTCGATCTGCAGACCGCGCGCACTCTGCTCGGTCACCGCGCTCAGCAGCTCGCCACGCGCCCCGAGGGCGAGCCCGACCCCGATCACGACGAGACTCGTGACGACCGTCGCCGCCAGAACCTGACGCCGCGCGCGCACGGCAACCAGAGCCGCGAGCAGCAGGGCCGCGGGCCACACCTTCACCCACGCGCCGATCGCGAGCAGAGCGCCCACCCAGCGGGGGTGGTCGAGCACGAGGGTCGCCGCGATCACGCCGAGTGCCACCGTGACCGCGTCGATGCGGCCGAGCGCGATCGGGCCGAGCAGCAGGAGGAAGAGCATCCACCCGGCGGCCGTGGCCGCCCGTCGGGCCGGCACCCGCGCCTGCACTCCGATGATCGACAGAAATGCCGCCGCATTGAGCGCCGTCATCATCATGAGCCACACCACGCCATCCCACTGGGGCCCGGCGGCATAGGCGGCGATCATGGGCACCAGCGCGACGTACGGATAGACCCACGATGTGTCGATGCCCACCCACTGACTGTTGTCGACGCCCACCCCCACCCAGAAGGGGTAGACGATCTCGACATCGCCGAAGGGTTGACCGGGGCCGACGAGGTTGAGTGCCCCCAGCCAGGCATGCACGAGCGCGAACATCACCCACAGCGCGAGAGAGCTCTGACCGAGCGCGAGCACACGCCCACCACCGTGCACGAGCGTCACTCGCCCGCAGCCTGACTCTCGGCCAGCGTCGCGGCAATCGTCGGCCCGAGCTGCGCGCACAGGTCGAGGATCGTGAACGGCCCACCCTGCGAGGCCGCGTGTGCAGCCCGGCCGTGGAGCACGGCGGCTGTCGCGGCCAGGCGCGCGAGCAGGTCGGGATCGTCGGCGACCTCGCGGGCGTGCGTGGCAACGAGCGCACCCAGGATTCCTGCGAGGGCATCTCCCGCCCCGGCCGTCGCGAGCCACGCGGGCGCTTCGGCAACGTGTAGCGCGGTACCGCCGGGCGAGACCACAATCGTGCGATGGCCCTTCAGCAGAACGGTCGCCGCGAACCGATCCGCTGCCCGACGGGCGCTCGCGAGCGGGTCAGCCTCGACGGTCGCGCGATCCGTCTCCAGCAGGCGCGCCAGCTCCCCCACGTGCGGCGTCAGCACGGTCGGCCCCCGACGCTCCCCCGCCAGCGGTATCGCGCCCGCATCGAGCACGAGCCCGAGCGCACTATCGAGGGCAGAGCGCACCTGCTCCACGACCGCCGGGTCATGACCGCCCCCTTCATCCGGGCGCGGCATGCCCGCCCCGAGCACCCACGCCTGCACCCGCCCGGGCGCCGTCACGGCCTCCGGCCGACGGTGCAGCACGAACTCGGCCGCACGATCAGGGCCGAGGTAGCGCACCATGCCGACGCCCGTGCGGAGCGCCGCCTCGACCGTGAGCACCGCGGCACCCGGGTACACGTCGCTGCCGCACACGATGCCGAGCACGCCACGCGAGTACTTGTCGTCGGCAGGGCCGGGCACGGCGATGTGTCGGGCGGCTTCGCGCGGGCCGAAGCCGCCGCTGTCGATCGCCGCGGCCGCATCCTGCTCTCGCGCGCTCACGCGGACACCCTACCGACCGTGCGCACGCGCCGGATGCGACGGCGCGGGGAATGCGCAGCGCCGTCGCGCGCTTGCACCATCACGTGACCTCCGCTCTCTTCAGCCCCCTGACCCTCCGCTCGCTCACCGTTCGCAACCGGCTGTGGGTGTCGCCGCTCTGCCAGTACTCGGCGACCGCCGCCGACGGCGTGCCCACCGACTGGCACCTCGTGCACCTGGGCTCGTTCGCCCGCGGCGGGGCGGGCATGGTCATGGCCGAGGCGAGCGCCGTGGTGCCCGAGGGCCGCATCAGCCCGAACGATACGGGTATCTGGAACGACGCTCAGGCCGACGCCTGGTCGCGCGTGGTCGACTTCATCCACTCGCAGGGGGCCACCGCCGCCATGCAGCTCGCCCACGCCGGCCGCAAAGCCTCGGTCTACCCCGAGTGGGGCACGATGGCGAACGGCGCCTCAGGCAGTGGCACGGTGCCGGTCGAGCTGGGCGGCTGGCAGACCGTGTCGGCCTCGCCCATCGCGTTCGAGGGCTACGCCGAGCCCGTCGCGCTCGATGAGGCCGGCATTCGGGATGTCGTGGTCGCCTTCGCCGATGCCGCCCGCCGTAGCGTCGCCGCCGGCTTCGATCTCGTCGAGATCCATGCGGCCCATGGCTACCTGCTGCACCAGTTCCTCTCGCCGCTGTCGAATACGCGCGACGATCAGTGGGGCGGCAGCCTCGAGAACCGCGCGCGCCTGCTGCTCGACATCGTGCGCGCCGTGCGCGCCGCAGTCGACGCGCCGATTCTCGTGCGCTTTTCCGGCTCCGACTGGGTCGACGACGACTGGCTGGCCGAGCACGGCCTCGCCGACTCCAGAGACGGTTCTGATCAAATCAGGGGCTGGAACGAGCACGACACCGCGACGGTCGCAGCCTGGGCTCTCGAGGCCGGCGCCGACCTCTTCGACATCTCGTCGGGCGGTCTCGTGCGTGCACGCATCGCGCTCGGCCCCGGCTACCAGGTGCCGTTCGCCGAGACCGTGCGCCGCGAGGGCAGGGTGCCCGTCAACGCCGTCGGGCTCATCACTGACGCCGCGCAGGCGGAGAAGATCGTCGCGACCGGCCAGGCCGACGCGGTCATGATGGGCCGCGAGTTCATGCGCGACCCGCACGCCCCGCTGCGCTTCGCGCGCGAACTCGGGGTCGAGGTCGACGGGGTGCCCGTCGGCACGCCACCGCAGTACACCCGCGCGTACCGCTGAGCGGCACACGGCCACCGGCTCCTCGACGCAGCGCTGAGCTGAGCTGAGGCCTACCGCCTATCGGCGACGCGTGGCGTCCTGCACCTCGCCGACGAGCTCCTCGATGATGTCCTCCAGAAAGAGCACGCCGCGCGTGCGGCCCTCGTCGTCGACGGACCGTGCGAGGTGCGCGCCGGAGCGCCGCATGATCGCGAGGGCGTCTTCGAGCTCGGCGCTCGAGAGGATCGACACCAGCCGACGGATGCGCTTCGGCGGCACCGGATCATCCTGCTCATCCTCCGGTAGGTCGAACACGTCCTTCACGTGCAGGTAGCCGGTCGGCTCGCCGCGCTCGTCGACGAGGGGGTAGCGGCTGAAGCCGCGCTGGGCGACGGCGCGCTCGACGTCCAGCGCCGAGGCGTCTTCGGGCAGGCTGATCAGGGACTCCATCGCCAGCGCCACGTCGTCGACGATCTTGGCCGTGAACTCGAACGCCGCCGACAGTGCTCCGGAGGTATCCATGAGCACGCCCTCGCGCGTGGACTGCCGCACGATCGTCTCCACCTCCTCGAGGGTGAAGGCACTCGTCGCCTCGTCCTTCGGCTCCACGCCGAAGAGTCGCAGCACACCGTTCGCGATCGAGTTGAGCGACCAGATGATGGGCGAGAAGATGCGGGCGACCGTCACGAGCGGCGGCGCGAGCAGCAGCACGGCTGCCGTCGGCAGCGAGAAGGCAAGGTTCTTGGGCACCATCTCGCCGAGCACGACGTGCAGGTACGACACGAACAGCAGCGCGATCGCGAAGGCGATGCCCGCAATCCACTCAGGGCTGAGACCCGTGAGTTCGAGCGGCACCTCCAGCAGATGCTTAATCGCCGGCTCAGAGACGTTGAGGATCAGCAGCGAGCACACCGTGATGCCGAGCTGACTCGTCGCGAGCATGAGCGTCGCGTGCTCCATGGCCCACAACGCCGTCTTGGCCGCGCGCGAGCCCTTCTCGGCTCGTGGCTCGATCTGCGAGCGCTTCGCCGAGATCACCGCGAATTCGGCGCCCACGAAGAAGGCGTTGCCCGCGAGCAGGATCACGAGCCAGGCGATGCCCCACCAGTCCGCTTCCGTCATCGGGTGTCACCCGCCTCGGCCGGCGCGAGGGCGCGGGGGGTGAAGCGCACCCGGTCGATGCGCCGACCGTCCAGCCGCTCGATGCGGAAGGTTCCCTCGGGAATCTCGACCGTGTCCGCGAGGAGTGGCAGGCGCCCCAGCTCAGCCATGAGGAAGCCCCCCACGGTCTCCCAGGGGCCGTCGTCGGGCACCGTGACGCCTGCGCGGTCGCGCAGCTCGTCGGGGCGCAGAATGCCGGGAAAGGTGAGCCAGTCGCGCGAGCGCACGACGTCGACGATCGCGCGGTCGTGCTCGTCGCTGACCTCGCCCACGAGCTCCTCCACGAGATCTTCGAGCGTCGCGACGCCCGCCGTGCCGCCGTACTCATCAACAACGACTGCCATCTGATATCCCTGGGCGCGCAGCTCGGAGAGCAGGGTGTCGAGCTTCATCGTCTCGGGCACGCGCAGGGCATCCGACTGCAGGGCGCTGGCGGGAACCTCCGCACGGCGATCCCGGGGCACCGCGACCGCCTGCTTGAGGTGCACGATACCGACGATGTCATCAATCGACTCATCGATCACCGGGAACCGCGAGTGACCGGTGCGCTGGGCCAGCTCGATGACGGCCTGCGCTGAATCGCCGCGCTCCACGGCGGCCACCCGCGGTCGGGGCGTCATAACGTCTTGCGCGGTGTGCTGTGAGAAGGCCAGCGTGCGCGAGAGCAGAGTCGCGGTCGTCGCCTGCAGGCTGCCGTGGCTCGCCGAGCGACGCACGAGCGACGCCAGCTCCTCGGCCGTCCTCGCCCCACTCAGCTCCTCCTTCGGGTCGACGCCCATGGCTCGCAACAGGGTGTTCGCCGAGTTGTTGAGGAACACGATGGCGGGGCGCAAGACGGTCGTGAACGCCCACTGGAACGGGATCACGAGCTTCGCGGTCTGGCGCGGCAGGGAGAGTGCAAAGTTCTTCGGCACGAGCTCACCGACGATCATCGACAGGAGCGTCGCCGCGACGATCGCCATCACCGAACCCACGGGCCGCACCGCGCCCTCGGGCAGGCCGAGCGCCGTGAGCGGGCCGGCCAGCAGCGTCGAGATCGCCGGCTCCATCGTGTAGCCGGTGAGCAAAGTCGTCAGCGTGATGCCCAACTGTGCGCTCGAGAGGTGGGTCGAGGTGATCTTGAGGGCAGAGATCGTGGGCCCGAGGCGCTTCTCACCGCGCGCCTGCCGGGCCTCCAGCTCAGACCGGTCGAGGTTGACAAGCGAGAACTCGCTTGCCACGAAGAGACCGGTGCCGATCGTGAGCATCACGCCGATGCCGAGCAGAATCCACTCTCCGCCGGGATGGTCGCCGCCGACGAGCGCAGCTCCGAGAACGTCAGCGCCCACGCGGTGCACCGAGAGATCGAGGTGTGGGGCTCAGAGCGTGCGGGCTATCAGGAGGCTCCGCAGGTGCTGACGGGGGTTCCATGGTGGGGTCAGTCTAGGCGCTACCAGGAGACCGGCAGCGCCTTGCCCTCCTCATACCCAGCGGCCGACTGCGTGCCGACAACGGCGCGCTCACGGAACTCGGCGAGCGTCGCAGCGCCCGCGTAGGTCATCGAGCTGCGCAGGCCCGAGGTGATCATGTCGAGCAGGTCGTCGAGTGAGGAGCGCGCGGGGTCCAGATAGATGCGCGAGCTCGAGATGCCTTCGGCGAAGAGCGCCTTACGTGCTCGCTCGAACGAGTCGAGTCGCCGGAACCGCTGCTCGACCGCCTTGGTCGATGCCATGCCCCAGCTGCTCGTGAAGGGGCGACCGGTCTCGTCGAACTCGATCTCGCCCGGCGACTCGAGCGTGCCTGCGAACCACGAGCCGACCATGACGGCCGAGGCCCCCGCCGCAAGCGCGAGTGCGACATCGCGCGGATACCGCACTCCCCCGTCAGCCCACACGTGCGCTCCGTGGTCACGCACCGCCTCGGCGGTCTCGAGCACGGCCGAGAACTGCGGGCGCCCGACCGCCGTCATCATGCGCGTCGTGCACATCGCGCCGGGGCCGACGCCGACCTTGAGGATGTCGGCGCCTGCTTCGGCGAGCTCCACCGCGGCCTCCGCTGTCACCACGTTGCCGGCGACGATGGGCACGCCGAGCTGGAGAGCGCGCACCTCGCGCAGCGCCTGAACCATCTGCTCTTGATGACCGTGCGCCGTGTCGAGCACGAGCACGTCGACCCCCGCCTGCACGAGAGCTGCAGCCCGGGCACCCGGCTCGCCCGTGACGCCGACCGCTGCAGCGACACGCAACCGCCCGTGAGCATCCAGAGCCGGTGAGTAGATCGTCGACCGCACCGCGCTGCGCGCACTGAGCGTCGCCGTGATCACACCGTGGTGCCGCACGGCCACCGCCTCGACACCGGCCGCCTCGATGAGCGCGAAGGCAGCGCGAGAATCGGTGACGTCGTCATCGTCGATCGCGGGCAGCGCATCGGCGACGAGATCGGCCAGACGCGAATCGGGCAACGCGTGGCGCAGAGCCGCGACGGCGAGGCACCGGGACGGGGCGCCTTCCTCGTCGAGCACCGTGATGACCGCGCCCGGCGCGTCGAGAACGAGAGAGAGCGCCTGGCGCACCGTCGCATCCGGGCCGACCGTCACGAGCGGGTCATACAGCGTCGACGCCTGCTTGACGTGATGGATGGCCGCATCGAGCTCCTGCAACCCGAGATCCTGCGGCAGTACCCCCAGACCCCCGCGGCGCGCCATGGCCGCCGCCAGGCGGGGGCCCGTCACCGAGGTCATGTTCGCCGAGACGAGCGGCATGCGCAGCCCCGAGGGGTCCTCCCCCGTCAGATCGACCGAGAGCCGACTTCCGACGCTCGAGCGCTGAGGCGCTAGGAAGACATCGGAGTACGTCAGATCGTGGGAGGGCCGCTCTCGCAAGAATCGCACGACTTAACGCTAGTGGCACGCCCGGGAGTGCTCTCGCGACCGCCCTGAGCCGTTAAGCTGGGTGGCACGCGATTCAGCGGAAGAATCGCAGCGCGAATCCCACCAGCGAAGCGAAAGTAGGCGGTCGGCTGTGTCAAGCCCAGTGACCGGAACAGACTCGGAGAGCACGGCCTCGGGCGAGTTCGGTGCGAACGAATGGCTCGTCGACGAGCTGTACGAGCAGTACAAGCACGACAAGAATGCGGTCGACCCCGCGTGGTGGCCGATCCTCGAGCGATACCACCAGTCGGCGACCGCGACGACAGACCCCACCCCCACGACGACGGTGACCATTCCCGACGTCCCCGTGCCGACGGCGACGCCGACCGCCGCCGCCTCGGTTCCCGCCGCTTCCGTGCCGATCACCGGCAGCCAGCCGATCGCGCGCACCACGTCGATCGCGCCGCAGCCGCAGCCGATCCCCGCGCAAGCGCCCACGACCGCCTCTGTGCCCGTCGCCGCCGATCAGGATCCCCCAACGGAAGACATCGTCACGCCCCTCAAAGGCATGGCGAAATCGCTCGCCACCAACATGGACGCGAGCCTTACCGTGCCCACCGCGACGAGCGTGCGCACCATTCCGGCGAAGCTGCTCATCGACAACCGCATCGTCATCAACAACCACCTCAAGCGCGCCCGCGGCGGCAAGGTTTCCTTCACCCACCTCATCGCCTGGGCGATGGTGCAGGCTCTCAAGGACTTCCCGAGCCAGAACGTTTTCTACGACGAGGTGGAGGGTAAGCCCGTCGTCGTGACGCCCGGTCACCTCAACCTCGGCATTGCGATCGACCTGCCCAAGCCTGACGGAACCCGCGCGCTCATGGTGCCCGGCATCAAGAAGTGCGAAACGCTGTCGTTCCACGAGTTCCTCGCGGCGTACGAAGACGTGGTCTCCCGCGCTCGCGACAATAAGCTCACCCCCGCCGACTTCCAGGGCAACACGATCTCGCTCACCAACCCCGGTGGCATCGGCACCGTGCACTCCGTGCCGCGCCTCATGCGCGGCCAGGGTGCCATCATCGGGGCCGGCGCGCTCGAGTACCCCGCCGAGTTCCAGGGCATGTCGGCGGCAACGCTCGCGGAGCTCGGCATCGGCAAGACCATCACCCTCACGAGCACCTACGACCATCGCGTCATCCAGGGCGCCGGCAGTGGTGAGTTCCTCAAGAAGGTGCACGAGCTGCTCATCGGCGAGCGCGGCTTCTACGAGAGTCTCTTTGCCGACCTGCGCATCCCTTACGACCCGATCCACTGGGCCCAGGACATCCACGTCGATCTCGCCGACGACGTCAACAAGACCGCGCGCGTGCAAGAGCTCATCAACTCCTACCGGGTGCGCGGCCACATGATGGCCGACGTCGACCCGCTCGAGTACCGACAGCGGTCGCATCCTGACCTCGACATCGCCAGCCACGGCTTGACCTTCTGGGACCTTGACCGCGAGTTCGTCGCCGGTGGTTTCGGCGGTCGGCGCAGCGCACTGCTGCGGGAGATTCTCGGTGTGCTGCGCGACACCTACTGCCGCACGGTCGGCGTCGAGTACATGCACATTCAGGAGCCGCAGCAGCGCCGCTGGTTCCAGGCCCACCTCGAGAAGCCCTACGAGAAGCCGACGCACGACGAGCAGATGCGCATCCTCGGCAAGCTCAACCAGGCCGAGGCCTTCGAGACCTTCCTGCAGACCAAGTTCGTCGGGCAGAAGCGTTTCAGCCTCGAAGGCGGCGAGAGCGTGATTCCGCTTCTCGACGAGATCCTGCAGGGCGCCGCCGAGCAGGGGCTCGACGAGGTCGCGATCGGCATGGCTCACCGCGGGCGCCTCAACGTGCTCGCCAACATCGCGGGCAAGACCTACGGTCAGATCTTCCGCGAGTTCGAGGGCACGCAAGACCCGCGGTCGGTGCAGGGCTCCGGCGACGTCAAGTACCACCTCGGCACCGAGGGCGTCTTCACGGCGGCCAGTGGACAGCAGATCGAGGTCTCCCTGGCCGCGAACCCGTCGCACCTCGAAGCGGTCGACGGCGTGCTCGAAGGCATCGTGCGCGCCAAGCAGGATCGCAAGGGTGACGGCACCTTCAGCACGCTTCCCGTGCTCGTGCACGGCGACGCCGCCATGGCCGGCCAAGGCGTGGTGTTCGAGACGCTGCAGCTCAGCCAGCTGCGCGGGTACCGCACGGGCGGCACCATTCACGTCGTGGTCAACAACCAGGTGGGCTTCACGACGCCTCCCGGCGAGGCACGCTCGTCGATCTACTCGACCGACGTCGCCAAGACGATTCAGGCGCCGATCCTGCACGTCAACGGCGACGACCCTGAAGCCGTCGTGCGCGTCGCGGCCCTCGCCTTCGCCTACCGCCAGCAATTCAAGCGCGACATCGTCATCGACCTCGTCTGCTACCGCCGCCGTGGTCACAACGAAGGCGACGACCCGTCGATGACGCAGCCGCTCATGTACAACCTCATCGAGGCGAAGCGCAGCGTGCGCACCCTCTACACCGAGGCACTCGTCGGTCGCGGTGACATCACCAAAGACGAGTTCGAGGCGGCCCACCGAGACTTCCAGGAGCGCCTCGAGGTCGCCTTCGCCGAGACCCACGCTGCGCAGACCGGCACGATTCCCGTGGTCGGCGGCACGGCAGGCCGTGAGGATGCCGTCTCGCCTGCCGGCGAGCCGGAGTCGACCGGGGTCGACGTTGCCGTCATCCACCACATCGGTGACGCCCACGACAATCCGCCCGAGGGCTTCACCGTGCACTCGAAGCTGCAGGCCATGCTCAAGAAGCGCGTCGAGATGAGCCGCAATGGCGGCATCGACTGGGGCTTCGGCGAGCTGCTGGCGCTGGGCTCTGTGCTCATGGAGGGCACTCCGGTGCGCCTCTCGGGCCAGGATGCCCGTCGAGGCACGTTCGTGCAGCGCCACGCGGTGCTGCACGACCGCGCCAACGGCCAGGAGTGGCTACCGCTGGCCAACCTCAGCGAGCAGCAGGCGCGGTTCTGGATTTACGACTCGCTGCTGAGCGAGTACGCGGCGATGGGCTTCGAATACGGCTACTCGGTCGAGCGACCCGATGCCCTCGTGCTGTGGGAGGCCCAGTTCGGCGACTTCGCCAACGGTGCTCAGACGATCATCGACGAGTTCATCTCCTCCGCCGAGCAGAAGTGGGCGCAGCGCTCGAGCGTCGTGCTGCTGCTGCCGCACGGCTACGAGGGGCAGGGGCCCGACCACTCCTCGGCCCGCATCGAGCGGTTCCTGCAGCTCGCCGCAGAGAACAACATGACGATCGCGCGCCCCTCGACGCCAGCGTCGTACTTCCACCTGTTGCGGCGTCAAGCGTACGCTCGGCCCCGCCGCCCGCTCATCGTCTTCACACCCAAGGCCATGCTGCGGCTACGGGGGGCGACGAGCGAGGTCGGCGACTTCACGAACGGTCGCTTCGAGCCGGTGATCGATGATGCGACAATCACCGACCCCGGTTCCGTGCGCCGCGTGCTGCTGCATTCCGGCAAGATCCATTACGACCTCAAGAGCGAGATCGAGAAGCGAGGCGTCAGCGGTATTGCGCTCGTGCGCCTGGAGCAGTTCTACCCGCTCGCCGAAGATGCCCTGGGTGCCGTGATCGAGCGCTACCCGAAGGCGGAGCTCGTCTGGGTGCAGGACGAGCCCGAGAACCAGGGCGCGTGGCCCTTCTTCACTATCGAGCTTGCCAAGCGCGGCATGAAGTCGGTTCGGGTCGTCTCGCGATCCGCCTCGGCGTCCCCCGCGACGGGCTCCAGCAAGCGCAGCGCCCAGGAACACGCTGAGATCATGGATACCGCTCTCGCCGACTAAACCTCGAGGCGAGTGATCGAGCTCATGATCATGGCCTTGAGATCATCGGGAGCGGTCTCCTGACACGCCTCCTTGACCTTGTTGCTGAGGGTCAGGCCGACCAGGTGCTCTGCCGAGCAGTCGTCGCAGTTCACCAGGTGCTCGCGAATGTCGTCACATTCGGCGGGGCTCAATTCATTGTGCAAAAACTCTTCGAGTTCGGCCTTGGCCTTGTCGCAGCCGCAGTCGGTCATGTCGTACTCCTTCTCGCAGTGCTCGCCGCGACCGCATCGGCGGCCATGCCGCGTTCGCGCGCGTAGTCGGCGAGCAGGTCCCGCAGCAGACGTCGGCCGCGGTGCAGGCGGCTCATGACGGTCCCCACGGGCGTCTTCATGATGTCGGCGATCTCCTGATAGGCGAACCCCTCGACGTCGGCGAGGTAGACCGCCATCCGGAAGTCCTCCGGGATCGACTGCAGGGCGTCCTTGACGGCGCTCGCGGGCATCCGGTCAATCGCCTCTGCCTCGGCAGAGCGCCCGACGGTGGCCGTCGCAGATTCAGCGCCACCCATCTGCCAGTCTTCGAGTTCGTCGATAGTTCCCTGGTACGGGTTGCGCTGATTCTTGCGATAGATGTTGATGTAGGTGTTGGTGAGAATGCGGTACAACCACGCCTTGATGTTCGTGCCCTGCTCGAACTGCGCGAAAGCGGCGAAGGCCTTCACGAAGGTCTCCTGCACGAGGTCTGCGGCATCGGCAGGGTTGCGGGTCATGCGCATGGCGGCGCCGTAGAGCTGATCCATGAGGGGCAGAGCCTGCTCTTGGAACAGCTGTCGTCTCGCGCTCAGATCGTCGGTCATCGGGGCCCACTCTACTGGCGAGACCCGCGTGGGCGCCTCGAGCACACTCGTTGCCATGCCGTGCTCCCTTCACCGTGTCCGACCTGCCGTTACCCTGATAACCGATGCAGGTCTTCACCTATTCCAGCCCCCGGTTCTCGCCCTACGGCGACGAGGACCGATCCGAGATCTCCGACGCCCCCGGCGAGCGGGGCCCCTGGCGCGCCCCGCGGGCGACCGCACCGCTCAACGCGCGGCTCTCGCTTCCGGGGTCGAAGAGCCTCACGAATCGGGAGCTCGTGCTCGCTGCGCTCGCCGACGGCCCCTCGGTACTGCACCGGCCCCTGTTCTCCCGCGACACGGAACTCATGATCGAGGCCCTGCGCTCTCTCGGAGTGAGCATCGACCGCGTGGAAGGCGACGGAGCCTTCGGGCCGGATCTGCGCGTGACGCCGGCGGAGGAGCTCACCGGCAGCACGACGATCGACTGCGGTCTCGCCGGCACGGTCATGCGGTTCCTCCCGCCCCTCGCGGCGCTCGCGCTCGGGCCGGTCGCCTTCGACGGCGACGACGGCGCACGACGGCGGCCCATGCGCACAACCATCGACGCGCTTCGGGCACTCGGCGTCGACGTCAACGACGACGGTCGAGGGGCACTGCCCTTCAGCCTGTGGGGCACGGGCTCGATTCGCGGTGGTGACCTCGCCATCGACGCGTCAGCCTCGAGCCAGTTCGTGTCGGGCCTCCTGCTGGCCGCACCGCGTTTCGAAGAGGGGTTGAGGCTCCGCCACACGGGTGACTCTTTGCCCTCGCTGCCCCACATCGAGATGACGGTGGATGCCCTGCGACGGCGCGGCGTACCCGTCGTGACCCCCGAGCCCGGCCACTGGGTCGTCGAACCGGGGCCCATCGGTGCCACACACCTCGCCATCGAACCGGATCTGTCGAACGCCGCACCGTTCCTCGTCGCGGCGCTCGTCGCCGGCGGAACCGTCGCGATCGAGGGGTGGCCGGAGGTCACCACGCAGGTCGGTGCCGACCTGATCGAACTGCTGCCCCACTTCGGAGCCCGCGTGCACCGGGAGGGCGATGCGCTCGTCGTCGACGGCGGAGACGGGGTCTGCGGCGGCCAGCCCCTCCCCGGGGTCACACTCGACCTCTCTCGGGGCGGCGAACTCGCGCCGCCGCTCGTAGCGCTCTCCACTCTCGCCGAGGGCGCCAGCACCTTTACGGGAATCGGCCACTTGCGCGGCCACGAGACCGACCGGCTCGCGGCGCTCGTCGCCGAGATCACCGCGCTCGGTGGGAGGGCATCCGAACTCGACGACGGGCTGGCGGTCTCACCCGCGGAGCTCCACGCGGGCCCGTGGGCCTCGTACGAAGACCACCGCATGGCGACCGCCGGGGCGATCATCGGGCTCGCCGTCGATGGCGTCGAGATCGACGACATCGGCACAACCGCCAAGACTCTCCCGCAGTTTCCCGAGCTGTGGCACCAGATGCTTGCGACAGGCCAGAGCGACCTGCCGTCATGAGCTGGCTGCCGCCCGACACCGAGGAGCCGTACGAGCAGTACGAGGAGGCGGACTACCGGGCTCGGCCCAACCCGAAGGCGAATCGGCCGCGCTCCAAGCAGCGCCCCGCGCACGACGACGCCGTGGTCGCGCGCATCACGACGGTCGACCGAGGGCGCTACACAGCCCTCGTCGATGAGGGCGACGCACTCGAGCGCACCGTGACGGCAACCCGGGCGCGCGAACTGCGCACGCAGTCCATCGTCACCGGTGACCGAGTCGACCTCGTCGGCGACGTGACCGGCGACGAGGGCTCACTCGCTCGCATCGTGCGCGTTCACGACCGCCGCACCCTGCTGCGCCGCAGCGCCGATGACACCGACGCTGTCGAGCGCATCATCGTCGCCAACGCCGACCAGCTGCTCATCGTCGTCGCCGCCGCTGATCCCGAGCCCCGACCCCGACTCGTCGACCGCTATCTCGTGGCGGCCTTCGATGCAGGCATCACACCCCTGCTCGTCATGACGAAGGTTGACCTCGCCGACCCGGGCGACTTTCTCGCCCACTTCACCGGGCTCGATCTGCAGGTCGTTCTGAGCTCGCCCGAGCAGCCCCCCGTTGACGCGTTACTGACGCGCTTGCACGGTCGCACGACCGTCGCGGTCGGTCACTCGGGGGTCGGCAAGTCGACCCTCGTCAACGCTCTCGTACCAGGAGCCGATCGAGCCGTGGGTGTCGTCAACGCCGTCACCGGGCGCGGTCGCCACACCTCCTCCTCGACCGTCTCTTTGCGCCTGCCCGGTGGCGGCTGGATCATCGACACACCGGGAGTGCGCTCCTTCGGTCTCGGCCACGTCGACCCGGAGAACATCCTGCGCGCCTTCGGCGATCTCGCGGACGTCGCAGCCACATGCCCGCGCGGCTGCAGTCACCTGCCGGATGCTCCGGACTGCGAGCTCGTCGAGAGCGCCGCCCGCGGCGAGCTCGGCGAGCTCGGGCCACAGCGTCTCGACTCGCTGCAGCGCCTGCTCACCACCCTGCGGGCACCCCGCGGCCGCGGCGGCGCGGATACGCTGGCAGAGTGACCGACAGTACCGCGAGCGCCAGCGCAGCATCCCCGTCCCTGACGGACGACCTCGCGCTCGCCCTGCGGCTCGCCGACGCGGCCGACGCGATCTCCCTGCCGCGGTTCCGATCACTCGACCTCATGGTGACCACCAAGCCCGACCGCACTCCGGTGACCGATGCCGACCAGGCCGTGGAGCGGGCCATTCGCGACCTGCTCAGCGCTGAGCGACCCCACGACGGCATCCTCGGCGAAGAGTACGGAACCCAGGAGGGCGAGGGGGCAGGCATCCACCGGCAGTGGATCATCGACCCCATCGACGGAACAGCCAATTTTTTGCGCGGGGTGCCCATCTGGGGCACGCTGATCGGTCTCGCTGTCGACGGTGTTCCGGTCGTGGGCGTCGTGAGCGCCCCCGCCCTGGACCGCCGCTGGTGGGGAGCCCACGGCGAGGGCGCGTGGGGGCTGACCAGCCACGAGCGTGAACCGCGACGCCTGCGTGTCAGTGCGGTCAGTGAACTCGCCGATGCGCGCCTCAGCTACAACAGCATCCGGGGGTGGGACGACGCCGGGCGCCTCGACCAGCTGCTCGACTTGACGCGTCGGGTGTGGCGGGCCAGCGCCATCGGCGACATGTGGTCGTACATGCTCGTCGCCGAAGGGGCCGTCGACATCGCCAGTGAATTCGACCTGCAGCCCTACGACATGGCCGCGCTGCAGCCCATCGTCGAGGAGGCAGGCGGGCGGTTCAGCTCGGTCGACGGCGAGGCCGGGCCGTGGCACGGCAGCGCACTCGCGACCAACGGAATTCTGCACGAGCAGGTGCGCAAACGACTGGCCGCTGGGTAGTCTCGAGGGGGGCACTACCCACCCCGGACAGCACCGGGGCGCCTCACGACCCGCCGTCACGAAAGTCGAGCACCCATGAGCCCCGTCCTCGCGCCCCGCCGCCGCGGCTTCACCGCCCTGGTCACCATGACGGTGGCCGGTCTCGCCCTCAGCGGTTGCAGCCTGCTGGGCTCCCTCACGGGGGGTGATCAGGCCGTGCGTGACGCTGATGGCCAGGTCGTCGAGGGCAATGATGCGACCGACGTCTTCACGCTGCAGGTCGGTGACTGCATCAACGACGGTGACGCGGGCGACACGGTCTCGGCCGTGCCCACGGTGCCCTGTTCCGAGCCGCACGACAGCGAGATTTACGCATCGTACATTCTCGGTGACACGGCCTTCCCCGGCAATGACGCGATCCTGGCCGAGGCAGAGGACGCGTGCTTGGCGGAGTTCGAGTCGTTCCTCGGCATCGACTACGTCGACTCGCGGTATGACTTCGCCTACTACTACCCGACCGAGAGCAGCTGGGGCAACGGCGATCGCGAGATTTTGTGCCTGGTCTACGACCCGAGCGGCGACCAGGTCACGGGAAGCCTGGCGGGAGCTCGAGAGTAGGCTCGGGCGACCTTCCTCGCCCGGTCTCAGCGAGGCCGAGGACGACCTTGCCCGCGACGGCGCGGTCAGCCATGAGGCGCAGAGCCTCAGGCGCATCCTCGAACGACAGAACCCGGTCGACCGGTGCCCGCAGGTCACCGCTCGCCAGCGCACCCAGAAGCACGGCGATGTCGGAACCTCTCTCGCGTTGCACCACGCTGGTCAGTCGCTGCTGCGCCCAGGGGTTCAGAAGCGACGCAACCAGCTGGCGCTCCAGCCCGTCCAGCAGCGGTCCGCCCGCACCGTCGGCGCCCACGATGACGAGCGTGCCGCACGGCGACAGTGCGCGGCGCAGCACCGAGAGCGGGCGACCGTCCGCGGTGTCAATGACCACGTCATGCCTGCCCCATTGCGCGGGGTCGGGCGTCACGCGGTAGTCGATCGTGCGCTCGGCGCCGAGCTCGCGCGCGAGAGCCGACTTGGGGGCACTCACCACCGCCGTCACGTGGGCACCCCTCATCGTCGAGAGCTGAGTGAGGAACGAGCCCACTCCCCCGCCAGCGCCGATCACGAGCACGCGCTGGCCGGCCTCGACGCGTGCGACGTCGCGCACCGCCTGCAACGCGGTGCTCGCCGAGATCGGCAGCGTCGCCGCATCGACGCTCGAGACGGAGTCGGGGATGCGCGCCACGCGGTCGGCGCGCGCCACCACTAGCTCGGCGAACGCCGCGGGCGCCGCGCCCGCCACACGGTCGCCGACCGCGAGCCCGTGCACCCCGGCACCGAGCTGCTCGACCACTCCCGCGAACGCGAGGCCGATGACGGGCTGGCGCGGGCTGCGCCAGCCGACGACGGGGCGCAGGATGCGCGGCTCCCCGGTCAGGATGTGCAGGGTTCCCGAATCCGGGCTCACGGCGTCCACGCGCACGAGCACCTGGCCACGAGCGGGCGCCGGCTCGGATCGCTGCTCGATGCTCAGTCGCTCGGGGCCTCCGTAGCCGTGTTGCACCACCGCCCTCATCGCGCGTTCTCCGTGCCGGAGCCCGCTGGCTCCCCCGGGTACTGGAAGACCTCGTCGAGCGGCACCTGGAAGACGCGGGCGATCTGGAACGCGAGCTCGAGCGAGGGCGAGTACCTGCCCTGCTCGATCGCGATGATGGTCTGCCGTGTCACACCGACGGCGGACGCGAGCTGAGCCTGGGTGAGCTCGCCGTGCGCGAAGCGCAACGCTCGGATCTCGTTGGTGACCTTGGTCGGCTTCACCATGCGGGCACGCCCCCGCGATAGAGCGCGACCCTCGTGACGCCCTCGAGAATGCCGGCGAGGATGAACCCCAGGAAGAGCGCATGGGCGATCCAGAAGTGGTCGGCCTCGAGCATCGCGAGCACGAGCGCGGTGAGGGCGCCCAGAATCAGGAGGCCGCGCGAGGTGAACTCGGCCCGCGCGCTGATCTGCTTGTCACGGATGTCGGTCTGCGTGCCGTCGCGGCTCGTGGCGATCGAGACGAGGATCGTGACGATGATGACCGCGATGATCCCGGCACCGATGCTCCACAGCATCGCGTCGACGTACGGCGTCTGCTCGAGCGGACCGTTCGCGGCCCGAGGGAGCAGCACCAGGATGTACACGATGAACGTGACGATGCCGACGATGAGGCCGACCCACGCTCGTTTTTCTTCATGCGCCATGACGCGCCCCTTTACTGGGTGTCGAGATGTCAGGTTTTCTTGACACTCAAACAGTAAAGAAAGTCGGACACTGTGTCAAGCATTATTGACACTTTGGTGTGCGAGGGGTCACGGCCGAACATCCGGCCTCGTTCGTCAGGGAATGTCGACGATGCGCTTGCCCAACGGCAGCAGCGCCACCGGCACCATCTTGATGTTCGCGATCGCGAACGGGATGCCGATGATCGTGATCGCGAGCGGGATCGCCGTGATGATGTGGCTGAGCGCCACCCACCAGCCGGCAAGGATCACCCACACGACATTGCCGAGCAGGGCTCCGACACCCGACGTCGGTGTCTCGACGACGCGCTTGCCGAATGGCCACAGCGAGTACACGCCAATGCGCGCCGCCGCGATGCCCCAGGGAATCGTCACGATGAGCACGAACATGATGACGGCGGCGAGCATCCACCCCAGAAAGAGCCAGAAGCCCGAGAGTACGAGCCAGATGATGTTGAGGAGGGTGCGCATGATGACAGTCTCGCACTGGTGTGGGCGCTGTCACGCGCCCGCGGCATGGGCGAGCGGAGCATCCAGAGCGCGTGACAGCGGCCGGTGGTGGAGATGGGGGGAATTCACCAACCCCAGCAAATAGAGGGTTTTTGGGCGGATTTCTGAGATAAGTAGCCTAACTAAGTAGCCTAACGCCCCGAATTGCCTCCTCTTTTGTCATGTTCTGGAGGTAGGCCGATAGAGATGTTCTAAGTGAGAAAAGTTCTCACAGAATGGAACATCATGAGCATCAACTACGGCTACTACCTCCCCCTCAGCGCCTCGGTATTCGAGAGCGTTCGCTTCCTCGACATCTCTCCCAAAATGGAAGGGCTCGGCAACGACGAGAAGCAAAAGACCGACCGAGACGGCGTGCCTCAATGGGTCGTCTCCGCTCTGGTAAAGCATCACGGCTCGAAACAGGAGACTGAAGTCTTCACGCTCACCGCTCCCCAGCAGGTGGCGGAAGGCATCAACAAGATTGAAGAGCTGACCCCCATCAGGCTCATCGGTCTCGCTGGTGGAAAGTGGAGCAAGGCGACCACGGACAAGACCGCATGGTCGTTCCAGGTCTCCGGCATCGAGGTCGCAAAGTGAGCGGTCTGCCCGGCTCTCTCGACGGCAACGTCTGGCGTATATGGGGCGACTACTGGACGAGTAAGGGCGGAAGCATTCCCCCTCTTCACTTCCTCCGAGAGGGCATAGCGGGCGACGCAATTTTCGTGAGTGCTGTCGAAGAGAAGAGCCTCGACGACTTCATCTCAGCGCAGAAGACGAACCGCTATCTGTCCTTCGACCGCATGGGGTCTTGGGTCATTCAACCCGCCCGCTGGTTCGGACACTGGACAGTCTTCGGGGCTACGCCACGCACAGGGGTCGCAGTCTGACGAACTGACGAAGGGCATGGCCATGAAGCACGCCAACCGGTCGGAGATGTTCGACCACCAAGAACGGCGGGGGCAACCCCGCCGTTTTGGCGTAGTGGAGGAAGACCTTCACGCCGTGAACGGACACGGAACGAGCGGGAAGGGCTGACAGAGCGAAGCCCACAACGCCAAAGCGTTCCACTCCTGTCGCTGCCGATAGAAGAGGGATGAACTCCGAGAACCCCTCCCCTGAACCTGACGGGCTTGTTATATGCGACATATCTGCCCGTGATGACCTGTTCGCACCTCGGCTCGTTTCCCCTCAGCAGGTTACGAACGCCGCTGCGGAAATAGCTCAGGCATCGAGCCCCCCGAATAAGGATGAACCCGTTCGGCACTTCGTCTCTGTTTCTCCTGCCTCGGTTCGCATATCTCGACAATCGACCCTGGGGTCTCCGAGAGCTGCGAACTTCATGCCCAAGACTTCGATTGTGGAATGGTCTTCTAAGTCCCGCTCGATGATGGTCGCTCGTCTGTGCTCGCTGGACTATGCGCCACTGTTCGCAAATCGGTCTCGCCCTCCAGCAATGCTCACGCTGACATATCCCTCCGACTGGGTTGCTGTTGCCCCTGATGGCACGACGGCGAAGAAGCACCTTCGTGCCCTCCAGAAGCGGTATGAACGAGCGTTCGGAGAGCCGTTGCGGGGAGTGTGGAAGATGGAGTTCCAGCGACGGGGAGCGGTCCATTTTCACGTCTTCTGTGTTCCCCCTCGGGGGCAGTCGTTCCGCTCTTGGCTCTCAGAGAACTGGACCGACATAGTCAAGCCACCTGCTGGGAAGCCAACAGCGGACCATCGTCAAGCTGGGACGGGTGTCGATTACGCCTCGGGGCTTCGAGCAACTGACCCCAAACGAATAGCGGTCTACTTCTCGAAGGGAGCCTGACCCGGTTTCCCGGACGGTTTCTATGTGTTGATCATGCCGCGATTTCGGCGGTGGTGTGAAGGGCTTCGAACTCGGCAGGGCTGAGGTCGCCCAGGCTGGTGTGCCGGCGG
>Ga0008834_1000069_pt1 | contig 115541 bp, 93 predicted proteins | sample HotLakConsUCCL28_FD_62213 | JGI IMG/M metagenome (GOLD analysis project Ga0008834, IMG submission 62213) | Hypersaline microbial mat communities from Hot Lake, Washington, USA - Hot Lake Consortium UCC-L28 | ecosystem: Environmental > Aquatic > Non-marine Saline and Alkaline > Hypersaline >... | reverse complement strand
TCATCGCAACAAGTCAACGACGAAGGCCCTTTTGAGGAGGGACAGAGGTGATTACGCCAGAGAAAACGAAAAACCTTGAAAACCCGCTTGACTACGGGGAGGCGTCCATATATGTCCTGGTTTGCGGACCTGGTTTGCGGACCATCCATCCTCACCCGACCGTCTCGGAGTCGCTGATGATGGCGGCCGAGGCCTACGAGGGCACGATCACCGATCTGTACCTGCCGAAGAAGTGAACCCCTCAGGCCGGGTCTTCGCTGCGGCCCTCACGGCGGCGTGCCCGCCGGGCTTCCCCGCCGCAGCGTTTGGAGCAGTAGCGAACCTCGTCCCAGCAGTCGCGCCATTTCTTGCGCCAGGTGAACGGGCGCTTGCAGACCGGGCAAATCTTGGTCGGCAGGTCGGCTTTCTTCAAAGGCTCTGTCGCGCTCGTGCTGGGGTGTTCAGCGCTCTCTCAGCGGCTACTGTCGCCTTAGCGCCTTGAGCGAAGATTCGCACAGGTCCAGCAACGCATCATTGGCCTGACCCTTGCGGCTGGCCTCGGTCAGGCTTTCGAGCGCCAGGCGTGCCAGGGCGGCATGGTCGCGAATGGTCGAGATCGTGCGCTCGAGGTGGGCGATGACGCGGTCCTTGGCGTCGAGTTCGCCGAGGATCTGGTCGTAATGGGGTTCGCGATAGTGCTCGAGCAGGGTTTCGACGACCTCGCGATTGCCGCTCAGGGTGGGAAAGTCGAAATCGACAGAGCCGAAATTTCGCAGGCCTTCGATGTTCCTCAGGCTTTCGTCGCTGATTTCATCAAAGCCCATGCTCCAGCCCGAATACTGGCGATCGGAAATCTCGCGCCGATAGATCAATGCGATCTCTTCATGGCGCTTGTCTTCGAAGATTCGTTCGTAGAGCGGATCGACGACTTCGGCCTCGCCTTCGATCGTCTGCAGAAAGGTGCCGTTGCCGTGTAGCAGCAGGCCGCTGACGCCCGTTTTGGTGTTGTTCTTTCGGCATTCGTGAAGTAGCGCCAGCAGATCAGCCGAGGTCATCGGCTCGGCGGCGCGGCTGACGTAAGACACCTGGATCATGGTCGTGCTCGCTCGTGATTCGATCGAAGAGGCCAGAGTATACGATCCTGGTGATCGGCTTCCAAATCGGCCGGCCGGGTTCGGGGGTTAGGCTTCGTGAAGGCACGGCGGTGGAAAAGGACGGCAAAAGGGTACAATCCAGACCTCGGTTACCTGCCTTTTGTCCGACCCCTTGTACTACGCTGCCGCCTGCCAGACCAACTTTCCCGCGCCGAACGACCGCAGTGAAATCGCGGCGCGGGTAGGGCGCATGGCTGAGATCATCGAACAGACGATCATCGGCTACGAGCCCTTTTTCGACGTCCGCTTGCTGGTCTTTCCCGAATTCGCCCACGCCGTGCCGATCCACGATACGCCGGCCCGGTTGCTCGAAACCGTGGCCGTGGAGCTGCCCAACGAGCACACCGATGCTTACGAAAAGCTGGCGAAGAAGCACGGCTGCTATATCCAGACCGGCACCTTTCTCGAGCGCGACGACGCCTGGCCCGGCCAGGTGTTCAATACGACCCTGCTGATCGGCCCCAGCGGCATTCTGTCGAAGTATCGCAAGGTCAACACCTGGATTCCCTGGGAGGTGCACGCGAGTCCGCACGATCTGCCGGGCTACGCCGAGGACCCATTCCCGGTGGTCGACACCGAGCTCGGCCGCCTCGGCGTGGCGATCTGCTACGACTGGCTGTTTCCCGAGACCATTCGTGAACTCGCGTTTCGCGGCGCCGAGGTGCTGCTCCGCGTGTCGGCGTACATGGATCCCTGGGGCACGCAGCAGCCGACCGACTGGTGGACCCTGGTCAATCGGACCCGCGCGCTGGAAAACACGGCCTATGTCGTCGCCGCCAACCAGGGTGCGGAAATGCATCACTATCCGCCGTTTTCCTGGCCCGGCGGCTCGATGGCGGTCGATTACGACGGGCGGATTCTGGCTCAGGCCGATCCCGGGCCGGGCGAGAAGGTGGTCGTCGCGCCGATCGATATCGCTGGCCTGCGCGCCGAGCGCGAGCGCCGCCGGGGCCATGATACCCGCGCTCACTACCGCGCCGAAGTGCACGGCTACGCCGGGCAGGCGCGGCTCGAACCGGCCGGTGTCGACGCCATCGATATCGAGCAGACCAACCGTCGAATCGCGGCTGCGAAGAAGCGGCTGCCCTGAGCCTGTGACATGAAGATCAGCCATTCAGCTCTGCCGCTCTTTGTCTTCGCTGCGATCGTGCTGCTGGCTGCCTGTCGGTCGGACGACGGCGGCCTGTCGCCCGAGGCGATCGAGCTCAACAACCGAGGCGTTGGTCTCATGGGGCAGTACGAGAACGAACAGGCCCGGGTCATCTTCGCCGAACTGGCGGCGGCTTATCCCGACTGGCTCGACGTGCGGGTGAACGAGGCGATCGCCACGCTCAACCGCCAGAGGGAAGGCGACGAGCGCCGCGCGCTCGCCCTGGTCGGCGAGGTCCTCGCGGTCGAGCCCGACCATACCCGAGCCAACTACATCGCCGCGCTGATGCGCTATTACCTCGGCGAAACCGACCAGTCGATGGATCATTTCCGGCGCGTGCGCGAGGCGGCACCCGATGATGCGCACGTGGCCTACTTCTTCGCCCAGGCGCAGGCTCAGCTCGGTCAGGCCGACGAGGCCCTCGAGCTCTACGAACAGGCGATCGAGCTCGATCCATATCTGCGCAGCGCCTACTACGGTGCCGCCCTCGCGCTCCGACAGCAGGGCGATACGGCGGCCGCGCGCGAGCGGCTCGCGGTCTACCAGCGCTTCGCCAACAACCCGCGCGCCCATCTTGCCGAGTTTCGCTACACCCGCAAGGGCCGGCTGGCCGAAGCGCTCGCGGTCGATCGCGAGCCCGATCGCCGTGAAGCGCTGCGCCCGGCTGGCGACCTGTTCGCCGAAGTCGAAACGGTTTCGGAGTGGTCCGGCGAATCGGGTCCGGCGAGCCTGACGACCGCCGATATCGATGGCGACGGCCGCCAGGATCTGTTTCTGGCCGGCCCGTCGCTCGCCACCCGAGTCTTCCTGAACCACGAAACCGGATTCGGACGGGCCGAGGACCATCCGCTCGACGGGCTGACCGACGTGGTCGCCGCGGCCTGGGGCGATGTCGATAACGATGGTGTCCTCGACGTGTACCTGTGCCGGCGCGGCGCGAACCGGCTGTTGTCCGGTGCCGATGACTGGCAGCCGGCCTCCGGCGCCGGAGACGTGGCCGACGACGCTCATTGCGCGGACGTCGGGCTGTTCGATGCCGACCATGACGGCGACCTCGATCTCTTCGTGGTCAATGCCGATGGGCCGAACGAACTGTTCAGCAACAACCTGGACGGGAGCTGGCGGCGCCTGAGCGAAACGGCCGAAGCCGATCTGGCCGGGTCCGATCGCAGCCGCGCCGTGCTGGCCGGCGATTTCGATGGCGATCGCGATGCCGACATCCTCGTGCTGAATCTCGATCCACCGCATCAGGTGCTGATCAATGATCGCCTGTGGCGCTATCGGGAAACGGCGGCCTTCGATCTGTTTCGCGCAGCCGACCTGCGGGCCGTCACGGCGGCCGACTTCGGAGCCAGCGGTCAGTTGGCCCTGGTCAGCATCGATTCGGACGGCGTGATTGCCCGCTGGCAGCCCGACGAGGAAGGCGTCTGGCGGCCGCAGCAACTGGCAACGGTGAGGCTGGGTGAGCGAAGGGACGATCTCGATTCGGTCGCTCTGGCCGCGCTGGATTTTCGCGGGGACGGGCGTCCCGACCTGCTCGTCCGGCATGCCCGGGGCTTCGAGGTGCTGGCCCTCGATGAGAGTGGTGAGCGGCTGGTGTCGGCGGCCTCCTTCGACGTTCGCCTCGACGCGCTGGCGCCGGTGCTGCTCGACGCCTGGAGTGGCCCCGCCCTGTTCGGCCTGGCGGCCGGGCCGGACGCCCGGCGCCTGGTTCAATGGCCGCCCGGCCCGGGTCGCGGCGCGTTCGCGGCGCTCGCACCGACCGGTCGATCCGATCGCTCCGGCGGCATGCGTTCCAATGCGTCCGGCATCGGCACCGGTCTGGTCGCGCGCGCCGGCAGTCGGTGGGCGATCGCCGATACCTTCGACCGACACTCGGCGCCCGGTCAGAGCTTGCAGCCGGTCGCGATCGGGCTCGGTGGCGAGCGGGCGATCGACTTCGTCAAGCTGTACTGGAGCGACGGCGTGCTGCAGACCGAAATGGAGCTCGGCGCGGGGCAGGTTCATGTCATCCCAGAAACCCAGCGCCAGCTCGCCAGCTGTCCGGTCCTGTTCGCCTACAACGGGCGCGAGTTCGAGTTCGTCTCGGACCTGCTCGGCGTCGCCGGAATCGGATTCCTGCGCTCGCCGGGCGAGTATGCCGAGCCCCGGCCCTGGGAGTTCTTCCGTTTTCCGGCCGGCAGCATCGCGCCGCGCGACGGGCACTACGCGATCAAGATCGGTGAGCCGATGGAGGAGGTCGCGTACCTCGATGCAGCGCGTCTGCACGTTCACGATCTGCCGCCGGGATGGTCGGTCGCGCTGGATGAAAGAATGCACACCGGCGGCGGGCCGCCGCCGACCGGCGAGCCGGTGTTCTATCGCGATGCATCCCTGATGCAGCCTCAGCGCGTGCGCAACGAGCGCGGGGAAGACGTAACCGACTCGCTGGTCGCGGTGGACTTCGAAGCGGCCCCTCCCGGCGAGCGCGATCGGCGCTTTCTGGGTCGTCTGGCCGCAGAGCACGTGATCTCGCTGGATTTCGGGCAGGTCATCAACCCGGCCGGCTCACGCCCGATGCTGCTCGTCGACGGCTGGGTCGAGTATCCGTATTCGCAGACGGTCTTCGCCGCCTGGCAGGCCGGTGCCGACTATTCCGCGCCAACCCTCGAGGCTTTCGCCGACGGCCGCTGGCAGACGGTGTTCGAGCGCTTCGGCTATCCGGCCGGCATGCCGCGCGAGATGACCCTGCCGCTCGATGCCCTGCCCGCGGCGACGACGGCCCTGCGGCTGCGCACCAATCTGGAAATCTACTTCGACCGCATCGCCGTGGTTCATGCCGAAGCCGCACCGGAAGCCGCCGAGTCCCATGTGCTGGAGGTCGACGCGGCGCGCCTGGCCAGTACCGGCTTCGCCCGTCGGGAAACGCTCGCGCAGCGACGGCCATACTATGACTATGCCGACCGGCGGCCGTTCTGGGATACCAAGGCGCCGGTCGGTTTCTATACCGCGCTCGGGCCGGTCGACGAGCTTGTGTCCCGTGCCGACGAGGCCTTTGCGATCATCGGTCCCGGAGAGGAAGTCCACTTCGAGTTCGCGGCACCGCCGGCGCCTCCCGACGGTTTCCGGCGCGAAATCGTCCTCGAAGTTCGAGGCTACGCCAAGGACATGGATCTCTACACCCGCCACGGCGAGACCGTCGGCCCGATTCCCGGCAGCGCGGCCTCGAGCCAGCGCGATGCGCTGCATCGCTCGACCCTGACCCGGTTCCGGGGCGGCTACTGATGGCCCCGCGTCGCCGCCCGCGCAAGGCCGTCGGGCCGAAGCTCAAACGGCTGCTGGTCGTCGTTCTGGCCCTGTTCGCGCTCCTGCTGGTCAATTCGGTCTATCTCGGCGGGGTCACCCTGCTCGAACACCTCAGCGGCGAGACCTACCAGGACTACACCTACCAGCTGATGTTCCTGTTCCACCTCGTCGCCGGCCTCGCGATCGTGGTCCCGGCGCTGGTGTTCATCGGCCTGCACATGCGCAACACCTGGCGACGCCCGAACCGGCGGGCCGTTTACGCCGGCCTCGGGCTTTTCGCGGCCGTGCTGATCCTGCTGGTCAGCGGCATTCTGCTGGTCCGCTTCGACTTCTTCCAGATTCGCAGTGAAGTCGTGCGCTCGATCGCCTACTGGGCGCACGTCGTGGTGCCGCTCGCCTGCATCTGGCTGTTCGTGCTGCATCGTCTGGCCGGCCCGAAGATTCGCTGGAAATCGGGCCTTGCGGTCGCCGGGCTCGGCGCGGCCTTCGCGCTCGGCCTGGTCGTGCTGCAGGCTCAGGATCCGCGCCAGTGGGGACGCCCGGGCGAGTACGGCGAGGCCGACTTCAGGCCGGCCCTGACCCGGTCGGCGACCGGCGACTACATTCCGGCCGAAACCCTGATGATGGACGGCTACTGCGCCGAGTGCCACGCCGACGTGCATTCGCAGTGGCAGAACAGCGTCCATCGCTGGGCTTCGTTCAACAACCCGGTCTACCTGATGGCGGTGCGCAACACCCGTGAGTTCGCCCTCGAGCGCGACGGCAATGTCGAGGCGGCACGCTTCTGCGCCGCCTGCCACGACCTCGTGCCGCTGCTGTCGGGCGCTTTCGACGACCCCGACTACGACGACGTCAACCATCCCACGGCCCACGCCGGCATCACCTGCACCTCCTGCCATGCCATCACCAACGTCAACAGCGTGCGCGGCAACGGCGATTTCACGGTCGAGGAGCCGGTGCACTATCCGTTTGCCTTCAGCGAGAATCCGGCGCTTCGATGGGTCAACGCGCAGTTGATCAAGGCCAAGCCCGCGTTCCACAACAAGACCTTTCTCAAGCCCCTGCACGAGTCGCCGGAATTCTGCGGCACCTGCCACAAGGTCCATCTGCCCGAGCATCTCAACGCCTACAAGTGGCTGCGCGGCCAGAATCACTACGACAGCTTTCTGTTGAGCGGCGTGTCGGGCCACGGCGTGACCAGCTTCTATTATCCGAACCAGGCCGAGGAAAACTGCTCCGGCTGCCACATGCCGACGGTCGCCTCCGACGACTTCGGTGCCCGGCGGCGCGAGGGTGAGTCGGCCTACACGGTCCGCGATCATCTGTTTCCGGGCGCCAACACGGCCATCGCGCAAATGGTCGGTCTGTCCGACGAGGTCATCGACCGACATCAGGCCTTTCTGCAGACGGCGCTGCGCGTCGACCTCGTGGGATTGCGCGAGGACGGCCGCATCGACGGAGCGCTGATCGCGCCGATCCGGCCGTCGGTGCCCGCGCTGATCCCCGGGCGCGAATATCTCCTGCAGACCGTGGTCCGGACCACCGGCATGGGGCATCACTTCACTCAGGGAACCGTGGATTCCAACCAGGTCTGGGTGGAAGTCGAAGTCGAGCACGATGGCCGCATCGTCGGGCGCAGCGGCGGCATGGAAAGCTCGGAGCATCGGGTCGACCCCTGGTCGCACTTCATCAACGTCTACATGCTCGACCGCGAAGGCAATCGGATCGAGCGGCGCAATGCCGAAGACATCTTCGTGCCGCTCTACGATCATCAGATTCCGCCGGGCGCGGCCGACCTGCTCCACTACCGGCTCGAAGTGCCCGAGGCCCTTTCCGGTGAGCTGACGGTTCGCGCCCGCGTCCACTACCGGAAATTCGACGTTGCCCTGATGAAGCACGTCGAGGATCCGCCGTTCACTCGCAACGACCTGCCGATCACCGTCCTGGCCGAGGACGAGGTCACTTTCCCGGTCGGTGAGGGAATCGAGCCGATAATTGCCACGGCCCCCGAGATTCCTCAGTGGCAGCGTCTGAACGACTACGGTATCGGCGCGCTCAGAAAGCCGCAGCGGCGCCAGCTCAGGCAGGCCGAGGAAGCGTTCCTGCGCGTCGAAGCGCTGGGCCACAGCGCCGGCGCCCTGAACCTGGCGCGGGTGTATCTCGAGGAGGGGCGTCTCGACGAGGCGGCCGCCGCGCTGCGCCGGGTGTCCGCGCACGAAGATCCGCCGCCGCCCTGGTCGATCGCCTGGTTCAGCGGCCTGCTGCTGTTCCAGGAGGGTCGCTTCGATCAGGCCCTGCAGGCTTTCGAGGCGCTCGCCGAGACCCGCTTCAACGAGGCACGCGAGCGTGGCTTCGATTTCTCGCGCGACTACCGCCTGCTCAATCGCATCGGTCTGACCTGGCGCGAACTGGCGAACCAGCGCGACGGCGAAGATCGAACGGCTGCCCTGCACGCCGCGCGCGACTGGTTCGATCGAGCCCTGGTCCAGGATCCCGAAAACGCCGCGGCCCACTACAATCTCTCTCAGGTCAAGGCGGCACTCGGCGATGCCGACCGGGCGGACTGGCACGCGAGTGAGTACCAGCGCTACCGCGTCGACGACAACGCCCGCGACCGCGCGATCGCCGCGGCTCGCCGCCGCGACCCGGCGGCAGATCATGCCGCCGACCCCGTGGTCATCTACGACCTCCACCGCCGAGGCGCTTCGGCCTATGACCTTTCCGTGCCCGAGGTCATCGCGCGCATTCAGGCGGCTGCGACCATGGCCTATCGACCATGACCGATCCCCGACAACCGTCCGATTTCGAGGATGAGGCGCTCGAACAGGACGACGCGATCATCGGCCGGGTCTTTCGCTGGTCGCTCGCCGTCATTGCGCTGGTGATTCTGATTGCCGCAGGCGTATTCGGTCTCCGCCTCTGGCTGCAGAGCACGCCCGAAGCACCGGTGGTCGAAGCCGAGATCGGCCTCGACGACCTGCTCGACCAGCCCGACCTGCCGCAGCCGCCGGCCGCTCGATTCGTCGATATAACCCGGGCGGCCGGCATCGACTTCGTCCATTTCAACGGTGCTTTCGGCGAGCGCCTGTTGCCCGAAACGATGGGCGGGGGCGTCGCCTTCTTCGATTACAACGACGACGGTCATCCGGATCTGCTGTTCGTCAACGGCGACCGCTGGCCGTTCGCGCCCGAGACCGACGAAGCGCGACCGAACGGGCTCAGGCTGTACGAGAACGACGGCACCGGCCGGTTCCGCGAGGTCACGGCCGGGGTCGGTCTCGACGGCATCCATTTCCAGGGCATGGGCGTGGCCGTGGCCGACTACGACGGCGATGGGCGGGTCGACATCTTCGCCACCGCCGTCGGCCCGAACCGCCTGTTCCGGAATACGGCAGAGGGTTTCGTGGATGTTACCGAGACAGCCGGCATCGCCGGCGAGGCCGATCGCTGGAGCACCAGCGCGGGCTTTTTCGACGCCGACGATGACGGTGATCTGGACCTGTACGTGGTCAACTACGTCGAGTGGTCGCGCGACATCGACATCGAGGTCGACTATCGTCTGACCGGCATCGGTCGCGCCTACGGCCCGCCGACCAACTTCGCCGGCACGCGTGATTATTTCTACCGGAACAACGGCGACGGGACCTTCTCCGAAGTCGGCGGCGAGGCCGGCATCGACGTGCGCAATCCGGCCACCGGCGAACCGATCGGCAAGGGCCTGGCGCTGATTCCGATCGATCTCGACGGCGACGATCGGCTCGATCTGGTCGTCGCCAACGACACGGTCCAGAACTTCGCGTTTCACAATCAGGGCGACGGCAGCTTCGTCGAGATCGGCACCGAATGGGGCCTGGGTTTCGATCGCAACGGTCTGGCGACCGGCGCGATGGGCATCGACGCGGCGCGGCACCGCAACGACGACGCACTCGCGGTCGCGATCGGCAACTTCTCGAGCGAGATGAGCTCGTTCTACGTCGCTCGCGGCCCGCAGCCGCCGTTCGTCGACCAGACCATCGGCGAGGGCATCGGCGCGGCGACCCGCCTGGCCCTGACCTTCGGGGTCTTCTTCTTCGACTACGACCTCGATGGCCGCCTGGATTATCTGCAGGCCAACGGCCACGTCGAAAACGAGATCAACCAGGTTCAGGCCAGCCAGTCCTACCGCCAGCCCGGCCAGTTGTTCTGGAACTGCGGCGAGGACTGCCCGGCGGCCTTCCAGTCCGTCGCCGGTGACCGCATCGGCGACCTGGCCGAACCGACCGTCGGCCGCGGTGCGGCCTATGCCGATATCGACGCCGACGGAGACCTCGATGTGGTCCTGACCCAGATCGCCGGTCCGCCCCTGCTGCTGCGCAACGATCTCGATAACGACCATCACTGGCTGCGCGTTCGTCTCGAAGGCCCCCCGCCGAACACCTCGGCGATCGGGGCGCAGCTCATCCTCGAAGCCGGGGGCACGACCCAGCACCGCATGATCATGCCGACCCGCAGCTACCTGTCCCAGGTCGAGCTGCCGGTGACCTTTGGTCTTGGGTCAATTTCTGAGATCGATCGGCTGACGATCATCTGGCCAAACGGTGACAGGCAAGTGCTTGATAGTCCTCAGATTGATACAGAACTTAACGTCGCCAAAGTCGAATAAAGACTATTCCGCTGGAAAACGCTTCCCCGAGATGCCGGAGGGGTCTCTGTGTTAACGGCTTGCAGCGGGACTCACGAGTTGGCACCCTCACTGGAGTTGGCAAAAAAACTGTTGGAACGTTGGCATATGGTTATCCGTGTAAGACGCGCTTTACGCGGCACATACCCATTTAACCCTGTTGGGCAAGCTGATCGCTCTCTCCTCAGGTTGAACGTTATTTTGGTTGTTGTCGGGAGTTTTTTCAGTGTATTGCTCAGCCCATCAGCGACGGCTTGCGAAACGGTTTACTCGGTGCCTGCAAATTCGGCGCAGTATGAGTACGATCCAGTTTCCGGTCGGTGGCAACTGGTTGCATCTTGGAGTAACCCCGGCGCAATGGATTATGTCCCTCAACCCGGAGACCAATACGAAGTATTCGAATCGCAGGGATTGTGGGTGCTCTACGTCAGTAATCAGTCCTATGCGCCGCCAGGTCAACCGCCTAATCCACCGCCCGGGGGTCCTGGTTTACCCAATGACCCATACGGCATCGGCGTGCAGTGCGATGATGACAGCGATAGTGTCGAACTGCCGAGGTATAGTTTTTCCGTCTCTGGAATGTCCTGGTCAACCAGCGGCAGCGGCTCCGCTCATGTATTCAGGTCTGGTGGCGGTGCCGCAGAGGGGCCCGTCAGGCTCGGCAGGATCGTTGTTAGTGCACAAGCATGGCTAGAGCTTGCGGAAGGAGCGCAGGAAATGGCGAACGTCACCTATGAAACTGCCATTCGCGACATCATATCTTGGCGTGATACAGGCATGCACGTACCCCATGCCCCGTTCAGCTGGATAAACTGGAATAGAGCTCAGGTGGATTGGGGGCTTTATGGGCTAACTTGTCTCCTCATCAAGTGCTTTTGAATTTTATGGCAGACATCGAGGGAGGGGGAGGATGAAGCCCTTTGTATTCATAACGAGTTTCCTCGCGATTGAGTTCGGTGCTCGGAGAATTTCAATGCCTAGATTGATTCGGATTACCACCATTTCAATTCTGTTGATCACTTCTACCGGTGCTATCGCGTTCCAGCGGCCTGATCAGTCCACGCTGGAACAGACCCGGTCACTTTGTGATCGGGCAGTTGCGGAGGGCCGCATTTTCTGGGAAGAAGCCAGGCACTTGAGCGCGGAGGAATTCGAAGGGACGCTTTACGTCAGCCGAGCCGACGCCGCTGTCGCCGGCCGCGCCATCGAAGAGATTGATCGTCTGTTGAAAAAGCATGGCCCCGATTCCGATGTTGCTGTCCAGATGCTTGCGACAGCAGCTTCGTCCGATTTTCCGGATATCGTTTTTCGGTTGCTCGACAAAGGTGTTCCCATTGACGGCAAACCAGGAATAGCACCTCCTCTTGTCTCCGCAGGTTTCTGCGGTCGCCATCAAATGGCGTCACACCTCTTGGCGAGGGGTGCCGACCCAAATATCTATTGGGGTGATCCAAGCTCGGCCGAGCCGATGGTTCAGGCAATTGCCAATCGGGATCAAGAGCTCGCTCATCTGCTGTTAGCGAACGGGTATGACCCGTGCAGAACCGAACTTTCCGATGGCCGTGATCTCCGCGATCTACTCGTGCGGCATCCGGAGTTAGACCCCGACGATGCGTTCTGGAGTCAACTGGTCTGCAAGGAACGTTTTAGGCAGCGGGCGCGGCAATAATCCTGGACTAGTAGTGCGCGGCGCGCTCCTTCATCAGCTCGGGTTGACCGTTGATTATGGCCCAGCTTGAGCGAAAGCAGGTGAGTTGCCGTCAAGGAGCGGCACAGCTCGTTTGATTAGCAGTCGTTCCCCGAGGGGGCAGTGCCGGAGTGCGTGGACGATGCGCTCGGCTGCCTGTCCGTCGCCGTAGGGGTTGGTCATTCCCGCCAGGCTGGCCCGAAAGGCGGATGAGCGCGCACGCGCCAGGGCGTCGACGATGGCCTCGCGCTCGCCGCGCACATCGATGACGTTGGCCGCGCGTTCCCGGCCGCGCTGGCGGTCGCCGATATTGACGAAGGGCAGTTCCAGCGAGGGGGTTTCCATGATGCCGCTCGATGAGTTGCCGACCATCGCCGAGGCGTGCTCGAGCAGGGTCCAGAAGTCGAACAGGTCGAGGTTGGTGTTCAGGCGGGCACGCGGGTGGTCGCGGCAGAACGAACGGGCGCGCTCGATGATGGCCTGATGGCCCGCGTCGGCGTTCGGGAAGCAGAACACGATCGGGTCATCCAGGGCCTCCAGCGCCGCGAACAGGGCGTCGACTTCCGCGTTCGTGTCGTGCACCAGGGTCACCGGATGGTAGGCGACGATGACCGGCGGCGGGTCGAGCGGCAGGTCGATCAACTGCTCGAGCTGCCGGCGATCGCCGAGGCGGCTTCGCCGCAGGTGATCCAGCGACGGCGCCCCGGCGCGCTCGACCCGCCAGGCTTCCTCGCCCATGGCGATCACCCGGCGGCGGGCCTGCTCGGTCGAGACGAAGTGCAGGTGGCTCATCTTGGTGATCGCGTTGCGCACCGCGTCGTCGATCGCCCCCTCGCTGATTTCCCCGCCCTCGATATGGGCGATCGGAATGCGCAGCGCAAGCGCGGTCGCGGCCGGGCCCAGCATTTCGTAGCGGTCGGCGATCAGCAGCAGCAGGTCGGGTCTGAGCCGGCCCAGCACATCGGCCAGCCCCAGGATCGACACGCCGATGGTCTTGGCCATGCCGACATCGCTGTCCGAGTCGAGCTGGCATTCGATGCCGGCTTCGACCTCGAAGCCGTGATCGCGGAACTGATCGACGGTGTGGCCGAAGGTCGGCGTCAGATGGGCGCCGGTAGCGATGATGCGCAGGTCGACGTCGTCGGCCGCCTGCAGATCGCGCAGCACCCAGTAGAGATGGCCATAGTCGGCCCGTGATGTGCTGACGACGGCGATGCGGCGTCGCCGTGGCGCGGGCGGATCGGATTGCAAAGCGGGTCTCCGGATGTCAGAATTCCGATTCGGCCCCTGCCATGGCGATGGGCTGAACCTTCTCCGTTCGCAAGTATCCCAGATTCACATGAACCGTTGCCGATCATTCCCTGCCGGGCGGCTGCTGGCCGCGCTTGCCGGCCTTGCCCTGACGCCCGCCGTCGCCGCGCCCGTTTTCGAGGATGTGACCGAGGCCTCGGGTGTTTCCTTCACCTACGACAACGGCGGAACCGGCAACTTCTATTTCCCCGAGATCATGGGCGCGGGCGTGGCGGTGCTGGACTACGACCGCGACGGGCGTCTCGACATCTACTTCGTTCAGGGCGGCGCGCTCGGCCCCGAGGCCGGCCCGGAACAGCGTGAAAGCGATCGGCTCTTCCGCAACGAATCCGAACGCGACGCCGACGGTCGATGGCGGCCGCGGTTCACCGATGTCACCGACCAGGCCGGGATCGACGCGCGCGGCTACGGCATGGGGGTCGCGGTCGGCGACTACGACGGCAATGGTTACCCGGATCTCTACGTCCTCAATTTCGGAAGTAATCAACTGTTCCGCAACAACGGTGACGGCACTTTTACCGATGTGACCGCCGAGGCCGGCGTCGATGAGCCGCGCTGGAGCGTGAGCGCGAGTTTCGCCGACCTCGATGGTGACGGTCGGGAGGATCTGGTCGTGGCCAACTACGTCGATTTCTCGCTGGCCTCGCATCGAGAATGTCGTTCGGCGACCACGTCGCAGCGGGACTACTGCTCCCCGTCGGCCTACGATGGAATCAGCGACACCCTGTTCAGGAATCTCGGCAACGGGCGTTTCGAGAACTCGAGCGAAGCTTCCGGCCTGGCCGCTGTGGAACGCCACGGGCTCGGCGTGATCAGCGCGGACTTCAACGATGATGGCCGGATCGATATCTACGTGGCCAACGACGGATCGCCCAATTCGCTGTGGATCAATCAGGGCGACCTGCGCTTCGTCGACGACGCGTTTCTGGCCGGCGCGGCAGTCAACGCCGACGGCATGACCGAAGCCGGCATGGGCGTCGATGCGGGGGACTACAACCGGTCCGGCCGCGATGACCTGTTCGTCACCCACATGCGGCGCGAATCCAACACGCTGTACCGCAACGAAGGCAACGGCTGGTTCAGCGACGTGACCAGCACCTCCGGGCTCGGCGCGAGCAGTCTGCCCAAAACCGGATTCGGGACGGCGTGGCTGGACTTCGACAACGACGGCTGGCTCGACCTGGCGGTAGCCAATGGCGCGGTCGTCATCGAGGAGGATCTCGTCGCGGCCGGTGATCCGTTTCCGTATCATCAGCCCAACCAGCTGTTCGCCAACCTCGGCGATGGCCGATTCGAGGACGTCAGCGATGCCGCCGGGCCGGTCTTCGCCGTCTCGCGGGTCAGCCGGGGCCTCGCGGTGGGCGACCTCGACAACGACGGCATGGCCGATCTCGTGATCGCCAACATCAACAGCCCGGCCCGGATTCTGGTCAACCGCGATCCGGGTCGGCGGCACTGGCTGGGACTGAGCCTGCGCGATCCGTCCGGGCGGATCGAGCGGACCCAGGCCGTGGCCTGGCTCGAGCGCGGCGACGACCCGCCGCTGCGCCGGCGCTCGAGGGCCGACGGCTCATATGCTTCTGCCAATGATGCGCGGGTCCTGTTCGGCCTCGGAAGCGACAGCGCGCCGGTGACCGTGCGCGTCGACTGGCCCGATGGTCCTTCCGAACGATTCGAGAAACTCACCGTTGATCGCTACCATGAGCTCAGACGCGGTCAGGGCCGGGAAATCACGGAGGAGCGCCCATGAAGATGTTGATGCCGATTCGTCCGATCGTGCTCGCCGCAGCCTTGGCCATCTTCGGTCTCCCGCCGGCAATGGCCGTCGATCCGATTCCCGAGGTGTCGGCCGACAATCTGACCGAGCCGGTCCGGGAAGCGATCGAGCGCGCTCGCGCAGCGGTCGCGGCGACCGCTGATTCGGGCCCCAACGAGCGCGCCCTGATCTTCGGCAACTTCGGCGACGTGCTGCTGGCGCATGGCTTTGCTGCCGAGGCGCGAGTTGCCTACAACAATGCGCGGGAACTGGCACCTGCGGTTTTCGACTGGCATTACATGCTCGGCGTTCTCGAGCTCGGCGAGGGACAGCTCGATGCGGCGATCGGTCACCTGGATCGTGCGCTCGAGATTCACGGCGGCGACTATCCGGCCCGAATCCGCCGTGGCGATCTGTTGCTGGATCTCGGCCTGCCCAACCTGGCCGAAAAGGATTTCGAAAGAGCCCTGCTGCTCGATCCCGACTCGGCCGCCGCCCGCGCCGGTCTGGGCCGGGTCGCTCTGGATCGGAGGCAGTTCGAGCAGGCGGCGGACTACATCAGCGACGCTCTGCAGCTGGCACCGGGCGCAACCCGCCTGCACGAGCCCCTTGGGCGCGCCTATCGCGGGCTCGGCGATATCGAACGTGCGCGCTTTCATTTCGACCAGCGTGGCGATGGCGATGTGCCCGTTCGAGACCCGCTGCTGGATCGGGTCACCGCGAGTTCGCGCAGTCCGCAGATGTTTCTCGAACTGGCGCTCGACCAGGCCGAGCAGGGCAACCTGGCGGCCAGCCGCGGGCTTCTGATCCAGGCGCTCGAGCTGGACCCCGACGATGCGCTGGTCCTCGAGAACTACGGCGAGGTCACGGCGCGGATGGGCGATCTCGATGAGGCCCGGGCCGCATTCCGGCGCCTGTTGAACCTCGCGCCCGACTCCGCCGACGCGCACTTCTACCTGGGCCAGGTCGAAGAGCTGCGCGGCGAGCCGGCGGCCGCGCTCGAAGCCTACGAGGCCGCTCTGGCGCTCGATCCGGGCAATGAGGCCGCACGCGAGGCGATCCCGTTCGCGCTCATGGCCCAGCAGCGTTTCGAGGGCGCGGCCGAGCGCTTCCGGGCGCTCGCGGCAGCGACTTCGGATGACGAGCGTCGTCGGCGCCATCTGTACTGGCAGGGCCTGGCTCAGGCTGGCGCCGGCAACTGTGGCGACTCGGCCTCGCTGCTGGAACAGGCCCGCGACCTCGCCGCGGCATTCGATCCGGACATCATGGGCGCGCTGGCGCGCCTGCGGGCGACCTGCCTGCGCGGCGACGAGGATGATCTGCGCGAGGCGCTGGTCTGGGCCGAGATGGTCTACGACACCAGCCCGGGCATGAATTCGGCGACCACGCTCGCGATGGTCAGCGCGGCGCTCGGGCAATTCGACGACGCGGTCGATTTCCAGGCCCAGGCGATGTACGAGGCCTTGCGCAGCGGCACGCTCGAGTCGCGCGCTGACCTGAAGACCAACATGGAGCGGTATCAGTCCGAGCGCCGGGCCGAAACGCCGTTTGCCGCGAACGACCCGCTGTTCTCGATCAGGCTGGCCGGCCGCTAGCGGGCCGGTCCCGTTATTTTGCGTCGACGCTTCCTCAGAACAATCGCCAGGCCAGCCAGAGCAGACTGAACGCGACCAGAAACCCGAACCCGGCCCGGGCCAGGAACAGCAGTCCGCGGCCCGGACGGTGCTCGGCGGGCATGTGCCGGCTGGTCAGCAGGCGCAGACTGAGCCAGGCCAGAAGCGGCGCGGACAGGAACGAAACCGTGGTCGTGAAGTCGATCAGAGTCGTGAAGCGCTCGCCCGAAAAGCGGATGACCAGGAGCGCGCCGATCGTGACCAGCAGCAGCGCGCTGATGTAGCGGCTGCGGTGCAGGTTGGGCGCCGGGTCTTCGTCGTCGGCCACGCCGGTCTGTTCGATCAGCGCGCGCAGCACGCGCGGGTAGGCATCGGTGACCGCGAGCGTGGTCGAGAACATCGCGGTCAGGGCGGCCACGGCGATCAGCGGTCGCGACCATTCACCGAGGCTGCTTGCATAGAGGTCGACCAGACCGCCCGCGAACGCGACGGCCGAGTCGGGCAGGGTCTGCCCCGAGCCGTGCATCACCAGAGCGCCGAGCAGCAGGAACAGCACGGCCGTTACCGTCGCTGCGATGTAGCCGATGCGGCAGTCGATAACGGCGTGGGCCACGCTCGGGCGGCGTCCGGTCTGCGCAGCCCGCTCCAGCGTCCAGAGCGAATGCCAGGCGGCCACGTCGAGCGGGATCGGCATCCAGCCGAGCAGGGCCAGCAGGAAGGCGATCCCGGTCGCGGTCCAGAGCGCATCCCAGCTGGCCAGCGGGTCGAGCGCGCCCGACTCGGGTCCGGCGCCGAACGCCAGCGCCACCGCCGCCACGGTGGTCACCGCCAGCGCCCCCATGATCAGCTTCATGAGCAGATCCAGTCCGCGGTAGTGGCCAACGGCCAGAACGACGGCACAGGCCGTGATGACGCCGGCCGACAGGACCGTGATCGATTGCTCCAGCCCGAAGACCATCCCGGCCAGTCCGGCGGTGACGATGGTGACGCTGGCCTGGATGAAGAACATCGTGGCGATCGTGATCAGGCTGAACAGGCCCAGGGCCCACGGCCCCAGGCGCTGATAGCCCGCGATCAGGCTCTCGCCGGTGGCCGCCGCATAGCGCGGACCGAACTGGATGAAGGGGTACTTGAGCACGCAGGCCAGGATCACGATGATCGCCATACCGACGCCGTATTCGGCGCCCGCCCGGGTCGATTGAACCAGATGCGAGACGCCGATCGCGGCGCCGGCCATCAGCAGGCCGGGGCCGATCGCGCTGCGCAGGGTCGAGCTTGTATTGGTCATTGTGAGGTCCCGGCTAGAAGCGCAGCAGCATGACCGAGGTAATGACCACGGCCCCGATCAGATTCAGCACCAGCCCCTCCGACGCCATGCGCCGGATCGACACCTTGCCCGATCCGTAGATGACCGCGTTCGGTGCCGTGGCCACGGGCAGCATGAAGGCGCAGGAAGCGCTGATGGCCGCGGGCACCATCAGGAGCTCCGGTGCCACGCCGGTCGCCGTCGCGGTCGCGGCGAGTACGGGCATCAACAGTGCGGTGGTGGCCGTGTTGCTGGTCATTTCGGTCAGGAAGGTCACCCCGAGGCAGATGCTCAGGATCATGACCCAGGTCGGTAGTTCGGCCAGGATCGTGAGCTGGCCGGCAAGCGCGTCGCTCAGGCCGGTTTCCATGAACGCCCTGGCAATCGTGATGCCACCGGCGAACAGGATCAGCACGCCCCAGGGAATCGCGCCGGCGGTCTCCCAGTCGAGCAGTCTGCCCGGTCGCTCGCGGTCACCGTTGCCGATGCAGCATAGCGCGACGACGGCCAGCAGGGCCACGGCGGCGTCGTTGGCCTGGGGAAGGTCGAGCCAGGTCTGCCAGCCGCCGAACGGTGCCGAGCGCGTGATCCACAAGGCCGCGGTGACGGCGAAGACCAGCGCCACGCGAATCTCCGCGCGCTGCCACGGCCCCGGAGAATCGATCTCCGGCATCGCTCCCGACCGAACGCTTCGAGTCAGCCACAGGAAGACCAGCGGCAACATCAGGATCACGATCGGGATGCCCCAGCTCATCCACATCGGGAAAGATGTCGTGGTGCCGAACTGGTCGGCCGAGACCTGCATGTAGATCAGATTCGGCGGTGTGCCGATCGGCGTCGCCGTGCCGCCGAGACTGGCCGCATAGGCCGTGCCCAGCAGCAGCGGAATGGTCAGGTGCCGAAAGCGCTGATCTTCGAGGACGGCCAGCGCGACCGGAAGCAGCATCAGCGTGGTCGCGGTATTGGAGATCCACATCGACAGACCGCTGGCGGCCAGCATGAAGCCGAGGACCAGGCCGCGAGGTCCCAGGCGCGCGCAGAGTCTGATCATGCCGAGGGCGAGACGGCGATGCGCGCCGCAGCGAGCCAAGGCACCGGAAAGCATGAAGCCCCCGAGCAACAGGAGGATCAGCGGGCTGCCGTAGCTTTCGGCAACCTGAGCTGGCGTGAGCGCCCCGGCCAGTGGCAGCAGGGCCAGCGGCAGCAGCGAGGTGACCGGGATCGGAATCGGTTCGGTCAGCCACCAGACGGCGCACCAGAACGTTACGGCGGCCGTCGCAGCCGCAGCGGATTCCAGCGGCGTTTGGTGCAGCGCATAAAAGAAGATCAGCACCGCACCGATGGGTCCGGCTGCCAGAAACAGATTCGACCGTGAAGCCAACAGGGAATCTTTCATCAAGGGGAATCGCTGCGAGCGATGCTTGCAAAAATGAAGTTGATGTTCATATCATACGGTCTCAAGACAAGAAGCCGCTTCATCCTGACTCAAGCGGTATCCAAACCACAAAGCAATTGCTTCGGGGAGAAAATCAAATGAAGGTACGCCTGCATACGGCTCTTGTGCTTTCACTGCTATGGCTGGTTGGCTGTGGTGGTGGGTCCAGCGTGGATCGCACGGTGCCCCAGGAGCCCGCCACCAATCCTGACGGGACTCCAACCACTGCCGTGATGACGGCCAACTTCGACCCGTCGGCGGGTGTGTTGCCGTTCCCGACCAATCTGCTTCTTTCGGGCTCCAGCGACCTGACGCTCAATGTTCCCGCCGCAGACCCCACCGATTTTTCCGACCCCGCGGTGGCGCTCGGTAATCTGGATGGATTCAGCACGACCGCCCCGTGGACGTTTTCGTTCTCGCGGCCGATCGACCCGGCGACCGTTGTCCCCGGGAGCAGCGTGCGCCTGTACGAGGTCCAGTTCGTGTTCGGGACCATCGCGGTCCAGGGAATCAATCGCGAACTGGTCCCCGGTCAGGAGTACGTGACCACGCTGGCTCCATCGGATTCGACCGGCCGGACCATCGCGATCGTGCCGCTGCAGCCCCTCAAGGAAATGACCGGCTACATGGCGGTGGTCACGAACGGAATCCAGGATGTCGACGGCAACGCCGCAACGCCGGCTCAGACCTACTTCCTGACCAAGCGCACCCAGCCGCTCGTCACCCCCGCCGGCACCAGCACCGAGCCGCTGCTCGACGACGCCTCGGCCGCGGCACTCGAGCCGCTGCGCCAGTTGACCAACGCTCAGGAGGCCGCGGCCGCTTCGGCTGGCGTCAACCGGGATGACATCGTTCTCTCGTTTACCGCGACGACCCAGGCGATCACTCCGGTCCTCAACGTGATCCGCTCGCAGGCCCAGCCGACCTCGTCGCAGCTGGCCCAGGCCTGTCTGGCACCGACCGTCTGTCTGAGTACCTCCGATGTCCTGCCGCCCGGGGCCTCGCCCGGGATCGCCGACCTCTACATCGGCGTCACCGAGATTCCCTATTACCTCGGCACGCCGGGAGCCGACGATCCGACGGCGCCGCTGAACGCTTTCTGGCAGGCCGCCCCCGGCGCTTATGTGCCGCCGTTCGACGGGCTCGGTCTCGATCCGACGTCGACTCGCATCACCGTCGCCAATCCGATGCCGGTTGAAACCTCCCGCCAGAACGTACCGGTGCTGATGACCCTGCCCAACGAGCTGTCCGGGCAGACCCGGCCGTCGTCCGGCTGGCCGGTCGTGATCTTCCAGCATGGCATCACCGGTGATCGGTCGCAGATGCTCGCTCTCGCCGACACCATGGCGGCGATCGGCTTCGCGACGATCGCGATCGATCTGCCGCTCCACGGCATCACCGATCAGACCAGCCCGCTCTACGTCGGCAACACGCCGTTCGCCCCGATCGCGAGCGAACGAACCTTCGATCTCGATCTGCAGGACAATGCTTCCAGCGCGCCGGGCCCCGACGGTACGATCGACTCGTCGGGCGCATGGTTCATCAATCTCCAGAACCTTCTGGTCTCCCGGGACAACCTGCGTCAGGCTCAGGCTGACCTGTCGATCCTCGCGCTGAACATTCCTTCAATGGATATCAACGGCGACGGGCTCGGTGACTTCGATGGCTCGAACATCAACTTCGTCGGCCTGTCGCTCGGTGCGATCTCCGGCATTCCGTTCATGGCGGTCGAGCCGACGGTCAGCAACGGCGTGCTGTCCGTCCCCGGTGGCGGCATCGCCAATCTGCTCAACGGGTCGGAAACCTTCGGTCCGGTCATTCGTGCGGGTCTCGGTGCTGCCGGCGTCGAGCCCGGAACGCCTGACTTCGCCCAGTTCCTGCTGATCGCGCAGACGGTTCTCGATTCGGCCGACCCGATCAACTGGAGCGTGGCCTCGGCGACGAACAGCATGTTGCTGCAGCAGGTGGCCGACGATGCGGTGGTGCCCAACTCAGTGCCGGGTGCGCCCTTGTCTGGAACGGAACCCCTGATTCGCGTGCTGGGTCTGGATGCCATCACCGGAACCACGGAGGACCCGATGGGGATTCGTGGCGCGGTGAGACTGCTCCAGGGTGGCCATGGCTCATTGCTTGATCCGTCTGCCGGCCCGGCGGTGACGGCCGAAATGCAGGGCCAGGCGGCCAGTATGGTGGTCTCCGGTGGAGCCATCGTCGAGATCGGCAATCCATCACTTATCCAGACCGACTGACAGGGAGATAGAACATGACACGGCACAACACCAAGACTCGCCAGTTCAAATCCGTGCGCCCCTGCCTTCTGGCGTGTGCAATCGGTCTGGCGCTTTCCGGCCAGCAGGCTCAGGCAATCGATCTGAGTCGCGGCGATGTCAACATAACGCTCGATACGACCATCAGCTATGGAACGGGTGTGCGAGTCGGACGCCGAGATGATGATCTGGTCGCGAAAAGCCACTTCAATCCGGTGATCTTCCAGGCACCTCTGGAGCAGCAGATCCTCGCGCCCGGCCGCTTTTCAGCCAACTCTGACGACGGCAACCTGAATTTCGACAAGGGAGACTTCATCTTCAATGCCGCGCGTGTGACCTCAGAGCTTGAGGTCTCCTACAAGAACTATGGTTTCTTCGTGCGCGGCAACTATTTCTATGACTTCACCCTGAATGACGCCGAGTTCCTGTCCGAGGGAGCCAAGGACCGGGCCGGTGAGCGGGCTCGCCTGCTCGATGCCTTCATCTACAGCGACTTCGATATCGGTGATCGCCTGCTGTCGATGCGCGTCGGTCGCCAGGTCGTCAGCTGGGGCGAAAGCACCTTCCTGGCTGGCGGCATCAATTCGATCAACCCGGTCGATCTGACCGCCTTACGGACCGCTGGCGCCGAGCTGCGCGACGCCTTCCTGCCGCTCAATATGCTTTGGGGCACGATCGACCTGACCCCGAATCTGTCGCTCGAAGCGGTGGCGATGCTCGAATGGGACGCGGTCGAGGCTGAGCCGTCCGGCACTTTCTTCGGGACGAATGACTTTGCCACGGCCGGTGGTCGCTATGCGATGCTCAATTTCGGCCTGGTGCCTCAGCCGATCCGCAACACCGATCTGTTCGACACGGTCTGTGGTGCCGGTCTGTTCGGGCTCAGCGATACCGGCCTGCCGCCGTCACTGGTCGGCGCCGGTTGCTCGGCCGCGTTTCCTCGAACCGTCAATGACGAGCCCGGCGATAGCGGCCAGTACGGTCTGGCCCTGCGCTACTTTTCGCCCGAGCTGAACGACACGGAATTCGGGTTCTACTATCTGCGGCATCACAGCAGTCTGCCGCTGCTCTCCGGTTTCGCGGTGACCAGTCCCGACGTCACCACGGGTGCGGTGCAGGTGGTTTACCCCGAAGACATCAACCTGTTCGGGGTGAGCTTCAATACGACAATCCCGGGTGGCTGGTCGCTCGCCGGTGAGGTGAGCTATCGCGACAACGTGCCGGTCCAGATCGACGACGTCGAGCTGTTGTTCGCTGGATTGTCTCCTCTCAACGCGGTCCTGCCAGCGGAGTATGAGCGTTTTCGCAGCCAGCTCGGCGAGTTCGGCCCGGGGGAATACATCCAGGGTTTCGAACGGCGCGAGGCCTCGCAGATCCAGGCGACCTTCACCAAGCTGTTCGGTCCGAATAATTTCCTGGGTGCCAACCAGATCGCGGTGGTCGGCGAAGTGGGCGCCACGCATTACTGGGATCTGCCGGACCGTTCCGAACTGCGCTTCGAAGGTCCGGGAACGGATACCGGCGGCGGTCCCAGTGCCAGGAGTGGCGCGGGTCGGAACCCGGTGACCACCGAGGACGGTTTCGCAACGCCCTTCAGCTGGGGCTACCGGCTGGTTGTGGCACCGACCTACAACAGTGTCGGCGGGTCGGCATGGAACATGACGCCCCGCCTCGCGTTCAATCATGATGTCCAGGGGGTCACGCCGGGCCCCGGCGGAAACTTCATCGAAGGCCGTATGCAGGCCACCGTGGGCGTGAACTTTACCTACCAGGCAACGTGGAACGTCGGGTTCGATTACACGAACTTCTTCGGCGCCGGCACCAACAATCTCGTCGGAGACCGGGATTTCGTTTCGGCTTCCCTCAGCTACTCATTCTAGGCCGGAGGAATGTGATGATGACTGTGATCAATCCAATAAAACTGCGACTTCTTGGAGTCGGGCTGGCCGCCTCGCTGGTCGTGGCCTGTGGCGGCACACCCGTCATGGACGATGCGCTGGATAGAGATGATGCCGAAACACCAGCCATGTCGGATCGCTTCGAGGCCGAGCAGGCCGAACGCGAGGCCGAGCAGCGCGAAATGGCCGCGCGCGCCGAAGCCGAGCGTCGCCGCGCCGAAGAAGAAGCCGCGCGCCGCCAGGACGAGGCCGCGCGCCGCGCGGCAGAAGAGCGCGCCGAAGCCGAGCGCATGGCCGCCGAAGCCGAGCGTCGTGCAGCACAGGAACGGGCAGAGGCGGAGCGAATTTCCGCAGAGGACGAACGGCGCGCAGCGGAAGAGCGGGCCGAAGCCGAACGCATGGCTGCCGAAGCCGAAGCCGAGCGGGCCGAAATGGCGGCGCGCGAGACCGCTGAACGGGAGCGCGCCGAAGCCGAGCGTCAGGCCGCCGAAGCACAGGCCAATGCCGAGCGTCAGGCCGCCGAAGCGCAGGCCGAGGCCGAGCGCATGGCCGCCGAGGCCGAGGCCGAGCGCCGGGAAGCCGAGCAGCTGGCCGCCGCGCAGCGCCAGGCGACAGCGGCAGCGCCTCCCGCATCGGGAGACTTCATCATTCCGCGCACACAGGAAAACATCGATCGCCTCGGCAATGATCTGACGCCGATGGGTTCGATCCGGGCCGGCAGCGCGGACGGTCGGATTCCGGCCTGGGACGGCGGTCTCACCCAGGCCGATTGGCCGTCAGGTTACCAGCCCGGCGACCGGCATCTTGATCCGTTCGCCGACGATGAGCCCCTCTATGTGATCACCGGAGAGAATTACCAGGACTACGCGGATCGCCTGTCGGTCGGTCAGATCGCGACGTTCGAGCGCTACCCCGATACCTACAAGATGCGGGTCTTCCCGACCCGTCGGAGCGCTTCGTTCCCGCAGTTCATCTACGACGCCTCGATTCGCAATGCTTCAACCGGCCGGCTGATCTCCGACGGTGAAGGTGTGGCTGACGTTTCCGAAGGGTTCCCCTTCCCTCTCCCCCAGAATGCCTATGAGCTGATGTGGAACCACAAGCTCAAGTACAAGGGCACCGGCGGCGTTCGTTACAACAATCAGGTCGCCCCGACGGCTACCGGCAGCTTCCAGATCGTTCGCCTGCGCGAGGAGCTTCTGGGTCTCTATTACGCCGAAGGCAGTTCGATCGAGGATACCAACAACATCCTGCTGTACTTCTTCCAGGAGGTCGAGTCTCCGGCGAGGCTGGCCGGGAACATTCTGCTGGTGCACGAGACCCTGAATCAGCTCGAGCAGCCGCGTCAGGCCTGGATCTACAACCCCGGCCAGCGCCGCGTACGACGGGCTCCCAACGTGGCCTACGATAACCCTGGTACCGCGTCCGACGGCCTGCGAACGAACGACATGACCGACATGTTCAACGGCGCGATGGACCGCTTCGACTGGGAGATCGTTGACAAGAAGGAGATGTACATCCCTTATAACTCCTACCAGATCCACAGCGGTGACCTGACGCCTGAAGATCTCGTCCGGCCCGGCCATCTCAATCCGGATCTGACCCGATACCAACTGCACAGAGTCTGGATCGTCGACGCGAGACTGAAGGAAGGAACCCGCCATATCAACTCACGACGTACCTTCTACATGGACGAAGATACCTATCAGATCGCATTGATCGACCATTACGATCAGCGCGGGGAGCTGTGGCGAGCATCCGAAGCCCATACGATCAACTATTACGACGTCCCGACCTACTGGTCGTCGATTGAAACCCATATGGACCTGCAGTCCGGCCGTTACGTGGCGACCGGAATCGATAACCAGGATCCGGTCAACACGTTCAATGTGCCATTGAGCGAAAGCAGCTACACGCCCCAGGCGCTGCGCACCCGAGGCAGGCGCTGACACCGCAAGCTGAACCATCCAGGGGCCGGACGGAAACCGACCTGCCCCTTTTCATATACTCAAAATGACATTCAACGCAAAGCGTGGGTAGACATAATGCAAGTATTTTCTCGTTCTGTTGAGCGACAGTTCCGTTCGTCCGGTCTTGTCGGTGGCCTGTTCCTTGCCGCTGGCATGGCCTTGTCGACAACTCTTGGCGCGCAGGCCGTTCCCGCCAGCGATATCGAGGCTGTTCTGGATCGAACACCCGAGAACATAGCGCGGCTGGGCGAGGACCTGACCCCGATGGGATCGATCCGGGCAGGAAACGCCGACGGAACCATCCCGGCCTGGACGGGCGGTATCACTCGCGAGGACTGGCCCGAGGGCTATGAACCCGGCGATCGCCATCTCGACCCTTTCGCCGATGATCAGCCGCGATTCGTCATCACGGCCGAAAATTACCAGGACCATGCCGACCAGTTGACGCCGGGGCACATCGCGACCTTCGAGCGCTATCCGGAAACCTTCCGGATGATCGTTTACCCGACCCGGCGTAGTGCGTCGTTCAGCGATCGAATCTACGAAATGACCCGCCGGAATGCCGAAACGGGTCGGCTCGTCGCCAACGGTGAAGGGGTCGAAAACGTTGCAGAAGGTTTCCCGTTCCCGCTGCCCCAGAACGCCTACGAGCTGATCTGGAACCACAAGATGAAGTACAAGGGGACGGGTGGGGTGCGCTACTGGAATCAGGTCGTTCCGACCAGCGGCGGCTCCTACCAGCTCATTCGATTGCGCGAGGAATTTCTTGGCCTCTACTACGTCCAGGGCAATACCATCGCGGACACCAACAACATCCTGCTTTACTTCTTCCAGGAAGTCGAGTCGCCCGCGCGCCTCGCCGGCAACATCCTGCTGGTTCACGAAACGCTCAACCAGAGCGCCCAGCCACGCCAGGCCTGGGTCTACAATCCGGGCCAACGACGCGTGCGCCGAGCGCCGAACGTGGCCTATGACAATCCCGGTACCGCGTCTGACGGTCTTCGCACCAACGATATGACCGACATGTTCAACGGTGCCATGGATCGATTCAACTGGGAGATCGTCGGAAAGCGGGAAATGATCATTCCCTATAACTCCTACAAGGCCCACAGCGGTGATCTCGAGCCCAGCGACCTGGTCACGCCAGGCCACCTCAACCCCGACCATCTGCGCTATGAGCTGCATCGTGTCTGGGTCGTCGAGGCGACGCTGCGGGAGGGCACCCGCCACATCAACTCGCGCCGGACCTTCTACCTGGATGAAGACACCTACCAGATCGCGGTCATCAACCATTACGATTCCCGTGGCGACATGTGGCGTCTGTCGGAAGCACATACGATCAATTTCTATGAGGTTCCGACCTATTGGGCGACGATCGAGACGAGTCTCGATCTCCAGTCCGGTCGCTACATCGCTAACGGAATCGATAACCAGGAGCCGGTGAATACCTTCGACGAAACCCTGAACCCGAGTGACTACACGCCGCAGGCGCTCAGAACGCGCGGCCGGCGATAAGTCTTGAACTGCCCTCCCGGGTTTCTCTGCTGCTGGACGGGGTTCCGATGATGAAAGTTGAACGAATGCATTCCTCGCTCGGGTGCGCCAGCGTCGCGATGGCGTGGCTCTTGCTGTACTCCGTTCCGTCCCCGGCCCAGGACGAGGAGCCCCGGCCGGCGCATCATGCACCCCAGGCGGCCGACTCGCTTGCCCTCGACATTACCCAGGCGGGGAGACGCTACGTTGCCGTCGGCGCGCGCGGCCATGTCCTGTTGTCGGCAGACGGCAAGGAATGGGAACAAGCCGAATTCGTCCCGGTTCAGGCGACACTGACCGGTGTGGCGTTTGCCGGCGGTCGCCTCTGGGCCGTGGGCCATGATTCGACGATCATTCACAGTCGCGATCTAGGCCGAACCTGGTCGCTTCAGCATTTCGAGCCGGAGTGGGAAAAGCCGCTTCTTGACGTCCATTTCTACAATGCCAACGAGGGGGTCGCGATCGGATCATACGGTCTGTATATGCGCACCGCCGACGCTGGTGAGACCTGGGAAGTGCTCGAAATGGCCGACCTCGTGACGTCGGAAGCGATCGACTGGAAAGCTGCCGCTGAGAGAGCCGAGGTTTTCGGTGCCGGTGGCGCGGACACCATGGATGCGTTCGCCGATGATCTCGGGTTAGACGAAGTCGAAGCCTATGACCGGGGCTGCTACGAATTCATGGAGTGCCACCTCAACGCGTTTCTCGAACTCGACGACGACCGACGGATGATTGCCGCCGAGCGCGGCTATGGCTTTCGTTCCACCGACGGCGGCGAAACCTGGGAGAGCTTCAAGTTCCCCTATCCCGGATCGATGTTCGGCCTGCTCGAATTGAGTGACGGCGGAATTCTGGCCTTCGGACTTCGCGGTCATGTCCAGCGGACCGATGACTTCGGTGACTCCTGGGAAGTTCTCGAGACGGGATCGAATTCGACGCTCATGGGCGGCATCCGCCTCGATCAACGGGAGGTCCTCATGGTCGGGGCCGGCGCAGCCCGCCTTCACTACGACGGCCGCAGCGGTGATTTCAGGCTCGACGAGGATCGACTCGGCAGCACTTTTGTCGCTGTCCATCAAGCCGACGACGGCACCCTGATCTTCGCCGGAGAAGAAGGCCTGAGCCATGAGTAGCAAGTCCACCTTCGCGGCGCGCGTGGCCGACGCCGTTTTCGCCATTCGCCCGCTGATCCTGCTCGTTTTTCTGCTCGGCACGGTCGCCATGGGCTATTTCATGGTCCAGCTCAGAGTCGACGCCGGGTTCCTGAAGCAGCTCCCGCTCGACCACGAGTACATGCAGACCTTCATGGAGTACGAGCGGGAATTCGGGGGCGCGAACCGGGTCATGGTGGCGCTGGTGGCCGAGGACGGCGAAATGTTCTCGCCCGAGTTCTTCGAAAAGTTCGAACAGATCAGTAACCGGGTGTTCTTCATTCCGGGCGTCGACCGGGCCAGCGTGAGGTCGATCTTCACTCCCAACGTCCGCTTCGTCGAAGTGGTCGAAGACGGTTTTGCCGGCGGCAACGTCATTCCCGCGGACTTCCAGCCAACGCCGGAAATGTTCGAGCGTGTCCGCTCGAATATCGTCAAGTCGGGAGAAATCGGGCGCCTTGTTGCCGAGGATTTCTCGGGGGCGATGGTGTGGGCCAACTTGCTCGAAGTCAATCCGGAGACCGGCGAGAGCCTCGACTATCAGGATGTGGCCCAGCGCCTCGAATCCATCCGCCAGGATTTCGAGGATGACGAGCAGACCGTTCATATCGTCGGTTTCGCCAAGATCATCGGCGATGTGGCCGACGGTGCGCGCGGCGTCGTCGCCTATTTCGGCGTGGCCTTCGTCATCACCGCCCTGCTGCTTCTGGTCTATTCGCGCTCGTTCTGGCTGACTCTGCTGCCCTTGGTCTGTTCGGTCGCCGCTGTCATCTGGCAGCTCGGCCTGCTCAGTCTGATGGGTTTCGGCATCGATCCGATGAATATCCTGACGCCGTTCCTGATTTTCGCGATCGGGGTCAGTCACGCGGTTCAGATGATCAGCGGATGGAGCTCCGAGAAGATGTTCGGAGGTTCCGCGCCGATGGGAATGCTGTATGACGGAAAAAGTCTCGAGGACGTTCCGATCGCGTCAAGTATCGACGCTTCCAAACGGACCTTCGCGCGACTGCTCGCCCCCGGGAGCATCGCGCTGCTCAGCGATACGATCGGATTTCTGACGATCCTCCTGATCAATATCCGCATTATCCAGGAGCTGGCTCTGACCGCCAGCATCGGTGTGGCGGTCATCATCCTGACCAACCTGATCCTGCTGCCGGTTCTCCTGTCCTACGTCCGTCTGCGCAATGTCGAGAAATTCCGCGCGCGGTTGTTCGAGCTACAGACCAGGACCAGCCCGGTCTACTCGATCATCGCCTCTTTCACGCGCCCGCGGGTCGCACTGCTTGCCGTGACCGTCGGCATCGCTCTGTTCGCCTTTGCCTGGGTCAAGTCGCAGGACATGCAGATCGGTGATTCGCAGCCCGGGGTGCCCGAACTACGTGCCGACGCCCGATACAATCAGGATGCGCGCCTGATCGCGGACAAGTTCGCGCTCGGAACGGACCTGATCTCGATCATCGCCGAGACGGTGCCGCAGGCCTGTACCGAGTCGTATGCGATCATGGACGCGATCGATCGCTTCGCCTGGCGCATGGCCAACGTCGAAGGTGTCCAGCAGGTGGTTTCACTGCCGCAGGTCGCGAAAGTCGTGAATGCCGGATGGAACGAGGGCAATCTGCGCTGGAAGGTCCTGTCGCGCAATCACTTCATCATGCGCCAGAACCTCCAGAACATCGAGACCGGAACCGGGCTTCTCAACGAAGACTGTTCGGCAATGCCGGTCATGGTCTTCACCGAAGATCACAAGGCCGAGACGATCATCCGCGTGGTCCAGGCCGTCCGCGAGGCACGTGGCGAAATCTACGTCGAAGGGCTCGACTTCACGGCCGCCGGAGACGTGCTGGACAGCCTGATCGAGGGTGCGGAAGAGCCCTGTGAGGAATGCCTGAAGTTCCGTCTGGCCACCGGCAACGTCGGCGTGATGGCGGCCACGAACGAAGTGGTCGAAGCGGCCCAGACGCCGATGCTGCTGTACGTCTATTCGGCGATCATCATCCTCTGTCTGCTGACTTTCCGCTCGATCCTGGGCACGATGTGTATCGTCTTGCCGCTGGTGCTGGTGAGCTACCTCGCCTACAGTCTGATGGCGTACATGGGCATCGGCCTGAAGGTCAACACGCTGCCGGTCGTGGCCCTCGGTGTCGGCATCGGCGTGGACTACGGAATCTACATATTCAGCCGAATGCGCCAGTACATGCTGCGCGGATATACCCTGGATGAAGCCTATCTTCGAACCCTGCGACTGACCGGCAAGGCGGTGTTCTTCACTTCGATTACCCTTGCCGTCGGCGTCGGAACCTGGCTGTTTTCGGCGCTGCAGTTCCAGGCGGATATGGGCATCCTGCTGGCCTTCATGTTCATCTTCAACATGATCGGCGCGATGCTCCTGCTGCCTGCACTGGCCCGCATTCTGCTGGCCTGGAAGGAGCCGGCGGCAAGCACCTAATCGGGAGCGGTGTCAGCTTCCCCGAGCTGGCAAAGGTACTCGATGCCCGCAATGATCCGGGGCGTTGGCCGGATCAGCAGTTCGGCGTCGACCTCGAGGAGGCGGACGCGCTCGGGGTCGACGAGGCTCGGGTCGCGCCATTGCTCGAGGGGATCCGGGCCCTTATCACCGCCAGCGCCAGCGCGTCCGGCAATGATCCAGTCGGGCTCGGCCGCCAGGACCGCTTCGAAGTCGACGACCGCGGCCTCGGTGTCCAGGCCGGCGAAGATGTTCACCAGACCGCAGCGCTCGAAAACCTCGTTGATGACGTGACGCCCGCCCAGGGTGTAGAGCGGTCGCGGTGACACCTGGTAAAACACTCGTCGCGGATTCCGGACTATCGGGCGCTCGGTTTCGGTCAGGGCTTCGCGAAACTCCCTCGCCGCGGACCGGCCGAGTTCGCCTCGCCCCAGGCGCTCACCGATCAGCGCCAGTGCATCGGCGATATCATCGAGGGACCGGGTTTCCACCCACACTGCCTCGACGCCGAATGCGCTGATTCGCTCGATCGTTTGCGGCGGGGTCCCGCCACGCCAGGCGAGCGCGAGGTCGGGTTCGAGCGCGAGGATCCGTTCCAGATCGAAACGAAACGCGTCGCCGATCGACGGCAGCTCGGTTGCCTGCGCCGGAAAGTCGCTGTAATCGACGACGCCGACCAGGCGATCCCCGACGCCTGCGGCGAAGGCGAGTTCGGTAAGGTGAGGAGCCATCGAAATCGCCCGGGGCCGCTCCTCCGCTTCGACCGCGCCCGTGACCAGCGCCAGCAGGAGCACGGCGCCCGGCCAGCAAACGGGCTGTCCTTTCTCCAGACGGTCAGATCCGGTAGGCATAGGTCAGCGTCGCCGTCAGCACCAGCCACAGCAGAACCATGAGCGGCAGCCCGACGCGGACGAAATCGTAGAACTTGTAGCCACCGGCGTTCATCACCAGAAGATTGGTCTGGTAGGCCATCGGCGTGGCCAGGCTGAGGTTGGAGCCGAACAGCACGGCCAGCACGAAAGGTTCGGCCGGCAACATCATCTGCTGGGCCAGGCTGATGGCGATCGGTGTGCCGATGACGGCCGCCGCGTTGTTGGAAACCACGTTCGTCAATGCGGCCATGGCCAGCATCAATCCGCCCAGGATCACGAACGAGGGCACGCCGAAACTGATGCTCAGAAAGATCTGCGCGATCCATTCGGCGCCACCCGTGCGCATCAAGGCCGTGCCCATGGCCAGACTGGCGACGATGATCATCACGACCTGGGTCGATAGAGCGCCCATCGCCTCGTTCCAGGTCAGGCAGCGGGTCAGAATCAGGAGCAGGACGCCGAAAACGGCGCTGACCGCGATCGGAAGAATGCCGAAAGCAGCGCACAGGATCACGCCCGCCATGATGCCGAGGGCGAGCGGCGCTTTCGAGGTCTTGGGCAGGTCCACGCTGCCGTCGAGGACCAGAAAATCGCCGCCGTCCTTGAGCTTGACCAGCTGACGGGAGCTTGACTGTACCAGCAGGACATCGCCGGAGCGAAGCACGGTATTGTCGACGCCGGTGCTGCGGGTCTGATCTTCGCGATTGAATCGGTGGAGGGCAAGAAGCCGCAGGCCGTAGCGTGAAAGCAAGCGGGCCTCGCCGATGCGCAGTCCCAGCAGGCGCGAGGTCGGCGTGATGGCCACTTCGGCGATCTGCTGATCATCGGGTTCGAGCGGATGCGCGTCGTCGACCTCGATGTCGCCGGAGTAGAGTTTGCCGCCGAGCAGATGCGCGAACTCGCGCAGGTTGTCCTGGGTATTGGTCGTGGTCAGGCGATCGCCGCTCTTGAGCATGACATCCGGCAGGGGGGTCACGAAGACGCCGGGACCGCGCTGGATCTTTTCGACCTTGAGATTGCCGTTGCAGCGGTCGATGGCGTCGGTCAGACGTTCGCCGGTGGCGAGACTGTCCTTGTTCAGGCGGATCTGAGCGGTGAACAGGCGCTTGACCTGATGCTGCATCGGGACCTGGCGATCCGGCAGGAGGCGCGGAGCGACGAGCCAGAGGTAGAGCACGGCGACCAGCCCGGCGATGGCCGCGGGAACGATGAAATCGAACATCTGGAACACCGCGACGCCCATATCCGCCGCGACGCCGACCACGAGCAGATTGGTCGAGGTCCCGATGGTCGTGGCCATGCCGCCGATGATGCTGACCAGACCCACGGGCAGCAGGATCCCGGACGGTGAATACCCGGTCCTCAGCGCGACCCCGATCAGTATCGGCAGCAGCATGACGACGATCGGCGTGTTGTTGATGAACGCGCTCAGGATCGCGCAAACGACCAGGGTCGCGAGCATCGACAGGGCCGGCGACTTTCGCCAGGACACCGCAAGCATGCGCCCGACAGGCTCGAGCGCGCCCGAGCGGATCAGGCCGTGACCGAGGATCATCAGAGCGCTGACGGCGACCAGAGCCTGATGTCCGAAGCCGAGAAAGAACTCGGTCGGGCTCAGGGTGCGGCCATCAGGCCCGGTGAACGGAAACAGGTAGAAGCCGACGGCGAGCAGCGCCAGTACGACCAGCGAACTGGTCTCCAGCGGAATCCGATCGCGCGAGAACAGCACCAGTGCGAACAGCACCAGCATCAGCACCGCCAGCGCGTGGTAGTTGGGCAGCATCAGATTCATGGACTACGGATTCTACCCGCAAGCCCGCTGGCGGGTAACTCACCGATCGTGGAGTTCCGAAAGCTGTGCCATCAGCGCCTGTCGGGATCTCGCCGGTTCGAGGCAGTGCAGACCGGCGCAGACGTAGGCGGCCGGAGTGTCCGAACTTCGAATCCGCTCGAGCAGCTCGGGCGGATCGTCGATCTCGAGGTCCGGCGCCAGGCGATAGACATGCGCATCGCCGTGTGCGGCGATATCGAGCTCCCAGTCCCCGGACGAGTCCGCTTCGCCGACGATCAGGACCTGGGGTAGCGGCCTTTCGGCCTCCAGGGCGGCGCGAATCAGGGTTGCATGGGCCAGCGGGGAGCGCTGGCAATCTCCGACGGCGGCCTGAAGAATCCGGTCCGCCAGTGCAAGCAGCCCGGGATCGCCGCAGAGATGTCCGAGTCGCAGCAGTCCGTGCACGGCCATCCCGGCGCCAGAAGGTGTCGCGTCGTCGGCAAACGCCAGCGGCCGCGTGATCAGCGCTTCGTGCTCCAGCGGGGTGAGGAACGCCGCACCGGATGCTTCATCGACGAACTGCCGGTCGATCCTTCGGGCCAGGCGGCGCGCAAGATTGAACCAGCGCCGCTCGAAGCGCCACTGCAGCAACTCGAGGCAGGCGAGCAGCACGGCCGCGTGATCGTCCAGGTTGGCGGTCTGGGCAGCGCGGCCATCGCGCCAGACTCCCCGGGGCGGCTCCTCGCCGAACAGACGAACCGCGACCGCGTCGAGATGCCTTGCCGCACTTCGACGCCAGTCCTCTCGACCCAGCACGCGACCGGCTCGTGCGAGGCTCGCGATAGCCAGGCCGTTCCAGCAGGCGAGCAGTTTATCGTCGCGGCTCGGACGCGGTCGGCCGCGCCGGGCGGCCAGCAGTTGGCTGACGGCCTCGTCGAGCTGCTGCCGGACCGTGTCGCGATCCCGTCCCGGAGTCGAGAGCTCGTCGATGTCGCGGGCGATCAGCAGATGCCAGCGCCGGCCTTCGAAGTTGGGCGGGCCGTCCAGGCCGAAGCGGGCCTCGAGCAGTTCTCGGTCCGGCCCGGGCAGAGCCCGGGCGACCTCGTCGCGGCTCCAGACGTAGTAGGCCCCTTCATGCCGTTCGCCACTTTCCTCGTCGATCCCGTGACTGTCGGCATCGAGGCTGGTCGCGAACCCGCCGCCATCCAGGGCCATCTCCGTGTTCAGCCAGTCCACCGCCTGTTCGCAGATCCGGCGGTGCTCAGGCCGTTGCCAGCGCGCCCAGGCGTCAGCGAACAGCCCCAGCAGAAGCGCGTTGTCCGAGAGCATTTTCTCGAAATGCGGGATCTCCCAGGCGCGATCGACGCAGTAGCGAAAGAAGCCTCCGGCAAGGTGATCCCGCAGTCCGAAGCGGGTCATCGCGGCGAGCGTGTCGGAGAGCATCTGCACCGCCTGATCGTCGTCGGCCCGATCGAACAACAGCGCGAGTTGCGGCACCTGGGGGAATTTGTGCGAATTCCCGAAGCCCGCGTGCTCGGCGTCGAAGGCGGCCGCCATCTGCCCGACCGCGGATTCGGCCAGGCTGTCCCGGTTCAGGTCTTCCTGCGCCGAACGCGGTTGCGAAATCGCCTGGAGGGCCTGAGTGACCTGACGGTGCTGGCTGCGCAGTTCGTCACGCCGCGTGGCCCAGACCTCATGGATTCGATCGAGCAGGTCCGGGAACGCGATGAGTCCGTGGCGGGCCTGGCTCGGGAAATAGGTGCCGGCGAAAAACGGCGCCTGGCTGTCCGGATCGAGAAATACCGTCAGCGGCCAGCCGCCGCCGCGACCGGTCAGCAACTGGTGCGCGAGCTGGTAGATGCGGTCGAGGTCGGGGCGCTCTTCCCGATCGACCTTGATGTTGACGAAATGCGCGTTCATTCGCTCCGCAACTTCGTCGCTTTCAAAACTCTCCTTTTCCATCACATGGCACCAGTGACAGGCGCTGTAGCCGATCGAAAGCAGGATCGGACGGTCGAGCGTTCGGGCCATGGCCAGCGCCTCCCGATCCCAGGGCTGCCAGGCCACCGGGTTGTCGGCATGCTGGAGGAGGTAGGGGCTGAGCGCGTCGCCGAGGCGGTTTTCCGGATGCTTTGGAGTCATGGCGACATGGTAAAGGGCTTGGCGTTCGCGTTTCGGTCCTCGTCTCCAAAATCGAAATCCAGATCGAAATCGAATTCGGATTTTTGGTTTCCGGTTTCCGGTTTCCGGTTTCCGGTTTCCGGGTTCAGGGCTAAGGGGCTAAGGAGCAAGGAGCAAGGAGCAAGGAGCAAGGAGCAAGGAGGGTCGAGGGGCTGTGGTAGATTTCTTGCATGGCTTGCTTCGAGGCCGACAAGGATGGCGACTGAGCGGGTGACCGGCTGGCTGCTGGCCGGGTTGATCAGCGGGTTCTCCATCGGTGCGGCTCCGGCCGGGCAACACAGCGACCGGATGCTTTTCCCGACCTCGCCGCCGGAACTGGTGTCCCCGGAGGCGATCGTGAACCTGATGCCGGCTGATCTGTACGCGGGTGTTGCGAGCAGCGCCGAGGGCCTCCAGGACTTTGTCGTCATCCGGGAGTTGCCTGAGACGACGCTGCCGCTGATCGGCTACGGGATCAACTTCATCCTCAATGAACACAATCTGGGTTTCGCTGTTTTCGGCGAACCGTCGACCGGCTATCGCCTGTATGCCGACGTCGATGCCGACGGTAGCCTGGCCGATGAGGAGGGCTGGTGGCTCGAACCGGAAGGTCAAGGACGCTATTCGGTCGCATTTTCGGCGGTTGATACGGGTCAGGCCGCAGGCCAGCCGATTGAAGTCCCGATTCTCTCCCGCTTCCTGTTCGAACCCGGGACGGGTGAGGATACGGACCGCCCGCGCGGCGCCTGGAACAGCGACACGGTCCGGCGAGGCGAGATCGGCCTTGAATCACGACGTGTTCCTTTCGAACTGCACGGTTCCGGAGGGCGCTACGACCACGCCTATCTGTCAGTCTGGTTCGATCTCGATGGCGACGGCAGCATGGACCGCTCGGAGCACTCGCCGGAGAAGTTTCGAGTGCTTGACGAGTACGTCGTGATCGGAGAGCAAAGCTATGCGTTTCGCGTCGACCCCCTGGGTCGCCATCTGACCCTGATTCCCGACGCCGAAGCGAGGCCGGATCGGCCGCCGCTCGCCGACGGCGAGCCGGCGCCCGATTTCCAGGCGCTCAGCATCGAGGGTCGGCCGATCAGCCTCGCCGCTCATCAGGGCGACTACGTATTGCTGAACTTCTGGGCGGCCTGGTGCGGTCCATGCATCCAGGAGGCGCCTCGACTCGCCGGACTCGAGCGTCGCTGGAGTGGTGAAGGGCTCGAGATCGTCGGCGTGACGAACGACCCCATGACGACGATCGAGACCTTCGTCGATCGATTCGAGCTGACGGGTCCGCAGATCTCCGAGGCCTGGGACGGCCCGGTTCATCGCGCTTACCGGGTCGATGCCTATCCGACCAAGTACCTGATCGATCGCGAGGGGCACCTGCTCTGCGGTGGCCCGGGCCCGGGCTTCTGGACAGAGTGCTGGCCCCGGGTTCAAGCGGATTTGGAATCCGGCCACGAGTGATCCAATCGCTGCCTCTCGTTCTGCGATAATCGCAGGCCATGGGTCAGTCCGACTTCTATTTCCACGCCATCGATCCGGTCGCCGTCGAAATCGGCGGGTTCGCGATCTACTGGTACAGCCTGATGTATCTGGTGGCGTTCGCCCAGTTCTGGCTGCTGGGCCGGCTGCGCGCGCGTCGTCCGGATTCTCCGCTGAAGCCCGAGCAGGTTGGCGATCTGCTGTTCTGGGGCGTGGTCGGCGTGATCGCGGGGGGGCGCCTGGGCTACGTTCTTTTCTACGCCTTCGGTGACCTGCTCGGTGATCCGCTGCTGTTGTTCCGGATTCGCGACGGCGGCATGAGCTTTCACGGCGGCCTGATCGGCGTGTTCGTGGCCATGGCGCTGTTCGGTCGCCATCACGGCTGCGGGTTCCTGCGCTTGGGCGACTTCGTCGCGCCGCTCATTCCGCTCGGACTGGCCGCCGGACGACTCGGAAACTTCATCGGCGGCGAGCTCTGGGGGCGTACTACCGATGTGCCCTGGGCGGTGATCTTTCCCGGGTCGATCGAATCCGGTGGTCGCACGTCCGAGGCCCTTTATCAGCAGTACCTCGGCGGGGCGCTGGACGAATTCGCGCGCCATCCTTCGCAGCTGTATCAGGCCCTGCTCGAGGGGGTTGCGCTGTTCGTCCTCGTCTGGCTGTTTTCCGCCCGTCCGCGCCCGGTCGGCGCCGTCGGTGGACTGTTCCTGGCCGGCTACGGCGTCTTCCGCTTCATCGCCGAGTTCTTCCGCGAGCCCGATGCCCACCTCGGCTTCGTCGCTTTCGAATGGCTGACCATGGGCCAGCTGCTGTCGCTGCCGATGCTGTTGATCGGAGTCGGCCTGATTCTGTTCGCTTACCGCAAAGGCCGATGAAGTCCTACCACGACCTGCTCGATCACGTTCGACGTAACGGCGTTCGCAAGGCCGACCGCACCGGCACCGGCACGCTGAGCGTGTTCGGCTATCAGATGCGCTTCGACCTTGCCGAGAGTTTTCCGCTGGTCACGACCAAGAAGCTGCACGTCAGGTCGATCATCCACGAGCTGCTGTGGTTCCTCCGCGGCGATACCAATACCGCCTATCTCAGCGAGCACGGCGTTCGGATCTGGGACGACTGGGCCGACGAGAACGGGAGCCTCGGCCCGATCTACGGCGTCCAGTGGCGCTCCTGGCCCTGCCCCGACGGCCGCCGGATCGATCAGCTCGAGGAGCTGGTCGAGCAGATCAAGGTGCGCCCGGATTCACGCCGCCACATCGTGTCGGCCTGGAACCCGGCCGATCTGCCGGACGAATCGATCAGTCCCCAGGCCAACGTGCGGCGCGGCCGGATGGCGCTCGCCCCCTGCCACTGCCTGTTCCAGTTCCATGTCGCCGAGGGTCGTCTGAGCTGCCAGCTCTACCAGCGCTCCGCCGACTGCTTTCTCGGTGTTCCGTTCAATATCGCCAGCTATGCGCTGCTGACCCTGATGGTCGCCCAGGTCTGCGAGCTCGAGCCCGGCGAGTTCATTCACAGCTTCGGCGACGCACACATCTATCTGAACCACCTGGATCAGGTCGAGGAGCAACTGCGGCGAACGCCGCGGCCGGCCCCGCGCATGCGCCTGAACCCGGCTCGCCGCCGACTCGATGAATTCGAGTACGAGGATTTCGAACTGACCGGCTACGAGCCCCACCCGCCGATCCGGGCGCCGATCGCGGTTTAAGGCTGGCATCTAGTTGGTGGTCCGCCGAACATAGGCTTCGCGAAAAACCAGCCTGGCTGCCGATCGCCCTGGCCGAACTTGCGCGCCCAGTGGCATTGATGCAGGATATCGGCGGAGGGGTGGTGAGATCGCGCGTGGAGCCTCGGCAATCTTCACCAGCGCTCTGGGCAATTCGGGTCGGAGCATGATTCAGTGCCCGCACGGGGCAGCGCCTGATAAATCCCACGGCGAGCAATCAAAAGGATCGAGAACCTGATGGAACAAGTCCAGCTCAACTGGATCACCAACTTCATCTGGGGCATTGCGGATGACGTGCTGCGCGACCTGTACGTCCGCGGAAAGTACCGCGATGTCATTCTGCCGATGACGGTGCTGCGGCGACTCGACGCCGTGCTGGAGCCGACCAAGCAAGCGGTGCTGGCGATGAAGGCCTCGCTCGACGAGGCAAAGATCGTCCATCAGGACGCCGCTTTGCGCCAGGCCGCCGGCCAGGCCTTCTACAACACCTCGAAATTCACGCTCCGGGACCTCCGATCGCGCGCCAGCCAGCAGCAGCTTCGTGCCGATTTCGAAGCCTACCTCGACGGCTTCTCGCCCAACGTCCAGGACATCCTCGAGAATTTCGAGTTTCGCAACCAGATCCCGCGCCTGTCGAGGGCCGATGCCCTGGGTACGCTGATCGAGAAGTTTCTTTCGCCGGACATCAATCTGAGCCCGAACCCGGTCCTGAGCGCCGATGGCTCGGTTAAACAACCCGCGCTAGACAATCACGCCATGGGCACCCTGTTCGAGGAACTCGTCCGCCGCTTCAATGAGGACAACAACGAAGAAGCCGGCGAGCACTGGACGCCGCGCGACGCCGTCAAGCTCATGGCCAAGCTGATCTTCCTGCCCATTGCTGACGAGATCCAGTCCGGCACCTACCTGCTCTACGACGGTGCCTGCGGTACGGGCGGCATGCTGACCGTCGCCGAGGAAGCGCTCCAGCAGCTCGCCGACGACCACGGCAAGCAGGTGGCGACCCATCTCTACGGCCAGGAAATCAACGCCGAGACCTACGCTATCTGCAAGGCCGATCTGCTGCTGAAAGGCGAGGGCGACGCCGCGGACAACATCATCGGCGGCCCGGAGCACTCGACGCTCGCCAACGACGCGTTCCCGTCCCGCGAGTTCGACTTCATGCTTTCCAATCCACCCTATGGCAAGAGCTGGAAGTCGGATCTCGAGCGCATGGGCGGCAAGCAGGGCGTGAAGGACCCGCGCTTCGTCATCGAGCACGCGGGCGACCCGGAGTACTCGCTGCTGACCCGCTCCAACGATGGCCAGATGCTGTTTCTCGCCAACATGCTGGCCAAAATGAAGCAGGGCACAAAGCTCGGCAGCCGTATCGCCGAGGTGCACAACGGTTCCTCACTCTTCACTGGCGACGCCGGCCAGGGCGAGAGCAACATCCGCCGCTGGGTCATCGAGAACGACTGGCTGGAAGCGATCGTCGCCCTGCCGCTCAATATGTTCTACAACACCGGCATCGCGACCTACATCTGGGTGCTGACCAATCGCAAACCGGCGCATCGCCAGGGCAGGGTCCAGCTCATCGACGCGACGCAGTGGTACAAGCCGTTGCGCAAGAACCTTGGGAAGAAGAACTGCGAGCTTTCCGACGAAGATATTCAGCGCATCTGTGACGCTTTCCTCGCCTTCGAGGAGACCGAGCAGTCGAAGATTTTCCCGAACGAGGCCTTCGGCTACTGGAAGGTGACCGTGGACCGACCTCTCCGCCTGGTTGGGATTGACCCCGAGCGTGCCTACAAGGCGGCGGAGATCAAGAAGCTTAAAGAGACCCACGAACGGGCCGACGACGCCCCACCGGTCATCAAGAAGATCCACAAGAAGGGCACCGAGGCCGATCCCCTGCGCGGCCTGTTCGAGGCAACCATTGCCGGCAAGCTCGCGGTGGTCGAGTACGAGCCGGACACCGAGCTGCGCGACACGGAACAGGTGCCGCTGCTCGAAGAGGGCGGCATCGAAGCCTTCATCAGACGCGAGGTGCTGCCCCACGCGTCCGATGCCTGGTACGTGCCGAGCAGCATCAAGACAGGCTACGAGATCAGCTTTACCCGCTATTTCTACAAGCCGAAGCCGTTGCGCTCGCTGGAGGAGATCCGCGCCGACATCCTGGCGCTGGAAAAGGAAACCGAGGGGTTGCTAAGCGAGATCATCGGAGGCGCTGACTAATGGCCACTGTGCCTTCGTTCCCTGAAGGGCAGGTCGAGGCGCTGGCGCGCTTATTAGGCGAGTGCGGATCGGGAACGGACATAAGCCGCGTACTACAGGATCGTGGCCTCGTCGATAACTCGGGAGAATCGACGAAATGGCGCCGGCTTTACTGGGTGTTCCTGGATTGCCAAAGGCGAAGCGGCTGCGCCAATCACGTTATCGACTTCATCCGCGCGTTTCTAACGCCGGCGCGATTCGTCGGGCGAAACGAGCAGTTCGAAAACCAGAGGCAGGAATTGAATGCAATCCTAGCCTTCTCCGGGCTCGACTATGGTGCAGACGGGCAGTTCCGCAAGGTGGATGCCGCCACGACGATCGACGAGGCAGAGCGGCGACTAAGCGCCATCCGCGCCAAGTTCCAAGGCCGTCGGATGCACACCGAGGTCGTGAAATACTGCCGCTCCGAGCTTATGCAGGACAACTACTTCCACGCCGTATTCGAAGCCGCAAAGGGCCTCGCGCAGCGGATTCGGGACATTAGCGGAGTTCAGGCGGACGGCGCCAATCTAATCGATCAGGTGTTCGGGATTGATCGCCCGCTCCTAGCGTTGAATACGCTGCAGACCGAGACGGAGAGGTCCGAGCACAAGGGATTCGCCTCGCTGCTGAAGGGATGCTTTGCGGCCGTTCGCAATCCGCTGGCCCACGAGCCGAAGATCCTATGGGAAGGAGAGGACGACGCTGCCGACTATCTGTCGCTGATCTCGCTACTGCATAGGAAGCTCGACCAGTGCGTGCCGACTGGCGTGGAGAGAAGGCAGTGATCACCAGTTTCAATGCCTATCCCGCGATGAAGGACTCCGGCGTGACGTGGCTGGGGGAGGTGCCGACTCACTGGGAACTGCGCCGCACGAAAACCGTGCTTAGCCAACGCGTAGAGAAGGGATTTCCAGATGAGCCGCTGCTTGCCGCGACGCAAACGAAGGGAGTCGTGCGCAAGGACCAATATGAAAACCGAACGGTGCTTGCGCTGAAGGACCTTCACCTGCTAAAACTCGTTCGGCAGGGCGACTTCGTTATCAGTCTCCGATCATTTCAGGGCGGGATTGAGTATGCCCGTGAGCAGGGCATCATCAGTCCAGCCTATACCGTGCTGTTTCCGGTGCGCGCCGACTCGCATCGATTCTTGGCCTGGCTCTTCAAATCAAAACCGTATGTCGAGAATCTGTCGCTGTATGTTACCGGCATTCGACAGGGCCAGACTATCGACTATGAGAAATTGAGTCGCTCAGAACTACCTTTCCCACCCCTCTCCGAGCAAGCCGCCATCGTGCGCTTCCTCGACCACGCGGACCGGCGGATTCGGCGGTACGTTCGCGCCAAGAAGAAACTGATCAAGCTGCTGGAGGAGCAGAAGCAGGCCATCATCCACCGCGCCGTCACCCGCGGCCTCGACCCCAACGTTCGCCTCAAACCCTCCGGCGTGGACTGGCTGGGGGATGTGCCGGAGCATTGGGAGGTAGCCGCTCTACGCCACAGGTACGATCAGATACTCGGGAAGATGCTCGATTCGAAGCGCATCACCGGAAGTCATTCGCTGCCTTACCTTCGCAATACCGACGTGCAGTGGGATCGAATCAATGTCGAGAACCTACCAACAATGGACATACCCGAATCTGAATACGGACGGTACACGCTACAGGCTGGCGACTTGGTGGTTTGCGAGGGCGGAGAAGTCGGTAGGTGTGCCACTTGGATGGGCGAAATGGAGATATGCGGCTTCCAGAAAGCGCTTCACAGACTTCGACCAAGGAATCATGTAACGGATGTACCTCGCTACATGTATTACGTTCTCAGAGCTGCTGCGAAAGGCGATGCTTTCAACGATGGTCACGTGAGCACGATCGCTCATCTGACAGGTGACAAACTGCGGGCGCAGCGGTTTCCATTCCCGCCTTCTGATGAACAAAAGGAGCTCGTACAAGTTCTCGATTCAGAACAAGAGCAGCTTTCGCGAGCCGCGGATTTAGCCAATCGCGAAATCTCCTTCCTCCTGGAATACCGTTCCCGTCTGATCGCCGATGTCGTCACCGGCAAGCTGGACGTGCGGGAGGCGGCAGCGAAGCTACCGGATGTAGAGGAAGATCCGGAGACCTCTGATGCGGCGGATGAGCCGTCGGACGACAAGGAAGCCGCCCTCAACGATATAGACATAGAATCGGACGAGGCCGACGCGTGACCAGCGACCGGACTGCCGACTACCTCGCAAGCCTGGTACGGGAGCTCTGCGCCCTGCCGCGCGAAACCGAATGGGTCGAGTTCAAGGTCAACAACGCTGAACCCCAGGCTATCGGCGAGTACATCTCGGCGCTCGCGAATGCCGCTGCCCTGGTCGGCAAGGCCTTTGCCTATCTGGTCTGGGGCGTGCGCGATGACGACCACGCGGTGGTGGGAACGACATTCGATCCGCCCGCGGCAAAGGTCGGCAACGAGGAGCTGGAGAACTGGCTCCTGCGCACCATGGAGCCGAAGATCGACTTCCGGTTTCTGAGAGTCGATCTGGACGGCCGGCCGATCGTCCTCCTGGAGATAGCCCGGGCCGCGCGTCACCCGGTGCGGTTTTCCGGCCAGGCGTTCATCCGCGTCGGCTCGTACAAGAAGAAACTGAAGGATTTCCCGGAGAAGGAACGAGCGCTGTGGCGAATTTTCGACCAGACACCGTTCGAGGATGGCATCGCCGCCGAGCGTGCGACGGGGGACGACGTGCTGCGACTCCTGGACTACCCCGCATATTTCGATCTTCTCGAACGGCCGTTGCCGGCGAATCGGGACGGAATACTCGAGGCCCTGGCCGACGATCGGCTGATCCGTGGCAGCGACGCCGGTGGCTGGGACATCACCAAGCTCGGCGCGGTGCTGTTCGCCAAGCGGCTCGATGCCTTTCATACGCTGCGCCGCAAGGCCGTGCGCGTCGTGCAATACCGCGGCAAGGGTCGGACAGAGACACTCAGGGAGCAGGAAGGCGGCAAGGGCTACGCCAGCGGATTCGAGGGCCTGATCGGCTACATCAATGGTCTGCTGCCCGCGAACGAGGTCATCGGCAAGGCGCTGCGCCGTAGCGTGCCGATGTTTCCCGAGCTGGCGGTGCGGGAGCTGGTCGCCAACGCGCTCATCCACCAGGACTTTCTCGTGGCCGGGGCTGGCCCGATGGTGGAGATTTTCGACGATCGGATCGAGATCACGAATCCCGGCGAGCCGCTGGTGGAGACCCAGCGCTTTGTGGACACGCCGCCGCGCTCCCGGAACGAGGCGCTTGCCTCGCTCATGCGCCGGTTCCGGATCTGCGAGGAGCGGGGCAGCGGCATCGACAAGGTCGTGTCCCAGGTGGAGCTGTTCCAGCTTCCCGCGCCCCTGTTCGAGAGTCCGACAGGGTTTACAAGGGCGGTTCTGTTCGCCCACAAGCCGCTGACGGCAATGGATCGACTGGACCGTGTGCGGGCCTGCTATCTTCATGCCTGCCTGAAGTGGGTGACCCGGGACTATCTGACCAACGCGTCGCTCAGAGAGCGGTTTGGTGTAGAAGAGAAGAACAAGGCCACCGTTTCGCGCTACATCCGAGAGGCGGTCGAGGCCGGCATGATCCGGCCCTTCGATGAGGGTGCGGCCAAGAAGCTGATGAAATATGTCCCGTTCTGGGCGTGATTCTTGATTGATGGATGATTGATCAGAGGCTCGGCTAATGTTCTTTGTCCGGAAAAATCTGAGTAAAAACAGACTCCTATGCTCATGGATTTAATTGACGGGTAATTGATTCAATGCCGCCGACAACCACGGATACCAGCGAACGCGGGCTCGAACGGCTGATTTGCACGGCCCTGACGGGTTCGCCCTGTGATCCCGGGGCCGAGCGAGTCGGCCCCACTCGGGAGCGCCCGGCGGCCTATGCGACCGGTTGGATCGGTGGCCATCCCAATGACTACGACCGCGAGCACTGTGTGGACCTGGTGCAGCTCGCGGATTTTCTGCAGGACACCCAGCCGGAAGTGGCCGAGGTGCTGACCCTGGGGGTCGACGGACCGACCCGGCGCAAGTTCCTGGCTCGCCTGCAGGGTGAGGTCACCCGGCGCGGGACGATCGACGTGCTGCGGCACGGCATCAAGCACGGGCCGAACGATATCGATCTTTTCTACGGCACGCCATCACCCGGCAACGAGAAAGCCGCTGCGCGCTATGGCGCCAACCGCTTCAGCGTCACCCGTCAGCTTCGCTACAGCCGGGATCAAACCGAGCTTGCCCTGGATCTGGGTCTGTTCATCAACGGTCTTCTCGTGGCCACTTTCGAACTGAAGAACAGCCTGACCAAGCAGACCGTGGACGATGCCGTAGAGCAGTACAAACGAGATCGCGATCCGCGTGAAAAGCTGTTCGAGTTTGGCCGTTGCGTTGCGCATTTTGCGGTCGACGAGCACGAAGTCCGATTCTGCACCCATCTGAAGGGCAAGAGCTCGTGGTTTCTTCCCTTCAACCAGGGCTGGGGTGACGGCGCCGGCAATCCGCCGAACCCTAATGGCCTGAAGACCGACTATCTCTGGACGCGCATACTGACCCGCGACAGTCTGACAGACATTCTTGAAAACTATGCTCAAGTCGTCGAATCCAGGGACGAGAAGACCGGCCGCAAGAAGGCAACGCAGATCTGGCCGCGCTTCCACCAGCTCGACGTGGTGCGGCGGCTTCTGGCGGATGTCGGCGAGCGCGGCGCAGGGCACCGTTACCTCATTCAGCACTCGGCCGGTAGCGGAAAGTCCAATTCCATCGCCTGGCTCGCGCACCAGCTCATAGGACTGACCAAGGACGATACGTCCGTCTTTGATTCCATGATCGTCGTCACCGACCGACGAATTCTCGACAAGCAGATCCGCGACACGATCAAGCAGTTCGCTCAGGTGGGTTCGACGGTAGGCCATGCCGAGCGCTCGGGCGATCTGCGCAGATTCATCGCCGAGGGGAAAAAGATCATCATCTCCACGGTGCAGAAGTTTCCGTTCATCCTCGACGAGATCGGCACGGAGCATCACGGCCGAAACTTCGCGATCATCATCGACGAGGCGCATTCGAGCCAGGGGGGGCGCACTTCGGCGGCGCTCTCCGTCGCCCTGGCCGGCGCTGGTGACGGGGAAGACGACGAGACCCTCGAGGACAGCATCAACCGCCTGATGGAGGCGAAGAAGCTGCTGTCGAATGCGAGCTACTTTGCATTCACCGCTACGCCCAAGAACAAGACGCTCGAGATCTTCGGCGAGCCCGAGCCGCAGGCCGACGGTACCGTGCGCCACCGGCCGTTCCACAGCTACACCATGAAGCAGGCGATTGAAGAGGGCTTCATCCTGGACGTGCTGCGACACTACACGCCGGTCGAGAGCTACTACCGGCTGGTCAAGAAGGTCGAGGGCGATCCCGAGTTCGACACCAAACGGGCAAAGAAGAAACTGCGCCGCTACGTCGAGAGCCATGACCATGCGATCCGCCTGAAGGCAGAGATCATGGTGGACCACTTCCACGAGCAGGTGATCGGGCTCAGGAAGATTGGCGGACAGGCCCGGGCGATGGTGGTCACCAGCGGCATCGAGCGGGCCATCCGGTATTTCCACGCGATGCGCGACTACCTTGCGGAGCGGAAGAGCCCCTATCAGGCCATTGTGGCGTTCTCCGGGGAGCACGAGTACGGCGGCGCGCAGGTTACCGAGGCGTCGCTCAACGGATTCCCCTCCAGCCAGATAGCGGACTCGATCCAGCAGGACCCATACCGCTTCCTGATCTGCGCGGACAAATTCCAGACCGGCTACGACGAGCCGCTGTTGCACACGATGTACGTGGACAAGGTGCTCTCGGGCATCAAGGCCGTGCAGACGCTCTCCCGCCTGAACCGCGCGCATCCGCAGAAGCACGATGTGTTCGTCCTGGACTTCATGAACGACGCCGACACGATCGAGGCTTCGTTCGCCGACTACTACCGCACCACGATCCTCGCCGAAGAGACCGATCCCGACAAGCTGCACGATCTGAAGGCAGCGCTTGACGGAGCGCAGGTCTATACGACGGAGAAGATCGACGAGCTAGTCGGCCTGTACCTTGCCGGGGCGGAGCGTGATCGTCTCGATCCCATACTCGACGCCTGCGTGGCCGACTACCGGGAACAGCTCGACGAGGATGGCCAGGTCGATTTCAAGGGCAAGGCCAAGGCGTTCCTGCGCGCCTATGGCTTCCTGTCCCAGGTGCTGCCTTACACCAATGCCGATTGGGAGAAGCTGTCGATTTTTCTGACTTTCCTTGTACCCAAGCTGCCCGCGCCCGTTGAGGAGGATCTCTCACGCGGCATTCTCGAAGCCATCGACATGGACAGCTACCGGGTCGAGAAGCAGGCCGCCATCCGTATCCAGCTCGCGGACGCCGACGCCGAGATCGAACCGGTGCCGACGAGCGGTGGCGGTCGCCGGCCCGAGCCCGAGCTCGACCGCCTCTCGAACATCATCAAGACCTTCAACGACCAGTTCGGGAACATTGCATGGAGCGACGCCGACCGCGTGCACAAGCTGATCACCGAGGATATCCCGAGCCGAGTCGCTGCCGATGAAGCCTACCGGAACGCGAAATTGAATTCGGACAAGCAGAACGCCCGTATCGAGCACGACAAGGCGCTGGCGCGCGTGATGACCGCCGTGCTCAGGGACGATACGGAACTGTTCAAGCAGTTCATGGACAATGATTCATTTCGTCGCTGGATGACAGACACAGTCTTCGGTCTGACTTACGCGTCGGGCGCAGCGAGCCATGGGAATGGCTCACCATGACGTCAACCAACAAGACTAGAAGACTAGATGCCTGGTGGGTGGTTTTCCCCTTGGGAAGCCACTCGATTTCCTGTGTGGGTTTGAGGAGACTTCCGTGGTTCAATGCCGCAATCTGAGCCAGAGCAGCAGCGATTCAGTACTGATCTAATGATGCTCCCCTCGCTCGGCCTTGAGCCGGGCCTTGGTGCGGCGGCCCTTGCGCTCGAGCATGGGGCGCAGCGCTCGACCCAGGGACGGAAAAAGATAGCTCAGGGTCGTCAGGTAACCGCTGATCGCCGGCATCGGCTGGTCGAGGCGGCGATTGTCGACCAGTGCGACGACCGCCTCGGCCACTTCTTCGGCCGTGCTGATGGGCTGGGAAAAGGTCAGGTCGGTGACCTCGTCGATATCGTCCATGATGAAGCCGGTGTCGATCGGCCCCGGCGACACGCTCGCGAACTTGATGCCGGAGTCGCGCATTTCCTCGGCCAGCGCCAGACCAAGCGCGCGCAGGCCGAACTTGGTAGCCGAGTAGGTTGCCGAGCCCGGAACCGGTGTGCGGCCGGCCAGCGAGGCCACGTTGATCACCGCGGCTCGCCGCGACGAGCGCAGATACGGCAGGCACAGCCGGGTCAGCACGACAGGAGCTTTGAGGTTGACGTCGACCATGCGGCCGAGGTCTTCGGGCGATACCTGCTCGAACGGTCCCCGCCGATGGAAGCCGGCGTTGTTGACCAGGATATCGATCGACCCGAAGCGGGCACTGGCTGCTTCAAGCAGCGACGCAAAACCCTCGTGATCGGTCACATCCAGAGGAGCGATCATGATCCGCTCCGGTGCGTCGATTGCCGCGGCCAGTTGCTCGATCGGGTCGCGGCGGCGTGCGATCAGCACCAGATTGGCACCTCTTGAGGCGAAGGCCCGGGCGCAGGCCGCACCGACGCCGAGCGAGGCGCCGGTAATCAGGACGGTGAGGTTGTCGAATCCTTGATCAGGCTCGGGCATCGGTCGGAAACCAGGCCGCTCGCGCGCTGCCTGGGGCTTTATTGGGGACTCTCGCGATGATACGCGGATAAAAGGTCGGACGCAGGGTATCGATCCAGCGAGGCCCGGTTATCATGGCCGCGCTGATGTTGTCGGAACAAACCCGTTTTCATGCCTGATCTGACCCTGGTGGCCGCCATGGCCCGCAATCGCGTCATCGGCCATCAGGGGCGCATGCCCTGGCACCTGCCGGCCGATCTGGCCCATTTCAAACGCGTGACCCTGGGGCATCCGGTCGTCATGGGTCGCAAGACCTTTGACGCCATCGGTCGGGCCCTGCCCGGCCGCCGCAATATCGTCATCAGCCGGTCCGCGCCGGCCCTGCCGGACGGTGTCACCGGCGTCGGCAGCCTGGCCGAGGCGGTCGCGGCCTGCCCGGACGAAGAGCGGATCATGGTCATCGGCGGCGGAGAAGTCTATCGCCTGGCCCTGGACCAGGCTCAACGGCTCGAACTGACTTTCATCGACGCGGCCCCTGACGGTGACACCTGGTTCCCGGCGTTTGCGCCGAGCGATTGGCATCTCACCCGGATGGCGGTTCGTCCGTCCGATTCCGATAACCCTTTCTCGCTTGCATTCTGCCGGTTCGAGCGTGCCTGATGCCGGCATGGCCGGCTCGACTTCCCGCTACAATGCCGCCCCATGAAACGCCAGATTTTCGTCGGCGATGTTCAGGGTTGCTGCAGCGCCCTCGAGCGCCTGCTGGAGCACCTGAACTTCGACCCGGCCGCGGACCGTCTGCGCCTGGCCGGTGATCTGGTCAATCGGGGAGGGGAGTCGCTCAAGACCCTGCGCTTCCTGCGTTCGCTGGGTTCTTCCGCGAAGTCCGTGCTCGGCAATCATGACCTGCATCTGCTGGCCTACGCCCATCACTATCCGCGGGTGCGCAAGAAGAACAAGGAGTTCGAGGCCATTCTCGCGGCGTCCGACGGACAGGACCTGCTTGCCTGGCTGCAGGGTCAGGCGATGTTCTGGAAAAGCGACAAGCGCCGCATCGCGCTGGTCCATGCGGGCGTCGATCCGCGCTGGGGACCGGCGACGACGGCCAAGCGGGCCAGCGAAGTCGAGCGTGCGCTCGCCGACGAACCTGAACGTTTCTTTGCCCATATGTACGGCGATCGGCCGCGGCGCTGGAAGCCTGGCCAACCGTATCTCAGCCGGCTGCGCGCCATCACCAACGTCCTGACGCGGATGCGATACTGCGACGCCAACGGCCGCCTCAACTTCGAGGCCAAGGGTGCCCCGTCCCAGGCTCCCAAGGGCTTTCGGCCGTGGTTCGATTTTCTTCACCGCGACTGGAACGGCTGGACCCTGGTTTTCGGCCACTGGTCGATGCTTGGACTGTTCCGCAACGATCGCGTGATCGGCCTGGATTCGGGCTGTGTCTGGGGCGGTGCGCTGAGCGCGCTGGTGGTCGACGGCAAGGTCCGGCGTATCGAATCGGTGGACTGTCGGCGCTGTTAGGCCGGCGCTGTTAGGCCGCCTCAGGCCGTGCGAACGGACAGCCGCTTCAGGGCGTGGGACATATCGGGGCGTTGCCCGGTCCAGATTTCGAAGGCCAGCGCCGCCTGGCCGACCAGCATACCAAGGCCGCTATGGCTGCTGAAGCCCCGGGAACGACACCACTGCCTGACGGGTTCGTGGGCGGATCCGTAGTTGAGATCGTAGACTTTCCCGGCGGGCTTGAGCCATTCGGCGTTGATCGGCGGCTGGCTCCCTTGATGGCCGGCGCTGGTGGCCTGGATGATCAGGTCGCAGGGTCGATCCGAATTCGGTCCATCGGACAGCGAAGCGGCCTGGACGGGCCCGAGGTGCTGAAAGCGTTCGCCGAGCTCGATCGCTCGTGCGACGGTTCGGTTGAGGATGCAAATACCGGCCGGTCGGCGTGCGAGCAGCGGTCCGAGCAGGCCCGCCGTGGCACCGCCGGCACCGATGATCAGAATCTGCTGGCCGGCCGGATCGAGACCCAGGCGCGCGAAATCGAGCAGCAGGCCTTCGCCGTCGGTGTTGTACCCGTTCCAGCCGCCTTCGGTCAGGTGCAGGGTATTGACGGCCCGAGCGAGCCGGGCAGCGGGATCGAGCTGACGGCAGAGCCGGCGACCGGCCTGTTTGAGCGGGACGGTCAGGTTGGCGCCTCGCCCGCCCTTGGCGGCGAAACGTTCGATTCGTTCGGGCAGGTCCCGCACGCTGCAGCGAATCCGGCGGTAGTCGATGGTCAGGCCGCATTCTTCAGCGAACAGGCGATGGATGCGAGGCGACTGGCTGTGCTCGACCGGCTCGCCGAAAACAGCGAGTCGAAGTGTCTCGTTCATGCCCTGAGTCGTTGCGCCACCTCGATGGCCGCATAGGTCAGGATGGCGTCTGCGCCGGCGCGACGGATCGACAGCAGCGCCTCGTCCATGACCCGATCGCCGTCGACCCAGCCGTGGCCGGCGGCGGCCTTGAGCATCGCGAATTCGCCCGAGACCTGGTAGGCGACCGTCGGGACGCCGAAGCGCGTCTTGACCCGATGGACGATGTCGAGATAGGGGAGTGCCGGCTTGACCATGACCAGGTCGGCGCCTTCGGCGAGGTCGAGTTCGACCTCCCGGAGCGCCTCATCACTGTTGCCGGGATCCATCTGGAAGGTCTCTTTCCCGGCCCCTCCGAGCTGGCTGGCCGAGCCCACGGCATCCCGAAAAGGCCCGTAGAAAGCCGATGCGTACTTTGCGGCGTAGCTCAGGATCAGGGCGTTCGAAAAGCCCTGATTCTCCATTGCCCGGCGGATCGCGCCGATACGTCCGTCCATCATGTCCGACGGCGCGATGATATCGGCACCCGCGTGGGCGTGACTCAGCGCCTGCTTGACCAGGGCATCGACCGTCGCGTCGTTGACCACGTATCCTTCGTCATCGATCAGGCCATCCAGGCCGTGACTGGTGTAGGGATCGAGGGCGACGTCCGTCATGATCCCCAGTTCCGGAAAGCGAGCCTTGAGCGCGGCGACCGTGGTCTGCACCAGTCCGTTCTCGCGCCAGGCTTCGCTGGCCTCGGGTGTCTTGCGCTCGACCGGAACCACGGGAAACAGGGCGATGGCGGGGATGCCGAGCTCCAGGCAGATCTCGGCCTGCCGGCAGAGCGCATTCAGGCCGACTCGTTCGACGCCGGGCATCGACGGGATCGCCTGGCGCCCATCGGCCTCGCCGAGCACGAAGGCCGGGTAGATCAGGTCGGCGGGCGAGAGCGTGGTTTCGCGGACCAGGTCGCGGATGAACGCACCGGCCCTGAGCCGGCGCGGACGCTGAATGGGAAACGCCAAGCGGGCCGCCTATTTGAAGTGCGATCGGAAGTAGCTGACCGAATTCCTGAACGCCTTCCAGGTATGCTCGGCTTCCAGCTTGAGCCTTTCGAACTGCGCTTCGCTGGCGGCTCTCAGGTCGCCGAGTTTCTGTTCGAGCTCAACGCGCTTCTCGCGCACGTCTTCGAGCCGTTGACGATACGCTTCCCCGGCCTGGTCACTGGCCTCCCGGGCCCGGTTTTCGAGCTGCTCGATTTCGCCGTTGAGTTCGTCCAGACGACCTTTCAGCGATTCGATGAACTGTTCGCGGCGGGATGGCTCGTTCATGGGGTCCTCCTCGGTGTTATCGGATTCTTGAGTATACGATGCGACATCTTCCGACTGGGCCGGACTGGCGATATCCAATGCCGAAGTCATGGCCCGGTCACATCGGGTCCAGGCAATGGCGCAGGCGCCGCCGCAGCGGTCGAGATATTCGTCCGTGGCCGGGCTGAGTGCTTCGGTGGCCTGGATCAGGCGCGCGTAGCCTTCACAGGCGCAGTCACAGGCCGACCGCGCCAGGGACGGAAGCGTGGTCAGCACTGATCCCAGGGTCAGGGTCAACAGCGCCAGCCAGCGCGGCGGGGTGTTCATATCGGAGCGGGTGGTTCCGGGCATTGCAGTCATCGGCTAGTCCTCCAGAGAGCAAAGTTGAACCTACCCCTTTTGGTCCCAACGCTAAGACCGGAATCTAGAGTCAGCGCTCTAAACTTGTCTTTTCCATGAAAATCGTGGACTTGTGAGGACGTGAGCGAAGCATGCGGCCGCCGCCGGAATGGTGCAGCCCGAAGGCCGTGCGCCAGCTGGAAGGGGCAACGAGCGTCAGGCCGCCCGGGTCCGCGCGCGCCGGTGTCCGGCGGCCAGCTCGGCCATCAGCTCGTCACGAAAGCGGTGATATTCGACCTCGGTGGAGTGTCGCGGACTGTCGATGAACGAGAAGTGCGGGCGCGCCAGTTCGGCGGCGATCGCCCGGTCCAGATCCGGAGGACGCCGATAGGTGCCCTGGATCTCGGCGGCCGCAATGCGCCCCTGCAGCTCGGCCAGCGGCCAGATGCAGCCCAGCGGCTGGAGCAGGCCGATGAAATACAGGCCCGGATGAGTCGGGTGGAGCATTTTCCGATACAGCGGCACCTGGCGCGCTTCGCTGTAATCGATCAGTGCCCGGTCGAAGAACGGGAAGCTGATCCTGAAGCCGGTGGCGGCGATGATGACATCGATCGGCTCGCGCTTCCCGTCCGCGAAGACCACGGCATCGCCATCGAGGCGTTCGATCGCCGGGCGCGGCTGGATCCGGCCGTGTCGAATCAGCGGCAGCAGGTCCTGATTCAGGGTGGGATGCGCCTCGAGCGGACCCCAGTCGGGATCGGGCAGGCCGTAGGCGCTATGACGCCCCTGAATGGTCAGCAGCAGACGCTTGAGCAAGGCCTGGCGAAGACCCGAAGGCAGCCAGCGGGCCCTGGACGCCAGGACATCCACCGGCTGTCCGAACAGGAACTTGGGGACGAACCACTGCGCCCGACGCTGGCTCAGGAAGACCCGACGGCTGATCCGACTCGCCTCGACGGCAACATCGCAGGCTGAATTGCCCGCACCGATGATCAGGATGCGTTGTCCGCGCCAGGTATCGTCCATGCGGCGAAAGTCACCGGAATGAACGATCGGTCCGCTGAATTCCCCCGGATACTCCGGCATACGGGGATCCCAGTGATGGCCGTTGCAGACCAGCAGATGCCTGAAGTGGCGCGCCTGCCGGTTTCCGTCGGGTTCGCGCCAGATCAGCCTCCATCGACCGTCGGGCTCCGGATGCGCCTGGAGCACTTCGTGTCGAAAACGGATGCAGCGGCGCAGGTCGAATCGATCGGCGTAGGCGTTGAAGTAGGCCAGCAGGTGTTCGTGGCCCGGGTAGTCCGGAAAATCCTCCGGCATCGGAAACTCGTCGAACGAGGAAAGGGTCCTGGAGGAAATGATGTGGGTGTTTTCATGCACACTGGCATGGCCGGTGTCGACGTCGAACAGCCAGTTGCCGCCGAGGTCGCCGGCCTTTTCGAAGACCACCGGTTCGATGCCGGCCGCCAGCAGCTGGCGCGTCGCAGCCAGGCCGCAAGGGCCGGCACCGATGACCGCTGTATCTGCTGCTGTCGCCGTGTCCATCCCGGCATGGTACCGAAACCGGTGTCACGCCGGCGGGGCGCTGAACCCATCGATCCGGTGGACGGGTTAGTATTGCCGGTAATTCGGCTTGCCGGGCCGGCAATGCTTTCAGGACGGACGCGACGATGCAGGCGGAAAAACAGGACGCATTCGAGGACTCGGACCCCGGTTTGAACGATGAACGGATCCGCTCGGTCGTGGCCGCGGTCGACGCGGGCGATGTCGACCGGGTCAACGAGTTGCTCGAACCGCTGCACGCGGCAGACGTGGCCGATCTGCTCGAACAGGTCAGCGGCACGGAGCGCACCGCGCTGATCGAGCTCTGGGGCGAAGGCATCAATGGCGAGGTCCTGTCCGAACTGGACGAATCGATTCGTGAGCCGGTACTCGGAACCCTGCCGCCCGAAGCCCTGGCCGAAGCCATCCGCGAACTGGATTCCGATGATGTCGTTGACCTCGTCGAGGATCTGAAGCACGAGCAGCAGGCGCGCGTTCTGGAGGCGCTGGACGCGACGGACCGGATGAGCGTTGAAGGCGCGCTGTCGTATCCCGAGTATTCCGCCGGTCGCCTCATGCAGCGCGAGATGGTCGCGCTGCCCGAGGACTGGAACGTCGGGCAGGCCATCGATCACGTCCGCAGTCACGACGATCTTCCGCAGCAGTTCTATCACCTCGTTCTGGTTTCTCCGGCCATGAAGCCTGTCGGCTACGTTTCGCTGGGTCACCTGTTGTCGTCGCGCCGCGACCGCGCTCTGGCCGACATCATGGAGCCGAGCTTTCGCACTGTCTGCGTGACCGATGCCGAGTCCGAGGTGGCCTACCTGTTCAACCACTATCACCTCATTTCGGCACCGGTGGTCGACGAGGGGGGACGGCTGGTCGGCGTGATCACGATCGATGACGCGATGGCGGTGCTCGACGAGGAACACGAGGAGGATATTCTTCGTCTGGCGGGAGTCGACGAGGATTCCAGCCTGACCGACACGGTGTTGAAGACCACGCGGGTAAGAGCGGTCTGGCTGTTCGTGAATCTGATTACCGCGATCCTCGCATCGGTAGTGATCAGCATCTATTCCGAGACCATCGATCAGATGGTTGCTCTGGCCGTTCTTATGCCTATCGTCGCTTCGATGGGGGGCAACGCCGGTACCCAGACCATGACGGTGGCCGTCCGGGCCATCGCGACCAAGGAACTGACCGCGAGCAACGCGCTGCGCGTGACCCTGCGCGAGATCACCGTTGGTGCCATCAATGGACTCGGGTTCGGAGTCTTGATGGCCATCGTCGCCGGATTCTGGTTCGGTGTTCCGCTGCTGGCGGCCGTGATCGCGATGGCCATGCTGCTGACCCTGATGGCCGCCGCGCTCGGCGGTATCGTGACACCGATCGTTCTCGAGCGGCTGAAGATCGATCCGGCCCTGGCATCCGGCCCCCTGGTGACGACGATCACCGACGTGGTCGGGTTCTTCGCCTTTCTTGGCCTGGCATCGGCGGTATTGCTATAGTCGCTTGCGTTTTTTTTTTGAACGGCCCGAACTGACAGCAATCAGGGCCGGACGCAGCAATCGAAAGCTTGAATAACACCAACAACCGAGGAATAACCATGAATATAGACCAGATCGTCAAAATGGGGGCCGATGCCTTCCAGTCGTCCATTGGCCAGCAGGCGGGCACCGCGCTGCCGCTGGAACACATCATGCCGGCCCTCGCCCGGGTCATGCCCGGTGCCGGCGAAAGCATCGATTTCGCCGGATTGATCGACCAGATGAAACGCGGCGGGCTGGCTCAGCTGGCCCAGTCCTGGCTTGGCGACGGCCAGAACGCGGGGATCGATGTGGGCGATCTGACCTCGATGTTCGGCTCGGAGAAGATCAGCGCCTTCGCCTCGCAGCTCGGCCTCGACCAGGATACGGCTCTGGAGGGCCTGAGAGGTGCCGTTCCAGAGATGGTCGACAAGGCCTCCAGCGGCGGAACCCTCGATGCCCTGGGCGGGATTTCCGGACTGGCCGGCATGGCCGGCAAGCTGTTCGGGAAGTAGGACAGTTCTCGAACGGGCCTTGTCAAGCGGGGTCGGGCCGCCAGTCGGCCCGGCGTCGACGCCAGCGCAGAATAAAGCGCTCGGGTGCGAGCGCTTCGACGATGTCCGGGTCCACGGACGGCGGCAGCGCGCTGAGTTGATCGGCGATCAGATCGGCGCATAGCGGCGTATGGGTGATCCCGCGCGATCCATGAGCCACGTTGAGCACGACGCCGGCGTGAAACCGATGCGGATTGCAGGTCGGGTCCGGTAGCGGTCCGGCAAGCGGCAGGAAGTCCGGTGACTGGCAGCGCAGGCCGACCCATGAACCGGTCACTTCAGCCGACGCTCCGCCCAGTGCCTGCCAGTGCTCGGGCAGGTGGTCTCTCAGTTGATCGAGGTTCCGGCCGTCGTCGTCGGGGCGGGTCGCCAGTTCGCGCGAGTGCAGGTCGAAAGTGGCACCGACGCAATGGCTGCCCCCCACGGCCGGCGTGAGATAGCCGGCGTGGCAGATGGCCTCGGTCCAGCCACGGCTCTGCGCGGTGGCGGCGACGTGGCTGACCTGGCCACGTATCACCTTCAGAGGCAGCCAGTTGAGACCGGGCAGGGTGGTCGCCGCTGCGGCCACACTCAGGACCACGGCGTCGGCGTTCAGGACTCGGCCGTCTTCGAGAGTCGCGCCCACGCCGGAGCCCGATCGAAGGCTGGAGACCGCCCGGTCGACCCGACGGATCGCGGGGTGATCCAGCAGATGTTCGCACCAGCGCCAGGGCCTGAGATAGCCGGCCTGTTTCAGCCTTGCTCCGCGCTCATCCCTGACCAGCATTTCCTCCGGCCAGAATCCGGACGACAGGGCCCGATCCTGTTTGAGCCGGGCTCGGGAGCTGGCGGGTATGTGCAGCACCTCTCCGAGTCGTCCATCCGCGCTTCCGGTCGGAAAGGCCAGGCGCCGCAGCCATTCGTTGCTGCGCAGCAGGGCCAGTTGATAGAAGCGGTTCTGGGGCGTCGGATGGGCGCTGGGCGTGCTGTAGAGGATACCGGCCCGATTGCCCGAGGCCCCCTTCGCGACGCCGGCCGGGTCACAGACCGTCACGTTCCAGCCGCGCGTCGCCAGCGCTCTCGCGGTCGTGGCTCCGGCCAGTCCGGCCCCGGCCACCACGGCATGGCCCCTGACCGCGGCGGTCGGGGTCCAGGTTCCCGGCCGGCAGGCCGTGAGCCGATGCCGTTTGCCGCCGAAACCGGCTTCACGCCGGACCTCGAATCCGGCCTCGGCCAGGGCTCGCCGGACGGCCCCCGCGGCGGTGAAGGTCGCGACCGTGGCGCCCGGACGCGAGCGCTGGGCGATCGCATCGGTCAGCGCCCGGCTCCACATGTCGGGGTTTCTGGCTGGCGCGAACCCATCCAGAAACCACGCGTCGACGCCGGCTCTGGCCGTGCTCCACAGCTGCTCGGCGTCCCCGAGCATCAGGATCAGCTCGATATTGGGGGCGAGCGTCAGGCGGTGGAAACCGGCGACCGGCGGCGGATAGGCCGATATCAACGGCCGCGACCAGGGCTCGAGCTGGCGCCACTGGTCGAGCACGGTCTGGAGGTCGCGCCGGCGCAGCGGATAGCGCTCGGCCGAGATCAGGGTCAGCCGCGCGGAGGGCGCCGCATGTCGACTGAACTGTTCGGCGGCCAGCAGGCAGTTCAGGCCGCTGCCGAATCCGGTTTCGCCGATGACGAACTGGTCGAAAGCGCCAAGACGGGCGAATCGTTCGGCCAGTCGGCTGCCGTCAATGAACACGCAGCGGCTCTCGTCCAGTCCTCGGTCGCGCATGAAATAGGCGTCCTGATGGCGTCGCGAAACCGGCGTGCCGCGGTCGAAGTCGACCTCGGCGTATTCGATCGGAGTGGTTTGACAGGGCATGGAACGGGTCGACTGTCGCCAGAAAGCGATGGCCAGATGTTATATCATTGCGTACTGGAACCAACGGCTACGAACGATGGCGGCAGTTCTCCAAAGCGAAAAACGATCGGTCGATACGATGATCGACCGGGCGGGTATCTGCGTTTCCACTCTGTGCCTGGTCCAGTGCCTGCTCCTGCCGATCATCGTCATCGCGGTGCCGGCGCTGTCGGTCCCGTTTCTCGACAGCGAAGCGTTTCATCTGCTGCTTCTGGGTCTGATTCTTCCGGTCGGCATCACTGCTTTCTATCTCGGTTACCGGGTCCACGCCAATCGGGCCACGATTGTGATCGGTCTAACCGGTCTCGGCGTCGTGCTGCTGACGGCGATCCTCGGCCATGACCATCTAAGTCCGATAGCCAGCGCGCTGTGGACCTCACTCGGTGGCGTCCTGCTCATCAGCGCGCATTTGCTGAATCTTCACCATCGCCGCCGGGTCTGCCTGGGTCCGGGAGCCGAGGACGGCGCGGGCTGAGCCTTGTGCTAAGTTAGTGGCAATCCGCTGCGATGGTGCCGGAAATGGCCAAGCGATTCGACAGTTTCAGCGATTTCTATCCCTACTATCTCGAAGAACATCGGGATCGGCGCTGCCGGCGCATGCACTTTTTCGGCAGCGCTCTGGTCCTGGTCGCCCTCGTCGCGTCCATCGTCCATTCCCTATGGTGGCTGCTCAGCGTTCCGTTGCTCGGCTACGGATTCGCCTGGATCGGCCACTTCGCGTTCGAAAAGAACCGGCCGGCGACGTTCAGGCACCCGTTCTACAGTTTGATCGGCGACTGGGTGATGTTCGCCGATATCCTGCGCGGTCGCGTCAGGATATGACAATCCGGCCGGTCTGGCTGCAAATCACGAATGGATCGCGATAGAATCCGCGCACCGGTCTTTGAATGATTGTGGGTACCAGCAATGAGTGAGATTCCGTCGGATCTTCGATATTCCGAAAGTCATGAATGGGTCAGCCAGGAAGAGGACGGGTTGGTCAAGGTGGGCATCACCGACCATGCCCAGGAGCAGCTCGGTGACCTGGTGTTCGTCGAGTTGCCGGAAGAGGGAGCCAGTTTCAGCCAGGGCGACGCCTGCGCCGTCGTCGAGTCGGTCAAGGCGGCCTCCGACATCTATTGCCCGGTATCCGGCGAAATCGTCGCCGTCAATGAACTCCTGGCCGACACGCCCGAGACCGTCAATACCGACCCCTACAACGACGGCTGGTTGTTTACCGTCAAGATCGACGACGCCGACGAGCTCGACGGGCTGATGGACTCCGAGGCGTACGCCGAGCATATCGAGGACTGACTCGGCCGGGCGCTGAACGTACAATCACTTCAATTCGGGTCTTCCGATGGCTCGAATACCAGTCGCCAGGCGGTGTCGACGACGTTTTCAAGCTCGACCGGCAATGAGGAATCCGGTGCCCTCTCGAGCCAGCCCCGCCGCCTCCGGGTACTGAGATCCTGCCAGGCCGAGGACAGCTCGCGGGCCCGCTCCCCGGCCAGCCAGCCGATCGCCGAGAGCGCATCGAACTGTTCCGGTGGTGCACGTTGGTCGAGCAGCGACGGCTCGTCGGCCGCGCACAGCAGGATGCCCAGCTCGGCAATGTACTGGAGATCCGTCAGGCGCCGCTTGACCGGACTCTCCCCACGCTCGCCCTGTTGCCGGCGACGCATGGCCGCCAGGTCTTCACGCGTCGCCGCGGCATCGCGGGTGGTACTCAGGACGGTGCGGCGGACGGTTTCGAAGGCGTCGGCGAGATCGGGGTTGCCGGCAACCCAGCGGGCTCGAATCAGCGCTTGATGCTCCCAGGTCCAGGCCTGGTCACGCTGGTAGGCCGCGAACGCATCGAGCGAGCTGACCAGCAGCCCGGCTCGACCGTTGGGACGAAGACGCGTATCGATCTCGAACAATCGGCCGCCGGGCAGCGGCATCTGCATGAAACTGATCAGCTTCTGGGCGCTGCGTATCGGTGGAGGTCCGTCGCCATGCAGGAAGACCAGGTCGAGGTCCGACTGGTAGTGGACTCGCCTCGCGCCGAGGTTGCCATATCCGATGACCGCCAGATCCGGTTCGTTCTCGCTGATCAAGTTGAGGACCTGCTCGATGATCGCTTCGGCGATGTCGGTCAGGCGCGCGGCTGCTGCCGGGGCGTCGAGACCGTCGTCGAGCTCGGCCAGCGCGGTATGAAGATAGCCGGCCTGGCGCCAGCGAGCCAGCGCATTCAGGCCGTTTTCCTGATCGCTCGCTGACACGGCGGGCGGGGTCAGCCGATTGAGATCATGGACAGGATCGAGCAGCTCGTCGAGCAGCTGGGGTGCTTCAGCGATCCACTCGGCCAGCCGGGCGCTGCGCCGGAACACCCGAACGAGTCGAGCCAGCGCCGGGGGATGCTCATAGAGCAGGGCGAGATACGCCGAACGCTGGGCGATCTGTTCGATCAGCAGGAGCAGGTCCTCCAGCCCCGTATCGGGGGGCGACTGCCGCATTGTTTCGTCAAGCAGCCGCGGCATGAGGCGCGCCAGCCTTTTGCGGCCTTCGCCGCTGAGTGCGCGCCGTTCGATCCGCCGATGGAGCCGGCACAAAGCGGCCGCGGCGCTGCCCGGCTCCACGAATCCTAGACCGCCCAGGCGCTGTTCCAGATCCCCGGGCGGAGGCCAGAGTTCGTCACGCGAACCCGCTGGAGCCTCGGGTTCGCGAAATCGCTCGCTGAACTGGGCGCGCACTCTGCCGCGATGGTGCTCCAGTTCCTCGAACAGCGCCGACCAGGTCGGATGGCCCATCAGCGCGGCCAGACGCTCACGGCCGGGGTCGTCGTCGGGCAGGTAGTGTCCCTGGCGGCCGGTCATCGCCTGCAGGCGGTTTTCCAGAATTCTGAGGAAGCTGTAGGCCGCTTCGAGCTCGTCGGCCAGGTCATCGGCCAGCACCCCGGTGTCGCGGCAGGCCACCAGCGCGGGCAGAAAACCGCGCTCGCGCAGCCTCGGCTCGCGACCTCCTCGCAGAATCTGTTGACTCTGGATCAGAAACTCCAGCGCTCGGATTCCACCGCTGCCGCGCTTCAAGTCGTCGCGCGGAGAGCGCGCGCGGCTGTGCGTGTCGATATGGGCGTAGAGCTCGCGCAGTCGGTCGAAGATGCCGTAGTCGAGATAGCGCCGGTAGATGAAGGGCTGAAGGTTGGCCAGCAGTCGATCGGACGTCTCGATGTCGCCGGCGACCGGTGCCGCCTTGAGCCAGGCGTAGCGTTCCCAGGTTCGTCCCTCGCTGAGGAAATACTGTTCCATGGCCGGGAGAGGCCAGACCAGGGCACCGCTGTCGCCGAACGGTCGCAGCCGGGTGTCGATGATCCAGACCCGTCCCTGGGCAGTGACGGTATCCATGATCCCGATCAGTTCCTGGGCGACCTGTTTGAGCCACGCGCTCGCCTCGAGCCGCCGCGGCCCGGTGCTCCGACCGGTACCGTCGTAGGTCAGCACGAGGTCAAGATCGGAGTTGAAGTTCAGCTCATCGCCACCGAGCTTGCCCAGTCCGAGGAGCGCGAGTCGAATGGGCCGGTCAGCAGCGTCCCGCAACTCGCCGAAACGCTCGGCGACCCGGGCTTCGGCGGCCTGCAGCCCCCAGTCCAGGCAGCGACGCGCCAGAGCGGAAATGGCGCGCCCGGTGTCGGCGATGTCGTTCTGCCCGACCAGGTCCTGCCACAGGATTCGAACCGAGGCCAGTTGACGATAGCGGCGCAGGGCGGGGAAGGGATCGCTCAGCAGGGCGTCGGCTGGCGGCTGCTCGACCGGTTCGGACGGGTCAAGGTGATCAGGGAAGCGTCGCCAGGCTTCCGCGACATAAGTACTGAATTCGTGCAGTGATCCCGATGAGATCGTGACGGGTCGTTTCATGATCGCGCGGCGGCCATGATCAGGGCACGAAACAGGTCGAGCTGTTCAGGGCGCTGCGGCAGGTATTCCGGATGCCACTGAACCCCGAGTATGAAATCCCTGTCACCATGCTCTATCGCCTGGATCACGCCCGTGGGCTCGCGCGCGCAGACGACCAGGTCCGCGCCGAGGGTGTCGATGGCCTGACTGTGAAGGGCATTGACGCGGGTGGTCCCGGTCGACAGGACCCGAGCCAGCAGGGAACCGGGCTGGATCTCGATCCGCTTGCGCGGCAGCACCGATCGAATCTGCGGCTCCTCTTCATAGAAGCTCCGGATGCTCTGGTGAAGGCTGCCACCCAGCACCACGTTGATCAACTGCATCCCGCGACAGATGCCGAAGATCGGCCGGCCGTGCTCGCAGGCGTCCTGGATCAGCTTCTTTTCGAGAGCGTCGCGATCCTCGCTGCGGCCGCTGGTCTTGGTCGTCAGCATGCGTCGGACCAGAAAGAGCAACGGGTAGACAACGAACCCGATCAGCCGCCGCCAGCCGCTGCGGTCGCGGTCCTTGAACTGCTCGAGACGCGGCATGGCTTCCTGTCCGTAGAGCCTAGGGCTGACGTCGGCACCGCCGCCGATGATCAAGCCGTCCAACCGATTGATCTGGCAGGGTTGGCGCGGTCGGATGCGCAGCGGTCGTCCACCGGCCCGGCGCACGGCCCAGGCCGTGAACCACCACGCCGCCAGGCCGCCCTTGTCCGGACCGGTGACGCCGATGCAGGGTGGCGGATGCTTCATCCGGCCGCGATGCTGTCGGGAACCGTCATGGAAGAAAGCGCTGCTTCAGCCGCGACAGCCAGCCACGCAAGCTGCCCGCGTGACGCAGACGGTCGCGGCGTCGCCGTTCCAGGGCCTCCGGGTCAGCCGCCAGACGCTCGACTTCGACCCAGTCGTTCCAGGCCTCCGCCAGCGACCATTCCGGGTCGTCGATCAGGCAGTTGGGCAAGCGGTAATGGAAGGCCGGACGCGGCTTGATCAGATCGTGTTCGACCGGTGCGGCCATGACCCGATCTTCATCGATATGGGCCAGCAGCGGCAGCATATCCATCGGCCGGTTACGCGTCGGCGTGAAGGTCAGGAAGTCGTCGATCAGGGTCGACAGATCGGGCGCGTAATCCCGCTGGAGCAGGTGGACGACATAGTCTTCGGGATAGGGCTGGATGTAGGGGCTGATACGACGCGAAAGGTCGACCTGGCTTTTGCCCAGCAGCCATTCGTACTTGAGCACGAAGGCTCGCAGCATGGCCAGCAGGTGATCGGCGCGGAGGCTGGCCGCCTCGACGTTGAGCTGGAGCCCGAAGGCATACAGCGCCGAAGAAGCGGTGCCGAGCGCCCCGGCCTCGTTCAGTCTTGCGCGAATGATATCCAGGGTCGGAAGCGTCGACCACGGCACGGGTGGCCCGACAAGCTCCAGGGGCACGACCAGTCCGGCGATTCGGGAAATCAGCCGTTCGAGATTGTCCCGGGCCTCGCCTTTTCCGATCTCGATCCCGAGCTCCGCCAGTTGCTTCTGATACTGTCGATGGGTCAGCAGCTCGGCGTCGAGTTCGATGCCGAACTCGCCGAGATCGGAGCCGGTCACCCGGGTATAGAAAGCGCTTTCGCGCTCGATCCGACCGCCCACCGTGGCGGTCACGGCTTGGGCGATCGCCGCCGGCTCGATTCCGGACATTTCCATCTCCACCCCGACCCGGCGCACCTGGCCATCACCCGTGCGCGTCCAGGGTGGCGTTGCGAACGAGGGCATACGGGTAGTTTACTCGGTCGAAAGGCGAGTTGATCCTCGATGCCGCTTTGCGCGGCTATTGGAGATGAGACAAAAAAACCCCGGCCGAAGCCGGGGTTCGATTCAGAGGCTGGACGAAGGCCCGAGCCGGCTGATTTACATCATGCCGCCCATGCCGCCCATGCCACCCATGCCGCCCATGTCGGGTGCACCGCCGCCTTCGGCCTTCTGCGGGACTTCAGCGATAGCGGCTTCGGTGGTGATCATCAGACCGGCGACCGATGCCGCATTCTGCAGCGCCGAACGGGTCACCTTGGTGGGATCGAGAATACCGGCTTCGATCATGTCGACATATTCGCCGGTCGCGGCGTTGTAGCCGTAGTTGCCGGTGCCTTCAGCGACCTTGGCGCGGACCACCGACGGCTCGCCACCGGAGTTCGACACGATCTTGCGCAGCGGCTCTTCCATCGCCCGGAGGGCAATCTTGATACCGACCGTCTGCTCGTCGTTGTCGCCGGTCAGCTCGGAGATCGCGCTGAGGGCGCGGATCAGAGCCGTGCCGCCACCCGGGACCACGCCTTCTTCGACGGCGGCACGGGTCGCGTGCAGCGCATCTTCGACACGGGCCTTCTTCTCCTTCATTTCGACTTCGGTGGCCGCACCGACCTTGATCACCGCAACACCGCCGGCCAGCTTGGCCACGCGTTCCTGCAGCTTTTCGCGATCGTAGTCGGAAGTGGCATCTTCGATCTGGGCACGGATCTGGCCGACCCGGCCTTCGATCGCCGATGCTTCGCCGGAACCGTCGATGATGGTCGTGTTCTCCTTGCTGATCTGAACCTTCTTGGCCGACCCGAGCTGGTCGAGCTCGGCCTTCTCGAGGCTCAGACCGATGTCTTCGGAGATGACCTGACCGCCAGTCAGAATGGCCATGTCTTCCAGCATCGCCTTGCGGCGATCGCCAAAGCCCGGTGCCTTCACGGCAGCGACCTTGACCGTGCCGCGAAGGTTGTTGACCACCAGGGTCGCCAGCGCTTCACCCTCGATGTCCTCGGCCACGATCAGCAGGCTGCGGCCGGACTTGGCCACGCCTTCAAGGACCGGCAGCAGGTCGCGGACGTTGGAGATCTTCTTGTCGTGCAGCAGGATGAACGGGCTTTCCAGATCCACCTGCATGGTCTGCTGGTCGGTCACGAAGTAGGGTGACAGGTAGCCGCGGTCGAACTGCATGCCCTCGACGATGTCCAGCTCGTTTTCGAGCGACTGACCTTCTTCGACCGTGATCACGCCCTCCTTGCCGACCTTGGCCATCGCTTCGGCGATGATCTTGCCGATCTCGTCATCGGAGTTGGCCGAAATCGTGCCGACCTGGGCAATCGCCTTGTCGTCGGTGCAGGGAGTGGAAAGATTCTTGAGTTCGACCACGGCCGCCTTGACCGCCTTGTCGAGGCCGCGCTTGAGATCCATCGGGTTCATGCCGGCGGCGACAGCCTTCAGGCCTTCGCGCAGCATGGCGTGGGCGAGCACGGTGGCGGTGGTGGTTCCGTCGCCGGCGGCGTCGGAGGTCTGCGATGCGACTTCCTTGACCATCTGCGCGCCCATGTTCTCGAACTTGTCTTCAAGCTCGATTTCCTTGGCGACGGATACGCCATCCTTGGTCACGGTCGGGGCACCGAAGCTCTTTTCGATGACGACGTTGCGACCCTTCGGGCCGAGAGTAACGCTGACCGCTTTCGCGAGGACGTCAACGCCCTTGAGAATGCGATTGCGGGCATCTTCTGAAAAACGGACTTCTTTGGCACTCATTTCTTTAAATCCTCTGTTTCAATGCGTCGAAAGATTGGGCTGATGGCGCTGCGATCAAGACTCGATGACGGCCATGACGTCGTCTTCGCGCATCACCAGCAGTTCTTCGCCGTCCACCTTCACTTCGGTGCCGGAATACTTGCCGAACAGGATGATGTCGCCGACTTTCAGGTCCAGCGCGCGCTTTTCGCCGTTGTCCAGGATCTTGCCGTTGCCAACGGCCAGGATTTCGCCGCGGATCGGCTTTTCAGCGGCGCTGTCGGGAATCACGATGCCGCCGGGCGTGGTGCGCTCTTCTTCGACGCGCTTGACGATCACGCGATCATGCAAGGGACGCAGTTTCATGGGTTAATCTCCCTTCAATAACTAGTGGTTAGGTCATCAACGCCGGAGCCGTTTCAGCCGACGATTCGCTCGTCCGCCGTCACGACCACCGGCACCGGTCAGTTCGGGCGCTGCGAGACCCCGGGACTCGAGGGCACTGCGGCGCCGACACGGGGAGGCAGATGGAGCTCTCTCCCGCGTATTTCAAGGGCAGGCCACGGCAATTTCATTTCGATCCTGCCAGCTTCGTACAATGATGTCCGCCTCCGAGAATCCAACGCAAAGGTGAACGAATGAACCCGAAACTCTGTCTGGTCATGACCACCTGTGCCGATCGCGAGCAGGCGGAACGTCTGGCGCGGCGGCTGGTCGAACAGCGGATGGCGGCCTGCGTTTCGATCGGCTCGCCGACGGTGAGCGTCTATCCCTGGGAGGGACGCGTTGAGGTCGAGCGGGAGATTCCGCTCAGCATCAAGACCTCGCCGAAACACATTGACAAACTCAAGCGGGCGTTCGAGCAGATTCACGACTACGACGTCCCGGAAATGCTCGTGCTGCCGGTCATCGATGGATTACAGCCCTACTTCGACTGGGCGGACGACTGGATGAATGAATGAAGGATTCGCTGAATAGATGCCGGCTGCTGCTGGTTCTGCTTTTCGGACTGGCCGCCTTGCCGTCGGTCGCGCAGATCGATCCCGAGGACCTGCTGCCGGTCGACGAAGCCTTCTCGCTCGAGGTCTTCGCCGAACCCGATCAGATCCGTCTGGTCTGGACGATCGCCGATGGATACTATCTTTACCGGCACGCGTTTTCTGTCTCAACCGAAACCCCCGGGGCCATGCTCGGTGCTCCTGATATTCCGCCCGGGCTTGCGACCACGGATGAATTCTTCGGCGACACCGAAACCTACCGCGACCGGGTCGAGGTGACCGTGCCGGTCGAACAGCGCCCGTCCGATGGTCGGTTCGAGCTCGCGGTGCGGTCGCAGGGCTGTGCCGATCTCGGGGTATGTTATCCGCCGATTCGCCAGCAGATCCCGATTGAGCTGCCGCCGGTGCCGGCCTCCGGCCTGGCCGCACTGCTCGGGCCGACAGCCTCGCGCGAACCCACGCTTTTCGATCCCAGCGGTGGCGCTTTGCCGGCCGAGCAGGCCTTTTCCTTCGAGGCCATTGCCGGTGATGCCGGCAGTCTGCTGGTTCGGTTCACTTCTCTGCCCGACTACTACCTGTACCGCGATCAGTTCCAATTCCTGATCGATGATCCGCGCTTCGAGGTTGTCCAGGTCATGTTGCCGGAGGCCGAGCCGATTCACGACGAGTCCTTCGGCGACACCCACGTCTATTTCGGCGAAGTCGAGATTCCGGTCCAGCTCGCCCGTCCGGCCGGTCCGGCCGCGGCAATCGAGGTCACCGCACTGTTCCAGGGCTGTCTCGAGGGCGGAATCTGCTATCCGCCGATGAGCCGGAGCGTCACGGTGGACATGCCGGCCGCCGAAACGGCGATTCGGCAGACCGGGGCACGGGCCGAACCCGGCGCCAGCGCTGCCCGGGATCTGCCCGAGTCCGACGCCGGCCGGCTGCAGCGCCTGATCGAAGAACAACCGCTGGCGCTGACCCTGGGGCTGTTCGTGCTGCTCGGTGCGGGTCTGGCGTTCACGCCCTGCGTGTTTCCGATGGTCCCGATCCTGTCCGGCATCATCGCCGGCGAAGGCGATGACGTGACGCGCTCCCGGGCGTTTTTGCTGTCTCTGGTCTACGTCCTGGCGATGGCCGTGACCTACACGCTGGTCGGGGTGATCGCGGCGCTGGCCGGCTACAATCTCCAGGCTGCATTCCAGAATCCCTGGGTCCTGCTGGCTTTCGCCGTCGTCTTCGTCGCACTCGCGCTCGCGATGTTCGGACTCTATAACCTGCAGCTTCCGGCATCGCTTCAGGCCAGGCTGGCCGAGATCAGCAATCGCCAGTCCGGTGGCAGCCTGATCGGAGCGGGCATCATGGGCTTCTTCTCGGCCCTGATTGTCGGCCCCTGCGTGACGGCGCCGCTGATCGGCGTACTCGGCTTCATCGCGATGACCGGTGATGCCGTCCTCGGCGGCAGCGTCCTTTTCGCGCTGTCGATCGGTATGGGGCTTCCGCTGCTGGCGGTCGGCGTGGGCCTGGGTTCCTGGCTGCCTCGCGCCGGGGCCTGGATGGACGCGATCAAGTCCGTCTTCGGCGTCGGTCTGCTGGCCCTGGCGATCTGGATGCTGTCGCGAGTCCTGCCGGGAGCGGCGACCATGTTGCTCTGGGGAGCTCTGGCGATCGGTTGCGCCGTCTACCTCGGTGCCCTGGCCCGCCTCCCCGCCGACGCTTCGGGCTGGCGCAAGCTATGGCAGGGTCTCGGGCTCATGCTGCTGGTCGTCGGAGTCATCCAGTTCGTCGGCGCGCTGTCCGGCGGGAATGACTGGCTGCGGCCGCTTCATCAACTGCAGGGCGGCCCCTCATCCGCGGCGATCGCGCCGCCCGAGTTTCGCGACATCGAGACTCTCGAGGAGCTGGATGCCGCACTGGCCACGAGCTCGGCTCCGATTCTGCTGGATTTCTACGCCGACTGGTGTGTGGATTGCGTGCGCATGGAGCGCCGCACGTTTCCCGATCCGGAAGTGGCGCGCCGCACGAGCGAGATGACCCTTCTGAAGGTCGACGTCACGGAATACACCGCCGACGATCAGGCCATTCTCGAGCGTTTCGGGATCATTGGTCCCCCGGCCTATCTGTTCTTCAATCGGGGTGAGGAGCTGCGTCATCTGAGAACCTTCGGATTTCGCGACCCGGAGCGATTCGTCGCCTTGCTGGACGAGGCCCGCGGCTGATGCGGACATCGGTCGTGCTCGCGGTCGTGGCGGTGATCGGGTTGCTGCTGGGTACGGCGACAGCCTGGCGTTTGAATACCCCGGCGAGCGACATTCGGTCGGCCGGCGCGTCCGTGGGCGATCTCCGGCCCGGGTTTCGCCACGCCGGCCTCGACGGACAATGGGTGGAGGCCGACTCGTTCGATGGTCGGGCGCTGTTGGTCAACTTCTGGGCGACCTGGTGTGCACCCTGTCGCCGGGAGATGCCGCTTCTGCAGCAGGCCAGCGAGCGCCATGGTGAGCGCCTGGCGGTGGTCGGTGTTGCCTTCGATGAGCCCTTGCCGGTCGCGGAGTTCGTGACCGAGATCGGGGTCAGCTACCCGATCCTCGTCGGTGCCGACGACGTGATGGCCACGCAGGCTGCCTGGGGCAACGCGACCGGGGGTCTGCCCTATACCGTTCTCGTCGATCGCGGCGGCGTGATCCGCTGGCAGCATCTTGGCGAGGTGAAGGCCGATGATCTGGCCGAGCAGCTCGAGCGATGGTTGCCGGGCAATAGCTCCGTTGACTGATGCAGGGATTGGTGAATTTCATGGAACTGCATTAAACGGCATCGAACGTGTGGACAATCGGCAGTGAATGAGTCACACTTGCCGATCGAGATCAAGGCCGGGAGCGCCCATGCCTGCCATTCTGGTTGTGCACGGACCCAATCTGAATCTGCTGGGGACTCGGGAGCCCCGGGTCTACGGGACCACAACCCTGTCTGAAATCAATGGTCGATTGGCCCGATTGGCGGCGCGCAGCGATGTCGACCTGGATACCTTCCAGGCCAATTCCGAGCATGCGCTGATCGAGCGAATCCACGCAGCCGCAGAGGACGGTACCGACTGGATCGTCATCAATCCGGCGGCCTTCACCCACACATCCGTCGCCTTGCGCGACGCACTGGCGGCAGTCGCCCTGCCGTTTATCGAAATTCACTTGAGTAATCCGGCCGCTCGCGAGCCGTTCCGCCATCGTTCCTATTTTTCCGATCTTGCCGTCGGCACGATATCGGGTTTCGGGGTCGATTCTTACCTCCTGGCGGTGCAGGCAGCGATCAATCGGATGAACGCTTTGGGATAGCACATCATGGACTTGAGAAAGATAAAGAAACTGATCGAGCTGCTGGAGGAATCGCAGCTCGCCGAGATCGAAATTCACGAAGGCGAGGAGTCGGTTCGGCTGATCCGGCATCATCCGCAGCCGGCCGCGCCTCAGGCGATCCATCTGCCGGCCTCCGCAGCGCCGGCTCCCGCACCCGCCGCGCAGCCGTCCCCGAGTCCGAGCCAGACCGATGCACCGGACGATGGTGGCTCGGCCTTGCCGGACGGCGAAGTCGTTCGTTCCCCGATGGTGGGAACCTTCTATTCGTCGCCCAACCCGGACACGGACGCCTTCGTGGCGGTCGGGTCGGAAGTCTCTGCGGGTGACACCCTTTGTCTGATCGAAGCCATGAAGATGTTCAACCAGATCGAATCGGAGATGTCCGGAACGGTGATTGCCGTGCTGGTCGAGGACGGCCAGCCGGTCGAATTCGATGAACCCTTGTTCGTGATCAAGAAGGCCTGATCATGGCCCCGTTCAAGAAGATCCTGATCGCCAATCGAGGCGAAATCGCCCTGCGTATCCTGCGCGCCTGCCAGGCGATGAACATCCGTACGGTGGCTGTTCACTCGACCGTCGACCGCAATCTCAAGCACGTCGGCATGGCCGATGAGTCGGTCTGCATCGGCCCGGCACCGGCCGGGCAAAGCTATCTCAGCGTGCCGGGAATCATCGCGGCGATGGAAGTGACCGACGCCGAGGCCGTTCATCCCGGCTACGGTTTCCTTGCTGAAAACGCCGACTTCGCCGAACGCGTCGAGGAATCCGGCTTCACGTTCATCGGCCCCAGGGCAGAAACCATTCGCCTGATGGGCGACAAGGTCTCGGCCATCAACGCGATGCGTCAGGCCGGTGTGCCCTGTGTGCCGGGGTCGAACGGTCCGCTGGACAAGGACGAGCGTCGTTCGGCCCGGCTCGCCGCCGAGATCGGGTATCCGGTCTTGATCAAGGCGGCCGCAGGCGGTGGGGGACGGGGAATGCGAGTCGTCGAGCGTCCTGAGGATCTGATCAAATCCATCAACCTCACTCGCCAGGAAGCGCAAACCGGATTCGGTGACGATACGGTGTACATGGAGAAGTTTCTCGGCAATCCGCGTCATATCGAGATCCAGGTTCTCAGCGACGGCCACGGCAACGCCGTTCACCTCGGCGAGCGCGACTGTTCGATGCAAAGACGCCACCAGAAGGTGATCGAGGAGGCGCCGGCACCCGGCATCACCCAGGAAGAGCGCGAGAGAATCGGAAAGATCTGCACCGATGCCTGCCGCCGGATCGGTTACATGGGAGCCGGAACTTTCGAGTTTCTCTACGAAGACGGCCAGTTCTTCTTCATCGAGATGAATACCCGCATCCAGGTCGAGCATCCGGTGACCGAGTGCGTGACCGGGCTGGACCTCATCCGGGCGCAGATCATCATCGCTGCGGGTCATCCGCTGCCTTTCTCCCAGCACGATGTCCGGATCCAGGGGCATGCGATCGAATGTCGGATCAACGCCGAAGACCCCGACAAGTTCATCCCCCAGCCAGGTACGGTCGAAGCCTTCCATGCGCCGGGCGGCCCCGGTATTCGCATCGATTCTCATATCTATGATGGCTACCGGATTCCTCCCAACTACGATTCGATGATCGGCAAGCTCATTGCCTATGGCGAAACCCGGGAGGCGGCGATGGCTCGGATGAGAGTGGCTCTGGATGAGGCGGTGTTGCGAGGCGTGGTGACCAACATTCCACTGCATCAGCGCCTGATTCGGGATTCCGGCTTCATCGAAGGCGGAACCAATATTCACTATCTCGAGAAGCTGCTCAGGTCCTGAGCTTTCCGACTTTTCCCGGCTGGAGGAACCAGCCCTGGCGGGGCATCCGGCGCTTGAAGTCCCGACCGGACCGCTCCGCGCGGTCGCTCAGCTGCTGGTCAGCGGCAGAGCGCCAAACGCGGCGTGAGCCACCAGGTGCCCGAGGCGGTCGAGGTCGGGCACGATGGCTTCGGTGCTGTCGATGATCACCTTTCCCGACGCCGCGATCGGCTTGGCGTCGAGCGGGACTTCCGTGAGGTTTTCATGGGTGACCGTGGTCAGGCGCGGGAAGCCCTGGGCCAGAATCGCGACATAGGGCATCCGGTCGTAGCCGATCAGGGACTTCGTGATGCACAGTCGCGCGTTGTCCACGGGCTCGGCGGTCGAGCTCTCCGTCAGATTGCCGAAGCTGACGACAGGGACCTGCCAGCCGCGCCACAGGAAGGTTCCGAGCAGCCACTCCGGTGCCCCGGGTACCGGATCGGGATCGCTGTAACCGACGACTTCGGCGACCGTGGCATTGGGGATCAGAATGTGGCCCCCAGTCAACGGCACCAGAACGCTTCTGATTTCGGTATCGGCCATACGCCTAACCCTCGGGCACGGTGGTCTGGAGCAGGTCGAAGACGTGCTGGACGAGTTCCGATTCCTGATAGGGCTTGGCCAGGTAATCGTTGACGCCCAGATCACGCGCCCGCTGGCGATGCTTTTCGCCGCTTCGAGAGGTGATCATCATCATCGGCACTTCTTTAAGGCGCGGATCGTTGCGCACGTGACTGGCGAGCTCATAACCGTCCATTCGAGGCATTTCGATATCCAGCAGGATCAGGTCGGGGACCCGGTCGAACATCGCCTCGACCGCATCGAGTCCATCCCTGGCCGTGGTGACTTCGAGGCCACGATGCTCGAGGACGCGCGAAGTAACACGCCGCATCGTGATCGAGTCGTCGACGACAAGCACCAGCGGTGTGCGCTTGACCTCCTGGGCCTTTTCGGTCTCGCGCGCGGCGGCCAGACCCGGGATCAGATCCAGGGCGAAGGCCCGCCGGATCAGGGGCCCCATGTCCAGGATCGGAATGACCTGGCCATCGGCGGTGATCGTGCCGCCCAGGATGCCCGGAATCGAGCCGATCTGAGGTCCGACCGGTTTGATGACGATTTCGCGGTGGCCAAGCAATTCACCGACGCGCAGAGCCGCACGCTGCTCGCCGGCCTCGATCATGAGCAGGGACAGGGTCCCGCTGCTGATTTCCTCATGCTCGAGATCGAGCTGGGGCTCGAGTTCCAGCAGAGGATAGCGTTCGCCGGCGTAGTCCTGGCTCGGTTCCGAGCTTTCGAGCTCGCGCAGCCATTCGTCAGCCAGAATTCGGGTCACGCCGCGCACCGCCTGCAGGGGGATGGCGAAGGAGCGATCGGACGACCGGACCATGATGGCCTGCATCACGGTCAGCGACAGGGGAATCCGGATGGTAAAGAGGGCGCCCCTGCCCGAATCGGTTTCGGCTGAAACGCTGCCGCCGATCTGGCGGACCTCGTTGGCGACGACGTCCATGCCGATGCCCCGTCCGGCCAGTTCGCTGACTTCGCTGGCGGTTGAAAAGCCCGACTGGAAGATCATCTGGACCAGCATTCGATCAGTGGCTTGCTCGCCGGCCTTGATCAGGCCGCGTTCGCGGGCCCGCTTCTCGATTGCGTCGAGATCGAGACCGCGGCCGTCATCCTTGACGCGCAGCACCAATTCGGTCGCTTCGCGCCCGACCTCGATGGTGATCGTGCCGGTTTCGGGTTTGCCGAGCTCGCGCCGAGTCTCCGGGTCCTCGATGCCGTGGCTGACGGCGTTCCGAAGAAGATGTTCGAGCGGTGCCGTAATGCGATCGAGAACGTTGCGATCCAGTTCGCTTTCACTACTCAGGTCAAGCTGGAGCTGGACCTTCTTTCCGACTTCGCGCGATGCGTTGCGAACCACGCGGCGGAAGCGCGGGAGCAGGGTGTTGAAGGCCACCATGCGCGCCTGCATCAGGCCTTCCTGCAGCTCGGTGTTCACTCGCGACTGCTGCATCAGCAGCGTCTCGGACTGGCGCGTCGCATCGTCGAGGATGCCGGTCAGGCTGGTCAGGTCATTTACCGACTCCGCCAGACCTCGCGAGAGCTGCTGGATCGTCGAATACCGGTCCAGTTCGAGCGGATCGAACTCGGCGTCGGCGGGACCGTGCTCACGCTCATAGCGGGCAAGAATCTGAGCCTCGGTTTCGATTTCGAGCTTGCGCAGCTGATCCCGCAGTCGAATGACGGTTTCGTCGACTTCCCCCACGTTGCTGCGGAAGATGCTGATCTGCTGCTCCAGACGCGATCGGAAAATGCTGATTTCGCCCGCATAGTTGACCAGCTCGTCAATCAGCGCCGACGGCACTCGCAGCGATTCGGTCCGCGTTCGGGCAACTTCTTCGGCCGCCTGGCCGGTCTCTTCGGCCTGCTGAGCGACCTGGGGCAACAGGACGCCGTCGTCGAGCTCGTCAGCCTGATCGACGAACAGTTCCTCGAACGAGCGCATCGGCATCGGTTCGCGACGGACCACCGCCTCGATCATCGAGTTGAGCTGATCGCAGCCGGCCTCGAGACTGTCGATTCGATCCTGCGTGGGCTCCTTGAGCCCCGTGGCAATGCCTTCGAGCAGCTCTTCCATGACGTGGGCGACCTGGCCGATCGGATTGAGGCCAACCATGCGCGAGCTGCCCTTGATGGTGTGCAGATCGCGCTGCAGTGCGGTGACCAGGCTCTTGTCGCCCGGCGCTTCGCGCCAGCGCTGGAGCAGTCCATCGGAGTGCTCCAGCAACTCCTGACCTTCTTCGAGGAAGGCTTCGAGCAGATCTTCGTTGACTTCGTCGTAGTCAACGTGGACCACGCTCTCGTCTTCTTCAGGCGCTGTCGCTGATGCCGCCGGTTGCTCATAGCGCTCGGGAACGAATTCGCTGTCGACCGACGCCCGTTCTCGCGCCAGCTCAAGCTCGCTCTCATCCTCGGCGGACTGATCCGCCGGCTCAGGCTCATCGGTCGGGGAGGGTTCGTCAGACGCGGCTTCGACAGTCTCGTCCTCGACGGGCTCCTCTTCGGTCGAAAACGCCTTTTCTGTGAGTTCGTCCTCGCCGATCCCTTCTTCCTCGCCGATCCGTTCGCCTTCGTCAACGCCGTCCGTGCCTTCTTCATCGGGTTCGGCTTCGAGCGCTTCCGCTTCGTCAATTGTGGCTTCGGCGTCAGCCAGGACTGGTTCCTCGGTCCCTGCCTCGTCGCCCTGGCCTTCAGTTTCGAAGGCTTCGTCATGAACGTCGACGGACACGTCTTCCGCGGTGACGGCGTCTTCTTCAAGGATGGCGTCTTCTTCCAGGACGGCGTCTTCTTCCAGGACGGCCTCTTCCTCAAGGACGGCGTCTTCATCAGAGGCGACATATTCTTCGCTGAGTTCGTCCGGCTCTGCGGGCCCGTGGGCTTCGGCCAGAGCGTCCTCACCGGCTTCATCGTCAGACGTGCTGTCTTCGCTGAGCGCTTCTGTCGTGTCCAGGTCACCCTCGGCCATTTCCGGCTCATCGACCGGCTCGACGGCTGCCGATTCTTCGTCGACATCGAAAATGTCGAAATCGTCGTCGCGCGTGCCTGGCACGGACTCGCCGTCGAATTCGGAACTGAAGTCTTCGCTGGCGATCCCTTCCTCGGTCGCTTCGTCGCCGATCGTGGCCGAAGTTTCCTCGGCCGACTCGTCGCGCTCCCGCTCTTCGGGCGACATCGGCAGCGGCGAGAAGTGAGGCGCGTGTTCTCCGGTCCGGTCGCGATGCGCCTTGTTGTGCAGGGCACGCAACTCATCGGCGAGGGCGGCCGTCTGAAATCTGTCGTCTTCGACCGTGTCACCCTGCAGTCGGTGCAAGCGAGCCCGGAACAGCTCCGCGCAGTGCTCCATGGCCGTCAGCCCGGCACCCGACGGCGGTGCGTTGCACAGCTGCAGTTCCTCGAGGTAGGCTTCGAGGATCTGAGCCGTTTCCGCTTCGTCGCCGATCGGCGCGAGGCGCATGGTGCCCTTCATCGTATGCACCACTCGAACCATGCGCTCGGTGATGACTTCGACATGATCGCTGCTGGCCGCCTCGGCCAGCCAGTCTTCGAGCGTTTCGAGATTGTCCGAGAGCTCCTTGATCATGAGCTCGATCAGCGTCGGGTCGAGATCTTCGAGTTCGGGCGCGGTCACGGGTGCGCTCTGATCCTCTGCCGCCGACTCGCCTTCAGCGAGGGCTTCGGCGCGCAGCGCGATTTCGGCGCAGGATTCTTCGTCGTGCTCCGCTTCGCCCTCCCCACTCAGTCGGGCTCGCATACTGGGTAGCGCCTCGACTGCAAGCGCCACCAGCGCCGTGACCTCTGAACTGGCCTGGATCTGCCGATCGAGCACGCGATTCAGCAGATTCTCGATTTGCCAGGAGAATTCACCGATTTCGCCGGCATCCGCCATGCGACCCGAGCCCTTGAGCGAGTGAAATGCACGGCGGATCGTCGTGGTGACTTCTTCATCGTTCGGATTGTCCCGCCAGCGCGGAACCAGCGCTTCCAGGGATTCCAGCTCGGCGTCGAATTCCTCGAGAAAGATCTCGACGATGTCGAAGTCGTCGAAGGCGGAACTCGTTGCTTCCTCGGCAACGGTTTCCCGTTCGCCTTCAGCTTCCGCTTCGGTCGCTGGTTCGGTCGCCGATTCGGTCTCGCCTTCCTCGTCTGAGGTGAGCTCGGTCTCCTGTGCGGAGGTCTGCTCCCCGGCAGAATCTTCGGCGGGCTCGGACTCCATCTCCTGGTCGGAAAGCTCGGTCTCGCCAGACGCTTCGGATTCGATGTCGAGCTCCGCCAGGTCGGAATCCTCGGGCAGGTCTTCTTCGGCCTCGATCAGCTCGCCGAAATCCAGGTCTTCGAGCGCGTCGTCGGGTTCGAACTCCGCCGTGGGAGCTTCGAGGTCCGCCGATTCATATTCCGACAATTCAAATTCCGACAATTCAACGTCCAGTGGAGCTTCTTCGGACGCCTCGATCACGCTTTCGGATTGATCTACGACCGGTGCCTCGAACTCGGGCGCCGCGGGCTCATCATCCGCTTCCGGCCAGTAGCCGAGGCCCTTGAGCCGACTGCGCGCCGAATCCAGGTAGCGTTCGCCGCGCTCATCAGAGGTATTGCGGCTGTCCAGATAGAACTCGGTAACGGTCAGGGTCTCGGCCAGAGCCTCGAGGGCTTCCCGGTCTCCTTCTTCGGGCTGGCCGAGATGGTCCCCGGCGATTGCGATCGAGGCTTCTACCAGACGGGCTGCATCATCCAGGTCGGCGACGTGGAGTGCGCCGGCGATCCGTCCGAGAATGGTCTGGGCTTCGCCGATCGAATCAGCGTCCGCCTTCTGGCGATTGACGGCGTCGAGCAGATGCTTCGCGTGCGCCAGGTCTTCGAGGGCTTCCTTGACCAGCTGCCGGACCACGCGCCGGTGCTCGGTCAGTGGCAGGAGCGAGTCGGTCGTCGCGTTTCCGACCTCGTTATCCATGCTCGAGGCCAGGCCGAAGCTTTCTTCGAGCTGCGACTCGACGATCAGCAGCTCGCGGGCGACTCGCAGCAGGCTCGGGTCATCCGGGTCGGTGCTGAGATCAGCCAGTTTTTCGGCCTGCGCCTTGACGCGACTGGCGAGACGATCCAGACCCACCATGGCCAGGCTTTCACCGACCGACTCCAGCAGCGTCGTCTGTTCCTTGAGCACATCGGGGTCATTGTCGCGCTCGAGCTGACTGCCCAGCGCCTCCTTGATGCGCGCCAGATCCTCGCGCGCCGCCTGGGTGATGGCGCTGAGAAGGCCTCGATTTCGTCCGGCGAGGTAGACCTTGGCCTGAATGACCTGCTCGGGAACCTGGTTGGCCAGATCGAAGGCTGAATGGACTTCAGCGGCGATCGGGGCGTCCTTCCCCGCGGCGGCCACCTGGAGCAGCAGACCGCGCGCCAGATCATCGGCCCTGCCCGACAGGCTCTCGGAGTCGCCTTTCTCGGCGGCTTCCTTGAGCATCACGTCAAGGCGGGCGAACAGGCGCGTCGTGGCCTGGCCGCCTTCGAGTCGCTGGTTCTTCAGTGCTTCGGAGACTGCCGCGGCCGCCCAGCCCGCCCGGCGAACGGCTGCCGGGAGCGCGTTCTGGTCCCTGACCTGCAGCGTGATGTCGGTGAGCTTGTCGAGCGCCTCGACGTCCTCGCTGTTGATCAGGATTCCGCGCAGCGCATGCTGATAGTTGCGTCGAATCCGGGCCGGGTTCGTCGCCGAATCGCTTGCTTCAGGCAGCTCGACCGCATCCAGCGGTGGCCGGAAGTAGGTGGCTTCATCGAGCGGGTCGGCGCCCGCGGTGAGGCGCAGGTCGTTGATGCTTGGCAGCACGACGAGCGGTGCATCGGTCTGGGTGCTTTCGAGGTAGTCGAGGAAGTCAGGCAGGATCGCTGTCGACTCGAGGAGCTGGCTGACGGCGGCATCCGGGTCGACGGACTTGTTCTGTTGCAGCGCCGTCAGGGCCAGACCCATGGCTTCAGCGAACAATCGGCCGCTGTCGAACTGCATGATGGCGAGTGAACCGGCGACCTTTTCGCAGGCCTCGATCGCGCCGTTGAGCTCGTCTTCCTGATGGTCGATGGCTTCGTCGGCGAAGCGCTCGACGGCGTCTCTGACTTCCTCGCAGAGTTCGTCGAGCAGCGGGCGCGTCCATTGGAGGGACTGATGGCTCAGGTAGACGCTGCTCATTGCGGCGTTCTGGCCCCAAGGGCAGCGTTGTTCAGAGGTTCCCTAGGCATGGCTTGGCCTCCCGATCCGAATCACTGAAAGTCCTGGTCAACACGTTTGCCGTGCGCTTCCTAGGACTGCTCCTCCGGCAGCGTGAAGTCGGATACCGATTCGCGCAGCTCGCGGACCAGATCGGCCAGGTTGGCTACCGATTTCGCGGTCTGACCGGTACCCTCCGTCGTCTGGATCGAAATATCCCGAATGCTGTTCATCAACTGGGCGATCCTGGTCGCGTTCTGCGATTCTTCCTGGGCCTGCCGGGAAATGTTCTGAATCAGGCTGGACAGATCGTTCGACACCGTCTCGATCGACTCCAGAGCTTCACCGGCGTCCTCGGCCAGGCGCGCCCCCGAAACCACCTGCGTCGTGGTCTGTTCCATTGAGTTGACGGCTTCTGCGGTGTCGGCCTGAATGGTCTGGACCAGGGCCTCGATCCGGCGAGTGGCATTCGTTGCGCGCTCGGCGAGTCGCTGGACTTCGTCGGCAACGACGGCAAAACCGCGCCCGGCACCACCGGCTGAAGCCGCCTGAATGGCCGCATTGAGCGCGAGAACGTTCGTCTGCTCGGAAATGCCGTTGATCAGCTCGACGATGTCGCCGATCTCCTGGGAAGATTCACCCAGGCGCTTGATTCGCTTGGCCGTTTCCTGGATCTGATCGCGAATGCTGTCCATGCCGGAGATGGTCTGGCGGACCATGTCGGCCCCGCGATTCGCGATTTCGACCGAGTTCTGCGCCACATCGGCCGATTCGCTCGAGCGTTTCGCCATGTCGTCGAACGAGCGCGCCATTTCGTTGATCGTGTCGGTCGCTTCGCGAATTTCCCGCGCCTGGTGCTCGGATGCCTCGGCCAGCTGCATCGTCGTGGCCCGTGTTTCCTGCGCCTGGGCCGCAACCTGCTGGGCCGTGCTGTTGACCCCGGCGACCAGATCGCGCAGCGCCTCCACCGCGTAGTTGACCGAGTCGGCGATCGCGCCGGTCACATCTTCGGTGACCGTGGCCTGGACGGTCAGGTCACCGTCGGCGAGTGAACTCATTTCGTCCAGCAGACGCAGAATGGCGTCCTGGTTACGCTGATTGACTTCGGTCGTGGCCCGGGCGCGTCGGCGCTGGGCGAGGTACGCGCCGAGGCCGATGGCGAACAGGATGAGGAGGACAACGCCGAACAGAGCCAGGCCGGCCAGCAGCGAGGGCCAGAGGGTATCTTCGCCTAGCTCCGAGTATTCTCCAGCCAGCACGCTCGCCTGCTCGGTCAGGTCTTCGGAATCGAGAAAGATCTGGTCGGCGGACTCACGCACCTCGAACAGGTCGGTCGACGCGGTCAGAATGGTGTCGACGTCAAAGCGGATCTCTTCGAACAGCGGCTGGACTTCGGCCAGTGCTTCGAGCACCTCGCTGTTGCGCGCCGCCTGAAGGTTGAGGGCTTCGTCGCCGTTGATCATGCCCTCGAGCACGCGATCGAAGAGGTTCGCGTCGCGGCTGAAGGCGTCGGCGGCGGTAATCGCGCCGGTGCCGCCGGCGAGGATGTCGCCGACCCGGCGCAGCATTCGGTCGGCGAGAACGAGCTGTCGACTGGCGACATAGATCTGCACGGTCGGTGCGCCGGTCTCGATCATGCGCCGGACCACTTCGTCGGACTGGGCCTGAAGCTGGGGGATGTTGGTCGAGAAGGCCTGGGCACTGTCGGCCAGCTCGATCACCAGATCGGTTCGATCCAGGATCTGGGCGGCGAAGCCGTCGATATCACCCCAGATTTCTTCGAGAGTGGCCAGCGAATCGTTGACCGAAGCGGGAGAGGGTGGCAGGTCGGTTTCCGGGTTTCCCTGCCGCAGCGTGGTGATCGACTGATCAATGATATTTCGGGTCTCGCGGAGCTCGTCGAACGCGTCGAAGTTTCCGACCGCGGACTCACCGGCCGCCTTGGCAAGCTGCTGCGCGCGGACCTGGATCTCGGTCGTCAGCTCGAGATACTGCGCTTCCTGGACGTTGCGCTGGTTGAGCAGGTAGAAGTTATACGCCACCAGGCCCAGCAGGAGCACCAGCAGAATGAACAGCAGCAACTGCGTCGATGACACTCGTTGCTCGGTGGATTGCGTGACAACACTACTCATGCCTTCACCTCGCTTTTTCCTTGTTCCCTCGCGAACGAAACGGACGCCCGCGCGATGCTCGCTGAAGGGGGCCGTATTGCGTTGATTGCTGCCTGATTGTGCATAGTCTTGATCGCTGTACTCATTGGCGCTCTAATGGGCCGACCGCTTCGACGCGGCCGCTCGCTACTGTTGTTTCGCTCCGTCCATGAAGTCCAGCCGCCGCTGCAGTTCATCGACCCGGAAAACCCCCCAGTTGCGTTCGCCGGTCGGGAATTCGTGGCTGACCAGATCGCTCAGCTCGGTGTCTTCCCAGTCACGGACTTCGGTCAGGTCGTCCGTATGAAAGTGTCGCTGCCCGAAGACCTCATCGACAACCAGCCCGGCGAGCCGGCCCTGGAGCGTGGTCAGTATGAGGCGGGTTCTGGCGGTCACCGGTGTTCGGCTGCCGAACAGATACCAGCCGAGGTCGGAGACGGGAGCCAGGTTGCCGCGCACGTTGGCGACGCCGAGGAGCCAGTCCTTGGTGCCCGGGACGGGATAATAGGGAGGAAAGGCGATGATTTCCTCGACCTGATCGATGCGACAGGTCAAGTAATAATCACCGAGTCGGAAGACGACACCGTCCCAGTTGCTGATCTGCTGCTGGCGACTGGCTTCGCCGACATCGTGGCTGGCGCTGCGCTGCTCGTAGTCGAGCAACACGGCCAGTAGTCCGCCCTCGGACACCACGTTGATCTCGTTGGATATGTCCCCTTTCATTGTTCCTCGCGACTCCTTGTCGCCCCTTGCTGGATCAAGCCGACTCGGCCTCGCTCATATGATCTCGCTTGTGCAACTGGTCGCGAACGGCGGCCAGCAGCTCGTCGCGCGTGAACGGCTTGGTCAGATACTGATCGGACCCGACGATTCGCCCACGCGCCTTGTCGAACAGACCATCCTTGCTGGTCAGCATGATGACCGGAACGTTATGGAAGCGGTCATTGTTCTTGATGATGGCGCAGGTCTGGTAGCCGTCAAGACGCGGCATCATGATGTCGACGAAGATCAGGTCGGGCTCGTGTTTGTGAATCAGCGCCAAGGCTTCGAAGCCGTCGTTCGCGGTGATCACCTGACAACCTTCGCGACTCAGCATGGTTTCGGCTGATCGGCGAATGGTCCGGCTGTCATCGATCAACATGATTTTCAGACCTTCGATGCTGGCCTGGTTCTCGTTGTCTGTCCGTTCGTGCTCTGAGCTCATGATCTATCGAAGATCCATTCGATTATCTGCAGGCCGCGGCCGCGGGTTGGGCTCGGATTCAAGTTACGAAGGCCTAGGTTAGTCGATCTTTGAGCGTTTTGCCAATCCAGTAGAATAGAATTGCTCAACACGATGGTCGGAAAGGAATTTTTCCCGGCTCTCGCTCACATTATCGGGATCTTCATCACAGAACCCGATTCTTCCCCAGCGGAGTTGCCATGCGCACGAATCTGGTTGTGGTCATGGACGACATTGCAGCCATCAAGGTCGTCAAGGACACGACCTTCGCCCTGATGCTCGAAGGCCAGCGACGAGGTCTTCGGCTGCACTACCTCAACGAGGACCAGCTCTGCCTCGATCAGGAGACCTGCATGGCCGAAATGCGTCCGATCCGGGTCAAGGATGATCCGCTTTCCTGGTTCGAGCTCGGCGATCCGGAAACCCGGGCACTGGGTCCCGACGATCTGGTCCTGATGCGCGCCGATCCACCGGTCGACGCCGGTTATCTGTACGCGACCTTTCTGCTGGAACGCGCCGAGGCGGCCGGGGCCAGGGTCATCAACCGGCCGCAGGCCTTGCGAGATTTCAACGAAAAACTGGCGATTGCCCGCTTTCCGGAGCTGATGCCGCGCACGCGGGTCTCGTCCTCGGCGGCGAAACTGAAGGCCTTCGTGAGCGAGCTCGGCCGAGCCATTCTCAAGCCGCTCGACGGCATGGGCGGGCGCGGTATATTCCTTGCCGCGGCCGACGATCCCAATCTGAACGTCATTCTCGAGACCCTGACCAGGAACGGCGCGGAGACCGCGATGGCCCAGGAATTCCTGCCGCGGATCGCCGAAGGCGACAAGCGCATCCTGATGGTGAACGGCGAGCCGGTCGAGTATCTGCTGGCGCGAATCCCCGGCGGTGACGATTTCCGCGGCAATCTGGCCCGCGGCGGTCGCGGAGAGGGGCGGGCGCTGACCGATGAGGATCGAAGAATCGCCGCCAGGGTCGGGCCGGAGCTGGTTCGACACGGCATCGCATTCGCGGGCCTCGATGTCATTGGTGATCGGTTGACCGAAATCAACGTCACCAGTCCGACCTGCGTTCGGGAACTGGACGCGGAATTCGGCATCAATATTGCCGGATCCCTGTTCGACGCGATTCTGTCATGAAATCACGCGCCCCCGCGGGCTTCGGTGGTGAATCGCTGGCCCTCGCGCTTGGCGTAGCCGTCAGCGCCCACGTCGCCCTGATCGGACTGGTGCATTTCGATGTGCTTTCGGGCCGGCCCGACAGCGTTCCTTCGGCACTCGACGTCATTCTTGTCGACTGGGCGACCGAGGAAGCGCCCGAGGAGGCCGACTTTCTCGCCCAGGTCGCCCAGCGCGGTGCCGGTGAGAGCCCGGACCTCAAGCGGCCTTCGGAGCCGATGATCGCGGGCGAGCCCGAGGCCGACCTGGCACCGGAGCCGGTTCAGCAGGCGTCCGAAACTCAGGAAACCGAACGTTCCCCGGCCCCGATCGTGGCTCGGGAGGTCGAAACGCCTTCGCTCCCGGAGCCCAGTTCCGAAGAAACCGCAAGGGAGGATCAGACCGACTCGCGCGAGTTGATAGAGCAATCGCTCGCGATGGCGCGCGCCGCTCCTGATCGCTTCGAACCCGCCCAGGATTTTCCGGAGCGCCCTCGTCGCCGGTTCATTTCCGCCAACACCCACGAACACCTCTACGCTGGTTACATGCGCTCATGGGTGTCGAAGGTCGAACGCGTCGGCAATCTGAACTACCCCGATCAGGCCCGCCGCATGAGCCTGGCGGGAAGCCTGGTGCTCAGCGTCGATGTACTCGCGGACGGGAGCGTCGAACAGATCCGGGTGCTGCGTTCCTCGGGCTACGATATCCTCGACGAGGCGGCCGTCCGGATCGTCCGTCTGTCTTCGCCGTTCGCGCCCCTGCCGCCGGAAATCCGCGCCGAGGTCGACATCCTGACGATTACCCGGACCTGGCAGTTTTCCAGCAGCAGCGGACTCTATTGATCCGGAACGGTGAGGGGTTCACGAGGACCGGGCCTGATCGATACCGGCAGGCAGGGCTGCTAGAATAAGCCCGTGAGTTACCTTGAGCGCCAATTCCTGATCGCAATGCCCGGCATGGCCGACCCGAACTTCGCGCGCGGAGTGACGCTGCTGTGCCAGCACAATGACGAGGGCGCGCTCGGGATCACGGTCAATCGGCCTTCGGATTTCACGCTGGCCGAGGTGCTCAATCAGATCGGGATCGAAAGCGTCGACAGCGCGCTCTCCGAAATTCCGGTGTATGAAGGTGGCCCGGTGCACCGCGAGCGCGGTTTTGTCCTGCACAGCGGCGGGGCCGTTTGGGATTCGAGCATGACGGTCGGACCGGACATCGCGGTGACCACCTCGCGCGATGTACTCGAGGCCATTGCCGCGGGCTGCGGCCCGATGCGCTATCTGATGGCCCTGGGCTATGCCGGCTGGGGTGCCGGGCAGCTCGAGAACGAGATGCGCGACAATGCCTGGCTGAGCGTGATGGCAAGCGCGGAGATCGTGTTCGACCTGCCCAGTGAACAGCGCTGGGAACGCGCCGTGGCCAGCCTGGGCATCACCGCTGAAAGCCTTCAGCCGGCCGGCGGGCATGCCTGATTCGGGCAATTGGCTGGGGATCGATTATGGAGAACGCACCCTGGGTCTGGCGATCGCCCATCCGCTGACCGGCCCGGCCCGTCCGCTTCCACCGCTTGCCAATACCGGGCGCGAATCGCTGGGGCCCCTGCTTCGCTCGGTCTTCAGACAATGGCGACCCGCCGCAGTCGTCATCGGCCTTCCGCTCAAGGCTGACGGCACGGACACGCCGATGAGCCGCAGGATCCGGAAGCGCGCACAATGGTTCGGCGAGCTGGCCCCGGGGGCTCGAATCGAACTGCACGATGAGCGCCTGACCTCCGAGTCGGCGGCTCGCCGCTTCGCCGAGCGGCGTCGGGCCGGCCAGGCCCGGCGACGGGACGCCGCGCGTCTCGACAGCATGGCGGCGGTCCTGATTCTCGAGTCCTGGATGAGTCAGCAGGGCCATGGCTGAAGTACGACACCTCCTTGGCGTCGACGACCTGGATGATTCGGCCATTCGCGCGCTGATCGATCGAGCCCTGGCCCTGGGCCACGGTGCGCCGGTCCACGCCCTCGACGCCAGCGTCGCGAACCTGTTCTTCGAGCCCAGCACGCGCACCCGGGTATCGTTCGAGCTGGCGGCCCGCCGATTGTCGATCCGGGTGATCAATATCGAACTGGAGCGGTCTTCATCCATCAAGGGCGAGACGCTCGAGGACACCGTGGCCACGCTCGGAGCGATGGGGCTCGACTGCGTCGTGCTGCGTCACCCGCAGACCGGCAGGGTGGCCGAGCTTGCCCGAGCATTCCCCGAGGGCCCGACGCTGCTCAACGGCGGCGACGGCAGCGGCGAGCATCCGAGCCAGGCCTTGCTGGATGCCGCGACCCTCGAGGCCATCGGTCTGCGCTGGTCCGAATCCACCATTGCGGTCATCGGCGACATCCGCCATTCGCGCGTTGCCCGATCCGGACTGAAGCTGTTCGCGCGGCTCGGTGCCGGATGCCTGCGCGTGGCCGGGCCGCCGGAGCTCATGCCCGACCGGCTGGATGCGCCGGCCGTCGAGCGCTGTCGGTCGCTCGAAGAGGCGGTTCGGGGAGCCGATGTGGTCATGATGCTGCGGGTCCAGCGCGAGCGCATGGACGCCGCCGGCTGGCCGGCCGAGCAGGACTATCATCCGGTCTGGGGGCTTCGTCGGGAACACCTGGGCCTGACCGCGAAGGGTTGCCGGGTGATGCATCCGGGGCCGCTCAATCGCGGCGTGGAAATCACCTCGGAGGTCGCCGACGGGCCGCAATCGCTGATCCTGGAGCAGGTCCGCATGGGCGTCCATCTGCGCACGGCGCTGTTCGAATGGCTGCTCGACGGCCGCCGCGCCCTTGGATAAGCGAGCAACAGGATGAGCCGAGATGCCGAGACTGACGACGCCGTCCGGAATCCTGCGCACCGCCGACGAATTCGCAGCTTCGTTCATCGTCCAGGCCGACTCACCCCGGCACAGCGGCGGGCGCTTGAACAATTATTGCCGGCCTATCGGGTCGCGCCGGAACTTCGTGACCTGCGGCGAGCCTTCGAGCGACCGGCCGAACTGGTGGTCGAAATCGGATTCGGAAACGGCACGGCGCTGGCCTGGATGGCCGCCCGGGAGTCGGAAAGGAACTTCGTCGGCATCGAGGTGCATGACCCGGGCGTCGGCAGGCTGCTCAATGCGCTGCAGGATAGCGATCTGCCCAACGTGCGGATCGCGAAAGCCGACGCGGTCGAGGTGCTCGAGCACCAGACCGTCGCGGCCAGCATCGACGAGATGCGCATCTACTTCCCCGACCCGTGGCCCAAGAAGCGCCACCATAAGCGGCGGCTGATTCAGCCTGAATTCCTCGAGCTGGTGAGCACTCGCCTCAAGCCCGGGGGGCGGCTGCATCTGGCCACGGACTGGGCACCTTACGCCGACTGGATGCTCGAGGTCATCGCCGCCACGCCAGTGCTCGTCAATCAGGGAAGTCCCTTCGTCGAACGCCCCGAGTGGCGGCCATTGACGCATTTCGAGCAGCGTGGTCAAAAGCGCGGCCACGAGATTTTCGATCTCCTGGTCGGGCGCGCGGAAAGCGGATAGCTCGAGCGCGAGCGCGCCGGACCCGTCGTTGTTCAGAGGTTCCCTAGTAACCGCGAACCCCATGACCAACGCCGATCAGTTAAGGTAAGTGCCAGACCAGCGGAAGAAGAACAGGACATGGATGGCGGTTTGAGCTTGAGCAGCGACATGGTCCTCGTGCTCGTGTTGCTGGGTCTGACCGTATTCCTCTTCGTTTTTGAAATCGTCCGTGTCGACATCGCCGCGGTCTGCATCATGGTGCTGATCGGATTGTTCGGCCTTGTGCCCGGTGATCAGTTATTCAATGGCTTTGCCTCCAATGCGGTCATTTCGGTGATCGCCGTCATGATCATCGGTGCCGGGCTCGACCGGACCGGCGTGATGAACGTGGTGGCCAACTCCATCGTCAAGATCGGAGGGCGATCCGAGACCCGGATCATGTCGATGGTGTCGACGACGGTCGGAGTCACGTCGGGCTTCATGCAGAACACCGGGGCCACGGCCCTTTTCCTTCCCGTTGTCGGCCGCATCTCCGCCCGCCTCGACCTTCCCCTGCCGCGACTCCTGATGCCGATGGGTTTCTGCGCCATCGTCGGCGGGACCATCACGATGGTCGGCTCGTCGCCGCTGATTCTGCTCAATGATCTGATCCAGACCTCGAACCGTTCCCTGCCGCCGGGCGCGGAGGCCATGCAGCCCTTCGGGCTGTTCGACGTCACGCCGGTCGGACTGGCCCTGCTGACGGCGGCCCTGCTCTACTTTCTGATCGTCGGCCGGAATTTGCTGCCCGGCGAGCAGAAGAAGCGATCGGCCTCGCCCGGACGGACCAAGAACTACTTTGCCGAGGTCTACGGCATCGAAGGCGATGTCTACGAAATGCTGGTCACGGTCGATTCTCCGCTGGTCGGGATGCGCATCGCCGAGGCCGAGCGTCTCGAGGGCGCGCCGCTGATGCTCGCCATCCAGAGCACGGACAAGCCGCGCCTGGCGCCGCCGGCCGAGGAGATGATCTGGGTGGGCACGGTGCTCGGCGTGATGGGGAATCGCGAGCAGGTCGGTCAGTTCGCGCTCGACAATCAGCTGCGCCTGCAGCCGCGGCTTCGCACCTTCGGTCAGCTGTTCAATCCGACCCGGGCAGGGATTTCGGAAGTCGTCATTCCGCCCGGCTCTCGATTGATCGGACAGAAGATCGGCGAGGCTCGACTCAGATCCAGATTCGGCATCTCGGTCCTCGCGATCAACCGTCGCGGAGAGATCATCACCGAGATGCTGCGCGAGCAGTCGCTGGAAGTCGGCGATTGCCTCGTCAGCCACTCGACCTGGCGCGATCTCGCCGATCTCGCGCAGGACAAGGATTTCATCGTCGCGACCGACATTCCCAAAGAGGAGCAGCGCCCGCAGAAAGTCGGCTACGCCGTGAGCTTTTTCCTGCTGTCGATGTTTCTGATCCTTTTCACCGACTTCCAGCTGTCGGTGGCGTTGCTGACCGGCGCCATCGGCATGGTCCTGACCGGGGTCCTGAGCATGGACGAGGCGTATCAATCGGTCAGCTGGAAAACGGTCTTCCTGATGGCCAGCCTGATCCCGCTCGGTTTCGCGATGGAGATCACCGGGACGGCTGCCTGGCTGGCCCAGCAGATTCTTGGCGCGCTCGGGGATGTGCCCGGTCTGGCCGTCCAGATCGCCCTGGCCGTGCTTGCCACGCTTTTCACGCTGGTCATGTCGAACGTCGGTGCGACGGTACTGCTGGTTCCGATCGCGATCAATATCGCGCTGGCCACCGGTGCGAGTCCGGCGATCTATGCACTGATCATCGGCCTGGCCACCTCCAATGCCTTCATCCTGCCGACTCACCCGGTCAACGCGCTGATCATGGGCCCGGGTGGCTACCGGGTGAAGGATTTCATCCGGGTCGGCGGGATCATGAGCGTGATTTTCCTGACCATCATGCTGACCGTCGTCAACTGGTTGTTCTGAGTTTCCGGGCGCGTTCGGTAAGGACCGCGCATTCAGCCGGCGGCGGAATCTGTCATCATGGGAACGCAATGAGAATGTCGGATCCGCTCTCGATCACGTCCACCGGCGTCAGCGCCGCGCCGCGGCAGGGGCCGCTCACGCAGCCTCCGTCGGCCGGCTCGAACACCGCCCCGTGGGCTGCACAGACCAGATTCCCGTGCGCGTCCTTGAGGAATTTGTCGGGTGCCCAGTTCAGCGGTCGACCCTGATGCGGGCAGACGTTCAGCCAGGCCCGGGGCCGGTTTTCGTGCCGGGTCGCCACGAGAAATCGGGGCTGGCCGCCGCAGTCGGTCTCGAGTTCTGTGAACTCGCCTTCGACCAGCGATTCAGCGCGACAAAGGAACTTGCGGGAAGCCACGGAGTCTGCCCCTGATATGAACGGAAATCCTCAATGGCGGAGATTCTATCAGCCGCCCCAAAATCCGCTGGCCCGATTCGGCCTGGTTCTGCTCGGGATCGCGATCCTCGCTCTGAGCTTCATGCTCGGCCTGGTCTTCCTGGCGGTCGCGGCGGGCCTGGCCATCATCGGCGGGGTTGTCCTGACGGTCAGGCGCTGGCTGGGGATGAGCTCGGTGCGACCGCCGGAAGATCGGACGATCGATGTCGAGTATCGCGTCATCCGCAAGGAACGTGACCGCTGAGTCGACCGGTCTCGGCCCTGGTTAGCGCTGCTCAAAGAACCAGCGTCATGACCAGGAACAGGGCCAGCACGATGGCCATCCACAGGGCCGTGTGACCCATCGGTGCCCGGCTCGAGAAATAGTTGTAGCTGCCGGACTTGAAGCCCCTGACCAGTTGAGCGCCCAGCCCGGTCAGGATCTTGCCGGCGGCATCGCTGGCGGCCGTCAAACCCCGATCGACCTTTCCCGCCAGGGCCGGCACCGCGCGTCGATACAGCCAGTCCACGTCCAGACTGATCGTCTCGGTCCGCTTCATCAACGGCAGCAGTACGAAGAATGCGAGGCCGGCGAACAGCAGAAGCTGGAGCTGGGTGACCACGTGTTCTGCCGTGTAAGGCTCGTAGTCGACCGGGTAGGGCAGCAACCCGTAGAGCAGATTCGGGAAAAGCCCGATGATGATGCATGCGGCGGCAAACAGGATCATCGCGATGCGCATGTTCCAGGGCGCCTCGGGCGGGCGCAGGCCGGAATCCTTCTGGAAGAACACGAACCACGGGAACTTGATGCCCGCGTGCAGGAATACGCCCGCCGACGCAGCAATCAGCAGGAACCAGACCAGGCCGAGATGTTCATAGCCGGCGGCCGAGGAAATCATTGACTTGGAAACGAAACCCGAGGTGAACGGGAAGGCCGAAATGGCCAAAGCACCGATGATGCCGCAGACCGTGGTCAGCGGCATCGTCCGGAACAGCCCGCCGAGCTCGGAACACTTGCGCACGCCGGTCTGGTACAGCACGGCGCCGGCGCTCATGAACAACAGCGCCTTGTAGATGATATGGCTGAAAGCGTGGGCGGCGGCCCCGTTCAGGGCCAGCTCGGTTCCGATCCCGACCGCGGTCACCATGAAGCCGACCTGATTGACGATCGAGTAACTGAGGATCCGCCGCATGTCGTTTTCCAGCAGCGCGAAGATGATGCCGTAGAAGATCATGAACAGGCCGATCCAGACCAGCAGCGGCTGGCCGGGAAACAGCAGGATCAGGGCCAGAACCGAGGTCTTGGTCGTGAACGCCGACAGGAAAACACCGCCCATCGGGCTGGATTCGGGATAGGCGTCGGCCAGCCAGGCGCTGATCGGCGGCGCGGCGGCGTTGATCAGAACGCCGATGAAGACCATCCAGGTGGCGAAGGAATCGAGGGTCAGCGCCTGAATCTCGAGCGATCCGGTGGCGACGTAGATGCCCTCGATACCGATCTTCAGAATCAGTCCGCCGGTCAGGTGGACGATCGCGTAGCGAATGCCCGCGGCCCGCGCGTTCTCGGTCCCGCCGCACCAGACCACGACCGTGGAGAACAGCGCCATCAGCTCCCAGAAAACGAACAGCGTGATCAGATCGCCGGCGAAGCTGACGCCGATGGCGCCGGCGGCGTAGACCATCGCGGCCGACAGCTCGTGCCAGGTCGATTGGCGGAACGCGAACAGCACGCCCCCGAAAGCCATGAGGGCGAAAACCGTCGCGAACATTCGCCGCAGCGCGCTGCCTTCGACCAGTTCGATCTGATAGCCGAGGAACGTGGCCGTGAGCTGGACGCCGTCGGGGACCTGCCAGATCGCATAGAGCGTGATCAGCGGGGTTGCCAGAGCGATCACCGGACGCAGCGCCGGACGTGCCAGCGCCACCAGCAGGGCGCCGGTCATCAGGATGAACGCCGGCGGCATGACGAATTCAAACATCGATGTGCTGCCCGCTCTTGTCCTCGTCCAGAACGCTCGGCGCCAGCTTGGTCGGACGAACGTAGTAGTCATCCGGGCGCTTCAGAAAGATGCCCAGAGCCTTGGCGAACGCCACCATCGCCACGCAGCTCAGGAAGCCGAAGCCGGCATAGAACCCGGGCCAGCCGTCGACTCCGAAATGGGCGTGAACCGGTACCCAGAACTGGGCCAGGACGGTCAGGGCCAGGATGACGCCGGAAATCCACCACAGCAGGCGAATGGTCCTCGGCTGGACCAGCCAGTGCCGGGCGCCCTCGCGAATGGCTTTCTCTCGTTCCGGTGTCATGACGGCACCTCCAGAATTCGGGTTTCGAGATCGACCACGGGGCCGTTGAAGACGAAGAAGGCAATCACCAGCAAGGCGGTCGTCGCCAGCGCGGCCACCATCGGCCATGGGGCCTCACCGTGATTGATCTTCGGCGCCTCCGTCTCGGGCGTGAAGAAGGCCCGGAATACGATCGGCAGGAAGTAGGCGGCGTTCAGGCCGGTCGACAGCATCAGCACGCCGAGAACGAAGAAGCTCTCGACCTGGAAGGCCCCGGCGATGATGTACCACTTCGAGACGAAGCCGGCGGTGGGTGGGACCCCGATCATCGACAGCGCGCCGATGGTGAAGGCGGTCATGGTGATCGGCATGCGCAGCCCGATGCCACGCAGCTCGTCGATGCGGGTTTTCTTCGCCGCGATGTAGATCGCGCCGGCGCAGAAGAACAGGGTGATCTTGCCGAAGGCGTGGGCCACGATGTGCAAAGCGGCGCCGATCTCGGAAAACGGTGCCAGCACCAGGGCGGCCATCGTCACGTAGCTGAGCTGGCCGATGGTCGAATAGGCCAGCATCTTCTTGATCTCGACCTGCTTGAGCGCGATGACCGATGCCGCCACCACGGTGAATCCGGCCAGATAGACGAGATACTGCTCGAGCGGTACCGTGGCCAGGAAATCGATGCCGAAGATGTAGATGACGACCTTCGTGATCGTGAAGACCCCGGCCTTGACCACGGCCACGGCGTGGAGCAGGGCCGAGACCGGCGTCGGCGCGACCATGGCCGCCGGCAGCCAACGGTGCATCGGCATCACCGCGGCCTTGCCGACCCCGAGGACGAACAGGCCGAGCAGAATGCCCGCGGCGGCAGTGCCGATGTTGCCCTCCAGAATGCCGCCCGGGGTGAAGTCGAGCGTGCCCGCCGCCGTCCAGGTCCAGATCAGGGCCGGAAGAAGCAGCCCGATCGACGTGAACAGGAGCACGCCGAGATAGGTGCGACCGCCGGCCTGGGCCTTGGCGTTGCGATTGTGCGTGACCAGCGGCCAGGTGCTGATCGTCAGCACCTCGTAGAAGATGAACAGGGTCAGCAGGTTCCCGGCCATGGCCACGCCCATGGCACCGCTGATCGCGATCGCGAAGAACGCATAGAAACCGGTCTGGTGCGGTTCCCGATTGCCGCGCATGTAGCCGATCGCGTAGATCGAGGTGACGAACCAGAGCATGCTCGCCAGCAGCGCGAACATCAGTCCGAGCGGTTCGACGTCGAAGGAGATGCTCAGGCCGGGCAGCGGCTCGGCGATGGTCAGACTCAGGGTTTCGCGATCGAGGATCGGCCCGATCATCTGAGTCACCAGAGCGAACAGACAGGCCGCCGTCGTCAGCGTGACGGCTTCACGCAGGTTGGGCCAGCGGCCGGTCAGGAGAATCAGTACCGCGCCGACCAGCGGAGTCAGAATGATGGCGGGAATCAGAAACGAGGCGCTCATGGCGACGCTCCGATCAGGACATTCGCGCCCTCTGTCGCGAAGTCCAGGGTCAGGCGGGTATCGATGCCGAAGTAATAGGTCGCGAAGACCAGTAGAAACATCGGAATCAACAAGCCGGGTCGAGCCTCACTGACCTGCGGCCGGTCCTCCGGCGCCGGCTGAAGCCAGGCGGCCTCCGCGACCTTGCCGATGTAGATCACGGCCATCAGCGAGCCGACCAGGATCACGACCACGGCCAGCCAGAGATCCTGCTCGATCGCGGCCTGGATCAGCACCCATTTGCTGATGAAGCCGGCCGTCAGCGGGACGCCGATCAGGCCCAGTCCGGCGAGCACGAACGCGATCATGGTCAGCGGCATCTGCCGACCCAGGCCGCGAAACGCGGAAATTCGCGCCGAGCCGGTCTGGTAGATGACGGTGCATACACACATGAACAGCGCCGCCTTGATGATGGCGTGGTTGAACAGGTGGACCAGCCCGGCGGTCAGTCCGGTCACGGAAAGCAGGCTGATGCCCAGGATGATGTAGCCGATCTGCGCCACACTGGAATAGGCCAGCAGACGCTTGAGATTGTCCTGCTGGATGGCCCAGAGCGACGGCAGCAGAATGCCGAACAAGCCCAGGATGAAGAAGATCTCGGCATACGGCATGGCCGTGGCGAACTCGATCCCGAAAACGGTGAAAACCAGCCGCAGCAGCGCATACACCGCCACCTTCGTGGCCGTCGACGACAGAAAGACCGTGATCGCCGACGGAGCATTGGCATAGGCACCGGGCAACCAGCGGTGCAGGGGGAACAGCGCGAGCTTGATGCCGATGCCGACGACGATGAAGGCGAACCCGGCCTGAACGGCCCGGGTGTCGGCAACGGCCGGCAGGCGTTCGGCCAGATCGGCCATGTTCAGAGTGCCGGTCATGATGTAGAGCATGCCGACGCCGATCAGGTAGAAGGTCGCCCCGAGCGTGCCCAGGATCAGATAGCGGAACGCAGACAGAGGCGCGGTTTTCGGACGACCCATCGCGACCAGGGCGTAGGTCGACAGCGACGAGATTTCGAGGAATACGAACAGGTTGAAGGCATCGCCGGTCAGGGTGATACCCATCAGGCCGGAGAAGGCCAGCAGGAAAAGCGAATAGAACAGGCCCTGGCGATCCCGAATTTCCTGATTGACGCTGATTCGCGCCCACGGCAGGATGGCCGCCGCCATCAGGCTGACCAGCAGCCCGATGAAGGCGTTGACGGCGTCGACGCGAAACTCGATGCCGATCGGCGGCGGCCAGTTGCCGAAGGCGTAGCGCAGCGGTTCTTCGACCGCAGCCGGCAGCACCATAGCCATGGTCACAGCCGAAAGCAGTGCCGCGAGCATCGCGGTCAGCCACGGCAGGAATCGGCCCGGCAGAAGCGCACAGATCGGAGCGGCGATCAGCGGAATCAGAACGCCGAAGGGCATCAACTCGGTGATGGTCATGTGCTCGTCTCGTCGTCGCTGTCGTCTTCGTTGAGAAGATCGTCTTCGATCGAGCCGAAGTTCTCGTGCACGCGAACGGCCAGCGCCAGGCCGACGGCCGTCGTCGCGATACCGACCACGATGGCGGTCAGTATCAGCACATGGGGCAGGGGATTGGAGTAGACATCGATGCCTTCTCGATAGATCGGCGTCGACCCGCCCAGGATCTTGCCGGCGGAGATGAACATGATAAAGGCAGAGGTCTGAAACAGGTTAAGGCCGATGATCTTCTTGGCCATGTTGCCCCTGGATACGACCGTGTAGAACCCGATCATCATCAAGACGACCACGATCCAGTAGTTGTAAAGACTCAGCCAGCCCATCAGTCGCTGTCTCCGGCCTCAGGCGCTTCGGCCTTGCGCCGCACGAACATCGTGAAGATCAGCATGGTCACGGTCGATACGGTGATCCCGATGCCCAGCTCCACGGTCACGATACCGAACTGCTGGGCATATTGCGGGTGATCGAGCAGCGGTCGATAGTCGAGGAAATGCCCACCGAGGACGACGCCGGCCACGCCGACGCCGGCGTAGATCAGGACGCCGACCAGCATCAGCATGTACATGGCCCGCTCGGGAATGATGTCGAGCGCGGCATCCAGGCCGTAGATCAGCGCGAACAGGATCCAGGCCGCTGCGAAAACGACGCCAGCCTGGAAACCGCCGCCCGGCGAATATTCTCCATGGAACTGGATGTAGAGCGCGAACAGCATGATCAGCGGGATCAGGAAGCGCGCAACGACGCGCAGAATGCCGTTGTTTCTCATGGACCCCGCGACTCCTGCTTCTTCGTCCCCGCGGCGTTCTTCCGTCGACGCGTTCCCAGCAGCGCATAGACCGCGAGACCGGCGGTCAGAATGACGAACCCTTCACCCATGGTATCGATCGAGCGATAGCTGGCCAGCACCGCGGCCACCATGTTCGGGATCCCCATGTCATTGTAGGTTTCGTTGACGTAGTAGGGGCCGACGTGAGTCTGGACCGGGTTGTCGGGGTTGCCGAATTCGGGAAAGTCCAGGGTCGCGTAGATCAGTACGGATCCGGTCAGAACCACGACCGCCAGAGCCGGCCAGTTCGGCCGCGGTGCCTCGGCTTCGCGCCGGGGAACGAGGGCGAGCAGGGCCAGCATCAGAATGGTCGAGATCCCTGCGCCGACGGCAGCCTCGGTCAGAGCCACATCGCCGGCGTCCAGAACCGCGAACAGGGCCGCCGAGAGCAGCGAATAGACCGCGAACAGCATGGCCGAGGTGAACAGGTCCTGACTGCGCACAACCGCGATCGCGATGACGACCAGAAAACTGAGCAGGCCGATGTCGATCAGGAATTCGATGACGACTTCTCCTTCTCTGCTTCATCGACGCGGGGCGCCACCCCATCGACGATCGCCGAACGTGCCAGGGCGTGGCTGGCGGTTGGCGCGGTGAACAGCAGGAACAGCAGAACCAGCGCGAGCTTGACGGTCAGGATGCTCAGGCCGGCCTGGATGATCAGTCCAAGGATGATCAGCAGGGCGCACAGGGTATCGGTAACCCCGGCGGCGTGCAGGCGAGTGTAGAAATCAGGGAACCGCACCAGCCCGAGCCCGCCCATGACGCCGAAAACGCCCCCGGTGAGCAGAAAAGTCCAGGACAGGATATCCAGTGCGGTTTCAGCCATCGGTGATGTCTCCCTCGCCCGCTTGACCCAGGTCGCCCATCTTCACCAGCTTCAGCACCGCGACGATCGCGATGAAATTGATCAGGGCATAGACAAGCGCGACATCGACCAGGTCGGAGTGACCCTTGAGGAGACTGATCAGCGCAACGACGAGCACCGTCTTGGTGCCCAGGACGTTGACCGCGAGGATGCGGTCATAGATCGTCGGACCCTTGAGCGCCCGGATCAGGGCGAGCATCATGGTGATGAAGACCAGCAGGGTGGTCAGGATCAGAACCGTATCCATGGCGGTCAGTTCTGTCCCGGCACGGAATTTTCAAGCCAGCTGATCTTCGCGGCCATCCGACCGGACTTCAGGTCCTCCGCGGAGCCGGCGTCCAGCACGTGGGCGGTCAGCTCGTTTTGCTCCAGCACCAGCGTCACCGTGCCCGGGGTCAGCGTGCAGGAATTGGCGTAGGTCACCTTGGAGACGGCGTTCTCGTGCGGGACCGGAACCGTGAGGATGCGCGGACTGATCCTGGTCGGGCTCAGGACGAGGCGGACCACCGTCAGATTGGCCTTGACGATTTCGCCGACCAGCCATGCCCAGTAAACCGGCAGGCGCCACGAATAGAGAGCGGGATTGTGTTCGACGCCGACGACGTCCATCCGGCGCGACAGCCACACCACCAGAACGACCGAGGCGCCGCCCAGAGCGATGATCTGAGGCTTGTACACCCCGGAGATCGACAACCAGAGGATCGCCAGCACCAGACTCAGTGAAAACAGGTATCGCATAGGTCCGGGTCAGTATCAGCGTAGTCGGGAACAGCGTGTCGCGCTCGATGCTACCGCATCGGCGAACGCGCAATTATATACAGTGACACGTCGTTCCGGTTGAAGCACAATAGGGTGCTGAGGCCAATTCCGTGGATATCAGCTCGAAAGTGACGCCCCCGCCGCAGCCCTCTTCCCCGGCCGTCAACCCGGCCGAGCTGTCGGAGCTGGCGGCCGTGATCCGCGCCGGCGCGCCGCTGCTGGTGATCGAAACCCGCGACGAACCGCACGCGCTGGCATTGTTCAACGAACTGCGTCGAACGATGAGCCGGCCCCTGTTCAGATGGACCGCCGCCCAGGGCCTGCACTGGGTCGAACGCGACCAGACCCTGGCCCCCGATTTCTCCGACCCCGAGAAGGCGCTGATCCACATTCGGCAACGCCGCGACCGGGGCATCTATCTGCTGCTGGATTTCCATCCTTTCCTCGACAATCCGGTGCTCGTGCGGCATATCCGCGAGATCGCGCGTACGGGGGACGGGCACCACGCCAGGACCCTGGTCATGGTCAGCCCCGAGCTCAAACTGCCGATCGAGCTCGAAGCCGTCGCCCTGCGCTTCACCCTGCGCCCGCCGGAACGAGACGCGCTGGCGGCAATGGTTCGGGAGGAGGCGGCGCGCTGGCACCAGCGTCGAGCCGCTGCCGGCTCCGGCATCAGCGAGCAGGCGCTCGAGCAGCTGATCAACAACCTGGAGGGGCTGACCCTGAAGGACGCGCGTCGCCTGGCCCGCAATGCCATTCGCGACGATGGCGCTCTCGACGAGAGTGATCTGCCCGACCTGATGCGGGCCAAGTTCGACCTGCTGAGCCCGGGTGGCATTCTCGCCTTCGAGCTCGAGACAGCTCGCTTTGCCGATGTTGCCGGGATGCCGCGGCTGAAACGCTGGCTGGCGCTTCGCGCGAGTGTGTTCAACGCCGCCGATCCGCCGCCCGGGCTGGATCCGCCGAAGGGGATGTTGTTGTTGGGTGTCCAGGGCTGCGGGAAATCGCTGGCGGCCCGGGCGGCGGCCGGCCTGTTCGGCGTCCCCTTGCTTCATCTCGACTGCGGTGCCCTGTTCAATCGCTACCACGGTGAAAGCGAGCGCAACCTGCGCGAATCCCTGAAAGCGGCCGAACTGATGGCACCCTGCGTGCTCTGGATCGATGAAATGGAGAAAGGTCTGGCCGTTTCGGATTCCGACGGCGGCACTTCCCGACGGATGCTCGCGACCTTTCTGACCTGGATGGCCGAGCGGAAATCGCGGGTTTTCATCGCCGCGACCGCCAACGACATCTCGATTCTGCCGCCCGAGCTCGTTCGGAAGGGGCGATTCGACGAGATCTTCTTCGTCGACCTGCCCGATCACTCGACCCGCGCCGAGATTCTCGCGATTCACATGAAGCGCCGCGAGCTCAAGCCCCATCTCTTTCCGCTGGCAGAGATCGCCGCGGCGAGCGAGGGGTTTTCGGGTGCCGAGCTCGAGCATCTGGTCGTGTCGGCATTGTATGCCGCCCATGCCGAAGGGGTGCCTCTGGGAACCGACCATCTGATGGTCGAAGTCGACAATACCCGGCCGCTGTCGGTCGTCATGGCCGAACCGATCGAGCAACTCAGGGCCTGGGCGGCAGCGCGCACGATACCGGCTTGATGGAAAAAAGGTTCAAGGTTCAAGGTTCAAGGTTCAAGGTTCAAGGCTCAAGGTTCAGGGTGAAAGGGTGAAGGGTGGTCTTCAGGTGGTTACAAGTAGGGCGAAAACAGCCAGCAGAACGAGTCGCGCAGGCGCGTCGGCAGGCTGCGTTGGTCGACTTCGGCCAGGCTGACCGCCCGACCCCGCTCGACGGCCGCGTCGATGTAGGCGCTGATCTCGGACGCGAAGTCGCGGCCGTAGACTTCGACCTGGAGCTCGAAATTCAGGCGCAGACTGCGCGGGTCCCAGTTGCTCGATCCGATCAGGCAATAGTAGCCGTCGACAACGAACAGCTTGGCGTGGTTGAAGGGTTCGGGCTGGTAATGGACGTTGGCACCGCGGAACAGGATCTCCCAGAGCATGTTGCGGGTTGCCCAGTCGACGTACGGCAGGTTGCTGCGCTCGGGCAGGACCACGGTGACCCGGACGCCGCGAATCGCCGCGGCCTGGATCGCGCCGACCAGCTCCCGGGGCGGCAGGAAGTACGGCGTCATGATGCGAATCGATTTCCGTGCTTCGGCGATGGCCGCGGTCAGCAGCACGGTCAGGCGGTCCAGGTCCTCATCGGGCCCATCGGTTACCACGCGGCAGGCCAGCTCACCCTCGCTCGGGACGAAGGCGGGTTTCGAAACGGACGGCTCACCGGTCGTGAACTGCCACATCCGCTCGAACTCGGCACGCATATGCGCCACGACCGGTCCCCGGAGTCGAAAGTGCAGGTCGGCGTTCGGTCGGCTGGTGGCAGGCGGGTCGACCCGGTGACGGTCGCCGATATTCATCCCGCCGGTGAAGCCCACGCGATCATCGATCACCAGGATCTTGTGGTGATTGCGCATGTTGATCGACAGGCTCGGGGGAATCAGACGCGGCGGCAGGAAGCGGGCTACCCGCAGGCCGGCGCGGCTCAGGGCGCGCCGCGCCCTTCCCGCTGAATAGAGGTTGCCGACCCCGTCGATCAGGATCTGGACCTCGACGCCGCGCTCGCGTGCCGCCACCAGCGCTTCGCGGAACGCGTGGCCGGTTGCGTCGTGCTCGAAAATGTAGGTGGCCAGAACGACCCGCTCACGCGCCTCGACAATGGCTTCGAGCATGGCCGGATAGGCGGCTTCGCCGTTGATCAGGACATCGACCTCGTTGTTCGGTTCGAGCGCATGTCGGCTCAGGACCTGGCCGATCCGGGCAAGATTGCGATAGTCCGGGTCGATTCCGGTCGGAAGCGGGTGGGTTCTAGCGACGCTTCGGCCGCGCTCGAAATTGACGCTCAGGCTCGTCAGCCCCATCCGCTGGGCCCGGCCCCGGGCCCGATTGAGACCGAAAAACAGATAGAGCACCGGCCCGCCGACCGGGAACAGGATGCAGACCGCGATCCAGCCGAAGGCCGCGCGCGAGTCGCGCTTGAACAGCAGGGCATGCAGCGCGGTGGCCGGCGCGAGCACCGCGTGAAACAGCACCGGGAGTATCGTTTCCGGGTTCAGCGGATCGGTGCTCCTCGGTGGCCAGTCCGCATGATAGCCAGATCGCCGAGTCGAATCCTGCTCGTGATCTCCATTCGTGCCGGGTCAATATCGGCCGGGATGCAATCCGGCGGCCGCTGCGTTAGAATGCTTATCTCTTTATCCGAATTGAAAGATATATCACGAAAATGAGCTCGTACCTGTTCACCTCCGAATCCGTGTCCGAGGGCCACCCGGACAAGCTGGCCGACCAGATTTCCGACGCGATCCTCGATGCGATCCTGACCCAGGACCAGCACGCCCGCGTGGCCTGCGAGACGTTCATCAAGACCGGGGCCGTCGTCGTCGGCGGCGAAATCACGACCACCGCCTGGGTCGATCTGGAAGATCTGATCCGCCAGGTCGTGGTCGATGTCGGCTACGATTCATCGCAGGTCGGCTTCGACGGGCGGACCTGCTCGGTCATCAACATGATCGGCAAGCAGTCGCCGGATATCGCCCAGGGCGTCGATCGAGACCTCCCGGAGAATCAGGGTGCGGGTGATCAGGGCCTGATGTTCGGCTATGCGTCCAACGAGACGCCGGAGCTGATGCCGGCGCCGGTGTTCTACGCGCATCGGCTGGTCGAGCAGCAGACCCGGCTGCGCAAGCAGGCCGACAACCCGCTGCCGTGGCTGCGTCCGGATGCCAAGAGCCAGGTCACGCTGCGCTACGAAAACGACAAGCCCGTAAGCATTGATGCGGTCGTACTGTCGACCCAGCACGACGACGGCATCGCGCTGGACGAGATCCGCGAGGGCGTCCGCGAGCACATCCTCAAGCCGGTGCTGCCCGAGGAATGGCTGCACGATCGAACGCTGTATCACATCAACCCGACCGGCAAGTTCGTGATCGGCGGCCCCGTGGGTGATGCCGGCCTGACGGGGCGCAAGATCATCGTGGACACCTACGGCGGCATGGCGCGTCACGGGGGTGGGGCGTTCTCGGGCAAGGATCCGTCCAAAGTCGACCGCTCTGCGGCCTACGCGGCCCGCTACGTGGCCAAGAATGTCGTGGCCGCCGGCCTGGCCGATCGCTGCGAGCTGCAGGTCAGCTATGCCATCGGGGTGGCGGATCCGACCTCGGTCTCGGTGACGACCTTCGGCAGCAACAAGATTCCCGAAGAACGCATCGAGGCGTTGATCCGTGAACATTTCGACCTGCGGCCGTACGGCATCCTCAAGGCTCTCGATCTGCTGCACCCGATGTATCGGCAGACCGCGACCCATGGCCACTTCGGTCGCCAGCCCGAGCAGGGCACCGCGCGGGTCGTGCGCGACGGCAAGCCGGTCGAAGATCATTTCTGCACCTTCAGCTGGGAACGTACGGACAAGGCCGATGCCTTGCGTGCGGCCGCTGGACTCTGAGGGGTCAGGCTATCTCCAGGCCGGCCGGGGCAATCAGGTCGGATTTCTTTGAATTTCTAGTCAACGAGTGAGTACAAACATGAGTGCCAATCCACAAGACGTGAGCAAGGGCGTGCTGTTCGACGACAGCATCGCCTCAACCGACAACGACTATTTCATCGCCGATCTCGGCCAGGCCGGTTTCGGACGCAAGGAAATCGAAATCGCCGAAACCGAAATGCCGGGCCTGATGCAGACCCGGACCGAATTCGCGGCGGACAAGCCGTTGAAGGGCGCGCGCATCGCCGGAAGCCTGCACATGACGATCCAGACCGCGGTGCTGATCGAGACCCTGATCGAGCTCGGTGCCGAAGTTCGCTGGGCATCGTGCAACATCTATTCGACCCAGGATCACGCGGCGGCCGCCATGGTCGAGCGCGGCGTGCCGGTTTTCGCCTACAAGGGCGAAACCCTGGTCGAGTACTGGGAATTCACCCACCGCATCATCCAGTGGCCCGATGGCGGCACCGCCAACATGATCCTCGACGACGGGGGCGACGCGACGATGCTGCTGAACCTCGGCGCGCAGGCCGAACAGGATCCGTCGGTCCTGGACAACCCGGGCAGCGAGGAAGAAACGGCGCTGTTCGCTTCGATCAGGAAGCGTCTGGAGACCAACCCGGGCTGGTACAGCGAAGCGCTGCAAAACATCCAGGGCGTGACCGAGGAAACGACCACGGGCGTCAACCGCCTGTATCGCATGCAGAAGGAAGGCACGCTGAAGTTTCCGGCGATCAACGTCAACGATTCGGTGACCAAGTCGAAGTTCGACAACCTCTATGGATGCCGCGAGTCGCTGGTCGACGCGATCAAGCGTGCGACCGACGTGATGGTGGCCGGAAAGACCGCGATCGTCTGCGGTTACGGTGACGTCGGCAAGGGCTCGGCGCAGTCTCTTCGGGCGCTGTCAGCCAACGTCTGGGTGACGGAGATCGATCCGATCTGCGCGCTGCAGGCAGCCATGGAAGGCTACAGGGTGGTCAACATCGACGACGAGGGCGTTCTGGAAGCGGCCGACATCGTCGTGACCGCCACCGGCAACTACAACGTGATCCGTCACGACCACATACTGCGTCTGAAGAACGAAGCCATCGTCTGCAACATCGGCCATTTCGACAACGAGATCGACGTGGCCAGCCTCGAGCAGTACGAGTGGGACGAGATCAAGCCGCAGGTCGATCACATCACCTTGCCGGGCGGCAGGAAGATCATCCTGCTGGCGCGCGGCCGTCTGGTGAACCTGGGCTGTGCCACCGGCCATCCGAGCTTCGTGATGTCGAATTCCTTCACCAACCAGACCCTGGCCCAGATCGAGCTCTGGAAGAACGGGGATCGCTACGACAACCAGGTCTACGTGCTGCCCAAGCATCTCGACGAGAAGGTCGCTCGACTGCACCTGGAACGCATCGGTGTCCGCCTGACCGAGCTCAAGACCGACCAGGCCGACTACATCGGCGTGCCGGTCGAAGGTCCGTACAAGCCGGAACACTATCGCTACTAAAGGTTAGAGCCGGTCAAGCGGGTGAAAGGGGCAAAAGGCTGAAGGGACAAGGGGTCGACCGGGCAGGACAGTGTCCGTGCACAGCACGGGCGCTGTCGCCTCCCGGCCCCGGGTTCTATGTGCCTTCGCCCCTTGACCCCTTGGCCCTTCCCACAGAGGAGCCCAACCCATGTCAAGCTCCGCACCGCAGCTGAGTTTCGAGTTTTTCCCGCCGAAGAACGACGAAATGGTCACGTCCTTCGAGCGCGCCCGCGATCGACTGGCGGCTCTCAAGCCGGAATACATGTCGGTCACCTTTGGTGCCGGCGGGTCGACCCGAAGTCGTACCCGGGCGACCGTGCTCAACATCGAGCGCGAAACCGATATTCCCGCAGTGCCGCATATCTCCTGCATGTCGGAAGATACCGACGGCATCCGGGATCTGCTCGACAGTTACCGGGAAGCCGGGGTCAGGCGCCTTGTTGTCCTGCGCGGCGACCGACCGTCGGGTGGCGGATCCGGCGTGTTCGACTATGCGGTCGATCTGGTGGCGTTCATCCGCAGGCATTACGGCGCTCAGTTCGCCCTCGAGGTGGCCTGTTATCCCGAGTGCCATCCCGAATCGGCCAGCCCGGCGGATGACCTGCATTACTTCAGGAAAAAGGTCGAGGCCGGGGCCGACAGTGCCATCACACAATATTTCTTTACCGCCGACAGCTACTTCCGTTTCGTCGACGACGCGCGCGAGCTGGGCATCGACATTCCGATCGTGCCCGGCATCATGCCGATCACCAACTTCTCGCGGCTGGAGCGCTTTTCGCGCATGTGCGGCGCTGAACTTCCGCTGTGGATCGCCAAGCGCATCGAGGCCTGGGAAAAGTCCGGCGACAGGGCGTCGCTGCGCGCCTTCGGCGAAGACGTCGTGACCGCGCTATGTCAGCGCCTGCTCGACGGCGGTGCCCCCGGTATTCACTTCTACACCCTCAATCAGGCCGGCCCCTCGCTGGCGCTGTGTCGCAATCTGAATCTCGGGGCGGTGATCGAATCCGATACCTGATTTGCCGCGTGGCCCACTAGGGAACCTCTGAACAACTCTGCACGGAGCGCGTTTCAGTCGGAAAAGCCGCAGATCGTGTGGTGCGACGCGAGTGACAGTAGCCGTAGCTACGGCCGAGCGACGCAACGCGCGAGATGCGGCATTTCCGGCGAAACCCATAAGGGACGGGCCTTTGCGGGCGACTCAATGTGTTTCGGCTCGCTCATTTGGAACAACCAAACCACGCTCACCGAAGCCACAACGAGTCATCCCGCAAAGACTCCGTCGCGCCCGAGCAGAGTTATTCAGAGGTTCCCTAGGGCCTCATTCGCTCTCGCGAGCAATGACCGGCGACTGCCCCGGATCGTCCGGCAGACGAATTTCGATCGGCGCGCAGCAAACGGCGCAGTCCTGAATCACCGTCTGGCCGGCTTCTTCCGGTTCGAGCGGCAGTTCGTTGGGTTCACCGCACCACGGGCAGAAGAAACTCCGCGACTCCAGCAGCATCAGTGGCCGTTTGACTGCGCCGCTTCGGAATCCTCACCGGCAAAGATCCTGACTTCGAGACGTCCGTCCCGATGGATCGCGGCCCGGTACATTCCGGCCGTGTTGAACGGCATCGTGATGCGTCCGTGGCGATCGATCGCGATCACGCCGCCAGCGCCGCCGGCTTCCTTGAGAATGATGTTGACGACCTCATTGGCCGTGTGCGCCAGCGGCCGGCCCGTGTAGGCCATGCGCGCACAGATGTCGTAGGCAACCACGTGGCGGATGAAGAATTCGCCGTGACCGGTGGCCGAGACCGCGCAGCTCCGGTTGTCGGCGTAGGTGCCGGCACCGATGATCGGCGAGTCGCCGACCCGGCCCCAGCGTTTGTTCGCCATGCCGCCGGTCGACGTGCCCGCGGCCAGATTGCCGTCAGCGTCCAGAGCGACGGCGCCGACGGTGGAAAACCAGTCCTCGGACAATTGCGTGGCCGCCTGGCTGTCCCGTGCCTGAATGTCGCGGAGTTGCTCGCGCCTGAAATCGGTGATGAACCAGTCCTCGTCCATGAACTCGAGACCGGCGTCGCGAGCAAAGGTCTCGGCCCCGTCGCCCACCAGCATCACGTGCGGAGAGTCGTCCATCACCGCGCGCGCCGCTTCGATCGGATGTCGGATGCCGCGGACGCTGGCTACCGCTCCGGCGTTCAGGTTGCTGCCGTCCATGATCGAAGCGTCCATCTCGACCCGTCCCTGATGGGTCAGCACCGCGCCGCGCCCGGCGTTGAATTCCGGCGCGTTCTCGAGCACCTTCAGGGCCGCGGTTACGGCGTCCAGGCTGCTGCCGCCACTGTCCAGCACCGCATGACCGGCCTGAACGGCCGCTTCAAGGGCGGCTCGAATCGTCTTCTCGCGCGCCTCGGTCATCTGGCTCCGGTCGATCGTGCCGGCGCCGCCGTGAATCGCGATCGCGATCGGCTGGTCAGCCATGACCGCCTTCGAGGACAGGATCAGCAGCGCAACAACACAGGACACGTGAACGAAACGGCGCATGGATTCGGCTTCCGGATGACATTGGCGGCAAAGTCTAGCATGCAGCTATACTGCCCCGGGCGATCGCCAGCTCGGGAAGATTCCGTCGGGGCGGCCGTCGCAAATCCATCGAAGGAAGCCTGCTCATGCCCTACACGATCACCCTGTTCTATACCGGTCTGCTCGGTCTGATGCTCATAGCCCTGTCGCTGCGAGTCGTTGCGTTGCGCCGTCGCCACAAGATCGGGCTCGGATCAGGCGATCGTCCCGAACTGGAGCTCGCGATTCGCGCCCAGGCGAACTTCTGCGAATACGTACCGCTCGGGCTTCTGCTTCTGGTGCTGCTGGAGGCCTCGGGCGCTGCCCACGCCATCGCCCTGCATATCCTGGGTCTGGCCCTGGTGGTCGGGCGGTTTCTCCACGGCTTCGTTGGCCTCAACCGCACGGCCGGCGTGAGCAACGGACGCTTCGTCGGCACGCTGATGACCTGGTTGATGATCGCCGGTTCGGCCCTTTACGGTCTCGGGATGGCGGTCGGTCGCTGGTTGTACCAGGGGGGTGTGTCGCTCTAGGAAACAGCCGATCGCTCAACCGCCCAACGACCAGTAGAGGGCGGCGAAGATCTTCGGATCGATGGCCAGGCCGTTGGCGTAGCGTTCGGCCAGCCACTCGTCGATGACGCTTCGTCGAATCCGGTGAACCACGATGTCCTCACTCTCGTCGCCGCCGCCGCGACTGACCTGATGGAGCTCTGTCGCGCGGACAAACAGTACCGATTCGTCAGTGAGTCCCGCCGAAATCGGGCAGCTCATGATTTCCTCGAGTTGACCGGGACGCCAACCCGTCTCTTCCTCGAGTTCACGGGCCGCCGCATCAAGCATGTCCTCGTTCCCATGTGCAAGGTCGTCTCCGACCAGCCCGGCAGGGAGTTCGATCGTCCGGCGGCCCAGGGGAACGCGGAATTGTTCGACCAGCAGTAATTCGTCGTCGGGCGTCCAGGCCACGATCACCGCGACCGGGTGGCGACGGTGGACGAACTCCCAGCCGTCGCGGCATTGAAGCGACAGGTAGCGGCCCTCATACAGCACTCCGCCGAATGGATCGTCTGCCATGGTGTCCTCGATGTGTCGCCTGGTGGGAACGAATGCGGGGACGGGCAGTCCGAATCCCCAGCTCCATCATCAGAATACAGGACTTCAATCAATGCTCAAGCAGACGCAATGGATCGTCGCTCTCGTCCTCATGGCTCTGGCTACGGCTGCTGCGGCTCAGTCCGAGACCGAGCGACCGCCGCTGGAGGAAATGCCGCAGGCTTTCCAGGTGGCCTTCTGGCTGAATCAGGCGGCCCTGGCCTATAACGATGAAGACGCCAAGGACTGGGCGAAAGCGACCGAGAAGCTGCACGCCCTGCGGCCCTACAACCAGGATTTCATGACCCATCTGGTGCGCGCCTACGCCCAGCTCGGCGATTTCAGCCGGGCCTACAGCATGATGCTGACGATGCAGCAGCAGGGCCTGGCGGAAAACTGGGATGAATTCGACGACCTCGCGCCGTTGCGTGAGCACCGCCTCTACCGGCACCTGAAAGACCTGATGAGCGACGCGGGCGAACCCTTCGGTCTTGCCGAGCGCTACGCCACGCTGCCGTCGAGCATCGCAATGCCCGAAGCGATCGCGCGTGATCCGGAAAGCGGCCGGCTGTTCGTCGGTACGGTGCGCGAAGGCAGGATCCTGGTCAGCGAAGATGGTGAGAACTGGACCGAATTCGCCACGCCCGAAGACAATCGTGAGCTGATGGCGGTCTTCGATCTGGTCGTCGACAGCGAGCGTGGGCATCTCCTGGTCAGCACCGGCGCGGTGCCGCAGTTCAGGGGTTTCCGCCCGATCGACCAGGGTCGGACGGCGCTGTTGAAGCTGGACCTCGCCAGCGGTGAGCTGATCAGCGTTCATCGCGTGATTCCCGACGGCAAGCCGCGCCTGCTCGGCACGATGGCCCTGGCTTCCGACGGCACGGTCTACGCGTCCGATACCCGCGTCCCGTCGATCTTCCGGCTCCGCCCGGATGAGCAGCACCCGCAGATGCACTTCAGCCACGACAACTTCTCCAGCCTGCGCGGCATTGCGCTTTCGGGTGACGACAAGCTGCTCTATGTGGCCGACTATGAGCTCGGCATTCTGGTGCTGTCGACCGAAGATGCCAGCAAGGCCTGGAAGCTCGCAGTGCCGGACACGCTCAACGAGGGGGGGATCGACGGCCTGTACTGGTGGGACAACCACCTGATCGCGATCCAGAACGGTATCTCGCCGGAACGGATCATGCGACTGGAGCTCGGCGAAGACGGGCTGGGCGTGGTGTCGATCGCGCCGGTGGCCGGCTCGCTACCGGAGTTCGACACGCCGACCTACGGCACGATGTCCGACAGCACCCTCTACTTCCTCGCCGGCAGCCACTGGAACCACGTCGACACGCGCGGCCGTCCCGGATCGAACGGTCTGCCGGACATCGCGCTCATGACCACCGATGTCGCCGCGGTCGCGCGCCAGCTCGTCGGTGCCGAAATCGTCGACCGTCTGCGCGAGCAGAATGCCGCCCGCTTGCGCGAGCAGGAGGCGCGGGAGTCGAATCCGGACTCTGCCCCGGAAGCGCCCTAAGCGCAAGACCCATCCGCGCGCAGGCGCTGCAGGCGCTCGCGCAGCGGGCGCCCGAAGCCGAGCGCGTCGAGCACCGCATCGAGCGCGTCCGCGTCCCCTGCGGTGCGTTCCGTGCGCGGATCATCGACGACCGTGTCGACCGTGGTTTCGAGGCCGGTGAGGCGCCGCGCGAGCCGGGCTTCGGCCTCGTGTCGACGCAGTTTCTCGGCCAGCGTTTTCGCGCCCCGAATCTTCAGCCAGGCGATCTCCTCGAGTCGCGCGTACAGCGCATCAAGATCGCCGAAATGCGCCAGCAGCGCGCTGGCGGTCTTGGGTCCGACCCCCGGCACGCCGGGGATGTTGTCGACGGGATCGCCGGTCAGGGCGAGGAAATCGGCGATCTGATGCGGATGGACACCGAAATGCCCGAACACGCCTGAGGCATCGAGGCGCCGGCGACGGGCGAAATCCCACCAGGTCGAATTGGCGTCGACGAGCTGCGCCAGGTCCTTGTCGCCGGTGACCACGCAATAGGGCCTGCCCTGGCTTCGAGCGTGCAGCGCCAGCGAAGCGATCAGATCGTCGGCCTCGAAGCGCGCGTGGGAATAGACGGCAAGGCCGGCGTGGCGGCTGATGTCGCGGCACCAGGCGAACTGGCGTTTGAGCGCTTCGGGGGCGGGCTCGCGATTGGCCTTGTAGTCGGCGTAGATGTCGTTTCGGAACGACGTGGTCAGCGATTCGTCGAAGGCCACCGCGACATGGCCGGGGCTCGTCTGTTCGAGCAGTTCGCACAGAAAGCGCGCAAAGCCGTAAACCGCATTGGTCGGACGACCGGCTTGATCGGCGAAGGTGTCGGGCATCGAGAACCACGCCCGGAACACGTAGACACTGGCATCGATCAGGTAGACGGGCGCGCCGCCCGCAATCCGACCGGCCCCGTCGCCGGGGTCACTGGCGGGCACGGCTCAGGCGTTGGCGCAGGATCGAGTGGCGGGGAAAGTGAGCGACCAGAAACTCCATCTGGTCGGCCAGAATGCGTCGGCCCTGCAGGTAGACGTATTCGGCATGCGTTGGCGCGAACGGGATGGCCAGCAGCTGCATGCCCGCCTGCTCGGGCGTGCGCGAACCCTTGTGGTTGTTGCAGCGCTTGCACGAGGTCACGACGTTTTCCCAGGTATCGACACCGCCCTGGGAAAGAGGATTGACGTGATCGCGCGAAAGGTCACGCTCGCGAAAGCGATCACCGCAGTACAGACAGATGTTCTCGTCGCGCCGGAACAGCGCCCGATTCGAAAGCGGTGGCGTGTAGCGGTCGTAGAATTGATGCGCATTGGGGTGCGAGCCGCAGGTCGCCACGATCGCGTTGACCTCGATTTCCGTCCGTGAGCCCGATCGGGCATTGATGCCGCCGTGGAGGCAGTAGAGCACGCGGCCGAGGGTGTATTGGACCTGCCCGAGCACGATCATCCTGACCGCATCCTGGTAACCGATCCACTCCAATGGCATCCCGGTCACATCCGTGCGCAGGACCTGCTGATCAAGACTCAACATGTTGCGATCCACCCGTGCCACGTCCCCAACATATTGGGTTCAGTTCTCGGAGATTTCGCGTATATCACCATTGTTCGCCGCCAATTGCAAGTCCGGCCGTCCCGGGCCAGCGCGGCCGGCGTGTTTCATGCGACGAAACATCTGCGCCCCGATTCGGTCGAAAGCGCCGGACAACCCGTAACGGAGAATCGACCATGCTGATGAGAACGGCACTTGCAGCGCTTCTTGTGGCGGCTGTTTCGATGAGCCCTGCCGGGCGCGCGGCCCTGCCGGCCGCGGTCGACGGCCAGCCCTTGCCCTCGCTCGCGCCGTTGCTGGAGCGCGTCACGCCGGCGGTGGTCAACGTCCACACGCGCACCCGGGTCCAGGTTCGAACATCGCCGTTCTTCGACGACCCGTTCTTCCGCCGCTTCTTCGAGTTTCCGAGCGTGCCGCGCGAGCGAGTCCAGCAGTCGCTGGGCTCCGGCGTGGTCGTCGACGCCGAGTCCGGCTTCATCCTGACCAACAATCACGTCATCGACGGCGCCGACGACATCGCCGTGACCCTCGAAGACGGCCGCGAATTCTCGGCCGAATTCGTCGGTGCCGATCGCGACACCGATCTGGCCGTGATCCGCATCGACGCGCCGGATCTCGCCGAATTGCCGCTGTCCGACTCCGAGCGCCTCCGCGTCGGCGATTTCGTCGTCGCGGTCGGCAATCCCTTCGGCCTCGGCCAGACCGTGACCTCGGGCATCGTCTCCGCGCTGGGACGCTCCGGGCTGCGCGGCCTCGAGTATCAGAACTTCATCCAGACCGATGCCTCGATCAATCCCGGCAACTCCGGCGGTGCCCTGATCGACCTGGCCGGACGTCTGATCGGCATCAACACCGCGATCTTCACCCCCTCCGGCGGCAATGTCGGCATCGGATTCGCGATTCCGGCGACGACGGCCGAGCACGTCATGACACAGCTGATCGAATACGGCGAAGTCCGTCGCGGGTCGCTCGGCGTCGCGGTCCAGGACCTGACCCCCGAGCTGCGCGAAGCGCTCGCGGTCGACCGGATCAACGGCGCCGTCATCACCCAGGTGACCGCGGATTCGGCGGTGGCGGAAGCCGGACTCGTGCCGGGCGATGTGATCGTCGATATCGACGGTCGCGAGGTCGGCAACGCCCAGGCGCTGCGCAATATCGAGGGCCTGCTGGCGGTCGGCTCGACGGTCAGCCTCGGCTACCTGCGCGAGGGCCGGCTGCGTCTGGCCACGGTCGAGATCTCCGAAGACCTCGACGCCCGCATTTCGGGCCGTCGCCTCGACGAGCGTCTGATGGGGCTGATGCTGGTCCGCGTCCCGGATCGTTCGCAGGCCCGGGGCGTCGTGGTCGAAGACGTGCGCCGCAATACGCCCGCCTGGGAGGCGGGGCTGCGCGCCGGCGATCTCATCGTCGCGGTCAACCGCCAGACCGTGCGCAATCTCCGCGAGTTCCGGACGAGCTTTCCGATCGCCGAGGACCGGGAGCTCGCCCTCGAGATCCGCCGTCGCGGGCGGGCCTATCTGGTGCTGCTATGAGTGCTCTTTCTTCAGGATGTCCGGCATCGCCAGTCGCCAGGTCTCGATGCCTCGCCGGTGGGCCTCCTCGGCCAGCGCCGTGACCACGGTTTCGAGGGCCTTGAGTCGAGCGTAGCGCTTCGACCGGGCGGCAACGACGGTCCATGTCGAGTGCTCGGTATTCGTCTGTTCGAACATGTCTTCGGCGGCTTCGATGTACTGATCCCACTTGTCGCGATTGCGCCAGTCCTCGTCGGTCATCTTCCAGGCCTTGAACGGGTCGGCCAGACGTCGCTCGAAGCGCCTGAGCTGCTCGTCGGGGTCGATGTGGAACCAGAGCGAGCGCACGACGACGCCATCGTCGGCAAGGCTGCGCTCGAATTCGTTGATCTCCCGATAGGCGCGCTGCCACGCCTCGTCGCTGGCGAACCCTTCGACCCGTTCGACCAGAACCCGTCCGTACCAGGAGCGGTCGAAGATCACCAGCTCCCCCGGCTCGGGTACGCGGGTCCAGAAGCGGTAGAGATAGTGTCGGGCCTGTTCGCGGGGATCGGGTTTGCCGATGCGGTAGACCTTGAAGCTGCGCGGGTCGAGCCGCTGCACCAGACGCCGGATCGCACCGCCCTTGCCGGCCGCGTCCATCCCTTCCATGTTGATGATCATTCGTCCCCCGGCCCGCAGCACGCTCTGCTGCAGACTCAGCAGGTCGAACTGCCAGGCCTTGAGCAGGGCCCGATACGCTTCCTTCGTGATCGAATACTTGCGCTCGTAGTCGGCCAATCGAATCTTCGGCATACTGGCGCCTCCTGAATCTCCGGGTCAAGATAACCGATCCCGTCATCGAGCCTTCATCGCGTTTTAATCGTTCTGTCGAATCGCCTTGGCATCGTGCTGCCTTCGGTGCCGTGACCTGACGGCCCACATTCGAATCGATCCGACGACTTCAGTGACCTTTTGACCATGCGCCAGACTGCCTTTCTCCTGATTCTTTCGTGCCTGATCGCGGCCTCGGCCCCGGCCATCGGCCAGTCCGACACCATCGCCTACTGGGCCCAGAACGACAACAATCTGCCCGGCGGCGGCTTCGGCCTGACGCCGGCCAGCTTCCCGCAGGCCGCCGATGCCGGTGCACTGAGTTCCGAGGCGACGCTCGAGCTGATCGACTTCGACGAATCGACCAGCGGCGCCGACAACGCCTACGACTGCATCCAGAGTTTCGGCGGCACGTCGACCAACGCGATCGGCGGGTTCGATTCCGGCGGCTCACTGTCGCCGCAGGGCTGCACCGGCGAGTCGAACAACGGCATGGCGATCGAGCTGACCGTCAGCACCGCCGGCTTCGAGAACCTCGAGCTGAGCTGGGCCCAGCGCGGCACGTCGACCGGTTTCAACTCGCGCCAGCTGAGCTATTCGACCGACGGCGGCAGCAACTTCACCGATTTCGGCACCGACACCGGTGCGCTGGGCAGCAGCTGGGCCGTTCAGTCCTACGATCTGTCGGCCATCGATGCGCTCAACGACAACGAGACGGTCGTGTTCCGGATCACCCTCGACGGCGCGACCAGCTCCAGCGGCAACAACCGCTTCGATAATATCCGCATCGACGGGGATCCGGTGGCCACCCTGATCGGCAAGTCCGGCCCCGAATTCGCGCTGGCCGGAGAGACCCTGACCTATCAGATCACCGTCACCAACCCGTCCGAGGCGCTGGACCTGATGGAGATCGAGGTCACCGACACCCTGCCGGCCGACCTGAGCTACGTCTCCGACACCAGCAGCGTCACGCCGGCCAATCCGGAAACCGGCGTCTACGTCTGGAGCCTGCCCGATACCCTGGGCCCGCAGCAGAGCCTGAGCTTCGACCTGACCGTTGCCGCCGATGCCGGTATCACGGGCAGCGACACGCGCACCAACCAGGTCAGCCTGTCAGCCCAGCAGGACGCGCAGGAAGTGACCGCCGAGGCCGAGTGGACCACAACGTTCCCGGAACTGGTCACCATTCAGACTATCCAGACCGTCGCCAACCCGGATGTCGACGATGCCTCGCCGCTGCTCGGCCAGACCGTCGCGACCGAAGGCATCGTGACCGCCGCGCCGGGCGAACTGATCGGTGCCGACACGATCGTGATCCAGGACAGCAACGGTGGCGCGTTCAGCGGACTGGTCGTCACCAGCGACTTTGACCAGCTGGTCCTGACTCGCGGGGATGCCGTGCGAGTGATCGGCGAAGTGACCGAGCCGAATGGGCTGACCGAACTGGTGGCCGAGTCGGTCGAGCTGCTGGCGGCACGCGGCGGAGCACCGACGCCGGAATTGCTGACCACCGCCGACTTCGCCGAGGATTCGGCGGCCGTGTCCGAGCAGTGGGAAGCCGTCCTGATCGAATTCAACGACGTCACCGTGACGGCGGATCTGAATTTCGGCGAATGGCAGTTCGACGACGGCTCGGGCACCGCGCGCGGCGACGACGGCGGCAGCATCACGATCGAGCCGGCGCTCGACGACGAATACGCATTCCTGCGCGGCATCGGCTGGTTCTCGTTCGGCGACTACAAGCTGCAGCCGCGCGACAATCCGGATATCGGTATCCAGCTCGACCTGTTCGAGATCGCAGAGATCCAGGGCGAGGGCCTGCGCTCGCCGCTCGCGCCGCCGTCCGGCAACGATCCCGGCGAAGTCGTCCGGACCGAGGACAACATCGTCACCGCGCTGGCCGGCAACGGCTTCTTCATCCAGACCCCGCCCGAGCGCGATTCCGATAGCCTGCCGCTGGCCTCGCGCGGTCTGTTCGTGTTCACCGGATCGGCACCGACGGTCGCGGTCGGCGACCGGGTCAACGTGACCGGACCGGTCGTCGAGTTCTTCGGTTTCACCCAGATCGCCAATCCGGACTCGATCGAGGTCCGGGTCGAACTCCTTGGCCGGGGCTCTGACCTGCCGCCGCCGGTCGTCTTCGATGCCTCGACCCCGTCGCCCGATCCGGCCGCGCCGAGCTGCGGCATCAACAACTTCGAGTGTTTCGAAGGCATGCTCGTGACGACCAACGCCGGCTTCATCACCGCGCCGAACCAGACCTTCGGTTCCGATCCTGTCGCCGAGGCCATCGTCACCACCAACGGCGAGCGCGCGCTGCGCGGCCCCGGCGTCGAGTTTCCGGGCCTCGGTGGCGCCTGCCCGGCCTGCCCGGTCTGGTCCGGCGCGCCGGAAATCTTCGAGATCGATTTCGATCGCCTCGGTCTGGACAATGCCACCGTTGCCGCGGGCACCACCTTCACCGCGACCGGCGTCATCGGCTACGAGTTCGGCGACTACGAAATCTGGCCGAGCGCTTACGTGCTCAGCAACGTGCCGGACCTGCCGGTCAGCGTTCCGGCGGCTCTGCCCGAGGAGCTGACCATCGGCTCGCTCAACGCGCTAGACTTCTTCGACACCGAGCAGGACGGGCCGCGCCCGATTCCGGCCTGCGACGCCGGCTATATCGCCGAGGATCGCGAAGTGCTCTCGGCCGACGACTACGACCTCAAGCTCAACAAGCTGGCCGAGACCATCATCCAGGGCCTGCTGCTGCCCGACGTGCTCGCTCTGCAGGAGGTCGAAAGCCTCGACACGCTGCAGGACCTGGCCGACCGCATCGCCGCGCTGACGGCTGACGCGGTGATCTACACGCCGTACCTGGTCTTCGGCAACGATCGCGGCAACATCAACAACGGCTTCCTGGTCAACGAAGCACGGGTCGCGGTCGACGCCGTCACCCAGCTCGGCGCCGACGAGTGTCTGAGCCTCGACGACACCCCGCTGCACGATCGTCCGCCGCTGCAGCTCGAAGCGCGCTTCATCGGTGACGGCGGCGACTGGCCGTTCGTGGTCATGAACAACCACCTGCGCTCTCTCGGCGGCATCGACGACGAGGCCCGCGTCCGGCTCAAGCGTCACGAGCAGGCCCAGTCGGTCGCCGCCAGGGTCCAGACCCTCCAGGACGCCGATCCGCGCCTGCCGATCGTCCTGGTCGGCGACAAGAACGCCTTCCAGTTCAGCGACGGCTACGTCGACGTCGTCGGCCTGATCAGCGGCACCGCCAACCCCGACGAGAACTTCGTCAATATCGAAAACGCGAGCGTCCCGGGCTTCAACCCGGACAACCTGGTCACCCCGCCCCTGGTCAACCCGATCGAGTCCCTGCCCGAAGGCGAGCGCTACTCGTTCATCTTCCAGGGCGTCTCGCAAGCCCTCGACCACGCCCTGGTCAATGGCTGGGCCGAGCGCTTCCTCGTCGACTTCGGCTACATGCGCGGCAACGCCGACTACTGGCGCGGCTTCGAAGACGACGACACCACCGTGGCGCGCTCATCCGACCACGATGGATTGGTTCTGATCCTGGAGCCCGGACGGGACGTGGACGCGATATTCGGAGATCGCTTCGAATAGGACTGTGTTGTTATCGGTCAGCCGGCCAGATGCCGGCTGACCCGTTTGGCGGCTCAGCGCGAGCCGCGCAAACAGACAAAGCGCAACTCCGCCCACCCCCCAACGCCCCCCAACGCCCCCCAACGCCCCCCAACGCCCCCCAACGCC